>ERZ1292640.221-Hain-H43-02um-R1-221-length-45374-cov-7_pt2 | contig 40217 bp, 42 predicted proteins | sample MGYA00564404_ERZ1292640 | MGnify/ENA primary metagenome ERZ1292640 (study PRJEB36523, sample SAMEA6512636) | groundwater metagenome | collected 2019-01-08 | study: AquaDiva: Metagenomics assemblies of 32 groundwater samples | reverse complement strand
AATACTAAATACTAAATACTAAATACTAATTTGTTATACTCTTTCCGCGCTAAAAATTTTAAAGGAGAAGAAATCAAAGGTGTTCGTGATGCCGAAAATGAAGCCGAACTTGCTCGTTATTTACGAAACGATGGTTATTTTTTGATTGAAAGCGAAGCGTCCGGCGCGCGTAAAAAATCCGTCGGTATTTCTTTCGGGAGATTATTGCGCAGAGTTTCTTTGGCCGAAAAAATGATTTTTTCTCGACATTTGTCCGTGATGATCGGCGCCGGTTTATCATTGACGCGTGCTCTAGAAGTTTTAAGCCGCCAGACGAATAATAATTATTTTCGTAAGATTATTTTAAATATCGGACGCAATATTACAAAAGGTAAATCATTCGCCGATTCATTGGCGAATTATCCTCGCGTTTTTAGCGATTTGTTTGTGAATATGGTGCGTGTCGGCGAAGTCGGGGGTAATTTGGAAGAAGTTTTAAAATCTCTTGCATATCAAATGGAAAAGGATTATGAATTGCGTTCAAAAGTGCGTGGCGCGTTTATGTATCCGGCAGTGATAGTAGTAGCTATGGTGATTATCGGTATTATAATGATGATTTTTGTCGTACCAAAATTGACTGCCACTTTCGCGGAATTAAAAATTAATCTTCCCGTCACCACGCGATTCGTCATTTTTGTCAGTAATTTTTTAGCTCATCATACCTTGATTTTTATCGGTAGTTTCGCAGTTTTTATTTATTTTGCGGTAAAAATCATTAAAAGTAAAAAGGGCGGGGAAGCGATAGATTTTTTATCGTTAAATATTCCGATTTTGCGCAACATTACAATAAAAATAAATACTGCGAGAATGGCGCGTACGCTTTCCTCTCTGCTTAAAAGCGGAATGGCGATAACCGAAGCGATTGAAATGGTTTCGCATACTTTGACCAATAAGTATTTTTCGTCTTCTCTCGTTTTTAGCGTCGGTGAAGTTAAAAAGGGTAAGGTTTTTTCCGATGTTTTAGGGAGATACGAGAAGCTTTATCCTCCATTAGTAACTCAAATGATCGCCGTTGGCGAAGAAACGGGCACTATGGACGATATTTTGGCGCGATTGGCTGATTTTTACGAGGAAGAAGTTTATAATATAACCAAAAATCTTTCCACTATCATTGAACCGATTTTAATGATTTTTATTGGCGCGGCTGTCGGTTTTTTCGCTATTTCAATGATACAACCAATGTATTCAATTGTTGAAGGAATTTAGTTTCTAATTTTGCAAAACATAAAACAAGGGTTTACCCCGTTAGAGATTTTAAAAACAAAACGATTGGGCAATTTTTTATTTTATCAATATAAATTTCACTTTTTTAAAAAATATGGAAATCAAAAATTTCTAACGGGGTTTACTTTAATTGAATCTGTTATAGGCATCGCTTTAATGCTAATTGTTTTTATTGGAATTTTCGGAGTTTATCAGTTGGGATTTAGGGTAGTATGGCAGTCGGGAGCGCGTATTACGGCGGTTTCGTTGGCGAATCAGAAGTTGGAATTGGTTAGAAATCTTTCCTATAATGGCGTTGGCACCTTGGGCGGTATTCCGTCCGGTCTCATTCCACAGACGGAAGTTATTTCACGAAATAATATTGAATATACAGTCAGGACGAATATATCCTATATTGATGATTCTTTTGATGGCGTGGCGCCGAGTGATTCCCTCCCTAATGATTATAAACGCGTGAAAGTCAATGTTTCATGGAGCAGGGGGTTTGATGGCGAAGTTGTTTTGATGAGCGATGTCGCGCCCAAAGGATTGGAAACATCGGTGGGTGGCGGCAACCTTTTGATTACCATTTTTAACGCCGTTGGCATAGCGGTGCCGCAGGCGGATATTCATTTAGTGAATTCAGCCGTCAATCCGCTGATTGATGTTTATTATCAAACAAATAATGATGGTCAGTATCTTGTGGCTGGCGCGCCCGCTTCCATTGAAAATTATCGTGTTACGGTTACTAAAGCTGGTTATAGCGCGGATCGAACTTATGGCGTTGAAGAAGTGGCTAATCCGGAAAAGTCTCATATTTCCGTTATTGAGGGAATGTTAACTTCCGCAAGTTTTTCCATTGATCAAATAAGCGATTTTATCGTTAATACCGTTTCACCTTTTGGCGCGGGCAGTTTTTCGGATTCTTTTATAAATCAATCGGGAGTTTCTGAGTTTTTTGATGTTTTTATAATCGGCGGAGAAGCGGCGTTAGCCACGACTACCGCTACAACGACTGAATATAAGTCTTCCGGATATTTAATTTCTAATGCAATTGCGCCTTTAAATTTATTAAGTTGGAATGAGTTTTCATGGGGCGATAACGAGCCGATTGATACGCAAATAAATTATCAAGTTTTATATGCTACCAGCACCGATTGGTCATTGATTCCGAATAGTGTATTATCGGGAAATGCCAGCGGTTTTAATATTTCGCCGGTGGATTTATCAAGTATTTCCACAAGTACCTATTCTAACTTAAAATTAAAAGGAAATTTTTCTACCAATAGTACAAGCACCACGCCGACGCTTTACGATTGGCAAATTTCGTGGTTAACAAATGATTCAACGTCGATTCCGAATGTCCAATTTAATTTGCGCGGTTCAAAAATAATTGGAACTGATATAAATGAAATTCCTGTTTATAAGTATAATCAAAATCATATTTCCGGCGGTAATGGCGAAAAAACTATTTTCGGTTTAGAGTGGGATTCTTATATTTTTTCGGTTGATAAATTAATAACGGGTTTAAATATTTCCAAAACGAATCCAACGCCGCAACCGATTAACCTTGCGCCGAATATCAGCCAGACAGTTTCTTTGTTTTTATCGGCAGACAATAGTTTATTATTAAAGATTAAAGATATAGAAACTTCTGATCCTGTTTTTAGCGCCGGCACGCGGCTTTATAACGCAACTTTTGGTTATGACATAACGCAATTTACCGATATTGACGGCGAAACTATTTTTATACCGCTGGAAAATAGTTCTTACAATTATCAAATTCAGGTTGAGGGGTATCAGAGCGTTTCGGGAAGCGTTTCAGTCTCGGGCGATAAGGTGAAAATAATATATTTAACACCAGAGGGGATATGATTAAAAATCAAAAATTTGATTTTACCCCGTTAGGAAGTCTAACCATGAATATTAGTAAATTATCTCATAAGAGCGAAGCGGCTTCGCCTTCATACAAACCAAAATCAATAATCGTTGCCAGACTTCTAACGGGGTTTACTCTTGTGGAAACAATTGTTGTTGTCGCTATTTTTGGTATAGCGATGCTGGCAGTGTCGGGATTTATCATTACTATTTATAGGGCGCAAAATTTTAATTTTGAACAATCTATCGCTATTGATGAAGCGCGGAAAGGCACAGAAATTATGGTTAAAGAAATAAGAGAAGCTGGGACGGCCGAAAACGGTTCGTATGTTATTGAAAAAGCCGAAGACAATGAGTTTATTTTTTACAGCGATATTGATAATGATAATTCTATAGAAAGGGTGCGATATTTTTTGGGTCCGACCGCAAGAAGGGGGACGATCATTGATGATTGCGTTGCGTTTGCCAATGGAGGTAGTTGTAGTGTTTCTTTTTCTAATTTCTTGACAGGTATATTGGAATCGGCAAGCGTAAAAATAAATGTTGAGGGGGATTTGGGCGCCGGTAATGAATATGTTGATGTGACGGTGGACGGGTTTCAGTTAACAAGCGGACTCTGTCAGTCGTTTTGCGTTGATTGCGCCGGCGCGTGGGAAGGAACAACGACCTTGGATGTAACGAATTATGCAATAGATGGTGTTGCGCAATTTGTCGCGGATGCTTCCAGTCGCGTGAATAATGTTTGCGGTTGGGAACATCCGAACCATGCGATGAAGGCTCGTTTTGAATTTTCTTGGACGGAAACGGCAGTCGGCGCGCAAACTAACTTTAATAAAGGAGTGATTAAACCAGAGGGTTGGCCGTCGCAATATCTGGAAGTTAACGAAAAGATATCCGTTTTATCTTATTATGTCCGTAACACAACGCCTGTCTTTCGGTATTTCAATAAAGATGGAATGGAAATAACCAGTTTGCCGGCGCGGCCAGAAGAAACAACATTGATGAGGGTTTATTTGAAAGTGAATGTTGATCCGAATCGCGCGCCGAATTATTTTGAATTGGAAAGCGACGCGCAGATTAGGAATTTAAAAACAAATCTTTAGTTTTGAAAATTATAAACTGCGAATTTCTAATTTCTAATTTTTATTAAAATTTTAATGGCACAATTTTTAAACACTAAAAACGAAATTAAAGAGCAGGGCGGTTCCATTCTTATTTTAACCCTTGTTTTCAGCGCTGTTTTTGTAATGCTATTTTCCGGTTTAGTCGGTTTTATTTATATGCAGCATAAGCATTCTTTGGAAAAAGCATCATGGTATGAAGCTTTGAATGTCGCCGAAGCCGGACTTAATTATTATCGTTGGCATCTCGCTCATAATCCCGACGATCTGCAGGATGGAACTGGCGGGGCGGGTCCCTATGAGCATATATATAGCGATCTTGAAAGCGGGGCGATTGGCAGATTCAGTTTGGAAATCAGCGGCGATAATAGTTGCGGTTTAACTTCCGGTATTACCATTACTTCTACCGGTTGGACCGATAAATTTCCAGAAGTAAAAAGAAAAACGCGAGCTAAATATGTTCGTTCCACCGTTGCCGATTATTCATTTATTATTAATGATAATGTTTGGGTTGGGGCGGACCATAAAATTACTGGGCCGTACCATTCCAATGGCGGCATCAGGATGGACGGAGAGAATAATTCCATTGTTTCGTCCGCCAAAGAAACTTGGTTATGCACTAGTTCATTTGGTTGCAATCCGTCAAGCGAGAAACCGGGAATTTTCGGCAGCGGACCGAATAGCAATTTGTGGCGTTTTCCGGTTCCGGCGCTTGATTTTAATGGCATTACTATGGATTTGGCGCGGATTAAAAGTTCCGCTCAATCTGGACAAGGTCTTTATTTTGGGTCTTCGGGCGCGAGCGGCTACCATGTGAATTTAAAACAAGATCGCACGGTTGATGTTTATAAAATTAATTCTTTGAATAGAATTAATGCTTATTCCGTAGAGGAAGGATGGCATGATGAATATTCAATAATCGGAAGTGAAAGTTTTTTGGGCAATTACTCAATACCGCAAGATTGTGGCGTGATTTTCATTGAAGATAATTTATGGGTAAGCGACTTGACGCAGGGAAGTAAAGTCAAGGGAAAGATTACTTTAGTTTCCGCTGATTTAATAAATTTAGGTCGGGATACCAATATTTGGCTGGGCGGCAATATTGAATATACAATAAAAGACGGTTCGGACGGTTTGGTTTTAATTGCCGAGAATAATAATTTAATTGTTCCCAATTCACCTAATGATTTATTTTTGGATGGCGTTTATGTGGCACAAAAAGGAAAATTCGGACGCAATCATTATACGGGGCAGGCGATGAAAAAAAATAAACTGACGATTTTCGGTTCCGTCGTGAGTAATGGCAGGGTTGGCACAAAGTGGACTTGCAATGGCTTATTTTGTTCGGGATACAAAGATAGAGAAACGAATTACGATTCGAAATTAAGCAGTAATCCGCCGCCATTTTTATTACCGACATCTGAAGAGTATGAATTTAAGGAATGGGAGGAAGTGGAATAATTCTATGGTATAATATAATTATGGCTTATTTATTTAATCCGACAATTGAAGCTTTTGGCATAGACATCAGCGATTTATCCATAAAAATTGCTAAACTTTCCGATAAAAAGGGTAATTTAACTTTAACTTCATACGGTCGGGCTAATATTCCCGCAGGTATTATAGATAAAGGCAAGATACAAAAAGAAGACGAATTAGTGAATTTAATCAAGGAATCTGTTAATAATGTTGAAGGGGAAAAATTAAAGACTGATTTTGTCGTTTGCTCTTTGCCGGAACAGGAAGCGTTTGTTATGACCATACAACTTCCCCTTTTGAAAATATCGGAAATTCGGGAAGCGGCAAAATGGAAACTGGAAGAATATATCCCGTTAAAAATAGAGGAAGTTTATTTTGATTATTTTACGATAGAGCCTTTGCGAAAAAATTTGGATCATATGGATGTTTTAATCGGGGCATTGCCGAAAAAAATAGTTAATGATTATGTTGATGTTTTGAAAAAAAGCGGTTTGAAGATTAAGGCTATGGAAATTGAATCGGTCGCTACGAGCCGCGCTTTAATCAAGGACGGATTTTCCGCAATGCCGGTTTTTATTATTGATATCGGAGCGCAAAGAACCAGTTTTACGATTTTTTTAGGTCACGCCCCGATACTGACGACCTCCTCCAGAATTTCCAATAATTATTTATTTGAAGTTATGACCGATAAATTTCCCATTAGCCGAAATGAAGTTAAAAAATTAAAATTTGAATCCGGTTTGGATGATCCGAAATCAGGAAAAGATATAACAGAAGCGCTTAATGAGCCGTTAAGCGAATTAGTTTTTGATATATTGAAGTATATTGATTTTTACAAAAGTTACAGTTCTCATAAACATGGAGCGAGCGAGTGTGTATCGGAAATTATTTTATGCGGAGGAGGGGCTAATTTTTCCGGGTTGGATTTATTTTTAACGCAAAAAATTGGAATTCCGGTAAAATTGGGCAATCCTTGGGTTAATATATTAAAAGGATCTCAACAAAGCGTTTGTCCTATTTTAAAAGATTCGGATACGGAAGTTCCGCCCATAGTTTTTAATGAATCGTTTGGTTATGCCACGGCGTTGGGATTGGCGTTGTATGGCATAAAATAAGAATTATTTTATGCCCAGTAATACAACCCCGTACTAAAATGTTGATACATTTAGTACGGGGCTCCGCTCACTATCGTTCGCTTCGCTTCCCATGGTATGTTCTGGAAGCGAAGCCCCGTAGTCAGCTAGAGGTTGTACTACGGGGTTGATATACTGGGTATGATTTACTTAAATTTATTGTCTCCATCTGAAAAAAAAATATTTAGATTGGCTTGCATTGAAAAAATGATCAATTGTTATATGATCGTTATCGTGGCGGCGATTGCATTTTTGATATTTTCGTTTATGGGCGTTAAATATTTTTTATTATTGCGCGCGGGCGTATTTGAACGGTTGGTTGTCGGACAAAAGATACAAGAGATCGCGCGGGAAATACAAAATATGGAAGGGGTAATTAAGGATTTTGATTTTATTGTCGGCGCGGTTAATAAAATAGGGGAACAAAAAATAGAATTTTATGATATTTTAGCGGATTTTTCGGATATTATTCCCGATGGTATTGTAATTAGCGAATTGTCTTATAATTCTTCTGCGAGAAATGCCAGCGGTTTTGTTTTAGAGGGGAAGTCCAGAACCCGTGAAGAGTTTTTGATTTTTACGGAAAATATTGAACAAAGTCCTCGTTTTAAAGAAATCAATTCCCCGTTGTCAAATATTATAAAAAAAGAAAATATAAATTTTCGCATAGAGTTTAAGCCGGAAATATGAAAACATTTTTTTAATCCATTATAATAAATATGTCCATCCAGCAAAAGATTTATTTAAAAATTTTTTTGACAGCGGCGATTTTTATCGTTGCGGCGTTTTTGTTTTCGTACATATCCCGAGACATTATGATGGTCAGCCGGAATTTGAATAGTAGCAGAAATAACTTCAATTCATTAGTGGTGAAAGAGGAATATTTACAGGATTTGCGCGCTGATTATGAGTTGGCGAAAGATAATGTCGTGTTTCTAAAAGATTCTTTTTTAGGTGATGATTCGGCCATTGATTTTATTCAGGAAATTGAGAAAATATCTTTGCGCACAGGCAATAAAGAGGAAATAAAAATTACAGCGCCACGCGAAAAAAAAGATGGCAATTTGGGTTCCGTCGGTTTTCAAGTTTTTCTTTATGGTGATTTTAATGGTCTTATGAATTTTTTGGCGGAATTGGAAAATGGTAAATATCAAGCGGCGGTTACGGGGTTGCGCGTAACGAAGGCAGGCGAAAACAGCGCCACATACAATCCGAATCAGACCATGAATATTGAGTCTGTTAATATAATAAGTGTTTTGGATATGCAAGTTTATAGTTTATAAAAATATATTTTTTGAATTTTTTACATAAACAAAATTTTATAAATAAATTCGCGGACTATTTGCGTTTTCATCAAAAAACGGTTGTTGCGATTATTTTTGCGTTAGCTTTTCTTTATGCCGGATTTTTTATCTATAATTCTGCTTTGCGGATCATCTGGTTTAATAACGAAGACACCGTAAGTTATCAGGGGCGATTGAATAAAGATTTATACGATAAAATATTCAATGATTTTATGGAAAAATCCGATCGGCTTCAGCAGAAAATCAATAAAATATACCCAAATCCTTTTAAGTGATTTTGGGCGTTTATTTTGTGGACTTTGATGAAATTTTGTATTATAATCACTTCGCGTGATTTTTGTTTTATATAATAAACTCTTGCTGCGCGAAAAGTCCCCATAGCTCAATGGATAGAGCAACGCCCTTCTAAGGCGAAGATGAAAGTTCGATTCTTTCTGGGGGCATTAAAAAATTAAAAAATGGAAAAAAATTTTAATTTGGAAAAGTCAGTAAATTATCAAGAAGGTTCAATAGTGAGTCGGGAAATTTTAAAGAATAACGGCGGAACTATAACGGTTTTTGCTTTTGACAAGGGGCAAAAATTAAGCGAGCATAAAACGCCGTTTGACGCCTTGGCTTATGTCATTGATGGTGGAGCGGAGATAACTATTTCCGGTAATGTTTATAATTTAAAGAAAGGGGATGCCGTTGTAATGTCAGCCAACGATTCGCATTCCATCAATGCGGTTGAAAATTTCAAGATGGCGTTGATTATGTTGAAAAATTAAATATATGGTGGGCGTAGCTCAATGGTTAGAGCACTGGTCTGTGGCACCAGTGGTTGTGGGTTCAATTCCCATCGCTCACCCCAAATGCTTGGCTTTTAGCTCGCCAAGGCTTAAATCTGCGGTATCGTGAACCAATGTTTCTAATTTTTCAATCGCTTCCTTGTAAACATCAGAATCAATTTCTTTAATCTCTTTAAGGCCATGGAAATACATATCTATAATAGCGCGCAAATTTTCATTTTCGTTATTAAGTAATTTTTTGGCTTCCGTGCCTTCATAATCGTCATTTTCAAGCACTTTTAAAATTTCCGTTGAACATTTTTTTAATTGTTTTATTAATCCGAGTTTTGCGAAAAGACTGAATTCTTTCATCTTTTTGCTAACCGATTTTTGTAATTCCGTGAATTTTTTTTCGGCGATTTTAATTGTTTCAGCCGTTTTTTTCATAGCAACTTTAATTTTTTTTCCGGTTTCTTCTCTTGTTTTTTCCATCGTAATGGTAGTGGTTTTTTCCATTTCTTCCGCTGTTGTTTGTTTAATTTCATCTCCCGCTTCTACTTGTGATTCTTTTCCAAAAAATATTCCGCTCATTGCCAGAGAAAGAGTGATGGCGCACAAAATTGTACTGGGCTTTTTATCTTTTTCTAGGTATTTAAGCAATTTGTTGCCAGTATTTTTTTCAGTTATAGATTGTTCCGTTTCGGTTTTGTTAAAAAATTTCGTTAAATTCTTTTCGGTTTCTTCAGAGGATTTTTCATAAAAATCTTTGCTTTCTTTTGAAATTTTTTCTTGCCGCGATGCTATTTCTTTATTCGTCGTTTTTATATTTTCCGGGGTTAAATCGTATTTTTCTTTCATTTGGCGGCGAAGCGCAAATATTGCTTTCTCTATGCCGAAATCTTTGACCCTAGAACAATGTTTTTGCGCTTCGCACAATGCCGCATAAGCCACGTATAAATCAGCGGGATTGTTATTTTTTTTCTCATCGTGAATAGCCGCTTGCGCGTCTAAAAGACGATCAACCGCGATGTCTTTTGCCAAAAATTCTTCTTGGTTGCTTGTTTCAAATTTACCCGCATTCGTCAACGCTTCGCGCAATAATGTTCCGATATCATTGGTTTGTTTTTTTCCCGCGTCAACGATATTTATTTCTTTTGCAGTTAAAGTAAATTGTTCCTTAATTTTCTCCATTATTTTTTATCTTTAAATTTTCTTATCCTTTTTTTGATATCATCAATATCAGCGGCCTTTTCTAATTCTTGGAAAAATTCTCTAAAATTTTTTTCTTCTTCCGTTTTGATTTTTTTCCAGGCCGCTATATTGCCACTTTTTAGCGCGTTTTTTAGTCTTGAGTATTTTTTTAATAGCAAAGAAGCGGCGTCCGGCGAACGCTTTTCAAGCGCTTCAAGTATTTTTATCGTTTTTTCCGAAAGCCGTTCTGCTATTTTTACGATTTGATTGTTTAAACCCGTTATCATAAAAGTATTTTAGCAGATTACTTTCGTTTTGTTAAGAAGAAATGAAAAAATAAAACCCCGCCCCGCCAAAGGCGGGGCGGGGTTTTAAGGAATTTATTTTTTTAACGCAATTTAATTTCATCGCCAACTTTGATATTGTTTTTGGTCGTGAATTCGGCATTGATTTCCAAAACATATTTTGCCGGTTCAGGCGATGAAAATGTTGTCGGAAAAGAATCGGGTTGGACACTGTTTTCAATATGGATAATTTTGAAATTTTCATCAATCCAAATAATATCAATGGCGAAGCGCATGTTTTTCATCCAAATAGAAATTTTTTGGGGTTTTTCATACACAAACAGCATTCCTTGGTTTGCGGATAAATAATTTCTTTCCGATAGGCCTTTTATTTTTTGTTCTTGATTGGAAGCGATTTTAATATTAATGATTATTTCGTTAATTTCCAGTTTTCGCAAAAGCGATGATTGCTCGCGGTTAAAAATAAAAAAAACAAGGAAACCGGAAAAGATAATTAAAGATATCGTAAGCACCGATTTTTTAAACAAGGTGTTTCCAAGTAAACTCATATTTTTTATTCTCCAATTTTAATTTTGAGGATTATTTTAAGAACGGTTTAAGCGATAAAATATGTTTTAAAAGCATGTTGGCGTATCCCCATTCATTGTCGTACCAAACCATAATTTTTACGAGTGTTCCGCCGACAACTCGCGTCAGCGCCGTGTCAATAATCGCGCCATGGCTATTCTTGATAATATCTGAAGAAACAAGCGGTTTGTCCGTAACTTCTAAAATATTTTTCCACTCGTCTTTTTGCGCTTCTTGAAGTAAAATATTATTTATTTCTTCAACGGAAGTTTTCTTTTTAGCGATGAAAGTAAAGTCCAGAATTGAACCGGTGGCAATCGGTACGCGTAAAGCCACGCCATCAAATTTTCCGCTCATTTCCGGTATGGCTTTGGCGGTGGCAATGGCTGCTCCGGTGCTGGTCGGTATGATATTGAGGCCGGCGGTTCTGCCTCGGCGAAAATCTTTATGCGGACCGTCAACGATATTTTGAGTGGAAGTATATCCGTGGATAGTGTTAAGCAGGGAATATTTTATTCCCGGATTTTTTGACATTATGGAGGCAATCGGGGTTATGGCGTTAGTGGTGCAAGAAGCATTGCTTGTTATTTTACTTTTTTCCATAGCCGCAATATTGACATTGGGCGTTGCCGTTACGGTTTCATTTTCATCTTTTGCCGGCGCCGACAAGACAACTCTTTTCGCGCCCGCGTTCAAATGGGCCTTGGCTTTTTCGTATGATGTAAAAAAGCCGGTTGATTCCACAACAATATCTATGTTTAATTCTTTCCAGGGCAGTTTTTCCGGATTCGGTTCTTTGAAATATTTTATTTTTTTATCGCCTATAATAATTTCATTATTTTCAATCGCAATTTTTTTATCGTAGCGGCCGTAAACGCTGTCAAATTCCAGCAAGTAGGCGAGATTTTTAATATCTCCCAGATCATTTATTGCCGCAATGTCCAAGGATTTATTTTCCAAAGCGACTTTTAAAAATTGTCTGCCGATTCTTCCGAAACCGTTTATGGCGATTTTTACTTGTTCCATATTTTTAGGATTGAATTATTTATCGCTATGAAATTTTTTTCGTAGGCATTTTATAATTCAATTTTACGGATATTTTAATTATATATTTTAATTTTATCCTAATGCGAGCGCGAGCGCAATCAAAAGTGCTTCTAAATATTTGCATATTTTATTATCATATGTTAACATAGGTATATTAAAAATGGTCGAGTCTCGCAGAATTTGCGGGAAAATATAAGTTTATTGTTACAAAAGTTAAGTTTAATCAAATATAAATTAAGTTTTATTTAGTTTAAATTTTTTGACTTATTTGTAATTAAAAAAGTGGATTTTCAAAACGATGGTGGTTTTCAAAGACAAACATTCAAGGGAAGCTGGAAATGCAACGGTTGCGGAGGGGAAATAATGGAACTTCCCTTTGAACCGGCCGGAGGCAAACCGGTTTATTGCCGAGATTGCTATAAAAGTAATAAGCCACGCCGAACAGGAGGAGGCGGTGGCGGAGGTAATTTCCAAAGGCGGACATTTCAAGGCAGTTGGAAATGCAGTGATTGCGGAACTGAAATAACGGAACTTCCCTTTGAGCCGTCCGGAGACACTCCGATTTACTGCTCAAATTGTTACCGTAAAAATAAGCCGCCAAGACGAGATTTTCGTTAATATTTAAAGTATTAATCGTTTGTCTGTCACTATAAAAAAATCCGTCCCGCAATGTTGCGGGACGGATTTTTATTTTTTAAGTTATCAACAGGTTGCTATGTATGCAAATTTTATGATCAATGCTATAATATAAAAAAGATAAGTATAATTTTAATTTCCTGAAGATTTGTGGCCATTTAAACCAAAAACAAAATTTTTTCTTGGTATTGACATAGGAACCGTTTCTATCAAGGCGGTAGAATTGTTTCGCGATCAAGGAAGAATTAAATTGGCGAATTACGCTATTTATGACGCGCAAAAAAAATATTTACATACTAATAATGAAGGCATTCAAACAAGTTCATCTAAAATATTAGACAGTGAGATAGCCGATATAATTAGCGATCTTATAAACGAGGCAAAATTCAATTCACGGGAGGCGGTATTTTCAATACCGGTATTTTCCACCTTTACAACTTTAATGGAATTGCCGGCGATGCCCAAAGAAGAAATTGACCGTGCGATTAATTTTAAAGCTAAACAGTATATACCAATTCCTCTTGGTGATGTGGTTTACGGTTGGGAATTAATTAATGAAAATAAAATAAATATTTCTTCAAACAGCTCTTCAAAAGAATCGGGAGGAATCCAAGTCTTATTGATGGCGGTGCCGAAAGAAATTATAAATAAATATTTAAATATTGCCCGTCTTGTCGGGTTGAATATTGCAAGTATTGAATCCGAGACGGTCAGTCTGATTAGATCGATTTTGGGCAACGATTTGTCGCCGGCTTGCATAGTTGATATCGGTTCTAAAAATACCAATATAGCGATTATAGATAAAGGAATTTTATCTATCAATCACAATACGGATATTGCTGGCAGCGAGTTTACTAAAATTATAACCAAGGCGATGGGTGTGGATTGGATTAGGGCGGAAGAGATAAAAAAAGACGAAGGTGTAAAAAATTATGCCTCGGGATTATCTTTGGACGAGTCCGGTTATTTCAAGGGAGAGAAAGAAATCGCTTCAATTCTTTATCCGATAATTGATATTGTTGTTTTTGAAATAGAAAAGATAATCGGTATTTACGGTAAGAAAACCGGTCGTTTGGTGAGTAAAATCATATTGGCGGGCGGTTCAGCGCATCTTCCGGGGATTTTAGGGTATTTGTCAAAAAAATTAAACAGAAATGTATTTATGGGCGATCCCTTATCGCGGATGGTTTATCCGCCACAACTTGAAAATATCTTGAAATCGCGCGCGTCGCGGTTTGCGGTCGCTATCGGAGCGGCGATGAGGAATATATGAAATGTCGGCGTTAATTGTTTTGAATTACGAAATATAAAGTATATAGATTTCCGTCGGAGTTTATTCTCGCGAAAGTGGGGGCGGGAATGACAATAAATCAAGCATTTCGTAATTTAAGATAATTAAACATATTTATTAAATTTAGTTTTCATTCAGTCAATTTTTATTCGCCTTTTGCGGAAAAATTGATTCAGTGAAACGAGGGAATGTGCCTATTGAATTGATTCAAAAAGGGGAAGGGCGCCAAGACGCAAGCGCGTTTAAGGTTAAGTCATGGTCGATGTTATTTGTCGGTATATTTTTATTTTTACTTCTTGGTTATGGCGGATTGTTGGGATATGAAAGTTATCTTAATGGCAATCTGAATGATTTAGATGCGCGGATTAATGAAACTTCTCAACGCCGCGATATTTCTTTGGAGCAAAAAATTGAAAAATTAGCCAATCAAATTTCCGGATTAAATGTTATTTTGAAAAAACATTTTTATTGGTCAAATCTTTTTTCCGATTTGGAAAAAATAGCTTTAACGCAGGCGTATTTTCAGACATTCAGCGGAGCGATAAATGCCAATGGCGAAGGCGTTTTAAATATTAAAATTCAAACGCCGGATTATTTAAAAGCGGCGGCGCAAATTAAATTATTGGAACGCGATCCGTATTTTAAAAATGTTAATGTCGGCAGTATTAGCGCAGATGACGGCGCTGTAAATTTTTTGGCTAATATAACATTTGATCCCAGATTATTATCAAAGAATAAAAGCGAATAAACACGGATTTCGACGCATTTTTCAATGCACGTTTATGCGTTATTTATAAAATATAAAATGAAAAAATATTTTTTAATTTCAATATTGTCATTAGCCGCAAGCGCGGTCATGGTTTTTTTGCTTATTTTTCCATCTTACGATCGGATTGTTATTTCTATGGCGAATATAGTGGAAAAAGAAAAAATAATCGCAGATCTTAATGATTTAATTCAAAAAACCGATAAATGGCGCGGTCAAATCGGCGATAGAGAGGCAAGTATGAATAAGTTAAACTTGGCCTTGCCTTCCGAGAAAGCTATCCCGGATTTTTTCGTGTCTTTAAGTAGTTTGATCGGTTCGGCCGGTATCGTCTTGGAAGATGTAAAAATAAGAGTGGATGAAAAAATATCGGTGTTGGGCGATACAAGCAGCATTAAGGCGTTTGATGCGACATTGAGTATTCGCGGAACTTATTCCGCTCTCAAGGTATTGCTTTCCGGTTTGGAAGAAAATATCAGGGTTGCGGATATACAGTCAATTAATTTTGATTCAACCAAAGATTCCGACGGGTCCGTTTTGGATTTTATTATTAACCTAAAGGTATATTACAATAAATGAAAAAAATAAACCCCGTTAGAAATTATTGATAATTTTTAAGGGGGTGAGTAAAATTATAAATATGTTAAAACATAAAATTTCTAACGGGGTAAAAAAAACATTTTTTTTGTTGATGTTATTTTTCGCATTCGTATTCTTTTCTTATTTTTTAATTGCGAATATTGCGCCAATAACTGCGCAAAACAATCTTGATCAATCGCTTTCTACGGAAAGAATTCGGTATATTTCCGGATTGAATCCGAATTTTGATTTTTTGGACGGAGATTCATTCGCTTCTTTAAAAGTGAATGGCAATATTCCGATTGATCCGCAAATGGAAGGTCGCGTTAATCCATTTATTTCTTATTAATTTTTATCGCATAAAACAGGCATAATTATTGAAGATATGCAAAAGACATTTCCGGATTTTTTAATTCAAAAAGGATTGATTGATTCTTTGAAAATAATCTTTTTTCAAAAAGAAGCGGAACGCCTTGGCGTTGATATTCAAGAAGTGATTTTAAATTCCAGGGTCGTAAAAGAAGGTGATTTTTTTAAAGCAAAGGCAGAATTTTTTGAGTTTCCATTTTTCGCTTTTCAGGATTTGCCGAATTTTTCCAATAATGTTTTGGCGGAGATTCCGGAAGAGGCGGCTAAAAATTATAAAATCCTGTCATTAAGGAAATTTAAAGATACATTGGATGTGGGGATGGTTAACCCTGAAGATATCGGCGCGATGGAAGCGTTGAATTTTATTGCTACGCAAAGGAAAGTTAAAGTCAATATTTTTGTCATTACGTTAAGTGATTTCAATAAGTTTATTGGTTATTATAGGACTTTCAAGGGAGAAGTTAAAGAAGCGATGGAGGATCTAAGGAAAGAATTGGAAGAGGTTGGAGGAGGATTGGGAAAAAAAAGGAAAATTGGCGCAAAAAATTCTATTGCCGAAGAAGTATTGATGGAAGCGCCGATAAGCAAAATGGTGGCTGTTATAATAAAGCATGCTACCGAAGGGCGGGCTTCAGATATTCACATAGAGCCGATGGAACAAAATTTACGCGTTCGTTTCAGGGTTGATGGTGTTCTGCGCGCCAGCTTAGTTTTGCCGTCAGCGGTTCACTCGGCTATTGTTTCCAGGATTAAAATACTTTCTAATCTTAAAATTGATGAATCGCGAATTCCGCAGGATGGTCGTTTTCATACCGTTATCGGGTCGAAAAAAATTGATTTCAGAGTATCAACTTTTCCTACGGCAAATGGAGAAAAGGTTGTTATGAGAATATTGGATTCGTCGGTGGGATTTTTAAAATTACAGGAAATTGGATTGGATGGCAGAAATTTAGAGCTTATTCGTAAGGAAATAGAAAAGCCGTTTGGAATGATTTTAATAACCGGTCCGACCGGTTCAGGGAAATCCACCACTTTATACTCTCTTTTAAATATTTTAAATCACGATGATATAAATATTGTCAGTTTAGAAGATCCCGTTGAATATTATATGGATGGCGTGGCGCAATCGCAGATAAAGCCGGAAATTGGCTATTCGTTCGCTTCCGGTTTAAGGCATATTTTGCGTCAGGATCCAGATGTGATTATGGTTGGTGAAATACGAGATAGTGAAACGGCAAAGCTGGCGGTGCACGCCGCGTTAACCGGTCATATTGTGCTTTCCACTTTGCATACGAACAATGCCATTGGCGTTATTCCGCGATTGCTTGATATGGATATTGAACCGTTTTTATTACCCCCTTCTTTAAATTTAATGATCGCTCAAAGATTGGTGAGGCGTTTGTGTATGGAATGTCGGGAAGAAATTAAGCCGTCGCCGGCAATAGAAGAAATGATTCAGAGCGAAGTGGATGGAATGCCGGATAATATTAAAAAAGAAATAAAAAAGCCGTTTAAAATTTATAAAGCGTCCGGATGTAAATCCTGTATTTCCGGTGCTAAGGGGAGGATAGCGATCTTTGAAGCGATTGATATGACAAAACCGCTTGAAGAGATAATTGTTGGGTCGTTTACTGAAAGTAATATTCGGAAAGAAACGGAACGGCAAGGGATGATTACTATGAAGCAGGACGGTATATTAAAGGTACTGAAAGGCATAGTCGGTATTGATGAAGTTTTGCGGGCAACCGAAGATTAATTATGCGTTGTTTTGTGAATTATGAAAATAATCAATGATTTTTTTATGTCAAGAAATAGTCGGCGCGGTTTTACAATGATAGAACTTTTGGTGGTTTTGGCTATCATAGGTTTATTGGTCAGTTTAATATTGGTAAGTCTTGGAAGTATTAAGGCGAGAAGCAGGGATGTTCGGCGAGTCGTGGACATTGATGTATTTATAAAGGCTTTAAATTTATACAATAATAGTTTTTCCGTTTATCCGATTTATGACGGGTATATAACCGGCGAAGATCCTTTATCTGACGCTTTGCGGAATTCCAGTGTTTTAAGTTCTATTCCACTTGATCCGACAAATAAGCAAGTTGGCAGTATAATATATAAATATGATTATTTTTCCGATGGCACGAATTTTCAGATTCAATATTGTATGGAAACCGATTCAGTGCCTAACACTAATCAAGGTTGTGGAAATTACGCCAGACCGTAATTTCAGCGATTAAATATTTAATAAAAATTATTATGCTTAAAATTTTATTAGTGGAAGATGATCAATTTATTTCTCAATTGTATTCGGATAAATTTTCTCAATTTGATTATCAAGTAGAAGTTGCTCGTGATGGTTTTGAGTCATTGGAAATTTTAAAAAAATATAAGCCGGATTTAATTCTTTTAGATATCGTTATGCCAAAAATGGACGGCTTTGAAGTTTTGGAACATATCAAAAAAGATGATTCGTTAAATAAAATTCCGGTTTTGATGTTTACTAATTTGGGTGATAAAATGGATATTGAAAAAGCTATGTCTCTCGGCGCGAAATCATATATTGTCAAGAGCTATTTTACGCCGGCGGAAGTGTTGGATAAAATTAATAATTTATTAAAATAAAAATAAATCTATGAATCCGGTATGGAGAGGAGATATTTGAATAATTGTTTCAAATTCTTTTTCGCCAAAGGTTTCTAACGGGGTATGAAAGATTTTCAGTATGAGTTGGAAGAGTTGCTCACTATCGTTTTAAAAGAAAACGCTTCTGATCTCCATATTTCGGTTGGCAGATATCCGACGTTAAGAATTGACGGTCAATTGATTCCATTGGCGCAAAGAGAAATATTGGATCCGGAATATACGGAAAATCTTATTTCGGCTTTACTTACCAAACGACAAAAAGAGTTATTTTTAGATAATAAGGAATTGGATTTCGCTTATTCTTTCAGGAATAAAGCTAGATTTCGCATTAATGTTTTTTATCAAAGAGGTTTTGTCAGCGCGGCTTTGCGATTGATTCCGGCGGAAATAAAAACAATTGAAGAGTTGAATTTGCCACCGATTTTGAACGAATTTGCCAATCATAATCAGGGTTTTTTATTGATCACTGGTCCTACCGGGCACGGAAAATCCACAACATTAGCCTCTCTTGTAGATAAGATAAATCACGAAAAAAACAAGCATATTATTACAATTGAAGATCCGATTGAATATTTGTTTACGCAAGATCGTTCTATTATTGATCAGCGCGAGGTTGGTTTAGATACGAACGATTTTAGCCGAGCATTGCGTTCCGTATTTCGCCAAGATGTTGATGTTATTATGGTTGGAGAAATGCGCGATGCGGAAACTATTTCAACTGCCGTTACGGCGGCCGAGACTGGGCACTTGGTTTTAGCAACTTTGCATACCAATAATGCCGCGCAGACAATAGACAGGATTATTGATTCTTTTCCCGCATCCGGTCAAGGTCAAATCAGGTCTCAGGTTGCCAATACTCTTTTGGGAGTTATTTCGCAAAGATTGGTTCCAAGATTGGATGGCGGAAGAATTCCCGCGGTTGAAGTGATGATTGCCAATCATGCCGTTAGAAATCTGATTAGAGAAGATAAAATTCATCAAATTGATTTGGTGATTGATACTCATATGGAAGAGGGAATGATTTCTTTGAATAGGGCATTAGCAGAGCTTGTCAGGGCGCAAAAAATTTCCATAAATAACGCGGAACTTTATTCGTTGAATTTACAGGAGTTAAGAAATTTTATTTTATAAAGATTACGCAAACACATTATTTTGTATTTTTGCTTTAATAAATTGGCGCAAGAATATTTATAATTTGTTGGCGCATGGACGATTTTGAATTTTAATTATAAGGCCAGAACACCGGATGGAATTTTACAAAGTGGCACAGTTGAAGCGGCCAGTCAAGATGCCGCCGTCAGTATTTTGCAAAGACACGGTTTAATTATCGTTTCCTTGGATTCAAAAAGACGAGAATCGTTTTTTTCGCGCGAAATCGCTTTTTTAGGTGGCGTTAAAAATAAGGATATTGTTATTTTTTCTCGTCAATTGGCGATTCTTTTTGAGGCACAGGTTCCGGTTGTTGAATCTTTCCGCGTATTGATAAAGCAAACAGAAAAAGCATTTTTCAAGAAAATACTTTTGGAAGTATTGAGTGATATTGAAGGTGGAGCGTCGTTGTCAAAAGCATTTTCGGCGCATAAAACAGTTTTTTCTGATTTTTTTATAAGTATGATAGCCTCTGGAGAAGCATCCGGTAAAATTCAAAGCGTTTTTTCTTATCTTGCAGATCATTCCGAACAAGAATATTATCTCACTTCAAAGATTAAAAGCGCGATGATGTATCCGATATTTATTATTGCGGCTTTTATATTGGCGGCGATTTCAATGATGATTTTCGTGGTGCCTCAACTTACCGCCGTTTTAGAGGAAACTAATCAGGAATTGCCGTTTTTAACAAAAGTATTGATTGGTTCCAGTCATTTTATAAAAGATTGGATTCTTATTTTATTACTTATTCCTACGGCTATTGGCGTATTTTTGTGGCGTTATTTAAAAACTCCGGAAGGCAAAGAAATGAGAGATATTCTTATTTTGAAAATACCGATTATTGGCAATCTTTTGCGTGAAGTTTATTTATCGCGATTCAGTGAAAATTTAAGCACATTAATAAAGGGTGGCTTGCCAATCATACAGTCTTTGCAGGTTACGGGCGATGTCGTTGGCAATATTGTTTATAAAAAAATTATAAATATGGCAATTGACGAAATTAAAGGGGGAGGCAATGTTTCCGATGTTTTAAGCCGATATCCCGCGGCTTTTCCGCAGTTTGTTTCCCAGATGTCCGCTACGGGAGAAAAGACCGGAAAATTGGCGCAAGTTTTGGAAAGTGTTTCCAGATTTTATCAAAAAGAAGTGGAAACAATAACCAATAATCTAACTCAGCTCATTGAACCGATTTTAATTGTGGTGCTTGGTATTGGCGTTGGCCTTTTAGTAGTGTCCATTTTAATGCCCATTTATAATATAGCGAGCGGTTTTTAAAGGGCTTTCTCTAAATTTTCAATCCCGCTGAAAGCGGGAGCAGAAAATTTAGATAGAAAACCTTTACCCCGCCCATATTCCAGCAACGAATATTTAATATTTATTATATAGAGGCGAAGCCGCTTCGCTTTTAAGTTATCGCATACCAAAATACATAATTGGAATATGGGCGGGGTACTCGATTTTGTAGTAAAATTTTGTTCGCTCAATAAAGGGTTGCTCCAAAATTTAACAAAATTGGCACTTATCCACATAAATTTATGGCACAAAAAATATTTAGTGATATAATAAACGCATTGCCTGTTCGGTCGATATATTGGCAAAAACATAAAACATATCAGCCCAAGGCTGACCCGCTCATCGAGCCTGAAGATTCTTTAGAGTCTGAACGACCTCGGGCGGGAAATCTAAAATCTAAAATCTAAAATCTAAAACATGAAGTATGCGACGGTAAGTTTTCTCCCTACGGGAGATTCGTCGCAGGCGGATAAGTTTTAGAATTAATAATGTTACAATTTTTTAACAAAAAAACAGGTCAACGCGGTTTTACATTGATTGAACTTTTGGTGGTAATCGCCATCATCGGAATTTTAGCCACTATTGTTTTGGTTTCCTTGAATTCCGCGAGATCAAAAGCGAGAAATACGCGAAGAGTAAGCGATTTGCGTCAATTACAACTTGGCACAGAAATTTTTTATGACAGGGTTGGAAATTACCCTGCGTCATTGGACGCGATGGCAACCGGAGGCGATATAGCCGCAGTACCTAAAGATCCATCATCAAATGGAGCTTATGCGTATTGCGCGGCTGATACCCTCGCGACTAATTATTGGATAGGCGCTAGATTGGAAGCGACGCAAGTTGCCGGTCAGGGTTTAATGTCCACTAGTATTAGCGACATTAGAGCGGGAGCTGTATCATGCACTTTGGATGCCGGTGATCCGCCGGTAGCCGCGGCTCAATGCGGAACGGTTGTTGCCGGTTTAGGATATTATTGCGTAACTCCGTAAAAATTTCAGAGAAATTGCAGTTATTGAAAAGGCGTTTTCTTTAAGTAGAAACGCCTTTTAATGGAGATAAAACAGATGAATTGTCCTTGGTATTTAGATGGTATATAATGAGAATGTGGAGGCTGGATAATTATGTAAAATATGTTTTATTTGATTTTTGTTTTTCTTTTTGGTCTTATTATCGGCAGTTTTTTGAATGCCGTTATTTATCGTCTGGAAGCGGGAAAATCAGTATTCCGCGGTCGTTCTTTTTGTCCAAAATGCAAGCATATTTTGTCATGGTACGATCTCGCGCCACTTTTTAGTTTTATTTTATTGAAAGGCAAGTGCCGTTATTGCCGCCAAAAAATTTCCATCCAATATCCGTTGGTAGAATTGGCGACAGGGATATTGTTTTCGGCAATTTTTCATTTTTTTGTTTTTAATGGACAATCAATTTTTTCGCTCGCGGGCGGATCAGCCGGCGGGTTGACAATTTTCAATGAATTTCCAATAGCGTTAATTTTCGATTTATCTTACTGGTTTTACATTGCCAGCGTTTTAATTATTATCTTCGTTTACGATCTTAAATATTACATTATTCCCGATAGAATAGTTCTGCCCGCAATCGCGGTTTCGTTGATTTGGAATTTGACATTTGAAATTTATTTATTCGCCTATGGCGGATCCGCCGTAGGCGGAGAAATTAAAAATTTGAAATTATCGCCCTTCGGGCGACCACTCGAAGGGTGGGAAATTATAGACATCAATTATCTACTCGCCGCTTTTGGTGCCGCCGGATTCTTTTTTCTGCTCATAATATTATCAAGGGGTCGTTGGATGGGTTTCGGCGATGTCAAGTTTGCTTTTTTAATGGGTCTTGTTTTGGGTTTTCCAAATATTCTTTTGGCTTTGTTTACGGCTTTTACATCAGGTGCTATAATAGGAGTGGGTCTTATGTTGTTTAAGAAGAAAAATTTAAAATCGCAAATACAATTTGGTCCTTTCCTGGTTGGAGGAACGATTTTTTCTTTATTTTTCGGGAAAATAATCATTAATTGGTATCTAAATTTTTTATTATGAAATCGCGATGCTAATATACGAATTTATACTAATAATACTAACATTATCTTATTTGTATCATTAGTATATTTGCATCAATAATTTGTATGAATAAATTATATTGGCTTATAATATCGGGCGTTTCCATAATCGTGGCCGTGTTTATTATTTATTTCGGTTTCGCGCCGGAAAGTAAAGCGCCGGAGCAAGAAATTATTAGCGGATCGGAAGCGAGTTTGCTTATTGATTTTGGCGATAATAAGCAGAGAATGTTTGTCGGCGATGTGGTTGAAAATATGACCGTTTTGGACGCTTTGAAATTTTCTTCAACGAATAATGGTTTTAAATATAATTTTGATAAAAACATTAAAACACTTGCCGCGATTGACGGTTTTTCCAATAACGGCAAGGTTTGGAATTTGTATATGAATGGATCTTTGATGAAAAATTCGCCGGATGAAATAGAGGTAATGGCCGGAGACGCGGTGGAATTGAAGTTTGAGCAAAATTTGCAATAAAAATTTCTAACGGGGTTTACCCCGTTAGAAAGTCTAACTATGAACATTGGTAAATTATTTCGCAAGAGCGAAGCGGTTTCGTCTTTATATAAACCAAAATCAATAATCGTTGTCAGACTTCTAACGGGGTTTACATTGGTTGAGGCTATTGTCTCTATATTTATTATTGGTTTAATAAGCGCTATTACCGTTGCCAGTTATGGCGATTTAAGAAATTCATCGGCGCTTAACCGGACCGTGCAGAAAATCGCGTTGGATGTAAGGAGGGCGCAGAATTTAGCCGCTACCGCTTCGACGCAATTCGGCGGTTCCGTATCTTGCGGGTACGGTATCCATTATTTAGATTCCGATACTTATTTTTTATTTACCGATGATTGCGTTTCGGCTAACAAGACATTTGATGAAGGCGAAGCCGTGGAAACCATAAATATAGAACAGCCGAACATGAAATTTAAAAATTCTTTTTCAGATATTCTTTTTTTTCCGCCAGACCCCGTTACATATATAAACGGATTTTTTGATCATAGTCTTAAATCTATTATCACATTATGCGTTGAAGATAAATGTAAACTGATAAATATATGGGGAAATGGCAGGATAGATATAGAGTAAATTTCTAATTTCCCACCCTACGGGTGGTCGCCCGAAGGGTAGGAATTTCCCACCCTACGGGTGGTCACCCGAAGGGTGATAATTTTTAATGAAGGGTTTTACTTTATTGGAAACAATTATTTCTGTATCAATTTTAGCGGCAATGGTTGTCGGTTCTTTAGCTTTGATTTCCAAAAGCACGCAAAGTGTATATTTGAGTCAGAATAAGTTGATCGCTTCGTATCTGGCGCAAGAGGGTATAGAAATTGTACGCAATGTAAGAGATGGCAACTGGAAAAACGGCAATGATTGGGATGAAGATTTGCTCGATTGCGTGAATTGCGAGATGGACTACACTATGAATGTTTTGGCGGACGAGACAATGGAAGGTGGCGATCCATATTTAAAATTGGAAAATAATTTCTATAATTATTCTTCCGGTGTGGATAAAAATACGATATTTAAGCGCCATATAAGCGTAAGTTCGGTTTCCGGAGAACAAAAACAAGTTATATCGGAAATTGTGTGGCAATACAGGGGAGTAGATTATGATTTGGCGGTTACAGCTTTTTTATATAATTGGCAATGAGTTTATTATAAAATGCGTTTTATCAAAAAATATTTTATTTACAATGGATATACGATTATAGAACTTATCGTTGCTTTGTCGGTTTTCAGTCTTATTATTGTCGGGGTCACGCAAGTGGCGGTTTCCGCTTTGCGCGTTCATCGTGAAAGTTCCGAAATGCAGAATGTTGAAGATAACGCAAGGGCGATTTTTGAATCAATGACTCGGGAAATGAGAACTGGTTATAATTATAAAGTTGTTGAAAACGGCAAGCGGTTTTGTTTCAGCGCTTCCGGCACTTCGGCAACCGGAGCGTTTTTCGCGCGGTATCATATAGATAGTGGAATGATTTATCGTCGCAGCGTTTTAATCGTAGATGAAGAGCATTCAAGCTGTTCCGCGGTAGCGGTAATAGATTCCAATACTTTCCCTCTTAATTCCAATGATGTGGTCGTGGAGGATTTATCGTTCAAGATAAATACAGGGAATCACAAAATGATGACCATCTCTATGAAAATTAAAGGAAATACCGCTTCGTCCAAACCCATTATTTTACAAACAACAGTTTCGTCGCGGGATTATGTTAATTAATTTTTTTATGTTAAAATCTATTTTTTTCAAATATTTTTTGTCGGATAATCGCCGTGAAAAAGGCGCGGTCGGTTTATTGCTAAGCTTTATCATTCTTTCTATTATTTTTATCATATCGGTTGGTATGGCGACGGTAAGATTGGTTGAAATTCAATTGGCGTATGATGTTTTTGAATCCGTTGTGGCGTATCAAGCCGCTGACAGCGGCATTGAATATGCTCTAAACGAATTGCAGATTGATCTTACGGGAAGCGCAATTGGCGCAATTGTCGGAGTGTTTTGCGACAACTACGATAAGGTCGCTGTTGGTGACGGTTTTTATTGTCTTGACTTAACTTATGCGGGACTTGATGTTGCGAGCGTAAAATCAATCGGCATGTTTAAGGACACAAGACGGGCGGTAGAAATTAACTTATGAACAAAAAGAAGGTTAAAAATAGAATAGATAAGCTGAAAAAAGAAATAAACCGCCACCGTTATCTTTACCATATTTTGGATAAGCAGGAAATTTCCGACGCCGCTTTGGACTCTTTAAAACACGAATTGGATATATTGGAAAAGGAATTTCCCGATCTAATAACGCCGGATTCGCCGACACAAAGAGTCGGCGGAAAAGCGTTGGATAAATTTGAAAAAGTAAAGCATAGAATTCCTATGCTTTCGTTAAATGATGTTTTTTCTTTTGAAGAAATAAAGGAATGGGAGGAAAGGATACGAAAAATAACGCCGGATTTCAGTAAAGAAATAGAAAGATATGGTTATTTCGCGGAACTTAAAATTGACGGATTTGCCATTGAATTGATTTATGATAATGGATTTTTTAATCTTGGTTCCACTAGGGGAGACGGGATTATTGGCGAGAATGTGACGCAGAATTTGAAAACAATAGAAGCGATACCGTTGAAATTGTTTGCCGCGGACGGGGAGCGGCTACAATTGGCCGCTCCCCGTCCGCGGCATCCACGGCAAATAGCGATACGCGGCGAGGTTTTTATGGCAAAAAAATCTTTTGATAAAATCAATGAAGATCAGCGGAAAAATAAATTACCATTATACGCTAATCCCAGGAATTTGGCCGCCGGCAGTATTAGGCAATTGAATCCAAAAATTGCGGCGGCGCGCGATTTGAGTTTTTTGGCGTATGATATTGTCGGCGATACGGACGCGAAAACTCATGAGGAAAAACATTCTGAATTAAAGAATTTTGGATTTAAGATTGATAAATATGCTAAAAAATGCAAAAGCCTTGAAGAAATTGTTGAGTTTTGGAGTTATATAAAAAAAATACGGGATAAATTGCCTTGCCAAATAGACGGGATAGTTGTTTCGGTAAATTCCAATGATTTATTTTCTCGTTTGGGTTTTATTGGAAAAGCGCCGAGAGGAGCAATCGCTTTTAAATTTCCGGCCGAACAGTCTGTTTCAATAGTTGACGATATAATAATACAAGTTGGCAGAACGGGTGTTCTTACGCCGGTGGCTTGCATCAGACCGGTAAATATCGGCGGGACAATTGTTTCTCGCGCCACTTTGCATAATGAAGACGAGATTAGAAAAAAAAATATAAGAATAGGTGATACGGTAATCGTGCAAAGGGCGGGCGATGTGATTCCGGAGATAGTTGAAATTTTAACAAGATTGCGGCCAAAAGGAGCAAAAGAATTCAATATGCCGAGAAAATGTCCGGCTTGCGGATTGGATGTTATAAGAAAAAAAGGCGAAGCCGGTCATTATTGCCAAAATAAAAAATGTTTTGCCGTAGAAAAAGAGAAGATTATTCATTTTGTTTCTAAAAAAGCTTTTAATATTGACGGTCTTGGCGAAAAAATCGTCGGTCAATTAATTGACAAGGGGTTGATTTCTGACGCCGCTGACATTTTTAAATTGACGAAAAGCGATTTAGCGCCTATGGAAAGATTTGCTGAAAAATCAGCGTCTAATTTATTGGAAGCCATAAATAAGAGCAAAATAATTCCTCTTCCTAAATTTTTATTTTCTTTGGGAATACATCATATTGGAGAACAAACCGTTTATGATATTGCTCAAATTTTTCAAAAAAATAATATTATTAAAAATCCCGGCGATTTACTAAAAGCGGCTGATAAAATGACGATTGACGGTTGGCTTGCGATTAAGGATATCGGACCGATTTCCGCTAAAAGTATTATTGATTGGTTTTTGGACAATCATAACAGAAAATCATTGAATAGATTGGCGGAATCGGGTATTATTATTGAAACACTGAAATTATTCGCCGTAAAAATTAAAAAATTATTAGGGAAGACATTTATTTTAACCGGCGAGCTTTCTTCTTTTACTCGCGAAGAAGCGAAAAATTTAATAAGATCGTTTGGCGGAAATGTGAGTTCATTCGTAAGTGAAAAAACCGATTATGTCGTGGCAGGAGAGAATCCCGGGACAAAATATGAAAAAGCGAAGGAATTGGGAGTTAAAATTATAAACGAACAGGAGTTTAAAAAAATAATTAAAAACTAAAATTTCCAGCCCAAGGCCATGCCCGCTGGCAGGCAGGCTGGTCCGCCTCGGGCGGAAAGAAATTAATTAAAAACTAAAAATGTTATCCAAGGCTGACATTAAACATATAGCGAATCTTTCACGGATTAACATAGAGTCCAAAGAAGAAGGGGAATTTTCGCGCAGTATTTCTTCTGTTTTGGATTATGTTTCGCGATTGAAAAAAGCGGATAGCGGCATTGAAGTCGGATTCGCCGATTCGGCGGGCAATTTTGATATTTTTCGCGAAGACGATATTGGCGTTGGTTTGTCGGAGTCGGTATGCAATTTAACGATCGTGGCGCCGGAAACAAAAAACGGGTATGTAAAAACCAAAAGGGTAATGCAATAAATATTTTATTTTGAAAAACGATTTAATGGCTCTTACAATAAAAAAAGCGCATTATTTGCTGGTTAGCAAAAAGGTTTCATCTACCGAACTTACTCGGCATTTTTTGAATGTAATAAAGAAAAAAGATAGCGATATTCACGCATTTTTAGAAATTACCGAAGAATTGGCGATGGAACAGGCAAAAAAAACTGATGATAAAATAGCGAAAAAAGAAGATATCGGATTGTTGGAAGGCATTCCTTGCGCGGTGAAAGATAACATTTTAATAAAAAATATAAAATGCACAGCCGGATCAATGATTTTGAAAAATTATGTCGCTTCTTACGATGCCACCGTTGTAAAAAAAATTAAAGAGAAGGGCGTTGTTGTATTGGGCAAGACTAATTTGGATGAGTTTGCTATGGGTTCTTCAACGGAAAATTCTGCTTTCGGTCTAACCAAGAATCCTTGCGACTTAACGCGGGTGCCCGGCGGTTCAAGCGGCGGTTCGGCCGCGGCAGTGGCGGCGGATGAATGTATTTTTTCGTTGGGTTCCGATACCGGAGGATCGGTTAGGCAACCGGCGGCGTTTTGCGGAGTAGTCGGGCTTAAGCCGACTTACGGTTCGGTGAGTCGCTATGGTCTTATCGCTACGGCGTCTTCTTTGGATGTTATTGGGCCCATTGCTAAAACTGTTGAGGATGCGGAAATCGTATTTAACGCGATAAAAGGAAAAGATAAATTTGACGCAACTAGTTTAGAATACAAAATACAAAATTTCCAGCCCGAGTCCGGTTCGCTTTCGGCGGGAAAATTTAAAATAGGCGTGCCAAAAGAATATTTTATAGAAGGAATGGATAAAAGTGTTGAAGAATGCGTGCGAAAAGCCATAGATAAACTTGGTAAAAACAAAAATATAGAAATTAAAGAAGTCAGTTTGCCTCATATCCAATACGCCTTGGCTGTTTATTATATTTTAATGCCGGCGGAGGTAAGCGCCAATTTGGCGCGTTATGACGGTATTCGTTATGGAAAATCCGCCTCTGCCGAAAATAAATCTTTATTGGATTTTTATCTTAATACGCGGGGAAAATATTTGGGTCTTGAAGCGCGGCGGAGAATAATGCTGGGAAGTTATGTTTTGTCGGAAGGACATTTTGATGATTATTATCAAAAAGCAAGAAATGTTTCTTTTTTAATCAAGGAAGATTTTCAAAATGTTTTTAAAGAAGTTGATTTTCTTATTGCGCCGACTACCCCGAATGTCGCTTTTAAGATAGGAGAAAAAGCGAAAGATCCGATGCGAATGTACCTTTCTGATATTTTTACCGTTGCTTCCAATCTCGCCGGTGTTCCGGCTATGTCCGTTCCTTGTGGCATTGTTGATAAGATGTCGGTTGGTTTACAAGTAATTGGTTCTTGGAGTGGCGAAGATAAAATATTCGCGTTGGGGAAAATTATTGAATTATTGGCATAAAAGTAATAATAGTATGGAAGAATTTTACGAAAAATTATTCAGTATGGATTATAAATCGCAAACAGCTTCTATTTTGTCCGTGATAGACGATTTTTTTAATTCGCCGGCGTTTACGAATTCGTTTTTTATATTTAAAAGCGTAGTAGCCGCCTTTTCTTTGTTATTTTTTGTGTTTATTGTTATTTTAATAATAAAATTAAAGGTGCCGCAAAGTAAACCAAGCTTACCGTCAAAAGCGTCAAAAATCGTTGTTGATAAAGAAGGATTGGCGAAAAAATGGTCTATAATCGCGGGAAAATCCAAATCGTTGAAGGCCGGCGATTGGAAGTTGGCAATTATTGAGGCGGATAAATTTTTAGACGATTTATTAAAACGATTAGGATATGGAGGCGAAAGTATGGGCGATCGGTTAAAAAAAGTAGATTCTAAAAAAATCGCCAATCTTGACCAAATTTGGCAGGCGCATAAAATAAGAAATGACATAGTTCATAATTCTGAATATGAACCGACAAAAAGCGATATTGATTTTGCGCTGGAAACATATGAAAGGGCTTTGCAGGATTTAAGCGCGGAAAATTAAGTTGTAAAAAATAATATGGAAAATCCGGAATATTTTAATAAAAAAATAGAAGCAAGCGATAATCAACCGCCGATTACTAACGGTGAAGTTTTTGATCCGGAAAAAGAGGTTGAAAAAATAAAAAAATTGCCGCGCGAAAACAAGAGAAAAGCGATTATAGAATTTAAAAATAAATGGGCTTATCAAAGGGAGGGTTTGGCGATCGCTCAAGAAATAATCATCAAAACCATCAGGAAAAATCCGGATGCTTCATCGGATGAATTATATGATTACATTGTTAAATCCGCGGAATTATTTGGTTTTACGAAAAAACAAAAAGAATTGGCAAAATCGGTTTTGGAAAAATATGTGGCAAAGCATAGATTTATTAAGGAAATAAGAAAACAATTTCCCGATAATATTGAACTTTTTGAAGATTTTTTTGGCAGAAAGCCGTTGGGGAAAATAGAGGTTTTGGAAGGACCGATTTTCATTCTTTTCAGAGTGTATAATAAAAAGGATTTTGCTTATTTGCATTCATCGGCGTTTTTAGAGAGGCGATCTCCGACTAAAAAAGAAATTGAAGAAAGTGAAAGTTCTGACGGATTTGCAATTGAAGAGTTTCGGGTACCAAGGTTAAGGGGGTTAGTCGCGGTTGAATCGGTTGATAAGGACAATGATTTCATTGAAGATAGTAAAAATATTTTTATTCACGAAGAGCAGCATATTATAAATTTTTTATTTGAAAAAGAATTCAAAAATATGCCGGAAAATTATAACGAAATGGCTAAAATTTTGATGCGTTTAAAGATGGCGGAGAATGATAATGAAAGAAAATTAGTTATCGGACAATATTTTTCTTATATCAGAAGAGATTTTGAAAATTTGGCAAAAGGTGAAATTATTGCTTATTTTGCGGAGAATTATAATGACGATTATGATTTAAGAGAAATGATTTTGGATTTAATCGCTTCGGAAAAAGACGGAGGAATATATGATTATTATTCCGGAGATCGTGATGTTATCCGTAAATATATATTTACGGATATTACAAATATAATCGGAAAGAAGTTCGGGCCATTGATAGAGTCAGTCGCTAACGATGTTTTTGTCAAGGAGTATAAGAATATTATTACGGAAGCCGTTAATTCGCTTAAATTATTGATGGACAAAAAATATTCAAAAGAACAAATTATGGCATTGATGCAAAAAGAACCGTTGCGAAAATGGCCGAAAGTTATAAGGCGTTTAGCGGCGGCGGAAAACAATAATGAGTATATAGGAAAGCCGGATAATTTAAAAAATATTCGGTAAAGGTATTTGAAAATATGTTAACCGATCTTGAAGAAATTAAATCGCGTTTGGACATCGCCGATGTTATTCGGGGTTATTTGCGTCTTGAAAAATCAGGCGCTAATTGGAAAGCGTGTTGTCCTTTTCATAATGAAAAAACACCGTCGTTTATGGTATCGTCGGACAAGCAAATTTGGCATTGTTTCGGATGTTCCGAGGGCGGCGACATATTCGGGTTTTTAATGAAAATTGACGGATTGGAATTTAAAGAGGCATTGAAGATTTTAGCGGAAAGAGCCGGCGTGAAATTACAACGACAACCGTCCGGTGATTACGCGAAAGAAAAAAATAAAAAAGAAACTATTTATGAAATCAATGAATGGGCGGCGAAATTTTTTAAAAAGCAGCTTTGGGGCGAGACGCCGATAAGCAAAAAAATAGTAGAATATTTATATGGTCGCGGGCTTAAGAAAGAAACGATTGAAAATTTTCAGTTAGGATACGCGCCGAAAGAATGGCGCAGTTTGCAATCATTTTTAGATAGTAAAGGATATAGAAATGGCGATACGGCGGAAGCGGGATTGATTATAAAATCGCAAATAATAAATTCAAAGATAAATAATGAATATCATGATCGTTTCCGCGGACGAATTATGTTTCCGATTACTGATATTCAGGGGCGCGTGGCAGGATTTACGGGGCGTGTTTTTGATTCGTTATTTACAAAAGAAGAATTGGAGAAACAGGGGAAATATGTAAATTCTCCGGAAACGGTTATTTATAATAAAAGCAGGATTCTTTACGGTTTGGATAAGGCGAAATTGGCTTTACGCAAAAAAAATTCTTGCATTTTAGTTGAAGGAAATATGGATTTGATAATGTCGCATCAGGCAGGAATGGAAAATGCCGTTGCCGTGTCCGGAACGGCGCTTACGGAAACGCAAATTGGCATAATTAAGCGATATACGGAAAATTTAATGATCGCGTTTGATAATGACGAGGCTGGCAATTTAGCCGCCAAAAGAAGCATTGATCTTGCTATGAAAGGCGGATTAAATGTTAAAATTATTACCATAAAAGGCGCTAAAGATCCGGCGGATATATTGAAAGAAAAAGACGGGGCGTTGAAATGGCAGGCAATGATAGATTCGTCGCAGGGTGTGGTGGATTTTTATTTTGGCGATATTTTTTCAAAATATTCGGCTGATTCCGCGGAAAACAAACGCAAAATAACGCAAGTCTTGCTTCCTGTCATAAAAAAGGTGCAGAATAGAGTGGAGCAGTATCATTGGTTGCGCGTTTTAGCGGAGCATTTGAATATTAAGGAAGAATTTTTAATTGAGGCATTAAATGGTATGAAGATAAAGAAAGCGGGGTATTATGGCGACGGCGGAGAAAAAAAACAAATTTCTGAAACGCGCGATATGGCGGGAGAAAATTTAATCGGTCTTGTCGTTAAATATTATGAAGCCGGATATCGTGATTTGGACTCTTTGAAAAATTTATCATTTTCTGATACGCGTCTTTGTGAAATATATGATTGTTTTTTGAATATCGCGAGGAATGAAAAAAAAATTGGCGATTTTTACGCGAAATTGTCCGGTGAAAACAGTAATTTTGTAAAAAAGTTGATTTTTATTGTTGAAAAACGATGGGAGGATGAAACTTTAATTAAAAACGATATTGATTTTTTGATAAAAAAAATTCAGTTTAGAAAAACCAAAGCGGATTTAAACAGTTTGGCGCGAGATATAAAAAAAGCCGAATTAGACAAGAATCGGGAAGTGGTAAAAATTTTAAAAGAAGAATTTAATAAAATAGCCAAAGAGTTGCATTGTAATGACGGTGGCACGGTCAATAAACAAAAGTCTGTTTAAAATTAGTTTTATACTAATATAAAACAGACTTCCAATGGGGTGAAAAAAAACAAAAATAAAATAAAAAAAGCCGGTGAAAAAAAAGTGATTAAAAATCGCGCGATTAGCCGATTCGGAATATTAATAAAAAAGAAAAAGGGAGGTAAAATTAGCAAAGAATTCATGAAAATTGAAGCAAAAAGGCGTAAAAAAAATATTTTCGGCGAAGCGAATATAAACGCATTCATTGAAAGAGGGAAGATTAGAGGCTTTGTAACCGAAGACGAAATTTTGAATGTAATTCCCAATATTGAGGAGAATATCAGTCTTGTGGAAGAATTATATGGTAAACTCGCCGCTTTCAATATTGAGATTAAATCCGGTCAAGAATTATTATCTTTGCCGCAGGAGGAAGATGATAAAAAAAACGGTAAAAAAACGCGAAAATCAAAATTTGAAACAAAGAAAATAAAAGCGGATAAAAAGAATGATCGATCGGATTTTTCCGGAATGCGTCTTGTGAATTCCACTCCAATTGATTCTGTTCAGATGTATTTACAGGAGATTGGCAGGGTGCCATTATTAAAGTTCAGTGAAGAAGTTGAGTTGGCAAAGGGTATTGAGCAGGGAAGCGAGGAGTCAAGGCAAAAATTAACCCGAGCCAATTTGCGGCTCGTTGTCAGTATCGCTAAGAAATATATAGGTCGCAGTCCGAATCTTACCTTTCTTGATTTAATACAGGAAGGTAATTTGGGTCTCTTTAAGGCCGTAGAAAAGTTTGATTACAAGAAGGGTTATAAATTTTCCACTTACGCGACTTGGTGGATACGGCAGGCAATTACGAGGGCGTTGGCGGATCATGCGCGCACTATCAGAATCCCAGTGCATATGGTGGAGACAATTTCGCGTTATACTCAAATTAAACGCCGTCTTTTGCAGGATTTGGGCAGAGAACCGCTTCCGGAAGAAGTGGCGGCGGAAATGGGCATTGAATTAGACAAGGTTCGTCATATTATGAAAATCTCGCAAGAAACCGTGTCTTTGGAAATGCCGGTTGGCGAAGGCGACGAAGACAGTGTTTTGGGGGAATTTATTGAAGACGAGAAGACATTGATATCTTCTCAATCGTCGGCGCGGCGGTTGCTTAAAGATCAAATAGCGACGATTTTGATTGATTTAACTCCGCGCGAGCAAAGAATATTGAAAATGCGTTTTGGATTGGACGATAACATTACCCATACCTTGGAAGAAGTTGGTCAGGTTTTTGGCGTAACGCGCGAACGGATCAGGCAGATTGAAGCGAAGGCTCTTGAAAAAATCAGACAGCACGATGGTTTGAAAAAATTAAAAGGATATTAAGATGGGTGAAATTTTTTTAATAAAATATCAATGATTTCAAAAATGTTTTCTAAATTAATTTTATACTTTATTCATAAACCGGGCTTAGCTTTAGCGGTAACTTTTGCGGGCATTATTTTTATTGGAACCGGACTTTTGTTGTTGCCACAAGCGACCGTATCCGGCGATATTTCCTTTATTGACGCTTTATTTACGGCGGTTTCAGCCGTGTGCGTGACCGGATTGACGGTTTTGGATACGGGAACCGATTTTACATTTTTTGGACAAATCGTTATTTTAGGGCTTATTCAGGTTGGGGCATTGGGTATTATGACGGCTGCGGCATTTTTTGTATTGATATTACATAGAAAAATACGCATAGGTTATCAGGCGGCTTTACGCAGAATTTTAGATATGGATTTTATGACTGAATCGGTAAGGATTATCAAATTTATTGTTATTTCCACTTTTATTATTGAAATTATTGGGGCTTTTATTTTGTTCTTTTTTTGGGATCTTTCGCAATTCAGCTGGCAGGACAAAGCCTTTTATTCCATATTTCATGCCGTGAGCGCTTTCGGTAATGCCGGATTTTCTTTATTTTCAGACAATCTTACTTCTTTTAACGGCGATGTGGTTTTAAATATTGTCATAATGTCGTTGATAGTGTTGGGCGGATTAGGTTTTATAGTGTTAGTTGATTTTAAAAAATGTTTTTGGGGTATCGTTCGGCATAATTATGGTTTTCGGTATTTTCATATTCATACAAAGATAATGATTGTGGCTACGGCAATTTTAATTATTATCGGCGCGGTGGGATTTTTTATTTTTGAAAAAAATAATCCTGATTTCAGCGCGCATCCGATAATCAGTTCTTTCTTTCAGTCCATAACCGCCAGAACAGCCGGTTTTAATACGGTTAATATCGGCGCGCTTTCTTCACCGAGTTATTTATTGCTTATGGCGCTTATGTTTATCGGCGGTGGCGCCGGTTCAACGGCTGGAGGCGTAAAAGTGACTACGGTCGCGATACTTTTTATTTTGGTGATTTCTTTCATTAGGCGTCGCAAAGAAGTTTCTATTTTTGGACGGACATTGACATTGGGTAATATTTTTTCGGCAGTTGCTGTTTTCTTTTTTGCCATTAGCGTTTTATTTCCCTTTTTAATTTTATTGTTATATATGGAAAATGGCAGTTTTCGTGAAATTTTATTTGAGGCGATTTCCGCTTTTGGCACAGTCGGACTTTCTATGGGGATAACGCCTCATTTGACCTTTTTTGGTAAAATGTTTATCATTATATTAATGTTTATTGGTAGGATTGGTCCCCTCGCCATTATTCTTATTACGGTGCGAGAAACAGAGAACGCCATAATTAAATATCCGCACGAAAGAGTGGTAGTCGGTTAGTTTATTTTATTAATAGTATTTTAATGTTTTAATTAAAAAATAAAATATTTATGAAAAGACAAATTGCCGTTATAGGCATAGGGAAGTTTGGTTATAAAATCGTTGAAGAGCTTGCCGAAAAGGGTATGTCGGTTTTAGCTTTAGATAGAAATCGCGGTATTATAGAAAAATTAAAAGATTTTACCGTTGAGGCGATGCAGATTGACACTTTAGATAAAAACGCTTTGGAGGCGAGCGGAGTGAAAGACGCGGATGCGGTTATAGTGGCGTTGGGCACGGAAGTAGAATCAAGTATTTTGATTACCAAAATTCTTCATGATTTGGGAGTTAAAGAAATAGTGGCGCGCGCCAAAAGTCGTCTTCACGCGCGGATTTTAGAGCAAGTGGGCGCGACGCGCGTAGTGTTCCCGGAAGAAGATATGGCGATAAGGGTTGCCAACAGTATGATGCGGCCAAGTATTCGCGAATACTTTGAATTGGGCGGTGATTTTGATTTAGCGGAAATTGAAGTTAAGGGGGGGCATAATTTTATTGGTAAAAAATTATCTTCTTTAAGTATAGAAAAAACATATAATGTCAGTTTGGTTATAATCAAGAAATGCAAAGCGGAAAAAAATAAAGAAGGAATAAGTGAAATATGCGAAAGCAAGCAAATCCCGTATGCTGATTATACGGTTGTTGCTGGAGATATTTTGGTTGTTATTGGCGATAAAAAAGATATTGAGAGGTTTGGAGAAATATTTTAGTTCAATAATTTATTGCGATTTGTCGCGGGGGGAGATTTATCCGTTTCGTAAAAACTAAACATTCCGCGGTAGCTCAGTTGGTAGAGCGCCTCGCTGTTAACGAGGATGTCCCAGGTCCGAGTCCTGGCCGCGGAGCCTGATGCAAAAAATCGCCTTTTGGGCGATTTTTTGTTAGAATGCAAATATGCGCATAAATAATTTCTTCAAAAAATAATATGTACGATGTTATTGTTATTGGCGGAGGACCCGCGGGAATGATGGCGGCGGGAAGGGCGGCGGAATTGGGCCGTTCCGTTTTATTGCTTGAAAAAAACCAGAAACTCGGCAAGAAACTGCTCTTGACCGGCGGAGGACGATGTAATATGACAAATAACAAGCGAAGTATTCGCGCTATGGCCGCGCAATACAAGGGGAGCGATCAATTCCTTATGTCCGCGTTTTCGCAATTTGATGTTGTAAAAACCATTGATTTTTTTAATTCTCGGGGAATAGAAACAAAAGAAGAAACGGAGGGAAGAATTTTTCCTTCTTCAAATAAAGCGCAATCGGTATTGGATGCCCTTGTTAAATATATGGATAAAGGAGGAGTGGAAGTAAAAACAAATGCGATTGTTTCCGATATTTTTCTTGATGAAAAAAAAGAATATATTACGGTTCAACTTAAGGGAGAAAAATCGTTCACGGCGCGATCGTGTATTATCGCCGCGGGAGGCGTTTCGCATCCTGAAACAGGATCAACGGGAGATGGTTTCGCGTGGCTTGAAAAAATGGGGCATACGATCGTAAAAAATAATTTTGTTCTTGTTCCTATCGCGGTTAAAGATGAATGGGTAAAAAAATTGGCGGGAGTAGCGCTTAACGATATTAAATTCACGATACTGCATAACGGGAAAAGGCGGGGCATTCAAAAAGGAAAAGTATTATTTACGCATTTTGGTATTAGCGGGCCTACGGTGCTGAATATGAGTAAGGATGTCGGAGAATTATTGCATGGCGGAGAGGTAATTATCAATCTTGATTTATTTCCAAAATTTGATCATGGCGCGCTTAAGAAAATCCTTCAAAAAATTCTTATAGCCGAAAGTAATAAAAAATTAAAGAATGCGTTGGGCGCGCTTATTCCGTCGGCGCTTGTTCCGGCAATACTCGCGATGACCGGAATAAACGGCGAAACGGCTAATCATAGCATACGGCATGAAGACAGAATAAAACTTGTTAAATATATGAAAGAAATTCCAATGCATATTGAAGGACTGTTGGGGGCGGATAAAGCAATCGCGTCGTCCGGAGGCGTTGCGCTTGAAGAAGTAAATTTTAAAACAATGCAATCGCGCATTGTGCCACAGATATATATTATCGGCGACGCGCTCAATATCAATCGTCCATCAGGAGGATATAGTCTTCAATTGTGTTGGACGACCGGATTTGTCGCGGGAAGCAATATTAAAAATAATTACAATGTTTAAAAAAAATCGCCTAAAGGGCGATTTTTTGGTAGAATATAATTAAGAATAGTTAATAAAAACAAGCTAAATAAAAAAGTTATGTTTTTAAATACACCAAAAAATCCAAATAAAGGGAAATTAGTTGGCGGCACATATTTGGAAGCATGTAGCGAAAAGTTTTTTTCGTTTAGCGTTTAGAGCGGCGGTGCAGTAGACGTTAAATTATATTAATGTTAAATTAGTGATATGGGTGAAAATATAAAAGAACAATTTGAGAAAGTTGAGCATATTCCAACATTAGAAGAGGTGTTTGGGATTTTAGAACAAATGACAGGAGGAAAATATAAGGAAATCAAGCGTTACATAGACAAGCAAGGCAATTTGTACCGATTAGATGCTGTTGCTCCGGGAACGAAAGAGGGAGAAACTATCGAATTCTTTTATAATAGAAAGGGGCGCTATTCAAATGGAGATTGTGCGGCCGAAACAGAAATTCATAGTGTGTATATAGATAGGAGTTCATATGGTCCGGCCGGACCTCAAGCCTCGTTTATTAATGGTAAATGGAAGATTATAAATTAGTTTTATTGCTATTATGCTTGATTTTGATGTTAATGCGGGCGCGGAGCCAAACAAAAATCGCTAATCGGGCGGTTTTTTGGTAGAATAAAAATAGGATTGTCCGTGCGACTAAAAAAGAAGCTGAAGCTAATGAGGCGGAATTTGACGGTACAACAACGGAGTAATTAAAAGGCGGCAGACAGATGATTTAAAAGTAATTTTTATGCCCAGTAATACAACTTCCAGTGTGTTTTTCTGTGTTTATATGTTTGGTGGCTTAAAAAACGATAAAAGATGTATTTATTTTTATTAACACAATCTAAATAAAGAACAGAAAAACACAAAAAGGAATAAAATTTCCGGGTTTTAAATTAATCAATTTCCAGAATGCCGAAAAATTGGCATTTAACAACTGAAACTGGAAGTTGATATACTGGGTATGGAACCATTGGCGTCAAAAATCAGGCCCAAAAACTTGAAAGAATTTATCGGGCAAGAGCATTTGGTCGGCGAAGGAAAGCCGTTGAATATTGCTATAAAACAAAAGCGTTTGTTTTCTTTTATTTTTTGGGGACCGCCCGGAAGCGGCAAAACGACTTTGGCTAAAATATACGCCAATAGTTTGAATGCAAAAATTTACGAATTGTCTGCTGTTGCGGCGGGGAAAAAGGATGTTAAAAATATAATAGACGAAGATTCGGGAGAAATTTCCAAGGTTTTGTTTTTGGACGAAATACATCGTTTTAACAAATCCCAGCAGGACTTTCTTCTCCCTTATGTTGAAAAAGGCGTTATAACTTTGATTGGAGCCACTACCGAAAATCCGAGTTTTGAAGTGATACCAGCCCTGCTTTCCCGATGCAGAGTTTTTGTTTTGAATGAGCTTTCGGAAGAAAATATAAGGGCTATTATTAAAAGAGTCGGTCTGAAAATGGATAAAAAAGCGGAAGATTGGCTGGTTAATATGGCAAATGGCGACGCCAGGCAGGCGATAACCGTATTGGAAGCTACGAACGAATTTTACAAGAGAATTACGGTGGAGAATTTAAAAAATGTCCTTCAATCAAAGTTTTTAAGATATGATAAAACAGGGGAGGAGCATTATAATACTATTTCAGCTTTTATTAAAAGCATGAGGGCCGGCCAGCCGGACGCGGCTTTATATTATTTGGCGCGGATGATTGATGCCGGCGAAGATCCTAAATTTATAGCCAGAAGAATGGTTATTTTTGCTTCAGAGGATGTGGGGTTGGCGCAACCCACGGTTTTGGTGGTGGCAAACGATGTTTTTAGGGCAGTGGAAATAATCGGATTGCCGGAATGTGGCATTAATTTGGCGGCCGGCGTGGTGTATCTCTGTCAGTGCAGAAAAGATAGAAGCGCTTATGAGGCCTATATGGAGGCGATGGCAGATGTAAAAAAATTCGGAAACTTGCCTATCCCTTTGAATTTACGAAATCCGGAAACAGAACTGATGAAAGAATTGAATTATGGAAAAGGGTATGAAAAATATTCCAAAGAATCTTTTTTACCCGATAAGTTAAAAGACCATAAATATTTAAAAAATAAGACATAAAAGAAGTTGAATAAATTTTAAAAGCCTCGCAATGTTGCGGGGCTTTTTTG
>ERZ1292640.294-Hain-H43-02um-R1-294-length-40236-cov-8_pt1 | contig 40236 bp, 58 predicted proteins | sample MGYA00564404_ERZ1292640 | MGnify/ENA primary metagenome ERZ1292640 (study PRJEB36523, sample SAMEA6512636) | groundwater metagenome | collected 2019-01-08 | study: AquaDiva: Metagenomics assemblies of 32 groundwater samples | reverse complement strand
TTGGCGTGACATCAGGCAGCATCCTTCATGGCGGAAAGGTTGGACCGATGGCCGGAAACACCCGTAGGCACAGCGCACCAGATCATCGTGAAAACTCCCAACGGACCACGCCGGTGGCGTCCACAATCTTGATCGAAGTCAGCAGGTCGAGCCACGCTTCGGACACAGGCTTGACCTGCACCGTAGGCCCGCGCGTCAGGGCTGAAATGAGGTCGTTCGATGGCTGAGGTTGGCGTGACATCAGGCAGCATCCTTCATGGCGGAAAGGTTGGACCGATGGCCGGAAACACCCGTAGGCACAGCGCACCAGATCATCGTGAAAACTCCCAACGGACCACGCCGGTGGCGTCCACAATCTTGATCGAAGTCAGCAGGTCGAGCCACGCTTCGGACACAGGCTTGACCTGCACCGTAGGCCCGCGCGTCAGGGCTGAAATGAGGTCGTTCGATGGCTGAGGTTGGCGTGACATCAGGCAGCATCCTCTTGGTGATGGAAAATCGTGGAAATGCGGTAATCTCGCCCATGAGTTGCAGGGAGAATCACGACATGGGCCTTTTGAACTGGTTGTTTGGCCGTGCGCCGCGCGCAGAGGACCCCCTGCCAGAAAGTCTGGTCACAATCAGCATCATGACGAACCGAACAGCAGACGGTTTCAGTCTGACCGCCACAATTGACGACGACAAAAGCGGTCGACCGCATGACGCAGCAAAGCCTGATCAAACTGAAACCGATGGCGAGGCACACCAGCCTCTGGAGAACCTGTATTGCATGATCGAGTATTTCGATGCGGCAGGTGTCGAAACACGCCGCCCGATTACCATGCTCAGCCTCGACACAAGGTATGCCATCCCGTGTATCTTTGCGGTCTGCCATCTGCGCCGCGCGACCCGCACCTTTCGCGTTGACCGCATTCGCAACGTGATCACTGCCGATGGCGAGGTGTTTAATGGCCGTGATTTTATGGTCAATTTGATGGGTCTTGACCCTGCAATTATCCCACCGTTCAACATCGCGCGCGCCGAAAACATGACGCTCCGCGGCCAACCCGTTCCGATGCGACCTCGCACGTTTCGTAGCGAAATGATGGCTCCACTGACAGTCCTCGTTGCCTGCGGAAAAGCCGATGGCTATTTCCACCCCGACGAACTGGACCGCATCATGAGCTGGGCCGAGCGAGAGGCTTTGCATATGCACCGCGCCAATCTGATCGACGCTGATCTGACACTGGATGAAGCCAACGCGCTTGGAAAAGTCATTGGTCGAATGCGCCCACAACAAAAAACGCTCCAGCACCATATCCTGACTACACTCAAAATGGACGCGCCGCGTCTCGGCAGATTTCGCCGCGCCCTGCAAAATGTCATCGTTGCCGATGGCATCACGCACAACCAAGAGGCGCAATTCCTCGCCGAATTTGACCGGCTGGCAGAAGCTGTAAACTCTGGCCAAGATGCTGTTGTGGATGAGATTGCAAAGGTGATCGCGTCTCTCGATCCTTCTGGCATAAAGAGTGTTGACCTGAAGAAAGCGGTCTACGTCTTCACCGGCACTTTTGTTCGGCTCTCGCGCCGACAGGCGATGGACATCGTTGAGGCTCGCAATGGCGTCGTCAAAGAGAATGTCAACAATGGATACCCTTGGCTGCCCGGGTCTTGTCTTGTCTGGGGTGCAGGTGGCGGTGGCGGGCGCAAGCGTGAAGATGCTCTGGAGGTCGGAATGCCAGTGATCACCGAAGACGAGTTTTTGTCGCGGATGGGATTGGGGTGACTGCATCATGCCGCATCCTTCCGGCCATCATGCGCCCTCACAAAATCCTCCGCAGTGATTTGGACGCCTCGGTGTAGGGCGCCCTCTAACAGAGCAGCCCAAAAACGGCCCGGAACACTTCCGCGCTGAAACCAACGATGCACGGCAACAAGATCCAAGTCCGGATCAAGCTTTCGCGCATCATCAAGCACCGCCCGACGATCCGGCCACAGGGAGAGTATATGATGAACTGTAAGTGCCATGCGCCAACACAATGACCAATTCGGTCATTTGTCAAGCGGCCAGAATGGAAATTGCGACCAAAGTGGTCATTAGGCAGTGTGCCAACATGGAATCAAAGACCGCCGCCAACCTTTCGCCACACCTGCGAAGTGAAATGACCCCCGAGCGCATCGGCCATAGGCTGCTGCTACTCAGGGAATCCCTGAGTTTGACACCATCAGGCATGGCTGACCGCCTCGGTATCCCCCGGACCTATTGGTCCAGGTTCGAAGGCGGGAAGCGCGCGATCTCAGACGAAGTCGCTGCCATGCTTGTTGAAAGATTCGGCGTGACGCTCGATTTCCTTATCCTCGGGAAGTGGGACAAGCTCCCCATGGACCTGGCAGACAAGATGCGCTCTGTCGAGGCGCTGAAGAATAGCTGATCAAGACTTACCCCGGTAGCCTGCGCCACAATCGCCATCGCGTGCAATCTCGGATTAGCGCGCCAGTAATCCACAATGCACTCCCGCAAAAGTAGAACAATACACGAACGCATCCTGCCAGCGCGGGAAACGGCTGACAAGAGCATTTCCATAAATGACCGTTTTGGTCACAATTTAGATTGACAATGACCAATTAGGTCATAGTATCGGCCCCATCGCAACCGATGGAGGCCACCATGCCCGCCAACACCAACCTGCCCCCGCGCCCGTCCTTGCAGGCTGTCCGGCAGGCCCGCCACCTGATCACCAACCCGCAGGACTTCACCTACATGCAGGCGGATGTGTGGGAAAAGGTCCAGAAGGATGCGTGGCGCGTCCTGCACGATGACCACCTGCACCGCACCGCCCCCGTGGTCCTGCACCTGCACGGCCACCAGCCCGGTGACGCAGCATGATGGGCTTTCCGCTGCAACTCCCCATCGAGGCCACCAAGCCCCGCGCGATGGAACTCACCGACTGGCTCGGCGATCTCGGCACCGCCAAATCCTATCGCGGCACCGCGCTGGTGATCGAAGTCACCTCCGAAGCCGAAGCCCGCGCCCTGACCGCATGGCTGTCCAACTGCCCCGTCGCCGTGCCGATGGCGGTAAAGGCCGGGGTGGCGGCATGAGTAAACCGGTTGATAACGATACTTTGGGTTCGCTTGAGATCGCCATGAACGAGGCGCTGATTGATCTTGCCATCGCCGAAACTGCAAAAAATGATGCGTATCACGAGCACTCCGCTGTGCTGGATCGGATCAATAAGTTGCAGCATCGCATAGATTGCAGGATCGCTTCCATGAAGGACGCCCCGGGCATGCGCGATACCAACTGGCGGCGCAAAACTACTTACGTGGCGTCGGCATGAACGCCCATAGCCCCACTCCCATCGATCCCCGCGCCCGCCTGATCCGCTCTGCGGTCTTCTGGGCACGGCAAGTCTCAAATCAATTTGACGACGCCTGCGCGGCCTGCCTCGGCAATCTCGCCCTTGTCACCTCGCCCATCGCCTACCGGATCGAGGGCAAGACCGTCACCGGCGGCACGCTGATGATCCGCATCGAGGGGGCCGACATCGTGGCCCGCCGGATCGAGCTGACCCACAGCGCCACCCTGCGCCGCCCCCTCCCTGCCCGCCTGCGCCGCGCCATCCCGTAGGTCGGGGTTCACCCCGACACACCACCCAGCCCCGAAACCCATCCCGCCGAAAGGCCGCACAATGTCACCGCATGACCACAACGCCTTTTTCGAAATGCACCGCCGCCGCGAAGAGCTGCGCCGCCGTGGCGTGATCCTGATGGTGCTGAACGCCGTCGCCGTGATCGTGGCCCTGCTGGTGATCGGCGCCCTGATCGGCATGGCCATGACCACCGCCGAGGCCATGCCCGCCTTCCTCGCCGACGCCCAGATCCGGGCGCGCGGCTGAACCCCACCATCACACCCGAAAGGAACCCCGATGGCCTCTGACCAACCCCAATTTGAGCTGCGGACCGCAGACCAAATCCTTGCCATGCCCGACTCTGGCGAATTTCTCGCGCAGTTCATGGACGATCACAAAAAGCTGATCCTCGACATGCACCAAGCCCAGATGGACCAGGGCGGCAAGGTCAAGGGCGGCTTCACGATCACCGTGGATTACACGCTCGACCGCCAGCTGTCGCTGATCGTGACCGCCGAGGCCAAGATCAAGGCCCCGAAAAAGCCCAAAGCATCCGCCGCCCTGTGGACCACCGCAGACGGCATGCTCACCCCGCAAAACCCGCGCCAGCCCAGCCTGCCGGGCATCCGCGACGTAACCCCCACCGCGCAGCCGATCCGCGCCTGAACCACCCGAGGACCACATGAGCCAATACGACACCCAAGATGGCGCGGAAAACATCGCGCAGACCGTTGCCAAGATCATGGAGCAGCACGGCGCAGTCGATATGCTGCTGCGCGACGCCATCCTGCCCAATCTCGGCACCCCGCTGCTGATGGCGGTCCCCGCCGGCCAACAGGTGCAGGATTTCACCGACAAGCTGCGCGCGGCACAATCCTTCCTGAAACCCTTCCAGCGCAAAGGCACGGCCACCATGCAGGATCTGGCCAGCCTGATCGCATGGGCCAACCGCTTCAAGGGCGACAATTCCGCCCTCTACGCCAGCAACACAGGCGACACCCCCAAGCTGACCTGCATTGCGGATTATCACTTCGAAGGCCCCGCCCAGATCACCGACATGGGCGATCCCACCGCGCGCCACGGCCACCACCGCGCGACCTATGCTTTCCCGCTCTCGCGCCAGTGGAAGGCATGGCAGGCACAATCTGGCAAACCCGTCAGCGGCGTCGAAATGGGCGAGTTCCTCGAGAACTTCATCCTCGACGTGATCGACCCGCCGATGTCGCTGACCTCCCCCGGCATCCGAGGGTCCGAGGCCTCCGAAGCCGACCTGCGCCTGATCGACATCGCCCGCCGCTTGGATGGCAGTTTCGGCAACGCCAACCAGCTTCTGGGCATGGCGAAATCCTTCACCGTGAACGAGTCCGCCGACTACATGGTGGCCCACAATTCGACCACGGGCGAGGCGACGATCCAGATCAAATCGGAACACATCGACGGTAATGGCCAGCCGATCAAAGTCCCGAAGCTGTTCCTGATCGCCATCCCCGTCTTCGAGAACGGCCCCGCCTATCGCCTGCCGGTGCGCTTCCAATACCGCAAGGCCGGACCCACCGTGAAATTCGTGCTGACCCTGCACGACCCCAAACACGCCATGGATCACGCCTTCACCGAGGCAACCCAACAGGCCTCGCAAGACACCAGCCTGCCCCTGTTCATCGGCAGCCCCGAATCCTGACCTGACCCACCATTTTTCCGCCCTTGGGTAAATGGTCACCACACCCGCGCGCGGTCGGGCATCACCGCGCATCACATCACAATAGGACAACACATGTTTATCTTTGAACTGAAACAAACCGTCGAAATCAAGGCCAGCGGCGAAACCGGTGAGGTCATCGCCCGCGCACAATACAGCACCAGCGAGGACTGCTACCTGCTCCGCTACAAGTGCGCCGATGGCCGTGCCGTCGAATCTTGGTGGACCCAAAGCGCGCTGCAAGCTGCCTGACCCTTCGGTGTCCAGCCCTGCGCGGGCTGGCATCCATCCATCGCAAGTCAACAAATCGAAAGGAAATACCATGGATTTTGGTGATGCGATCCGCGCCATGAAGGCCGGAAAGAAAGTGGCCCGTTCGGGCTGGAATGGCAAAGGAATGTGGGTGGCCTACACCCCCGGATCTACCTTCCCGAAAGAATACGCCAAGGATGGCCACGCGGCAAAGCACCGCGCAAATGAAATCACGAAAGCGGGCGGGGAAGTGGTCTTGCTGCCTCATTTCGACATGCGCGCAGCTGATGGATCGATGGTGGTCGGCTGGCTTGCCTCCCAAACCGACATGGCAGCCGAAGATTGGGCCGAGGTTCCCGCCTGACCCTTCGGTGTCCAGCCCCGCGCGGGCTGGCATCCCAAGCGACAGGAGCAACCCATGAACGACATCAACAGCCCAATTGCGCTACTGAAAGCCTTTGCCGAGGACTGCCGCAACTTTGCCGCCGCAAACGAAAAAGATGCGACTGTGCGCGACGTTGAAGCGGCCAAGTGCCGATTGCGTGCCAGCCAGCACATTGCCAGCGCAGAGGCGGCAGAACGGGCCGTGGCCATGCTTGAGGCTGCGGAAGTTGCCGGTGGTGCAGGGGTCGATCATGGCTGACACATCAAAAATCGAATGGACTGATGCGACAAAGTGGTGTTCTCGCTGCAAAACGATTCACCCACTATCAGATTTTGGGCGCGACAAAACGCGAGGTGATGGCATTGCGGCGTGCTGCTTGGCGTCGCGCCGTGTCATTGATCGCAAGCCGCAAATTGGCAGTCTTGGGCGCAGAAAGTGGCTTACGCCAGCGCGCGATGGCGACAAAAAGCAAGCGCGCCGCCGCGTGAATTATCTGGTGGAGCAAGGCCGTATACCGCGCCCAGATGATCTTCCGTGCCTTGATTGTGGCGATGAGGTTTTCATGCATCGGCACCCGCATGAATACGATCACTACCTTGGATACAGCGCGGAAAACCAACTTTCAGTTGAGGCGGTTTGCCGGAAATGCCACCGCAATAGGGATGATGCACGTCATGGCGCGTAATTCAAAAATCGAATGGTGCGACGACACATGGAACATCATCACCGGCTGCACGCTGGTCGATGAGGGCTGCCGCCACTGCTACGCCGCCCACCTGATCACCTCATGGCCCGCTATCGGCAACCACCACAGCCGCAAGGGTCTGGCGCGCAAGAACGCGGCTGGGATCAGCAAGTTCACGGGCGAGGTGCGGTTCAATGAGGACTGGCTCGACCAGCCCCTGCGCTGGAAAAAGCCGCGCAAGATCTTCGTCTGCGCCCACGGCGATCTGTTCCACGAAACCGTGCCGGATGAATGGATCGGCGGCGCGGTGCGGGATATGACCGACCCGATGCACACGATCTGCGCCAGCCGCAAAGACCAGAATGCCGTGATCCTGCCGCATCTGCTGTCCCTGAAAGGCACCGCCCGCCGTGACATGCCGATCAACGCCCCACACCCGACCGTTCTGGCTGGGGGCGGTCACTCTGCCCTGATCGCGCCGCATATCATGACGATGCGGAACAGCGGCAAGCCGTTCAATGGCGCCGATGAACCGACGCACACGATCACCGCTGGTGGCGCCGGCCTATCGACGGTCGCGGCCTTCCTTGCCCAGCATCACACAGGCGCGACCGGCCACGATCTGCGCGATCCCCTGTCCACAATAGCTGCGACAGGATCGCATCAGATGCCCGTCGCAGCATGGTTTGCGAAATACTACGGCACGGGCGACGGCGCGCGGACAGATGAACCCCTGCACACCGTCACCACCAAAGACCGCATGGGCCACATGCAAGCCGCCCTGCAAGCCCCGCCTTTCCAGCCAGAGCATGAGGCTCGCGCCCGTGCCGTGGCCGACTTCCTGCGCGAGCAGGGTGCCTGGGATGGCGGCGAGTTTGTCACCCTGACAATCGACGGCGGCACCTATGTCGTGGTCGATATCGGCATGCGGATGCTAACACCACGCGAACTGTTCAACGCGCAGGGGTTCCCGCCAGATTACCAGATCGACGGCCATTGGGTCGAGATCGACGGCGACTGGACGTTTAAGCCCATCACCAAAAACGTGCAGGTCAGCTGCTGCGGAAACTCCGTATGCCCAGATCTCGCCCGCGCCATTGTCTCGGCGAATTGCCAACACCTGATCGCAGAAAGGGCAGCAGCATGATCCGAGAATACCTCCGTGCCGGTCTCTACGCGATTATGAACGATGTGTTCGTGATCGGCGGCGGGGCTGACCTGATCACCGGTCCCAACCCGCCCAAGGGCAAGGGCAAGTTCCAGCACAGGCTGGACGACAAGCGCGCCGAGACGCCGGTGAAATCCAAATCCCTGAAACGCCTGTTGAAGCAGAAAGGCCGCAAATGACCAACCTGATCCCGCTCGATGCCGCGATTGCTGCCATCACCATTGGACATACCGTCACGCAGCATGAAAAAGCCCTGCGCGCCATCCCAGCAATCGGCCTCCGTGAAGCAGCGCAGATGATGCTTGAGATCCATGACGGGTTCATGGCTGGCCGCGATGTAGGCATGGCCGAGGCAAAAACCCTTGGCCGCGCGTCTGCATTTGCAGCGCAGGCCTACGCTGTCTGCCCCCACCGTGATGCGGCACCGTCAGCCATGACGCGGGCCTTCCTGCTGGCCCTGATCGACCCGATGCACCCTGACCTTGATTACCTACGGGCGCAAAACGTCGCGCGGCTGGTGTCGGATGAAGCCCTGATCGGAGAAAAGAAATGACCGCGCGTCAATTTGCAAAACACCGAGAGACATTCTGTCTCGCATCGGCTGGTAGTGATGAAGAGTTTCACGCCTACCTGTCTGGGTTTGATGCAGCAGTTGCCATCGCCGACCTTGCCGCCGCACCCGCGCAGGCACCGGAAGGCGTGGCACATATCATCGAATACACCAACTGGAGGGGTGAAACTTCCAGACGCACAATCCGCCCGATCCGCATGTGGTGGGGCAAAACCGAGTGGCATCCAGAAGAACAATGGATGCTGACCGCGCACGACTGCGAAAAAGATGCGGTGCGCGACTTTGCTTGGCAGGATATGCGGCCAGTGCGGAACCCCGCCACGAGCGCCGCCACCGAACCGCAGCCCGACCCCCGCGACGCCGTGATTGCGCGGCTGGTGGAGGCGTTGGAAAACAGGCTTCACGATCAAGAATGTCCGTGCAATGCATGTAGTCCCATGCTTGCCGCCCTCGCAGCGGCCAAGGCGGTGCAGCATGACTGACGCCGACGTTCAGAAAAAACTAGATATGCTGACCAAGATCGCCAACGAACTTGCAGCAGAAGGCAAGCGTAGATGGGGCGATCAATCCATTCTGTTTTTTGAAGCAACAGGCCGCTTTCACCTAATGAGCCGTGACAGTGATGCTGGCTTCACTGATCGACAGGAAGGTGTCGAGTTTTCGTCACAAGGCTATTGTAAAATGGATTGCGGGGGATGGTAATGACAGACCGAATCAAAACTGTCACAATGTCCCCGGCACAGCAGATGCGCGAGGCGGCGGCACAGGTGCGCTTCACATATGTTGATGAGGACGGCGAGCCTTACACGCGGGGGCTGACCTTCTATCAGCAAAACTGCATCCGCGCATTGCCGCTGCCGCCAGACCCCCGCGACGAGGTGATTGCGCGGCTGGTGGAGGCGGTGGAGGCTATCGCAGATTACGGCACAATCCTGACAAGCAATAAAAACCACGACGAACTGCGCGCCGCCATCGCAGCGGCCAAGGCGGTGCAGCCATGACCTCATACATCTGCGCGATGGGTCACAACTGCCCAGAGGGGCCGCACGGGATCTGCTGCGGCGAACCGCTCGATCAATCCGCCCGCATTGCCGAACTGGAAACCCTGCTGGCCCGCAATCTGGTGTTCGACTACGGCGCGGCAGAGGACGGGCTGGACGCATTGGGCGGCTGGAATAGCATGTGCGATCTGGTGACGGCATACCGCGAGGCAAACCCGCTGCCGGAAAGCGATATCGAAATCCCGATATCGGGCGAAGATGGGGGGATTCCGTTTTGAGGAAGAAAACCCCGAGATGCGTAACCTGCGGAAGCACCAATCTGTTCTACCCCGGCTTCATCTCGTTCGTGTGGCGGCGCGGAAGGTGGCGCGCTGAGAAATCCTCTACCGCCGAAATGGCTGACGGAGCGCCAATCCATTGTGACGACTGTGGCGCGCGCATGGTTGCAGATGACCAGCACAATGATCCGGCCAGTGGCCTCACGTTGGATACGTCACGATGACCGCGCCCCGCTACGCCCTGCTGACCGAAGGCATGGCCCGCAAGATGAAGGTCGAGCGGCTGGAACAGATCATCGAAGAAGCCATCGGCCTTGATCTGGCGCCAGCCCAATACCGCAACCGCAACACCGACGAGCGGATCAAGTCGCTGTATCTGGCGAAGGAAGCCTATTGGCGCCGGATGCAAGATGATGGTTCAGCGCCACAGCCCGCCGCCGGATCGGCCCACCCCACAATCCTGCCCGCCGCCGAGGTCAACGCTTGGCTGCGTTCTCTGCCAGAACAGGTGCAGCCATGACCGATTGGAACGACACCCCCTGCGATAAATGCGGGAAAGAAACTGGTTGCACCTGCCCACCATGCCCCTGCCGGTGGTGCAGATACGACCGAGGCGAAGGCACCGCCGAAGAGCGCGCCTTGGTCGAGGCGAACATTCGCGCGCATGAAATGGCTGATCAACGGCAGGCAGCCAGAAAGGTGACGCCATGACCCGCCCTATGACCCCTGAAATGCTGGCCGAACGGTGGATGGTCAGTGCCGAAACAGTGCGCCAACTGGTGAAGCGCGGCGAGTTGCGCGGTTTCAGAGTCGGGCGCATGATCCGCATACCAGCAGATGCGGTGGAGGAATACGAAAAATGTCAGACTACAGAATCGGCAGGCTCAATGGGCGATTTGTCGTCACATGGGTCGAGGATGGAAAGCGCAGGCGCTATCGTCTTGACGCACTCACGGCCAAGGAAGCGGAGCGCGAGGCCTTAGACCGGATACGGAAAGAGACGATTCCGCAAGGCACGGCCACGGTGGCGACGCTCTGGCAGTCCTATCGGAAGCACCTTGAAGGCCGACCGACAGACGAGACGATGGGCTACACCGGCAAGGCCGTGCTGCCCCACTTTGGCGAGTTGCGCCCCGATCAGATCACGGTCGAACATTCGCGCACCTATGCCGCCAACCGCGCCAAGGCTGGCATCAAGAAGGGATCGGTCTGGACCGAACTCGGACACCTGCGGTCCTGCCTGATGTGGGCGGCAAAGGTCGGGCTGATCGAGCGCGCCCCGTTCATCGAGCGGCCCCAGAAGCCCGCGCCGAAGGACCGATACCTGACCCGCGCCGAGATCGACCGGCTGCTGGCGGCAGAATGCGAACCGCATATCCGGCTGGCGATTCTACTGATGCTCACCACCGCCGGCCGAGTGTCTGCCATCCTGCAACTGACATGGGACCGCGTGGATCTGGACCGTGGGCAGATCAACCTGCGCGCCGATCAGGAAGGCCCGCGCAAGGGCCGCGCCGTGGTGCCGATCAATTCCAGCCTGCGCGCTGCGCTGACCGTCGCCAAAGAGGCTTCGCTTTCGGATTATGTGGTGGAGTGGGCAGGCGGGCCGATTCTCTCGATCCGCAAAGGCTTCGACCGCGCCGTAGGTTCAGCGAACCTGAAAGGCATCGGGCCGCACACCCTGCGCCACACGGCAGCGGTGCATATGGCCGAGGGTGGAGTGCCAATGAGCCAGATCGCTCAATACCTTGGACACTCGTCTACGGCTGTCACGGAGAAGGTTTACAGTCGGTTTTCGCCCGAATTTCTCATGGGCGCGGCTGATATTCTGGACTTCGGAAAGATGCGCTTGGTTCGGCAGACTTGAGCGCACTTCGCAAAATCAGCGCCTTACGGCATAAGACGCTGATATATATGTGGAATAATGGTGGGAGATAAGGGATTTGAACCCCTGACATCTTCGATGTGAACGAAGGCTCTACCCGCCAAGGTGCTGATGTTTGGTCAACAGCCCTGTTTTTATTGAACCTGTGTTCACGGTTTCGCCCAAGAACACAGGTTCAGTCAGGTTCATTGGACTTAGGAACACTTTGTAATCTGTAGGCGGCAGAAGTCGGCTTGCGCGAATTTATGTTGTTACAAAAAATATTGGCAGACAAGCTGCCTCCGTATTAATGTAGTAACATGAAATACATCATCGACCCCACCAAACGCGCCAAGACACTCGCAGAACGCGGGCTTGATACGCCCGACGACGACCTGCCAGATATGTCCACGCCTTACTGGACCGACAAGATCTCGCAGGCGAAGGTAAAATGGGGGCGACCGAAATCTGATGCAACGAAAGTCAGCACGACGATACGGTTGTCGCCCGGGGTGATCGAATATTTCAAGGCAGACGGGGCTGGCTGGCAAAGCCGCATTGATGAGGCGCTGCGGAAGGTCGCTGGCATCCGCTAGAAAGGGAGCAGCAACCGCCCCCTGAAACGACAAAAAGCCCCCCGCATTGCTGCGAGGGGCCGACTTGTTTGCACAAAGCGCAAAGAACGGAGGCGAACCTGTAACGATCCCTTACAGGTTCGCCCCGCTCAAATGCTGGTCTGGATGGTCAGCGCCGTGTCCACGACCGTCTGCACCACGCCCGATACGGTCACGCGCACCTGCAACTGCCAGACGCCCGCCGACAGGGTGCCAGCGGCGAACAATACCCGCACCGTGTCGGTAGCCTCGATAGTTGCCACACCTTCGACGGTGGCAGACCCAGCCTTCGCCGCATGGGCTACGACCGTGCCGCCGGTCAGCGACGTGATCCCTGCCCCCGCCTCGAACGTCACCGGCACGGTGATGTCCAGTGTATCTGCCGCCCATGATCTGCTCATGCCGCCCTCCAAAATCCGTTGATGACATGGCCTGAAACGCGGCCCGCGATGCGGCCTGCCGCGACGATCCCAGACACGCTATGAACCCGCGCGACACCTGCCACTGTGTTGGCCTGCACGGTGCCAGCGATGGTGGTGGCCGAGACGACCCCCGCGATCTGCAGGGTGGTGACGCGCGAGACGATACTGCCCACCGCCTGCCCCGTGACCTCGGCAGACCCGACCAGACTGCCCCGCACATGCACCGCGGCTATCGCAGATCCGCTGACAGACGCCTCGCCCTGCGCCGATGATGTGACGGCCACAGAAGCGGCAGCCTCACCCGTAACGCTGACAGCCCCAGCCGCAGCGGCGCTGACCTGCACAGCGCCAACCGCTGCCCCTGTGACGCTGGCCTCACCTGATGCGGTGCCAGTGATGCCGGAATCGCCAACCGTGCCAGCGGCCGACCCTGTGACAGTAGCCTCGCCCGACCCTGCCGCGCTGACCTGCACGGATGCGCTGGCTGTGCCGGTGCCCGAGGTTTCGCCCGCCATGACCGCCGAGACGGACACAGCCCCAGAGGCAGCGCCGGTGATCGATGCAGACCCAGAGGCCTGCGCGTCCACCAGCACCGCACCCGAGGCAGCGCCCGTAACAGACACATCACCAATAGCCTGTGCTGCCACCAGAACTGCGCCCGTTGCCGCGCCCGTGATCGTAGCCGTGCCATCTGCCGAAGCCGAAGCCGCGACAGACCCAGCAGCCGATCCGGTCACGCCAGACGTGCCAGATCCTGCCGCCGAAACCGCGGCCGAGGCGCTGGCCGATCCTGTTACGTCAGCCGTGCCGCTTGCAGTCCCCGTGATGCCAGAGGACGGCGTGGGATAGCGGATAACGACCGCGCCGTCGCCGCCCTTGCCGGTATATGTGGTGTTTGAGCCGCCAGACCCTCCGCCGAGGCCATCAGTCCCGTCTGCGCTGGCAACCCCACGCTGCCCATCCGTGCCACCGCCAGCGCCGCCAGCCGCAGGGCTGACAGTGCCTGAGCCGCCGCCCCCGCCGCCATATGTCGTCGAAGTGCCGTTGAAATTGATCGTGACACCAGCGCCACCAGCGCCGCAAGCCGTGGTGACTGCATCGGAACCTACAGCGCCAGCCCCGCCGCCACCGCCACCCTCGTATCGGATCGGGCCAGAACTGGTGATGCCCTTTCCGCCATTATTGCCCTGCCCCGCCGTGCCGCTGCCTTGATTGGTGGTGCGCCCGCCGCCGCCACCAGACCCACCATTGCCCGCCGCAGACGTGACACCCCAGCCGCCACCGCCGCCACCGATAGCCGTTAGGCCATTGAACGTGGTGTTTCCTCCATTATTGCCAGCACCAGCAGCCGCCTTCCGCGCGCCACCCACACCGATGACAATTGGAAATGTACCTGCCGCCAGAGCAATTGGTGCGCCGGAATTGTGTAGAATGCCGCCAGCACCGCCGCCGCCAACCCCTGTTTCTGCGGCGAAAAATCCACCCGACCCGCCGCCTGCGACCAGCAGATATTCAATATCCGACCCGCCCGTGCTGACCGTGAACGTGCCGTCAGCCGTGAACGTGTGGATGGTGTAATCCACCCCGCCGATGTTGGCATAGGTGACGGTGCCGCCTGTTGCCGCTGTCATGCTGTTTCATCCCCATCCAACACGGGCAGGCCAGAAGCGGGCGGGGGCATGAATACCCCGTCAGCCCAGACCCAGCCTGCCGCCGGATATTGCGCCATGTCAGGCACCTCGATCCAAACACCGAGATAGAGGTCGGGGTTTGCTGCGATCCGCTCGGCCGAGACGCGCCGCACGTCAGTTACAAGCCCATCTGACTCGACCTGCGCGAAGTAGCCCGTCCCAGACATATCAGGCACCGCTGGCGGTCAAGGTAAATGCAGAGATCGCAATCAGATCACCGGCCACCAGATCAGCAGTTGCGCGGTCAAGTTTCAGATCCCCCGTGCCACCATTGGCAGCACTTTGCGAGACGGTCCCCTGCATGTGGCAGGTCACACCATCCGAGGCGTAGATCCTGAAATGCGCCGCCGTGCCGGTCGCATCGGCAGCGGTGTCCTGCCATGTCCCCGCCAGCGCCTTGGCCCCAGCCGAGGCCGCAGCCATCCAGTCAGACGGCAGAGCCATCGTTGCCAGCACCGTGCCAGCATCCGCCGTGGCACAGGTCGCAGGCACAGCGCCGGTGCGGATTTTCAGGATGGCCGAGGCACCGATGGCCGTCTCGATGGCATCAAGCCACGCATTGCGCGCAGCCACGGAAAATTGGAACGACATGGTAGTATCCTCTCAAAGTTGCGATTTCAGACGCGCGCCGCATTCGCGCAGCGCGGATCGGTCCCGACCCCACATCACCTCGATGTCGCGGTCAGACAGCGCGCGATCCGGCAGCACCACCGGATCAGCGCAGGGCGGCAGGGCGGGCTTACCGGAGCTGTAAGCGCCGCACGCGGTCAACAGACAGGCACTGAGGCACAGCAACAGGGTCCGCATAGGCTCGATCCTCCAATTCGCGGGCCAGCAGCCGCGCCTCTTGTTCGGCCGCCGCAAGCTTGCGCGCGGCCTCTGCATCGGCCTCGGCCTGCTCCAAAGCTGCCGCGACATGCCGCGCCTCGTTATCCCGCTGCCCCTTCACATAGCCCGCCCCGCCCGCGCCAAGGGCCAGCAGCAGCGCGCCGATGATGATGTAGGGGTTCATCATGGCATTTCCGGCAGCGGCACCGTCTGACCCGCCAGCGCGTGAGTGCAGTCGCCCAAGAACTGAATGCGCCCGTCCGTCACAAAGCTGTGGCAGACGCTCGGAATCGGCTTGCCATCGGCATCCTTCGCCCAACCATCCCATTCCCCGTCAGGGCCATAGGTGTATTTGTGGCCACGGACCAAGATCGAGGGGGTGAAGGTGGGGGCATCTGGATTGCCATTATAGCCCCAGACAGAGCCAAAGGCCGGATCGACCCGCACCTGATGGCCGGTCTTGCAGCCGGGGCAGCGGAACATGACCATCCCACCCTCAAGGCTGCGAAGATATGGTGACAGTTTAGCCATGGCGTTTCCCTTTCACACCCACGCCCAGCCGGTGCAGCAGCAGCGTCAGCCGCCAGTCCAAGATCGGGAGGAAGATCATAGCCGTGCCATCTGGAAGTGCATGGCATCCGCACCCCACAGCCTGATTGCAGGCAGCCAGCCGTGCTTTTCCATGATGTCCAGAAAGTCGGCATATTCCGGCTTGCAGAACAGCGCGTCCGGGCAGCGCACCTTCAGGCCGTTGGGCGCGGCGTAGAAATCGACCGCGCAGCCATAGGCGTGCATCGACCAGCTGGTGCCGCCGCGCATCTGCCGGTGGGCATAGCCGCCTGCAAACCGATCAATCCCCAGCGCTTGCAGTCGTGCCAGCCCATAGACTGCTTGCACCTCTGTCATGGCCGCGACAAAGGGGGCGGTGCATTTCTGGTGCAACTGCACCCGCCGCGTGGTTTTCGCCAGATCCCAGTCGAGACGGAGCGCAAACGGCAGATCGACCATCGCCAGCCGCGCTTGAATTTCGGGGCCGGGCTTGCCGTAAAAGGTGCCGACCTCGGATTGCCTTGGCAGTTTCATCATCTTCCCCCGATCCGTTGCGCGGCCCAGTCAATCGCCGCATGTGTGATGTCGTGGGCGCGCGTCCGCGCCACCTCGCGCTGTGTCGGGGGCAACGCGGCATAGACCCCGCAGACCACCAGAAGCACCGCATAGACGCGCACCCGGCGCAGGCTGGCGCGGGTCTTATCCATTGTCGGACCCACCGCCCAACCGCGTCTTGATCAGCTCTTTGACAAACTGCCGATCACCGATCAGCGCCGTGGTGACATCGAGGGCCAGCATCCCGAAGGCCATGATCGCCACCGTCGCGGCTGTCTCTGACCCGCGCAGGTATTGCGCCAGCGTGGGCGACAGGCCGACCGCCAGAAAGGCCGAGGCGACGGTCTTGACCACCCGCCGCCACAGTGCCTCTTTCTCGGCATCACGGCTGGCGGCATACAGCACCATCCCGATCAGCACGGCCCAGTATTCCAGCGGTTTGTTGAGCATATCGGCCTCATGTGCTGTGACAAAAAGCGGCGCACGCGGATCAGCGCGGCACCCTGAAGGCATAAAAAAACCGCGACGGGCGCGGGCGGGCTTGGGCAATGTTGGGTAGGGTCAGACCGCGATCAGCATCGCGGCGTCGAACATGGTGTCCATCTGGGCATCGGTGTAGCCGAGCAGATAGCCCAGCTCATCAATCGTCTGGCTGGTGCGCCGCCATTCCATTGCCGAGTTGATCGTCTCGCGCATGGCCCACGGTGTCGCAGGATCTGCGGCCATAGCATCCAGCGCGGCGCAGACATCGGCCCCCAGCGTCAGACGGCCCTGCAACCGGCTGCATTTGGCCGCGGCGCGCCAGCCGTCCAGATCGAACTGCGGCAGATCCTCCGGGGTGGCAGGGCGCAGGATCGGGGTGTCCCCGTCATAGACAAGAACATTTGTCACAGCAGCGACCTCCGATAGAGATAGAGTTTGCCAGCGGTAGTATTTGATGGAGCAAATCCCAGCTTGGCCTTGCTGATCTTCTCCGCCCCAGAATGGGCAAAAGTTATTCCGCCATCGCCTGTGGTCTTTATGGGGGTAGTACTGGTCACAATTGACAAGTATTGCCGGATAATGTGCAGCAGTAACGCTTTGCGGATGAGGGGAAGTTCAATACAACCCGATACATAGGCGGATGAGGTAGCCGATATAAGGGCATACGCAGACGAATATGCGCCGGTTGTCTCCCTGTACAGCGAGATGGTGAAGTCAACAGTGCCGCCACCCTTAGACATACCGTCCACTATGATCATGTACTCGTAGCCATCCTCAAATGCAGGCGTCTCCACGCTCGCCACTGCGCCATGCACGGCGAAGTCATAGATCTTTCCATCACCCGTGCCGTTCAGCGTGCCATTATATGGATGCCACCCCGCCGCTGTGATAGGCGCGCCAGTAGACCCCTCGGCAATCGCCAGAGGGTTATCCCGCAGCGCCGTACAAAGTTCCTGCGTGACCGGGCTGTCCTGATCGATATCGCCATTCGGGATGGCTACAAAGGCCGTCATCAGTTGATCCTCGCGCTATTGGTGCCATCGGACAGCAGGCCAGCCGCGTTGCCGATATAGGCGTTTTTGAAGGGCGCAGACGGCCCCGGATAATCGGCGCTGCCATTGGCCATGACATAGTTGATGCGGCCATAAAGCGTCGCATCCTCGGCCTCGTATTCGACAATCTCGCCCGGCACGGTTTCTTCTGCGCTGATGATCTGCCAGATGCGCTGCCGCCGCGCGCCGAACTCATCGACATCGAGATGATGCGAGATTTGCACCAGATCACCGACCCAATGCGCACGATCCTTGGCGTCCATCCGAAACCGGCAGATCGACGGCACATCGACAAAGCGCGTGATGATCTTGGACGCCGTAGTATTGGCCAGCGCGCTTGAACTCAGCCAGCGCGCGTTGATCTTGCGGATCGCAGGCTCGCCATACATCACATCGCTCTCGGATTCGAGATTGGCGTCGATGAACACCTCGGCATAGGCCGACAGGTCCGTCGCGGCCTTGACGTGATCGCGCCGGTTATAGCTGATCCAAACCCGCGAGGCGCGGCCATCGGGGTTTTCCGACAGCGCGAAACTGTCGGCCAGAATGTGATCCTCTGCAGTCAGCAGCGGCGGCTCGGCATCGATGCCCCGGATGGCGCGCAGATCGACCAGCGCCGTGCGCTCATCCCACCACAGATTGACCAGCGTTTGCTCTTGAAGCTCGTCACCCAGCTGCACCACGGGCGTCGGGATCGAGATCAGCGCATCCAGCAGATAGGCAGAGCGATAGGTGCCAACCTCGGTCGCCCAGCCCGCCAAATTCAGGTAGGCCGCCGGGATCTGCCCATAGGTCTCCAGCAGCGTCTGGAACACGGTATCGATCGGCGCATTCACAATCCGCCAGCACCACTGCACCGTCTCATTCACGGCATGGGTGGCAGCCGTGGAATTATCCGTGCCGCGCGCAGAGATCGTCAGCGTGACCCCGTTGGCCGAGGCTGTGACCGCCGAATAGGTCATGATCTCATCGCCGATCCGCACCGTGCCGGGGGCGGGATAGTCACCCACCACGGCATTCGTCACTTCAAACGAGGTGACCGAGGCATTGATGGCGATGTAGAGCTTGCCCGGTGACGCCGCTGGCGCCTGCGCCTTGCGCTCTTCCAGCCGGGTCAGAATGTCTTTGCCTTGGATCGAAACCCGCCCGCCCGAAGGCCCGGAAATCGACTGCATGAAATAGCTGCGCTTGACCATCGCCGACAGGGCTTGGCCCGCGTAGCCTTCATAGATGATGATCAGCACATTCTGCCGGTATTTGTTCCGCGCCATCCAGCGCGTCCAGTATGATCCGCGATCAGCCGACAGCGGATTCCACGACCGCCCGCCGACATAGGGATCGACCCGCAGATCAGAATGCGGGTGATCGTTGAACACAAGGCTGCAGACCGCGCGATTGCCAAAGCCCGAGGCATTGGAATTCGACCCCGCGACGTTGATCCGCGTCGGCGTCGTGCTGACCGACACCAGCGACGGGATGATATAGGGCGCGCCCTCGATCTCCATTTCCGCCACGCGGCCCGTCGCAAAGAACAGCGACAGCGGGGTGCCAAGCGCAAAGTTCGCAGAATCCCGGCAGGTCGCGCGGGTGTTATAGCACTTGCGGTCTGCCGGATCAGTGGCCGTGCAGGGTGCGGTGCCGAACACATGCGCGCAAAACGGCTGCCGGATTTCAACAATCTGAACCGGTTCGCGACCCACAGTTGTTTCAGTCATAGGATGTAATCCAGTTTCCCAGTTGCAGCAGGCCCGTCAGCCATCTGGGGATTGGCATGTCGCAGACTGTCGCCACCCCATCGATTTCGGTCAGCAAAGACTCGGTGATCGCATCACCGTCCTTGATGTCGCGTGACAGCGTGTAAGTATGACCATCGACATGGTGCTGGCCCTTGGCCCAAAGCGGATTAGTCATAGGCCAGCCCCCGCACGCTCATTTCCGCGCTCATCAGCGACCGTATGCCCATGTATTGCGGCACAGGCACCGCGTCGGTCTGGCAATAGCCCACAGACCCGCTTTCGGCAGGACGCCACGCGATCCAGAACGGCTCTGCCTCAATAGCCAGCTGCAGCGTTTTCCAGTTTGCATTGACCCAAGCCTCCGTCAGGTGCTGCCAAGAATAGCTGGTGGTCAGCACCGTGCGCTGCATGGTGCGGCCCAGATACTGCCCGGTCTCCGACTGGTTCGACCGCAGCACCGTCTGCCGGCCAAAATCAATCGGCGTATGCCCCGCGAAAAAAGGCCGCTCCATCTGCAACGCCAGACCGAAGCGCACCACGCCTACGGTTGGGATCGGCCCGGACAGCACATTCAGCCGCCACACCTGCCCGCTGACTGGCGGGAAGATCGACAGGATCGGGCTGTTATCCGCGATCAGCGTGTCAGGCGACAACGCAGCCCATGCGGCCCCCGTCCAGCGCTCGAACCGGATGGTGCAGCCCGCCAGCGTATGCCCCGCAATCGCCGCATAGTCGGCATCCGCCGCGCTGCCGTGGTTATATTCCCACGTCGCAGGCACCGCTGTGGGCTTCCACCGCTCATTGGTCATCGAGGTCAGCGGCCCGGTCTCGAAATAGTCGGCATCCGTGGTCGAGGCTGCAGCCGTGCCACCATCCAGCCAGTTCAGGCTATGGCAGATCCGCGCATGCTTCAGAGGCATGTCGCCCGAGGGCAGCGCATAACCGGTCGAAAAGATCACCGTCATGTGTATCGCGCCCCCTTAATCGTCGCGCCGTTTTTGACGGCCTCATTGATCGAATCCACCATGAAACGCCCCATCGCCTCTTGGCTGGCCCACCCTCCCGTGAACTGGAAGTTCATGTAGGTTCCGGCGTTTTGCTGGGCGGCGGGGGCAGCAGCGCCGCCGCCGGAGGCGCTTACGCCTGATGATCTGGACCCACTGCCGCCCTTGATCGCCTGCGCCGCGGACATACCCGCCTTCAAAACATTTGCGGCCAGTGCAAACTTCGCCATGAATGGAATTGTGGGGTCGCCAATTGTCTGGGCATAGGCGCGCCAGGCATTGATTAAGGCCTCAGCTGCCCCAAAAGTGCGCGCGATCTTCTGCATGCGTTCATTGCCAGATTGCAGAGTGTCAGCCATCACGCCGAAGAATGCGGCAGCTTTTTGCTGCCCGTCCCCATAGCGCCAGACATCAATTTCAGACATCGTTGCCTGATGCTGACGCTGCGCCTCTTCCATCAATGACAGGTAGTCTTGCTGAGTGATCTGCCGCTGCTGCAGGGCAGCCTGCAGCATTTCCTGTTGGCGCGCATAGCTTTCGAGCTGCAACTGTTCTTGCGATATTAGAGATTGGCGCAGGCTGTCCAGTTCGGAGGCAGCCCCACCTTGGCCGCCGCCGCCATTTTGCTTTGGATCATAGACATTACCATCAAAGGTATTACTGGCAGGCGGTGGCGATCCATTCATGAATTGCCGAGGATCGCCACCGCGACCGCTATATTCCTTCGACTCGCGTGCGGACGTGGAATTGAATTCTGCAATAGCTGCGGCTGTGCGTGCAGCTTCAACCCGGACATCGTAAGCGCGCGATGCAGCGTAGCCAAATGCTCCGCCCATTGCCCGCGCCGAGGCTGCCGCTTTATCTGTCTCAGTAACGATGCTGGCCACCTGAGGCACAATGCGCGCCGCTGCGGCATAGGCAGCCAACAGCGGCGGTGGTAGGTTGCCAGCGGCATCCCTCGCATCGTTCAGCGCACGCATCAGGCGGGTAGCTGCCGCAGCCATTTGCTCAGGGCCTTTTGCAGTTTCCATTGCAACCAAAGCATCGCGGACGGCAGTGGCTTGGCTTTGCAGCAGGCCAAATTGTTCAATCATCTGACGGACACCGCCGCCCGATAGCAGCGCCTCGCGAGCCGTAACTGTTTGCAACAGCGTGGAGTTGATCGCCTGCACTTCCGCAGTAACAGCCCTTAAAGCTGCCGTGCGATCTGCGTTGGCAATCGCATCAAGCGCAGCGCGGGCCTCGCCAGCAAGTTCACCATATTTCTCTGTCAACTCCGCAGTAGGAGCGCGCGCCGCCTCAATAGAGCTTTGGAAGTTGCTGATTGCTGCATCAGCATCATCCAATGTTTCTGCCAACCCTTTGGCCTTTTCCGATGCCCCACTGAACGCAGCCGAGAGCAGCGGAATACCGATGGCCGCAAGCGTGCCAATGACGACACCAACAGGCCCAAACGCACCAGCCAGCTGCGGAAATTGTTGGGCAAATGCCTGCGTGGCCGAGGTGCCAGCACCCACCTGCACCGCGAAGTCCTGCACCTGAAACCCGACCTGCTGGATCTTGCCACGCGTCTTATCCGACAACGACCCGATGCCACCCATGCGGCCATGCATCATCGTCAAATCATCAGCAGCACCCAGATAGGCAGTGCCGACACGCTCCACCATATCCGCATGCTGTTTTGACGTGAGGACGCCCATTTCCAGCGCCGTATCCAGATCCCGGACGGCCTGCTCATATCGTTTAGATGCCGCAAAAACCGGATCGAACGAAGCGCGCATGGAATCGATCCGGCTTTTGGCGGCGTCAAATGCGGCAAAGGCCTGTGCCGAAGACCGCGCCGACTGTGCGATCTTGTCACTGACACCAGCGAAGGCAGCCACCTTTTGCTGAAATGCCAAGCCAGCAGCGCCGATCCGGTCCAGTTCGGCGCGCAGTTTTTTGCCGTCGCGCTCCATCCTCACCAAAGACTCGCTGCCCTTGGCAACGCCAGAAGACAACTGCCCGGTATCGGCAGAGATCGCGATTACGATGGGATTCATCGCCATCAGGTTGCCCCACGGTTTGCGTGTTCAAGCATGGCCAGCAATTTGGCCCGCTCATCCTTTGTGATGCCTGCGCCGGGGCGCTTCGTTTTCAGCGTTTCGACCAGCCACCAGAAATGGCGCGGGGCCATCACCCAGAACTCAGAAGGCGCGATCTGGAACTGGGTGACGGCGATCTGAAATGCGGACTTTACGAAGCGAGAGGCTTTCCCTCTTCGGCCTGCGCCTCATGCGTCTGGGGCGCGCCGTCCATAAGCACGGACACAAGGCCGAACAGGGCATCAGTGATAAAGCCGTTTGCGCCGCTCCCCATCAGCGAGGCCATCATCTCGGCATAAACCTCGCGATCTGTGACCATAGCCCCAGCAAAGCGCAGCATCTCGCCAAGGCAGCGCGCCATGCGGTGATAGTGCGGGTGGGTTGACCAAGAAATGACATCGCTGAGCAAAGCGATATCCTCGATCCGGTCGCCGAGCTGAAACATGCGCCCTTCGGCGATGCTATATTCGACCCCGCGAAACGTGATTACCAGATCAGCCATCAGCCGAGCGTCCATGCGCCAGAAGAGGCAAACGACGCCGAGAACGATGTCGCCCCGTCATCAGGGTTGCCCTCTTCGTAGGAGCCGAAGAAGAAATTCCCCGAAATCGTATCCTTGGCCGTCAATGCGTCCGAGAATTTGAAGGTCAGGTCGGTCAGCAGCTTGGCCTGCGCCGTATCAAATGCGATGTCGCGGAGCGTGGGGTTGGTGTAAACACCCTCGACATCAATGGTGACCTGCTGACTTTTGACCGTCGCCAGCAACTCAATGATACCATTGGAGTCGCTGTCAGTCACATCAACGCTCTCGGCAGCCCACTTGATGGTGACAACCTTGACCCCTGCCAGCGCGACAGAGTTTTTCGACAGCAGCGCGAGCCGCCCAGCAGCTTTGGACATGATGATCTCCTTGGATCAAGTTGAATGTGGGGTGGTGGATCGGCCTGCCTGCGGCGGGCAGATCAGGTCTCGCGATCCGTCATCACGAGGATGGAAAAACGCATATCCAACGTAGAGACGCGTGAAGCCCCTTCACCAGAAAAGCGCAGGTCGGTTTGCGATATCTGCACGTCAATTGCTGTGGGGCCTATAGCGGTCAAAACGGCTGTCTCCGCAGCCTCAGCGTCCAGATCCGCTACATCCTCCAGCGCGTCACCGCCCTTGCGCTGGATAATCACCGACATCTCGATCTGCCGCTGGATGGCGTCACGGGAAACCGATTTAGACAGCTCGCCCGGCGTCGCCACGGAAATCAGCGGCAGGCCATCGGTATCGATGTTTTGCGCCCAAGCCTTGCGAAACTTGAACGACACAAATCGCGCATTTGCCTTGAGCGCCGCGCGCGCGGCATCGCGCAGCGTGGTGCGATGCAGGCTCATTCGGTGACCTCTTCCAGCTCGAAAACCACAAAGGCATCTGCAGCAGGCGATCCGCTGCCGATCTTGTTCAACACACGGAAAAACCTGTCGAATGATGGCGAGATGGTATCTCCGGCTTGCACCAGATCAGCCGCAGGGCGTGGCACCCGCCATGTCGGCGCGGTGATCAGCACGGAATGACCATCCTCTGTGGCGACAGAGATTGGCGTCTCCCGAAAGACAGACTGCACGGATACAGGCACCCCGCCGTTCTGCCGCCAATCAATCGGGCTGCCGAAGGTGGCATTGATCACCCCCGACAGCCCGTCAAACACGCTGGCCATGATGGCGCGTCAGATCGTGAACGCGCCGGTCAGCAACGCGACAACGGTGGCGCTGGGGTTGGCAGCCGCCTCCAGCGCGATACCGACCAACAGGTTGGTGCTGGCCGTGGTGGTCAACACCTTGTTGGTGTCATCCCAATACAGCTTTGCGCCTGCCGTAATGGCAAGGGCCGAGGTCTTGGCAACGGTGAACACGCCGCGCGTCGCAAGCTGCACCGTGGCACCACTGGCAGCATCCGCCTGCGCGATGCCAAACAGCGAGCCGATCTTAGCGCCACCACCAGCCGACACGGCATAGGGCGCGATCATGCCGACGGTTTCGCCGGACTGCACATAGGTCTTCATGGGGATCTCCACATCAAGGGGTAAGGGGGAATGTGAAGGGCGGTCTGGCCGCGCCTTCACAACATCATGTCAGGCCGATCAGGCCCCGGCGTTTTTCAGCAGGGTGCGGAAGTCGAGCGGGGCGGCAGTCGCATCGATGCGGACCTTCATTTCCACACCGTCCGCCGTCCAAACGTCCTGCTGTTCCAGGTAGGGCGCGTCATTTCCGTCAAGATAGGCCACCTCGATGGTGTCAAACGCATTCGGGTCAGCCGCCAGATACCAGGCAGTCGCCGAGGCATCATCCAGACGGCCATCCACGATCAGTTCCGCCATGCCCGCCACCGGGTTGGCGGCGTGGCCCTTGTTCGCGGTCGGGTCAACTGCCGAATTCAGCAGCTGCGATGCGACCACCTCAAGGGCAGCAGGCACGATCATGTATTTCGGGGTGATGTTCAGCGATGCGCCGCCAGCAGCTTCCTTCTGGATACGCATCAGCTTCTTGGCTTCGGACAAGGTGGTGATGCTCGGCACACCGGCGGTGCCAAGGTTGGCGTGATCCGCGTGGAACAGCGCGACGGTATCCGACATGGCCGGGTTGCTGGTCAGGATCGCATAGACCAGGCTGCCGATGGTGCGTTTGGCAGCGCGGCCCATCTTGCGCGGCATGGTGCCGAGGATCGACAGATCATCGTTGATGATCGCCTGACGGCTGATCCGCAGCAATTCGCCATAGGTCGCCAACGTCAGCGTCTCACCACGGTCGCCCACGGTGATGTATTTGTAGTCGGCCCCCTCCGGCACCTGGCGCAGTTGCGGCGCCAATCCGGCACCAACGCGCTTGCTGGCCTTGAAATCGGTCAGCACGCCCTTGCGGGTCCACATATCAAACGTCTCTTCCGCCTCTTCCCAGCCTGCCAGCGCCGATTTCGACAGCACGTTCGACAGGATATTGGCAAAATCACTGGTGGTATGGGTGCCAGCCATCGTCAGGGCCGCACCGATCATGTCGAGCTTGCGGTCAAAGCCGCGGCGATCACCGGACTGTTCCAACGAAGCCCGCGCCATTTCGGACAGCGACAGCGACGAAAACTCGTTGCGCTCACCACCCTTGATACCGACCTTTGCCATCAGGGCCAGTTCGGCACCTTTCTGGAATTTTTCGCGGGCTTCCATGCCCACACGCGCCGTCGGTGCGCCCACAATCTGCGTATTCACGTCGCCACCTTTCGCCCAGGTTTTCATGATCTGCGTTGCGGCATCTTCCGCCGAAACGCCGTTGTCGATGAACGGGGCGGCATCGCTGGCGGGAAGGCCAGCCAGCGCCACCATGTTCAGGATGCGCGAGCTGCGGGTGCGCTCGGCAATGGTCGGGTTCACAGCCGCGATCTGGATCGCCTGCGAAGCATCAGGGGTGACCACCGGCGCGGGGGCCGGGATGGTCGCAGCGGGTTGCACCGCCACCGTGGTGGAGTCTGTCATCGTGGTATTCTCCAGTTTGGGGCGGGGCGCGCCCGCGATCATGGCCATCACAGCCGTTTTGCCGGGCAGATTGCCCAGCGTTTCAGACGCCATCCGCAGGGCGGCAGGCGCATGTGCGTAAATCCGGTAGTCAAAGCGGGCAGCCGTCACCGCCTCGCCCGCGCCATCGCGCTGATCGGCAAAGCCGAGATCTACAGCGGCAGCACCGTCGAGGATCGTTTCGGCGCGCATCAGATCGCGCACCGCTTCGATGGTCTGGCCGCTGCGCTTGGCGTAGACCTCGGCATAGACGTTGCTGGTGACAGCGAGTTGCGCCGCCAGCTTGACGTGATCCTCTTCGGTGCCACGCCCTTCGGTCCACGGCTGGGCAGGATCATGGATCAACATCCACGCCCCCAGCCGCATGACGATCTTGTCACCAGCCATGGCGATCAGCGAGGCCGCACTGGCCGCGACAGCGACAACTTCGACCGTCACCTCGCCGGGGTAATCAACCAGCGCGTTGTAAATCGCAGCGCCCTCGGTGGCGATGCCACCGCCCGAGTTCAGCTTGACCGTCACCGGACCAGACATTGCGGCCAGTTGCTCGCGCAGCGACTGGGCCGTGAAAAATTCCTCACCCCACCACGCCGCGCCGACAGAGCCGGAAAGATTGATTTCGTTTGCCATTATTGGGTTGCTCCATCTTCGGGGTAGGTCATGCCTACCGGGCGGGCATTGGTGACGCCCGAGCCGGACACGCGGCGCGCATCGGAATCGAACACCAGTTGCGGGGATGCCGCGTCGGCCTCGGCCATGTCGGCGATGATTTCCAGCGTGACCCGCTCCGGGTCTTTGCCCAGCTCGCGGATAATGCCTTGCTTGCTGTCAAACCCGGCTCGCACCTTGGCCACCATGGCAGGCAGTTCGCGGTTGGGATCGATCAGCGGCGGCACGGGCGGCACCCAATCCAGACGCATCTGGCTGCGCTTGCCCGCATTCATCATGGTCCAGCCCTCGACGGCCCAGCGGCCAATCGGGTGCAGCATGTTCGGCACCATCATGTGCCATTGCCATGCCGAGACGTTCCGGTTCATCTCGATCCGGCCAGCTTTGTAAGACGTGAAATTCACACGGCTCAGATCGCCCGTGTAGGATTCGTAGGTAATGCCAAGACCGGCTGCGACAGCGCGATGTCCCCACGCAGTAAATTCATCATAGCCCTGAACGCCGGGCGGATTGCCGAACTCCACATCATCACCAGCCGCCAGCCGTTGAATGCGCCCCGGCACAATCGAGGTGGCAAGGCTGGCCATCGTCTCATTACCTGCGACCCCATCGGGTTCGGTCGATTTGACAAAGGCAGCAAAGCAGGCCGCGATTTTCTGGCGCATCAACTGCGCGTCGTCATGATCCGCAATATCCTGCATCTTCATGGCGACGGGCGCGAACCACGGCACACCGCGCATCTGGCCGGGGCGGTCCTGCCGGTAGATATGCAGGATCTCCGAGGCAGGAACACGGCGCGATTCCGGCCACTTGCGCGACCAGCCACTGGCCCCCGGATGCTCGGGGAATAGCCAATAGGCCGCGCGCCGCCCGATCAGATCATATTCGATCCCCTCGCGCACCGAATTGCCATTCGCCAACTTGCCATCGCGGGTGCTGTCGAGGTGATCGGGTTCCAGAATCTGGATCTGGAACGGCAGTTCAAAGCCTTCTGTCGGATCGCGGCGACGGCGGCGGATCAGCACCTCACCCGACTCCACAACCGTCAGCATTGCCAGCCGCTGCAACCCATAAAGCGTGGTGCGCCCGTCTGCATCAATGGCCGAGGTGTCAAAATGCGCCTCAATCGCCGCAAACATCGACTCGCGCTGTTTTTTATCCCCGCCGACGATCTTGGGGATAATCCCGTCGCCCACAACGTTGTTCGAAATCACCTGCATGGCACGGCCCGCGAACGGCGTGTTGCGGATCATGTCGCGGCTGATGAAGGCAAGTTTTGCCCGCGACCGTCCGGCCGCATCAGCATCGGTCGCATTGCTGCGGAACGACTTGCCGCGATTGCCAGAGGTTGCCGCATCATATCGGTTGGTCTGCAGGATATCAAGAATCCTGCGGTTGCGTTCGCGTGCAACTGCCATCCCCGGTGCAATCGCGCGCAGGGCCTTGTCGAGCATGTTCATGGTGTCAGATGCCCTTGTCGAATATCGGGTTGACGTGGGTCAGGCGCACGGCACCCAATGACCGTTCGATCTGGTCGCGGATGCGGAACATCTCATCCAGCGACCGGAATGTGACCTCTTCCTCGCCCATACGGACCTTGCTTGCCCCGCGCGCAATGGCGCTGTTCAGGGTGTCCAGATCGGTCTGGCTGTAGCTCATATCCAATCATCCCTTTGTTCGATCCACGCGCCTGCCTGACGGGCCTGCGGCTTTGCAGCTGGCGCTACTGGCACGGCAGCAGCCTGCGGCGTCTGCGGCGCTGGGGACGCCCCGCCAAGACTGACGGCATGGCTGTTGCCTGCATCGTTGCGCGCCCATGCGGGCGGAACCTCGATGTTGATCCGGTTCAAGCCCAGATGCTCCGCGACAGCCTGCGCCTGCACACACAGGTCAAGCGTTTCGTTCCGCGCAGCACCAGGGCGCTTTTCATAGCCCTTCACCCCGCGCCGTTCGGACAGCAACTCGGCAAGCCGATCCTCTTCCATCCAGCGCGCAAGGTGCATCGCCCCGGCACCGCCTTCGATCCGCCCCAGCGATGCCATCACCGAGTCTTTCAGCCGGTCCACAGCCATGGTCAGCAGCTTGATCGCGCGGGCCTTCTTGCCCTTCGATCCGCGCTCAGGGGCCTCATACCAAACGCGGCTGGATTGGTTGAAACCGCCCCGCCCCATCGATAGAAACCATCCAGCGCCCTTGCCTGCACGGCGCTGTGCGCGCCAGAATTTCTCGGCATTGTCAGACCATCCGGGCGGGCCGTTGAAATCCAGCACCACAGCGACAGGACGCAGACCCCAATCTTCGCCAGCAACGGGATAGACCACCTCGGGCAGCGCCTTCAGCACCACCGAATCCTCATAGTATCGCGCCGGGTCAATCGCCCGGAACCGGCCCTCACTGTCACGGGCGCGGGGCGCGTCCTCGGGCGGCTGCCGGATATCGTAACGGTCGATTAGCGCCCGCTCTCCACCCAAGCCCCAAGCCGTCACGCCAACGGCAAACCACGACCCGTTTACGTCCACGCTGACCGTCACAAATCGCGCCCACGCCGGGGCAGTCCGTTGCGGCAGATCGCGCAAAGTGTCCCGCAGCATCTGCACAGTCGTTTCGCCATCGGCATCCAGATCGCGGCGCAGATATGGCACCCCGATTTCGGTGTAATAGACGCGGCTCAACTCGATATCGTCGCCGGTTTCCTCGGCCTGCCGACGCGCAGATTCATACCGCGACACAAGATCGGTCCAGTTGGCAAAGGCCGCAGCCGCGCCATTCAGGGCATAGCTCGCAACGGCAGTCTGCCGGATATCCGCGTCATCGATCCTGCATAGAATGCGCCGGCCATCTTCATCGACACGGTTGCTTTCATGCAGCCAGCCGCCCCGCCCCATCAGCGCCGCACGGTTCAGGCCCACCTTGTGCCGATGCCCGATCAGAGCATGGCAGTGCGGGCATTCCATTTCAGCGCCCTCAGCCGCCTCGCCGGGTTCCAGCGTGGCGTCATAGTGCAGCCGGTCAAAGCGCGGCTCGAAATGCTCCTCACAGTCCGGGCATTCCCAATACCACCGGCCCCGCGTGCCGCTGTTGTAGATCAGCCCGATTCCATGCGTCACTGGCGGCAGTGCATGCGGTGATGCCGGATCAAACCGCCACGCAGGATCTGCCACCGGAAAGGCCGGTGTGCTTTCCAACAGAACCGTGCCGCGCGACATGAAGGACTTCACGCGCTGCAGCGACATGCCGTAGGGCGTCCCTTCCGGGCTATCCTTCGGGCCAAGCCGTTGCGGCATGTGATCGTAATCAGTCAGCAGAACCATGCGCTGCGACCGGCTCGAAAGCTGGTTTGGCACCGGATAACCGACCGTGAGGCGCATCCCCTTGAACCGCTTGCGGCTGAAGGTGCTGTCATCGCGGCCCTTGCCCAGCCGCGCCAGAATGGCAGGGCTGTTGTAGATGATCGGGTCGAGCTTCTCTTCGACCCACGCATCCGCATCGGTCTTGGTCATATGGATCACCTGCACCGGATCAGGCGCGCAGGTGATCGCATGCATAGCGACGGTCAGCAGCATCTGGCTTTTGCCGCTCTGCGACGGACCGACAAAACAAACGCTGTTGAAGCGCCGCGATTGCGTCACATCACCAGGTTCAACCGTGTAGGGCGCAACCATCCGGTCGAACGGCTGCCACGCCCCGCGCAACGGCACCCGCATGAACCGTTCAGCGGCATCCGTCACCGTGATCCGGCTGGGCGGATCGAGCAGCGGCAGCGCATCGCGCATCAGTTCTTCCGGCGTCACAAACGGCGGCAGCGCCGGAATGCCATGCAACCGGCCCGCCGGGCGGTCCATCATCACCACCATCAGAGGGCCAGTTCCGCCTGATCGCCCGCGCCACGCAACTGCACCACCTGCCCCGACATCGAGAGCGCGCGCTCGATCTCATCACGGGCCGTTTTCAGAATATCATCGCAGCGCAGTTGCATCTTTTGCACCTGAGCCGCGGTCAATCCGAACTCCATTTCCGCGAAATCCGGCAGCGTCGTCACGGCGGTATTGAACGCGACCAGCACATCTTCCATCAGCGCCTGCGCCCGATCTGCCCGCAACAAACTGCCGCGCTGTTCGGCTACGCGGTTGCGGTGATACTCAGCCTCAGACCATTTCCGCAATTCATCGGCGGTCAGCTCCCCCTCATCGGCAGCCTGGTCATCGTCAAGGTTACGAAAGGCCAGTGCGGCTTGCACCGCGAGCTGATCACCGCGCGCCTTTTCGGCACGAGCTTTGTCATCGCGGGACTGTTTCCAAGCCCAGCAATGCGACAGCTTGAACTCATAGGCCACACCGTTCTGACCGGCAGTCAGCACCGGCAAACCTTGTGTCAGCCACTTGGTAATCGTGTTTTCAGAGACGCCGAAGGCAAGGGCAAGCTGCGATCTGTTGACAACACCATCCTCCACCCCAGCAGGTAGAGGCCAGCGCCCAACATCCAGCACCCCCCCATCCGCGAGAGTGATGGTGGTAGCCATTCTTTTTTTCCTTTCAGATCAACAACACCAACCCCATCCGCCACCCAAACCGGACCCCACAGCCCTCAATGTGTCAGGGTGCGAATTATCCGCGTGGGGGTGTTTCTGGGGAAGGACCCGAAGTCAGGGGGGCGGCTATTTCAGCAGCAGGTTCAAACGTTTTTCGAAGTGGGTCTCATAGACCGCCTTGGCCGTGCGTTCGACAACATCACGGTAGTCAATCCGCTTTTCGTATTTGGGCCGGGCATCGAGGAAGGACAGAACTTTCTCCGGGGCATCCTTCCCTTTGCGCCGATAGATACCGGGCGAGAGCCGCGACCCCTCATTGGGAACGAAGAACGCCGCGCGGTTCCTATTGCGCGATAGCTTGGCCGAAGCGGTGCTTGTGTTCGACCGCTCGTCACGTTGCGCCTTGATCCCAGACAGCGCCTGATTGCGCTCACCCGATGACCAGTTGCCGAAGCCATCCAGCTTTGCACCATAGGCCGGGGCTACTGCAGCAATATGCGCGGCATTTCCAATCTTGGACCGAAGCAACCCTTCGAAGGCGGTGTTCGGCCTGACCCCGCCAGACTGTTGCACCTTCAGGAAGTGCCGAGGCCCGACGCTTGGGCGCTCTTTCACTTCGGCGGTCAGGCTTTGCGGGGTGGCCCGCCATACCATGAACGCATTAAGGGCGAACCGTGTCGGCCTGTCGAATGTCGATTTCATTTCGGTTTGCAGATCCGAGAGCGCATCATAGGCCGTGTCGTTCAGCGCGCGATATGTGGCCTTTGGCACATGGTTCGTGGCCAGCCGCATGATCTCGGCTTTGACCTCTGGCAGGTTGGCAATGTCCAGTTTGAACATGACAACCCCCAGAAATGCGAAACGCCCGCAGGGTGGTTCCCTTCGGGCGTGACTGTAGATGATGCCAAGGACTATGCCTACGGGGGGTCTAAGCGTCAAGCCCCTTTCTTTAGGGTCTCACCCCAACAGATCGCGCATGCGGTCGAGAGCGCCACACAGGGCGGCACGCAGCATCTTGCGGTGCTTGCTGTCAGCCTGCCAGCCATAAGCCCGCAGCACGGCCCGCAGGTCGCGCCCTGCCAGCACCACCATGTCCACCACCGCACGATCCGAGATCGCATGGCGGGCGTTGTCGCGGTCCATGTGGCGACGGGGTGACATCGCAACACTTGCACCGATGGCGCGGTGAACCGCATCCAGCGTGACCCCGCGATCCAGATAGCGATCAAGGAAGTCCGACCCGCCAGCGGCACAGGCGCGGCCCGCCTCGATGCTGGCGCACTTGATGCCCGAGCCATCCCGCCATTCGGTCAGCGCACGATAGGCTGCGGCCGTGGCCAGATGCGCGGCGGTGAAGGGCGGCACAAAGGGCCGCTCTGCATCATGGCGCTGGCGGGCCTGTTCGACCATCACCACCAGCGCACAAGCCGCGCGCCAATGTGCCGAGGCGCGGCGACGGGTGCCACCGGGGGCAAGATCAAACCCCTGCACCAACTGCATCGGCCCGCGTGCTGGGGCCACAGGCGCGGCCTGCATGGCCTCGGGCGGCGTTGCCCTGCCCAGCATGTCAGCCACCCGCACAGCTTCAGCCGCGCGCCGCTCTGCACCCGCAACCGGATCAAAGGCCGTCGAGAAAGCGGGGCGGTCAAATTCTTTTGTCATGCGCTTGGCCCTTTACCAGATTTAGTGTTCGCTTGCTCTTTCTTCTCTATCCCTTGCTTTCCCTCATTTTTTAGGGAGGGGATGGAGAGGATAGAATGAAAATGGGAGAGGATAGAACGGGGAAGATGGAGAGGATGAACAGAAGCAATATCAAAGACTTGAAGGCAAAGCGGAGAGGATGGAGAGGATGGAGACGATAATTGCAACCCCCGCGTAGAAGGCATCAACCCCCCACACCCCAAAGTTACGCGCGCACATGCGAGCGGGTCACAATTATCCCCTCCATCCTCTCCATCCCCTCCATTTGTCCCGCAACCCATTGATGCCGCATCATTTCCCCCTGACCCCTGCACGGGCCGCCATCCTCTCCCGAAGGGGTTTATCCCCTCCATCCCCTCACATTTTGACCAGACTGGGGTGCGGGGCATGTCAGAAGTCCTCGCCATAGCGGTTCGGATCGGCGGCTTGGCCAAGGGTCAGGGCGCGGCCTGCGGCATCTTTCGGGGCCAGACCCCAATCGCGGGCGAATATGTCGGTCAGGCGCAACCCGTCATAGCCGTTGAACCGCCCGGTTTCGCGCGCCACAAACTGCTTGCCAGTCTTGGGGGATCGCCACCTGCGCGAGTGGTCCTTCATATTGGTCGAGATCGTGCGCTCCTTGAACGGGGTCTCACCACGCTGCATCTGCCAGAACATGAAACACAGCATCAGCTCGCGCGACGATATGCTGTCGGCCACATCGCCCGACACCACACAGGCCTCATCCAGAAACTTGCCATAGGGGTCGGCATCCTGCCGCAGCGTATCGGTGGCCTGACTGACCTGTGCAGGCGGGGCCAGCCCGCCCTCCAGATAGGATTTAGCCCCCTCAACCAACCAGTTCAGAATGCCTGGGCCTTCCTCCAACATGCGCTGCACGATCATCGGGTCGCGCTCTTCCTTCGGGATCTGGACATCGAAAGGCACGATCATCAGGCGACGCCAGATGCCATCATCCATGCCGCGAATATCGGGCGCATGGTTGCCGCCAATGGTCAGCTTGAAGATCGGCGTGGCCTCGAAGAAGTTCTCATTCAGGGCGCGCACCAGAATAGGCTCGCCGCCCGTCAACTGCTTGATCAGACCCTCTTGCCACTGGACGCCCTTCTCAGGCTCCGAGGCGCGCACCATGCGGGCCGCAACGATGCTGATCAGATCGGGCGTGGCATCGCCACCAGATCGGCGGTTCTGCCCGGTCAGGGATTCGATCTTGGCCGTGGCGGCATAGCTGCCCATCAGCTTGGCCATCAGATCGGTCAGCGCTGATTTGCCATTCGCGCCCATGCCGTAGAAGAAGGCCAAGGCCTGTTCATTGGTCAGCCCCAGCATTGAATAGCCAAACCAACGCTGCAGGAACTTCTGCATGTCGTTATCCGGCATGATCCGGTCCAGAAACTTGTGGAAGATCGCCGCATGCGCCGAGGGATCATAGCCCGCCGTCATGATCTTGGTCATCCGCAGCGCCCGATCATGCGGGATCAGCGCCATATCAACCTTCGGATAGGTGCCTCTGCGCGGTGTAACCGTAAACCGCATCACGCCCGAGGTGGTGTTCACGTCCAATGGATTTGTATCCAGATCCTCGACCCGCACCGCCAAAGGCACCTCGGCCTCTGTCAGCGCCGCCTTGATCTTTGCCGTGTTGCCGGTGGACCGAGCAAAGGTGCGGTGGGCCGTGCGGATCTTCGACAGTGACAGCTTCAGGCTGCCAATCGCCTCGATCTCCACGCCGATGCGCTTGATGCGCGACTGCGCCACGTCCGACAGTTTGCCCTCATCGTCGCGCTGCAATTCCAGCGCCTCACGCTCCAACTGCAAATCGCGCTCTTGCGAAATCTGCAACATCTTCTCATCGCTCAGGGTCAGATATGGCACCTCTGCCAGCACCAGCTCTGACAGGCGCTGCGCCTTGCGCCGGGTCGCGATCATATCGGGGTCCACCTGCCAGACCGACCCATCCCAGACATGCCAGCCGACACGCGGCACGCAGATCACGTCCGGCCCGAAATGCCGCACAAAGCGCTGACCATTGCCCAGATCATTGATCGGCAGCTTTGACGTTTCACGGAAGACATCGGCATCTGACGGTCCAGCAGCAGCCCCTGCCCCGAAATCCGGTTCCATCCCCTGATAGGGGTCGGCATCGGGGTGATCGGCATCGTCGGGGTGCGGGGCTGCCATCCCGTCCGGCAGGTCGATATCTTCCGGTGCTGCCAGAATCCGGCGCACACCCTCGATGCCCCCGGCTCCAACGTCCTGATCTGCATCATTGCTCATTGTTCACCACCCAGAAGCACATCATTCAGATCAACCCCGGACGGGCAGACAGCAATCTGCCCCCGCAATCCGGGGCGCAGCGCCATCGCGCGGCGCAGACCCGCAACCAGCTTGGCGCGGGTCGATTTCGGTTCGGAATCGCCATCCATCACGTAGATCAGCCGATCGACACCGGCAGGCGGCACAAAGGCGTCACGGTCGCCCAGATCAGGGATGCCCTCATAGCGCAGGCCTTTGCCCATCACGCGTTGACCAGCCATATTGCCCAGATCGGCACCCGCCCAGAACGCGGCATCGGCATGCACCCCGGCAACCAGGGCGGACAGCGTGGTTTCGATCCCCTCGCCCATCACCAGCACAGGCCGCACGGCATTGCCGGTCAGCCGGATCGTGCCGCCTTTTTTCGAGCCGAGCATCTTCTTCGACTGGCAAGGCTCGCCCGTAACGGGGTGCAGTATCCGCGCCTTGCCCTTAGGCTGATCGAGGTCGATCCAGGTGCGATGCACACCCGTAAACCGACCATCCGGCCCTTGGATTGCGGCCAACATGGCAGGCCCGCGATGAATGGACCGCCCTGCCCCGTCGATACCCACGACATAGGCCAGATCGGGGTGATAGCGCAGGCAGACAGGCAGGCGCGGAAACAGCGCGGGCGCAATGCCGCGACAGGTCAGATAGCCACGAACAGCGGTGCCTTCTGCAGGCTGCCCCTGTTCCCAGACATTGCGCGCCAGCCGGATCGCCTTTTCCCGCTCTTTGGCAGCAATGGCATCTTTCTGACGCTTGTGTTCCGCCTCTTCGCGGTCCCGCTTGGCCCGCTCTTCTGCGCTGATTTCCACACGCGGGCCGCACAGCCATTCCAGCGCCGCGCCAAAATCCATGCCAAGGACAAACATCACCAGGGCGATCTGATCGCCTTTTCCGCCATCGGTATCGCAGGCGCGGCAAAGGAATTGCTGCTTGCGGGTGTTGACCGAAAACCGATCCGTGCCACCACAGCGCGGGCAAGGCCCCGTGCGCTCTACGCCACCACGCTTAAGCCCCCGAATATCAAGCCGCTGGATCAGTTGATCCATGTCGTGGCGGTGCGCCTCTGCAATGCGCGGATCGTTGCCCTGTGCCATGCCCATCAGCCCTTTGCGGTCAGACGTTGCAGGGCGTGGCCCATGTCGCGGCGCAGGATCGGCAGAATCGCGCGGCTGGCATAGGATGTGGCGTAAGACCATTCGACGGGGGTGCGGGCGGAAAAGAATCGACCCGCCGCATCGGCCAGAAGATCAAAATCCACGTCCCGCCGCAGCCCCGGCAAAGCCTCGCGCAGCACCCCCAGCAGGGCATCGGCCTTGTCCTGAAACTGCCACTCGAAGGCCAGTTGCGACATGGCGCAGATCGCCACCCGCTCAGCGGGCGACATCGGGTCAATCCGGGTCTCAACCATGGATATCGCTCCGATTCTGATCGACGGGCGCGGGCCGCACAGCGCGCAAAACCGCGCGCTGCAGATCAGCCCCGGCATCCGCCAGCGCCGCCCGATCATGGCGCAAGCCCGCGTGGCGCGCGCAAAACGACAGGGCTGCCACACGCAACGGGTGATCAGCATCCAGACGGTCGCTGATGAACGCCAACTGCGAAACCTGTGCGGCATCCAGCGCACCTACCCGCGCCGACAGCGCCACCGCATGCGCCTGCGACATCACAGAAACTGCACGAAAGCCCATCATGCGGCCCTCGCTCGTTCCGGCTGCCCGGTCAGCCCCATCGCGCGCAAATGCACCCCGACCGAGGCTTTCGACAGGCCGGTGGCCGCGACCATCTGCGGATAGGTCGCCCCTGCCGCCCGCATCTCTGCCAACAGCGCGCGCGCCCTGTCCTGCTTTGCCTTGACCGCAGGCGGGGTGCCGCCCGTGCGCCCGATCCACGGGTTCACCTTCTTGCGATGCGCCACCAGACCAAGCGCCGCCAGATGGCGGGCCACGGCATTGGTCGAAAGGCCGGTCGCCGCGCGCATTTCCGACAAGGTGTTTCCGGCGCTGTGCAAATCTGCAATCTGCGCCCGGCGCGCCTCGACCTGCGCCCGCATGCGTGGCCCCATGCAATTCGTCACCACCGCAGCCCGCCGACCGATCGCCTGCAAATCGCTGCAGATGGTCGGTTCTGTCACGCCACAGCGCGCGGCCAGTTCGGCCACGGTCAAGGTCTCAACGGGCCACGCCGCCAGCAACTCACGCCGCGCTGTTCGTGCCGCATTCAAGCGGCCACGATGCCGCGCCGCGACAGGATTGCCCGCAGGCTTGGGCCAGGGCTGCGAGATCGCCACCATGTCATCGCGCAGCGCGCGCAGCGAAGATCCATGCACCGCCGCAAATCCCGCCAGATCGGCCGCACACACTGCGCGATCCAACCCCGCAATCATCGCAGCCAGGTCAACCCGCCGCGCCGCGACCTTCGCCCGCGCTGCAGCCCGAACGCCTGTGGCCCTTGACTGCCGCCCCGCAACAGCCCGAGGGGCTTTGGCACGGGCAACCGTAGATTTCCGCACATCGGCGGCGGATCGGCCAATAGCCCGCAGATCCAGCCACACCGTGACACGCGACACACCGAACCGCGCCCCGATCTGGGCGACGGTCATTTCCTCAACCTTCAGCGCGGCCAGCTCGGACCGCCGCAGCGCCTGTGCAGCCTGCCGCGACAGGGGTGCGGGCTTTTGCGGTTTCACAACTTCGGTGACCACAGGGCGCAGGACAATGCCCAACCGGGTGCGCGCGATCATCCGCAAATAGGCCAGCGAAAGACCGACTGTCGCTGCGATGGTCAATTCATTGGCGCCAGATTCGTGCATCGCCACGATCCGCGCCGCGCGCAGGACCGCATCGGTATTGGCAACGGGTGACGGGTTGGCCAGCAGCTTCAAGGCCCGCCGTTCGCTCTGCACATCCAGCCGATCAATCCCCAGAACCTCGGCAATCGCCCGGTCATGCAGCCCTTCGGCATGCAGCCGCGCCACGTCCTGCCTGCGCTGCGATACGACAGGCGCGAGCTTGCGCGCCCGAACCTGCGCCGCCTGATCCCGCTTTTTCTGCTCCTTCCAGTCAGGATAGACCAACTGGCTGCCATCCCACACCGGCAGCGCCCGCCCGCTCACCCCGGTATCGACGCGCTGCACGGCCTCCGGCTGCACGGCCACGCCATAGCGCGCCGCCACCTCTGCCGCGACCCGCGCCGCGTAATCCTGCTGGGACTGCGCGCTCATGCACCACCCCCATAGACAAACACCGGCAGGTTATGCCGAACCGCAAACTGCACCTCGCCCCAGATCCCGCGTGACTGATCCCAGCCCGGCAAATCCGGCACCACCACAGCCCCGCAGGCATTCAGGAACGGCTGGCACCACGCCGCCCACAGATCGGCGGCCAAAGGGTCCAATCCATTTGACCACGCCACACAGCCCTTGGCCGATCCGCTGAAATGCCCGCGCGCATGCACCATGACGCAGGACTGTGCGATGGGCGCAAAGGCCGAAACCCCCAGCGCCATCAGATCGCCCGCCGCGCGGCCCGCAGCCATCATCGCATGCACAGACCGCATGTAATCCCACTGGCCAGCCTCATCGAGGACGACACGGCTGTAAGGGGTCGCCAGATAGACCGGTTGCCGCCCTGCAAACGCCGCCGCGACCGTGGCCGCAGTCTGGCCAACCCGCACCAGCGGCAGATCACCCGCCACGGCAGCAGACAAGATCGGCCCCCATGCCGGTACGCGCGTCATGGTTGCACCTCGGGCTTTTGGTCCGAGACTTCCAGAACCACGCCTGCGCCATCATCGCGCAAAGTCACGAACAGCACATCATATCCCGCCAAGATGACGCGCTTGGTCACATCGGCTGGCATGCCAAAGCGGCGGGCAATATCCAGAGCTGCGGCACACTCGCGCGTCATGCTGCCACCCCGCAGCTGCGGTCAGCCGAGACCGACCGCAGCGCCAACAAGGGTGAACGGGGGCCACTCAAACGGGCCAGCACGGCCCCCCGGTATGCTGCTCCATGGGGAAAGGCCGAAAACCCATGCCCTGAGTAAAGACCCCCGCCGCACATGGGCAGCAGGGGCAAGTTGGCCGCGCAACAGGGAGGAAAATCGCGGCAGGCAGATTCTGATTGACGGATGCGCCCAGTGAAACGGGGGTGCTTGCCCCATTTTGTCCGCAGGCGGATCATCAAAGGTGCGGCGGGCGATTCGCAGTCACCCGCCGCTGGTTGCGCCACCACCAAACCCCAAAGCGTGGCACAATGGAAAATCATCATGTTTGAACAGGCTGAATTAGACATTCCCTGCCCTCATTGCAGCCAAAAGATCAAGAAAACGGTCGGATGGCTGCAAAACCACGACGCAATCACCTGCCCAGCCTGCTCCGGCACATTCCGTTTCAGCGCGGACGAGCTGGAGCGGGGCCTCAAGCAAGCTAAAAAGCTGCTCGGCGATCTCGGGGCTTTTGCAGGCCGCATCGGCAAGCGCTGAACACTCGGAAATCACAGCCGTCAACGCGTCTGACACGCGCGTGCTGATGGAGATTTTGACCTGATCCCCCATCACGCCACCTCGCCCAGCATCGCGGCGAACTGATCCGGCCAATCGCGCGCGGCCTGCATCACCTTGTCGCCGGTGGGGGTCGAGAACGCATCGAACCAGTTGCAGGCGGTCTGGAAGGTGACGCCGAACACCACAGCGCATTCCTCGCGGCTGCCGCAGATCCGCGCCACAAACCGCGACCACGCCACGCGACCCGCACTCACATCGACAGGACCGCAAGCCCCCTGCACCCGCCGCACCGCCCGCAACCCACGGCCCCGCCCGCCCGCAGGCTGAAACCGATTGCCATGGGACATTTGACCCGATGGGCGCGCATGAGAGGTCGAGGCAATCAAAACAGGAGCTTGGCGTGACATCAGGCAGCATCCTTCATGGCGGAAAGGTTGGACCGATGGCCGG
>ERZ1292640.293-Hain-H43-02um-R1-293-length-40478-cov-9_pt1 | contig 40478 bp, 37 predicted proteins | sample MGYA00564404_ERZ1292640 | MGnify/ENA primary metagenome ERZ1292640 (study PRJEB36523, sample SAMEA6512636) | groundwater metagenome | collected 2019-01-08 | study: AquaDiva: Metagenomics assemblies of 32 groundwater samples | reverse complement strand
CTGGGCTTCGATGTCGAGCGACTCGACGGTGAGCACATCGGGCGGGTAGTCGGTTGGCGCGGGGGCCGGCTGGTGCTGCGGCTGCTGGTGTTTTCTTCTGGACATCCCCCCATTGTCTCAGGCTGCGATACCATTTTCGGCTGAGCCAACAGACGGACAAGGAGGACCTCATGGAGATACGCATCTGCATCGACGTGAACGACATGGAACGCGCCGTCGCGTTCTACACCGAAGGACTCGGCCTGCACTGCGGCCGGCGCTTCCAGAGCGGCTTTGTCGAGTTGCTGGGCGCGGGCAGCCCGATCGACCTGCTGCTGCAAACCGAAGGCAGCCGCCCGTTGCCCGGCAGCGACGCGACGCGCAGCTACCAGCGCCACTGGACGCCGGTGCACCTGGACTTCGTGGTCGACGACATCGACGCGGCCGTCGCCCGGCTGCTTCAGCACGGGGCGGTGCTGGAGATGCCGGTCAACCAGCGCGCCTGGGGACTGATTGCCGGGCTGGCCGATCCTTTCGGCCACGGCATCGATCTGTTGCAGTTCACGGGCCGCGGTTACGACGAGATCCTGCAGCCCGCACAGACGCTACCAGATTGATAGCTACCTGCGCCCTCCGGTCAAGGGCTGCAGGCTTATTTGATGCATCAACAGGTCGCCACCAGGCCATGAAAAAAGCCCTGCATGCAGGGCTTCTTGGTTCGCGGCGGTGGTCCGCTTATTTGGCGGGCAGAAACTTGGCCGGGTCCACCGGCTTGCCCTGCTTGCGGATTTCAAAATGCAGCTTCACGCGGTCGGTGTCGCTGGCGCCCATTTCGGCAATCTTCTGGCCCTTGCGCACCGACTGGTCTTCCTTGACCAGCAGGGTCTGGTTGTGTGCGTAGGCGGTCAGGAAGGTGTTGTTGTGCTTGAGGATGATCAGGTTGCCGTAACCCCGCAGGCCGGCGCCGGCGTAGACCACGCGGCCGTCGGCAGACGCCATCACCGGGTCGCCGGTTTTGCCCGCGATGTCCATGCCCTTGTTCTTGGCCTCGTCGAAGCCGGCAAGCACCGGACCCTGCGCCGGCCAGATCCAGGCCACATCGTCCTCGCCGCCCGACGCAGAGGCAGGTGCCGATGCCGCAGGTTTGGCGGCGCTGGCACTTGCGGTCGCCGGAGCGCTGCTGGCAGATGCCGGCGGGAGCGGCGTGACCGAGCCGGACGTCACCGGCCGGGACACGGCCACCGAACTCTCGACCGGCGGCGTCACGCGCAAGACCTGGCCGACCTCGATCAGGTTGGGGTTTTCAAGATTGCTCCAGCGTCCGATGTCGCGCCAGTTCTGGCCGGTGTCCAGCCCGATGCGGATCAGGGTGTCGCCCGGCTTGACCGTGTAGTAGCCGGGCTTGCCGGCATTCTCAAAACCCGGCAGCTGCTTGACGCCCGCGGGATCAACCGCGCCCACCGGCGCACGCCCCATGCCGGCGCCGCGGTCCTCGACCGGAGCGCGGCTCAGGCTGCGCGTTCCGCAGGCGGACAGCAGCAGGACTGCGGCGGCCAGAAAACAGGTCGTCAGCAGACGGCCAGCACGCTGTCCGCCGGGGTGGCTTTCAGGAGCGGTGGAAAAAGACGCTGTCATGGCCGATCCGGCTTGTTCATTCATTGTTTGATTCACCCTTTTTGCAAAGCTGCTTGTCAATTCTGCGTTCGTGACGCGGGGAGACACCATGAACGTACTTGGGTTCATGCCTGCTCAGCTGGTTCCCGATTTTAAAGGTACAAAGTGAACGGCCTCCAGAACAGTCTGTGTAACACCGTTCGCCGTCCTGTCAAGCACCACCAGCGCCTGGGCACCGCCGGCCACATGCATGGGCGCCACCAGACGACCGCCGACCGCGAGTTGCTCGACCCAGGCCGGGGGAATCGCCTCGCCGCCGGCCGCCGCAATGATGGCCGCGTAAGGCGCCCCCTTGGCATAACCGGCCATGCCGTCACCAAACAGCAGGTGCACATTGGCCAGGCGAAAAGCCCGCAAATTCTCGCGCGCCTTGTCGTGCAGCCCGCGCAGGCGCTCGATGCTGTAGACCTCGGTGGCGAGCTGTCCCAGCAGGGCCGCCTGGTAGCCACAGCCGGTGCCGATTTCCAGCACACGCCCCAGCTTGCCCTCGGTGCTGCCCGCGCCCTGGCGCAGCAGCTCGAGCATGCGCGCCACCACATTGGGCTTGGAAATCGTCTGGCCCAGCCCGATCGGCAGGCTGGTGTCTTCATAAGCCTGGTTGACCAGCGCCGTGTCGACAAAGCGGTGGCGCTCGACATGGCCCATGGCCGCGAGCACCTGGGCGTCCGAGATGCCCTGTGCCGCCAACTTGCTGACCATGCGCGTACGCACCGCCCTGGAGTCCAGGCCGACACCGCTGGTCAGCACGGTCTTGACCGGCTTTTTGGAGTCAAAAATGCCTGAATCCCTTTCCGGATGGGCGCGACCAGCTACCTTTTTAGTAGCAGATGGCGTGCCTGCATCGGGCTCGAGACGAACCGGAAAGCCCGGCCGCCGGGCCGGCGGGGCACCGGCCGCGCTGGCCGCCGGAATGGACGGCTTGAAGGAAGGCTTCAGCGGGGACTTCATGCCGCAGCCTGGGCGGGTTCAGCCACCGCACCGCTGCGGACGGCCTGGCTCAGTTGGGCGGCCGTCTGTGCCCAATAGGGCAGCCGCTCATGGTCCGTCAGGTCGACCTGTAGCGGCGTGATCGAGACAAAGCCGTGCCGGGTGGCAAAAAAGTCCGTGCCCTCACCCTCTTCCTTGGCCGCGCCGGCACCGCCTATCCAGTACATGGTTTCGCCGCGCGGGCTGGTCTGCATGATGACGCGCTCCGCCGCGTGGCGCCGGCCCAGGCGGCAGAACTTGAAGCCCTGGATCTGCGCGTCCGGCAGGTTGGGAATGTTCACATTGAGCAGCCAGGGCGCCAGCGTCGGCTGCGCGCCTTCGGCAATCTTCTCGAGCGAAGGCATCAGCTGCTGCACCAGGTCGCGCGCACGCCGCCCGGCCACGTCGATGTGGGCCCAGCCCTTTTCGGTCTGCGAAAACGCAATCGAGGGAATGCCGAACAGATAGCCCTCCATGGCGGCCCCCACGGTGCCTGAATAAATCGTGTCGTCGCCCATGTTGGCGCCGTTGTTGATCCCCGAGACCACCAGGTCCGGCCGGTAGCCGAGCAGCCCGGTCAGCGCGATGTGCACACAGTCGGCCGGCGTGCCGTTGATGTAGCGAAAACCGTTGGCCGCCGTCTGCACGTACATCGGCGAGTGCAGGGTCAGCGCGTTCGATTTGGCGCTGTTGTTCTGCTCGGGTGCAACGACCTCCACGTCGGCAATGTCCTTCAGGGCCTCGTACAGGGCGATGATGCCGGAGGCCTGGTAGCCGTCGTCGTTGCAGATCAGGATTTTCATGCTCCTGATTTTAGGGCCTCAGGTCCCACGGGTGACAAAACGCGACCGCCTGCCGCTTGCCGCTCCGGTGAACCTGCCTATGATCTGGAACCCCCACGTTTTTCACTGCGTGTAATGCACTGCCCCCCGAGGGGGCTATTTTTCCTAGGGGCGGCCCGTCGGAAAAATGCATGAAATTTTCGCCGCGATAACCATTAATGGAGACCCTCATGCATGCCTGGCTTTGTGAAGACCCCACCGGCGTTGACGCCCTGACCTGGAAAGAACTGCCCACGCCCGAGCCCAAGGCCGGCGAGGTGCTGATCGAAATCAAGGCCGCCAGCCTGAATTTCCCCGACCTGCTGATTGTCCAGAACAAGTACCAGATGAAGCCGCCACTGCCTTTTGTGCCGGGCTCTGAATACGCGGGCATCGTGCGCGCCGTTGGCGAAGGCGTCAAACACCTGAAGGTCGGCCAGAACGTCGCCTGCCTGTCGGGCACCGGCGGTTTTGCCACCCACACCATCGCACCGGCGGCCCTGTGCATGCCGCTGCCGGACGGTTTTCCGTATGTCGATGCCGCAGCCTTCATCATGATTTACGCGACCTCGCACCACGCGCTGGTGGACCGCGCACAGCTCAAGGCCGGTGAAACCGTGCTGGTGCTGGGCGCGGCCGGCGGCGTCGGCACCTCGGCCATCCAGATCGCCAAGGCCATGGGCGCCAAAGTGATTGCGGCCGCCTCCACCGACGAAAAATGCGCGCTGTGCAAATCCATAGGCGCCGATGCCACCATCAACTACAGCACCGAGAACCTGCGCGAGGCCATCAAGACGCTGACCGACGGCAAGGGCCCGGATGTGATTTACGACCCCGTGGGCGGTGATTTTGCAGAGCCAGCCTTTCGCTCCATTGCCTGGCGCGGTCGCTATCTGGTGGTGGGTTTTGCATCCGGTCCCATCCCCTCATTGCCACTGAACCTGACCCTGCTCAAGGGCGCGTCCATCGTCGGCGTGTTCTGGGGCGGCTTTGCCAAGAACGAACCGAAGGCCAGCGCGGCCGCCTTGGCCGAACTGGCACAGTGGTATGCGCAAGGCAAGATCAAGCCGGTCATCGACCGCACCATGCCCATGGCAGAACTCAAGGCGGCGTACGCCCACATGGGCTCGCGCGGCGTCAAGGGCAAGCTGGTGATGGTGAACTGAAGAGCCCCCCTCGGGTCCCCCAGATGCGCGGGGCATGGAACTTTTGCACAGCAATCGAGGAAACACCTCCCCTGACACCGCGTACTTTGGGAGTATATTGATAGTTCATTAGCAATCGGGGAGGCGAATGGGCATACCAACCTTGCTGGTGGTGGAAGACAATCCGGACCACCTTGAACTGACCCTGACCATCCTCGAGGAAAACGGGGCGTCCCACCACATCGTGGTGGCCCGCGACGGGCAGGAAGCCCTGGACTACCTGTTCTGCCAGGGTCCCTACAGCGATCGCAACCCCGACGAACAGCCCGAACTCGTCCTGCTGGACCTCGGCCTGCCCAAACTGAACGGCCTGCAGGTACTGCAGAGCATGCGTGAAGATCCCCGCACCTTTTTTGTCCCGGTGGTCATGCTGACCTCGGCGAGCGAGCAGTCCGAAGCGATTTTGGCCCTGAAAGGCGGACTCAACAGCTACGTCAGCAAGCCGCTCGATTTTCGTGACTTCGAAGCCAGGCTCGAGGAAGTCAGGGAATACTGGCGCCTGTCCGGTCTCGCCCCCTTGAGCGCCTGAACCACGCTTGCGTTTCGCCCAAAGAAAAAGCCCCTGCAAAGGGGCTTTTCTCTTGAAATACTGGGGTGGCTGATGGGGCTCGAACCCACGACAACAGGAATCACAATCCTGGACTCTACCAACTGAGCTACAGCCACCGAAGCCTCACATTATAGCGGGAACTGCGCGCCATATGCGCCGCGCGCTCTGCTTTATGCGCCGGCTTTCTGTTCAGCGGGCTTGGCCACCTTGATGTCGGCCTTGAAACGCTCTTTCAGGATGTTGTAGTACGCCAGGCTTTCCGCGGAAGTCCACCACTGGGTGTACTGGGCCTGGTCCTGCTTGGCAATGTCGGCGGCCTGCGCCGGGCGCGGCAGTACCTTGGTCACCCGGACAATGGCGTAACCCTGCGCGCCCAGGTCCACGCCCACCAGAGCGGGCGCAGCACCTGCGTCTGCGCTGAGCGCGGCGCTGACAACCGGCGCTGGCAACTGCTGCGTCTGGTCGCGCGAGATCACCACCGCTGCCGGGAACGTGGCAGCCGCAGGACTGGCTTTCCAGGCTGCGAGTTTTTCGGCACCGTCCTTGCGGGCCATCTCGGCGCCGCGCTGCTGCTGCAGGCGGGCGCGCACGCGGTCCTTGACCTCTGCCAGCGGCAGCGTGCGGGCCGGGGTGTACTGGGTGATGCGTCCGGACACCAGCTGGCTGGGGCCCGCTTCAAGGGCTTCGGTGTTGCGCTTTTTTTCCACCGAATCGGGCGAGAACAGGGCCGCCAGGAACTTCGGGTTCGCCAACACGCCGTTGGCGCCCGCAACAGGGGTACGCGTCAGCTTGGCGGCAGTCCTGACCTCGAGCTTGAGCCGCTCGGCGATCGGGCGCAGGGTGTCGGACTGCTCGTACACCGCGTTGCTGAAGGTTTCTGCCGTTTCGGCAAATTTCTTCTGCGCCTGTTGCTGCCTGAGTTCCGCTTCCAGCGCGGGCTTCATCTCTTCGAAGGTCTTCTGTTTCGGGACCTTGACGTCGGTCAGCTTGATGATGTGGTAGCCGAACTCGGTCTCCACCACCTCGCTGATGTCACCCTTCTTCATTGCAAACGCGGCATCGGCGAAAGGCTTGACCATGGCATTGCGCGCGAAGAAGTCCAGGTCGCCGCCGGCTGCGGCAGAACCGGTGTCCTGCGAGTTTTTGCGGGCCAGCTCGGCAAACGTGTCCGGCGCTTTCCTGGCGGCCGCGAGCAACTGCTCTGCTTTCGCCTTGGCCTTTTCGCGGTCGGCCGCGGGTGCGGAAGCTGGCGCCTCGATCAGGATGTGGCTGGCGCGGCGCTCTTCAGTGCCCGCCAGTTGTGGCGCGTTCTGTTCGAAATAGGTCTTCAGGTCGGCCTCGTTGACCGTGATGCCTTTTTTGACGGCGTCCAGATCCAGCACCACGTATTCAATGCTGGCTTCTTCAGGCGCCTGGAACAAGGCCTGATTGCTCTTGTAGAACTGCTCCAGGTCTGCGTCGCTGGGGTTGACCCTGGCGGCATAGTCGGCCGTGTTGAAACGTGCCACCTGCGCTTCGCGCTTCTCGAAAAATGCGTTCAGTGAAACGTCAGCCACGGCCTTGGAGGCAAAGCCTGTGCCGGAGACACCCAGCATGACCTGCCGGGAGGCCAGGTCGGCGCGCAGGCCCGCTTCGTACTGCTCCGGTGCCATGCCCGTTTGCGCGATGAAGCCCGCGCGGTCAAACTTGCCGTCCGGCAGCCTGAAGGCGGCGATGGCCTTGTCCTCGGCATACAGCCTCTGCAGTTTCTGGTCCGCAACCACCAGGCCGCTCTTCGCCGCCGCGGCCGCCAGCACGCGGTCGCGCACCAGGCGTTCCAGCGTCCCGTAACGCGCTTCAGGCGAGTCCAGCAGCTTGACATCAAGCGTCGGCATCGATGCGCTGAGGCGGCTCACCTCGTTCTGGTGCGCCGCATCCCATTCGGGCTGCGTGATGTCCTTGCCATCGACAACGGCAACAACGCCGCCACCGCCAGCGGTGGGACCGTTGTTGTTCATGCCGACCAATATGAAGGACGGAACAATCAGCAAAAACAGCAATGCCATCGTGACCTTGGTGTGCTTGCGAATGAAATCAAACATCTCGAATTTCCTGTGCGGCTGTCAATCGGCCATTTAAAACTTGCGTCAAGCCATCAATAAAAAAGGCGAACATCTGTTCGCCTTTTTGTCCAGTCGGTGGTGGGTGCTGACGGGCTCGAACCGCCGACCTACGCCGTGTAAGGGCGCTGCTCTACCAACTGAGCTAAGCACCCCACCTCAACTTTTACTTCATGCCCATCAGTTCAGAGCGTCCTTGAGCGCTTTGCCAGGACGGAACTTGGGCACCTTGGCTGCCTTGATTTTAATCGCATCGCCGGTACGCGGGTTGCGGCCGGTGCGGGCAGCACGTTTGCCCACTGCAAAAGTGCCAAAACCCACCAGAGACACGGAGCCTCCTTTTTTCAGGGTTGATTTGACAGCGCCAATGGTTGACTCCAGCGCGCGCGTTGCGGCAGCTTTGGAAATGTCAGCGTTCTTGGCAATGTGCTCGATCAGTTCAGTCTTGTTCACAAGGAGCCCCTCGTTGTTAAAAGTTAATCTGGTTGTCTCTTGGATATCTCCCCTGGACACCTGTCACAAAGGTGGCAGCGGGAGGCGGCATGTGCAGATCGTCTGCTGATTCCAATTAGAGCCATGGACTCCCATCGTGTCAATACAACATCAGATTTTTACAACGTGCGGTGGCGGATTCTAGCCTTATTTTTCACGCTTTCACGTCCTATTCGTAAGCACACCCTGCATTTCAGGGCCGCCTGTCACAGACTGCACAGCACGCTTCAACCCAGCGCCGCCGCAATGGCCTTGCCCACATCGGCCGTGCTGGCCGTGCCTCCCAGGTCGGGCGTGCGCGGAGCACCACTGTGGGGAGCCAGGACTTTCTCAATCGCGGCAAGCACCGCATCATGCGCATCCTTGTGCCCCAGGAACTCCAGCATCATGGCACCGCACCAGATCTGCCCGATCGGGTTCGCGATGGCGCGGCCCGCAATGTCCGGCGCCGATCCGTGCACCGGTTCGAACAGCGAAGGAAACTTCCGCTCGGGATTGAGGTTGGCGCTGGGGGCGATGCCGATGGTGCCGGTACACGCAGGGCCGAGGTCGCTCAGGATGTCGCCGAACAGATTGCTGGCAACCACCACATCGAAGAAATCGGGACGCTGGACAAAGTGCGCCGTCAGGATGTCAATGTGGAACTTGTCGAGTTTGATGCCCGGATAACCCTTGGCCATTTCGACGACACGTTCATCCCAGTAAGGCATGGAAATGGAGATGCCGTTGGACTTGGTCGCGCTGGTCAGGTGTTTCTTCGGGCGCGATTGCGCCAGTTCGAAGGCGAACTTGAGCACGCGGTCCACGCCGATGCGCGTGAACACCGACTCCTGCAACACAAACTCGCGGTCCGTTCCGGGAAAAGCCTTGCCGCCAATGCTCGAGTACTCGCCTTCGGTGTTTTCACGCACGATGTAAAAATCAATTTCACCGGGCGCGCGGGCCGAGCCATCGCGCCGCACGACGGGCGCGATGATGCCGGGCATCAGGCGCGCGGGCCGCAGGTTGATGTACTGGTCGAACTCGCGGCGAAACAGCAGCAGCGATCCCCACAGGGACACATGATCGGCAATCTTGTCGGGCCAGCCCACCGCGCCGAAATAAATCGCATCATGTCCGCCGATCTGGTCTTTCCAGTCGTCGGGCAGCATCTTGCCGTGTTTCTCGAAGTAGTCCCAGCTCGAAAAATCGAAATGATCAAACTGCAGGGCTATGCCGAACTTGACCGCAGCCGCCTCCATCACGCGAATGCCTTCGGGCATCACTTCCTTGCCAATACCGTCGCCGGCGATGACTGCAATTCTTTTCTTTCCGGTGTTCTTGCTCATGTTTGTCTTCCTTGGGTTTCAGGGGTTCAGGGTTTGAAAAAATTCAGGGCTTGCGCCAGCAGCAGTGCCGGCGCCTCTTCCGCAATGTAATGCCCACAGGGCAGGCTCAGGCCCGAGACGTCAGCGGCGCGATCGCGCCAGAGGCGCATCACGTCGAAACACTGGCCCACCGCGCCATGCTCGCCCCAGAGGACATGCAGCGGCTGCGTCAGCCGCTTTTCCGCGGCCACATCGGCACGGTCGTGCTCCAGATCCACCGTGGCAGACGCGCGGTAGTCCGCGCAAATGCTCTCCGCCGTGCCGGGAATCTGGATGCAGCGCTCATACTCGGCTAGCGCGGCCGGCGCAAAAGCGGCCAGGCCGGCATGGCGCTTGCCCATCACGCTGCGCAGGTAACGCACAGGGCCGGATTCAATCAGGGCCTCGGGCAGGGGCGGCGGCTGGATCAGGAAGAACCAGTGCCAGTAGGCACGCGCAAAAGCCTCCGAAGTGTTTTCGTACATGGCCAGCGTGGGCGCGATGTCGAGCAGCATCAGGCGCTGAACGGCCGCGGGGTGATCGGCGGCCAGCCGGTGCGCCACGCGCGCACCGCGGTCGTGGGCCAGCACCTGGAACGTGTCGAAGCCGTGATGCTGCATCACCGCCAGCGCGTCCAAGGCCATGTCGCGCTTCGAATAAACCACGTGCCCGGGGTCCGCAGCCGGCCGGCCGGAATCGCCATACCCGCGCAGATCCATCATGACCACGGTGAAATGCCCGGCGAGCGCAGGGGCCACCGCGTGCCACATCACGTGGGTTTGCGGGTGACCATGCAGCAGCAGCAGGGGCGCGCCCTGCCCGCCCTTGCGGCCATGCAGGGCGACCGCCCCGCGGCTGGTTTCGAAGGTCTCGAATGCTTCAAACATGCAGCGATTGTGATTGCCAGACCACCTTGAATCAAGAAATAATCCAAGAATTGATTATTCTCAAAATGGAAATTATGGAACGTGCCGACCTGGCCCTGGTGGTGGCGATTCAACAGCACGGCAGCCTCGTGGCCACTGCCGAGGCGCTGCAGATGGCGCCTTCGGCCGTGACCAAACGCCTGGCCCAGCTGGAGGCCGAACTCGGCCTGCTGCTGTTTCAGCGAACGACCCGTCGGGTGGCCCCCACCCTCGAAGGCGAGTTGCTCTGCGAACGTGCGCGCCTGATGCTGGACCAGTTCGATGCGCTGGAGCAATCCCTGCAGGAACGCAAGTCGGAAGCCTCGGGCCTGATCCGCCTGGCGGCGACCTTCGGCTTCGGCCGTCTCTGGCTGGGGCCGGTGCTGGCCGAATTCCAGGCCAGGCACCCGGCCATACAGATCCAGCTGCAGCTTTATGAACAGCTGCCCGACCTGGCGGCGGAAGGTTTTGACGGTGCCGTCTGGCTCTGGTCCCCCCGGCCGCAACGCGCGAGCGAGTGGACAGCACGCAAGCTGGCCGGCAACCAGCGCGTGGTTGTGGCAGCCCCGGCCTATGTCCGCCAGCACGGCCAACCCGCCACGCCGGCGGAACTGGCGCAGCACAACTGCCTGATCGCGCGGGAGAACGATCGCCAGTTCGACACCTGGCACCTGCAGGCCGTGCGCAGCCCGCGCAAAAAATCCGGCGCCGCAGCGGAGACTCCCGCCGATCAGCGGGTTCGTGTGCAGGGCACCCTGTCCTCCAACTCGGGCGAGCTGGTGCGCGACTGGTGTTTGCAGGGGCGCGGCGTGATGCTGCGCAGCCTGTGGGACGTGCAGGCCCAGCTCAACTCGGGCAAGCTGGTGCGGCTGTTGCCGCAGTACGCGATGCTGGACGCCGACATCCAGTGGCTGGCGCCCTTCCGGCCGCAGACACCGAAGCGGGTGCGGCTGCTGATTGACTGCCTGGCGGAAAAATTCAGGCACGAGCCCTGGCGGCTGCTCGTCTGAACAAGCAAAGTCTCAGGCGGCCCGGGTCCCGTTGCGCACCACCAGCCAGACCCCGAGCGCCGTCAGCGCGGTCCCCAGCACCGTGACTACGGTGATGGACTCGCCAAACAGCAACCAGGCCATCAGCGCGGTGGTGGGCGGCACCAGGTACAGCAGGCTGGTCACGGCCGTGGCCGCGCCGCGCTGGATCAGCATGTAAAGCAGCGAGCTGCCGCCCAGCGTGAGCGCGAGCACCGACCAGGCCAGCGCACCCATGAACTCTGGCGTCAGCCGCACCGGCTCAGCCTCGAACCAGGCGAAAGGCAGTGTCACCAGCAGCGCCGCGCCGAGCTGGATGGCGTTGGCGCTGCGCACATCGGCCGCCTGGACAAAACGTTTCTGGTACAGCGTGCCGATGGTGATGCTGAGCAGCGCAAACACAGCGCAAGCCAGGGTGTAGGTGGTGGCCTCGTTGCCCGCACCGAACTTGCGCGACACCACCAGCAGCAGGCCGGCCAGCCCGAGCACCAGGCCCAGCCACTGGCGGGCGCTGACACGGTTGCTGCTCTGGCTGGCGTCGCCCATGCGCGAGACCCAGACCGCGGTCAACACCGGCTGAAGGCCGACAATCAGCGCCGACAGGCCCGACCCCATGCCGCCCTTGACGGCCGACCAGACACCGCCGAGGTAACCCGCGTGAATCAGGATGCCGGTAACACCGAGATGCAGCCACTGCGCGCGGCTGCCGGGCCAGGCCACACGGGCGATGGCGATCCAGACCAGGAAGCAGGCCAGCGACAACACGTAACGAATCGCCAGAAAGGTCAGCGGCGGCGCATAAGGCAGGCCGTATTTGGCGACGATGAAGCCGGTGCTCCAGATCAGCACAAACACGGCAGGCATGGCCCGGATCAAGGCGCTGTTCGAGCCGGGCGAACTCATTTGGCGCGCGCGCGGATTTCGGGAATGGCTTTTTTCAGGTAGTAGGCCATGGACCAGACCGTCAGGATGGCGGACAGCCAGATCAGCCAGGTGCCCCAGACGTTGGTGTTGATGACGCCGAACAGGATGCCGTCAAACAGCAGGAAGGGAATCGCGATCATCTGCACCGTGGTCTTGATCTTGCCGAGCATGTGCACCGCCACGCTTTTGGTCGCGCCTATCAGTGCCATCCATTCGCGCAGGGCGGAAATGGCGATCTCGCGCCCGATGATGATGAGCGCCACGAACACATCGGCGCGCTGCAGATGCACCAGCACCAGCAGCGAAGCACAGACCAGAAACTTGTCGGCCACCGGATCGAGAAAGGCGCCGAAAGAAGAGGTCTGGTTGAGTTTGCGTGCAAGGAAACCGTCGAGCCAGTCGGTAGCCGCGAACACCACGAACATGACGGTCGCAATCAGGTTGCGGCTGGTCGGTGTCATGTCGAGGTAGAAAATGCCCACGATCAGCGGAATCGCCACAATGCGCGTCCAGGTCATCACGGTGGGTATGGTCAGAAACATGGCCTGATTTTGACATGCGCAGGGCCGGGCCGAACGTGCGGGCCGGCAGCGCCGCTCAAATACCCCTGCTTTGAAGCCACTTTCCAACCGCTTCGTGGCGCAAATACGTCTGGGACCACGACCCGGCCCTGAAACTTGTTCCTAATGCAGCGCGCGGTAGATTTCTTCGGCGAGCTCGCGGGAAATGCCCTCCACCGTGGCAATGTCCTCGGCACTGGCCGAACTCACGCCGCGGATGCCGCCGAAACGCTGCAGCAGGTTGGCGCGTTTTTTCGGGCCGATGCCGGCGATGTCTTCGAGGCGGCTGGCGCCGACCCGCACCTTGGCGCGTTTGGCGCGCATGCCGGTGATGGCAAAACGGTGGGCTTCGTCGCGAATCTGGGCAATCAGCATCAGGGCCGCCGAGTCGCGTCCCAGATAAACCTTCTCTCGCCCGTCGGCGAACACCAGTTCTTCCAGACCAACCTTGCGCCCCTCGCCTTTCTCAACGCCGGCGATCAGCCCGAGGTCCAGGCCAAGCTCCTCGAACACCTCGCGCGCCATCGACACCTGGCCCTTGCCACCGTCTATCAACACCAGGTCCGGCAGCCGCGCGGTGTTGTTGCGCGCCGCTTCCGCGAGTTTGCTGTAGCGGCGCATCAGCACCTGGCGCATGGCGGCGTAGTCGTCGCCCGGCGTGATGCCCTCGATGTTGTAGCGGCGGTATTCGGCACTTTGCATCTTGTGGCCATGGAACACCACGCAGGAGGCCTGGGTCGATTCGCCGGCCGTGTGCGAGATGTCGAAACATTCGATGCGCAGCGTGTCGAGCTTGTCCATTGGCAGGTCCAGCGCCTCGGCCAGGGCTCGGGTGCGCGCCTGCTGCGAGCCCTGCTCGGCCAGCAGCCGGGCCAGCTGCAGGTCGGCATTGGTCTGCGCCATCTCGAGCCAGATGCGGCGCTGCTCGCGCGGCTGGTGGATCGCCGTGACCTTGTTGCCGGTCTGCATGATCAACGCGGCGATCAGCTCCTTGTCCACCGGTTCGCTGCAAACCAGCACCGGCGGCACCGGCACGTCCACATAGTGCTGGGCGATGAAGGCTTCCAGCACCAGGGCTTCGAGTTTTTTGACCTTGCCGGGCAAGACGCCCTGGGCGCCCTCACCGCCTGCCGCGCCGCCGTCCACATCGTCCTCCTCGAGCCCGGCCAGGTCGGCCGCGTGTTCGACATGGGTGGGGAAATACGGCCGGTCGCCCAGGTGCCGGCCGCCGCGTACCATGGCCAGGTTCACACAGGCCTTGCCGCCCAGCACCTTGACCGCCAGGATGTCCACATCCTTGTCGCCGCCGATTTCCATGGACTGCTGGTGCAGTACCTTGGACAGAGCCGAGATCTGGTTGCGCAGTTCGGCCGCCTGCTCGAACTCCAGCTTTTCGGCGCGGCTCCGCATCTGCTTTTCCAGCTCGGTCAGGATGTCCCCGGCCTGGCCCTGCAGGAAACGCTCGGCGTTGGCCACGTCCAGCGCGTACTGCTCGGGCGTCACATGGCCGACGCAGGGCGCGGAGCAGCGCTTGATCTGGTACAGCAGGCAGGGCCGGGTGCGGTTGTTGAACACCGTGTCTTCGCAGGTGCGCAGCTTGAACACCTTCTGCAACAGCAAAATGGTTTCCTTGACCGCCCAGGCGCTGGGGTAAGGCCCGAAGTAGCGGTGTTTTTTCTCCACCGCGCCGCGGTAGTAGGCCACGCGCGGAAAGTCGTGCGACGCGAGCTTGAGGTAGGGGTAACTCTTGTCGTCCCGGAACAGGATGTTGTACTTCGGGTTCAGCGTCTTGATCAGGTTGTTTTCAAGCAGCAGCGCCTCGGCTTCGGAGCGCACCACGGTGGTTTCCATGCGCGCAATCTTGGTCACCATGTGGCCGATACGCGTGCCGCCGTGGTTTTTCTGGAAGTAGGTGGAGACCCGTTTCTTCAGGTCGCGCGCCTTGCCGACATACAGCACCGCCCCCTCCGCATCGAAGTAGCGGTAGACGCCGGGCATGGCCGGCAGCGCCGCCACTTCGCTGAGCAGCTGGGGATCAAATTCGTGCGATGAGGTCATGGTGATGAGGTGCGCGTTGCGCCAGCGTGGGCCGTCGTCCGGAAGAAGTATCGGCATTTCTGGCTGGCAGCCCCCGTATTGTGGACAATCCGGGCATGGATCATCGCCCGCAATGGGACATTTTTTGCAAGGTCATCGACAACCACGGCGACATCGGCGTCTGCTGGCGGCTCTGCGCTGAACTTGCGGCGCGCGGGCAACGCGTGCGGCTGTGGGTGGATGACGCGTCCGCCCTGCACTGGATGGCGCCCGAAGGCTGCGACGGCGTCACCGTCCTGCCCTGGCTGGAACCGCTGGGCATGAACATCCTGCGCCTGGAAGCTGCCCCCTGCGAGGTGCTGGTGGAGGCTTTCGGCTGCGAAATTGCTCCTGAATTCATAGCTGCCTGCACAGACAGGGAAAGGGCTACAGGCCTGAAACCTGTATGGATCAACCTCGAATACCTGTCCGCCGAGCCCTGGGTGGAACGCTGCCATGCCCTGCCCTCGCCGGTGCAGTATGGCCCGGCCGCCGGCTGGACCAAATGGTTTTTCTACCCCGGTTTCAGCGCCGCCACCGGCGGGCTGCTGCGCGAGTCCGCGCTGGCGGCGCGCCGGGCGGCCTTTGACCGCAAGGCCTGGCTGGCCGGGCGCGGCATGGCGTGGAACGGCGAGGTGCTGGTATCGCTGTTTTGTTATGAGCCCCCTGCCCTGGCGCTGCTGCTGGACCACCTGGTGCAGGCGGGCACGACCGCCACGCCGGTGCACCTGCTCGTGACCGCGGGCCGCGCCACAGCCGCCGTGCAGGCCGCCGTTCAAGATAAAAAGTGGCCACAGCCCAACAAGGACGGGCGCGAGCCGCTATCAATTTCATACCTGCCCTGGTTGCGCCAGGACGACTTCGACCACCTGCTCTGGGCCTGCGACCTCAACTTTGTCCGCGGCGAAGATTCGGTGGTGCGCGCGCTCTGGGCCGGCCGGGCCTTTGTCTGGCAGATTTATCCCCAGGCCGACCAGGCCCACCAGGCCAAGCTGCAGGCCTTTCTCGACATGCTGCAGGCGCCGCCCTCGCTGCGGCGTTTTCACGAAGTGTGGAACGGCCTGCAGGGCCAATTGCCGGCACCCGAGCTGCCGCTGTGGACCGGCTGCGCCCGCGCGGCCCGGCAGCGCCTGCAGCAGCAACCCGACCTGGTCACCCAGCTGCTGGCCTTTGTCATGCAGAAACGGGGGGCGAGGCCATGAGGCTGCTGCTGGTGGAAGACGACACCATGATTGGCCGGGCCATGCGCCAGGGCCTGGCCGACGCCGGGTTCAGTGTGGACTGGGTCATGGAAGGCCACGCCGCCGAGCGCGCGCTTGCCAACGGGGTTTACGACCTGGCCGTGCTGGACCTCGGCCTGCCGGGCCAGGACGGCATGGCGGTGCTCAAGGGCCTGCGCACGCGCGGCAACGCCGTGCCGGTATTGATCGTGACGGCGCGCGACGCCGTGTCCGACCGCATCGCCGGGCTCAATGCAGGCGCCGACGACTATGTGCTCAAGCCCTTCGACCTGGACGAACTGATCGCGCGCATACGCGCGCTGCTGCGCCGCCATGCCGGCGGCGGCTCCCCGCTGCTGCAATGCGGCGAGCTGATACTCGACCCTGTCCGCAAACAAGTCAGCCTGAAAGGTGAAAACGTGAACCTGTCCGCCCGCGAATTCGCGCTGCTGGAGACCCTGATGCAGCGCCCCGGCGCCGTGTTGTCGCGGGCCCAGCTGGAAGACTCCATCTACGGCTGGGCCGAGGAAATCGGCAGCAACGCGGTCGAGGTCTACCTGCACAAGCTGCGCCGCAAGCTCGGCGCCGACACCATCCGCAATGTGCGCGGTGTCGGGTACAAGGTGGTGGCGCCATGATGACCCGACCGGTTCAATCGATCCAGCGCCGCGTCCTGGTCTGGACCATGGGTGCGCTGGTGGTGGGCGCCAGCTTGCTGGTCGGCAGTGCCTACTGGACCTTGACGCATGAAATGGGGGAAGTTTTTGAGGACAACCTCAAGCAGGTCGCGCTGGCGGTGGCCAATCACCACGGTACCTACGGCATGGCACGCAGCCCGAGCCTGGCCGAGCAGTTGCCCCGGGTTTACGAGGAATACGGCAAATTCGAGTTCGCCACCGCAGCCTGGACACGCAGCGGCACGCTGCTGCACGCGTCCGACCCTTCTGCCACGCTGCCTTTTCGTTCCCGCAGCGGGTTGAGCGTGGTCAGCATCGGCCGGGAAAAATGGCATCTCTACACCATCGTGCTCGACGACGGCATTGTCCAGGCCGCCCAGCGCGACAGCGAACGCGAGGCGCTGGCACGGGAAACCACCACCAAGCTGATCCTGCCCGCGCTGCTGATGCTGGCCCTGCTGGCGATCCTGCTGACGCTGGCGCTGCGGCGCGGCCTGTCGCCGCTGGCGCTGGCGGCCAGCGAGGTCACGACGCGCAGCGTCGAAGCCTTGCACCCCATCGCACTGTCGGCCCACCCGCCGGAATTGCACCTGCTGATAGGGGCGATCAACGACCTGATGGCCCGGCTGGGCAGCGCGCTGTCGCTGCAAAGGCTGTTCCTGGCCGATGCGGCCCACGAGTTGCGCACACCGATCACGGCGCTGCGGCTGCAACTGCAGTTACTTGAGCGCGCCAGCGACGAGGCCCAGCGCGAGGCGGCGCTGCTGCAATTGCGCGCCGGCATCGACCGGGCCCAGCATCTGGTCGAGCAGTTGTTGCAGTTGTCGCGGCTGGCGCCCGAGACGCCAGCCCTGCGCCGGGAGCCTGTGGATCTGGCAGAACTGGCCCGGGCCACCGTGGGCCGCTTCAGCGCCCGCGCCGACGACAGGAAAATCGACCTGGGCGCCGTGACCGAGGGTTCGCCAACCGTTCACGCCGATGTGCAGCAGCTGGCCATCCTGCTGAACAACCTGGTCGACAACGCCCTGCGCCACACGCCCGCAGGCGGACGCATCGACGTGGCCGCGCAGGTCGAAAACGGCCGCCCAATCCTGAGCGTGACCGACAGCGGCCCCGGCATCAGCGCCGCGGAACGGGAGCGGGTGTTCGACCGCTTCTACCGGGGCAGCAACGTCAGTGCCGACGGCCATGCGACGCATGGCAGCGGCCTGGGACTGGCGATTGCCCGGGCGGTGGCCGAGCGCCACGGCGCCGACATCACGCTGGACGAAGCGCCCGGCGGCACCGGCCTGCGGGTCAGTGTGCGCTTTCCAGCCCGTTGACGGCCACCACCGGTACCGGGCGACACGGCGCAAACAGGTCCAGCGACTTGTCATAAGCCAGCGTCTGGACATCGAGCACACCCAGCAGGGAGTGAAACAGATTGTCGTGGCCGACTTCGGCGCCCGCATTCTTGCGCAGGCATTCCTGGTCGATGTTGAAGCTTTTGCGAAACCCGGGTGACAGCCACATCACCAGCGGCACACGTTTCTGGACCTCGGGCGCGATCGGGTAAGGCATGCCATGCAGGTACAGGCCGCCGTCCCCCAGGGACTCGCCGTGATCCGACACATACATCATGGCCGTGTCGTACTGCTGCTGCGCACCCGCGAGGAAATCGATCACCCTGGACACAAAGAAGTCGGTGTAGAGCAGCGAGTTGTCATAGGCATTGACAATTTCCGCGGCCGTGCAGGCGCTCAGGTCCTCGTTCTGGCAAGCCGGGGCAAACTGCCTGAACACCGCGGGATAACGCTTGAAGTAAGCCGGCCCGTGGCTGCCGAGCTGGTGCATGACGACCAGCAGGTTGCCCTGGGTGTCGCGCGCAATGCCTTCCATGCCCTGCAGCAGCACCTCGTCCAGGCATTGCCCCTCGGCGCAGAGTGCCTCCACCTTCGCATGGTCCAGTTGCTCGGCGGGCAGTCCCTCGCAGACGCCCTTGCAGCCCGACTGGTTGTCGCGCCAGAGCACCTTGAAGCCGGCGCGGGCCAGCACATGCAGCACCGATTCATGGGACCGTATCTTCCCCTCGTCGTAATGAATCCGGCCGTAAGGGGAAAACATGCAGGGCAATGACACTTCGGTCGAGGTGCCGCAGGCGGTGGCATGCGGGAAGCTGATCACGTCCTGCCGGGCCAGCAAGGGGTTGGTCTGACGCGCATAACCGTTGAGCGAGAAATTCTGCGCGCGCGCCGTCTCGCCAACGATCAGCACGAACATCACCGGCCGGGGCCGGCCGCTCCAGCTGGCGCCCAGCCGGGCATCCTCGCCGACCGGCAGTTTGGGCTGCGACGGCCGCTGCACGCCGCCCAGCGCATTGCCGGCCAGGGCGGCCACCACATTGCCCGGGGTCAGCAGATAACGCACCTCCTTGTGGTTGCGCATCAGCGAGGCAAAGTCGGCAAACACCAGCAGCAGGCTGACCGCACCCACCGCCAGCGCGGCCGCAATCCAGCCCAGGCGGACGGCCAGCGCGCGGCCCAGGCTGCGCCGCTTCAACTGCGGCCACCAGACCAGCGCCGCCGGCAGCGCGCCAAGCAGCAAAACGCGCGGAACCATGCCCCAGACCAGCAGTTCCCTGGCTTCGTTGACATTGGTGGCCAGCACATTGCGCAGCATCGCGCGGTCCATGTAGATGGCGTAATGATCCATGTACCACGCGGCGAAAGCCGTGCACAGCACCAGCAGACTCAGCAGCGGCCTGACGGTCAGGCGTGTCGCGAGCAGTGCCAGGAAGGCGAAGTAGAACGCCGAAAAGGCGGCAAACAGGGCGGCCGCAAAACCCCAGGTCCCCACCAAGGCCCAGTCGCGCCCGGCCAGCGCGGCGCGCCAGAACGGCCCATTGCCGCTGAGCAGCATAAAGCCGACGCACAGCAGCACCAGGCTTTCGACCTGCAGGGACGGTCGCTGAAACCACGGTTTCCGGGGAAAGGCGGAGGCCGGCACAAGGGCGCCGGTGGAGGAAACGGTCATCATCGGGGTTGGCGGGTGACCGGGCGGCGGGCACCCTGGAGTCAGGGAAGCCTGGAGCTTGCAGCCTTGACACTTAACCCGCCCTTAAACCAGCTGCTGCACGGCAGGGGCGGCCCGGAACGGCCACGGCGCTTTTGGGTGGCTGCCGGAAAAAAACGTTAAAATACAGGGCTTTGCATGGCCCGGCATCGGGCCGATGCCGCACTCCCGCCGCAGACCCGCATCACCCCAGACGCATTTGGCGGCCAACACTTTACTAGAAACTGTTATGAAAATCGCTCAAGAAATACGCGCTGGCAATGTCATCATGCACGGCAAGGACCCGATGGTCGTCCTCAAGACCGAATACAGCCGCGGCGGCCGCAACTCTGCCACTGTGCGTATGAAGCTCAAGAGCCTGATCGCCAACTTCAACACCGAGCAGGTGTTCAAGGCCGACGACAAGATCGACCAGGTCATCCTGGACAAGAAGGACTGCACCTACTCCTACTTCGCCGACCCGATGTATATCTGCATGGACGCCGACTACAACCAGTACGAAGTCGAAGCCGAAAACATGGGCGACTCGCTGAACTACCTGCAGGACGGCATGGAACTCGAAGTCGTGTTTTACGACGGCAAAGCCATCTCGGTCGAACTCCCCACCAGCGTCAACCGCGAAATCACCTGGACCGAGCCTGCCGTCAAGGGCGACACGTCCGGCAAGGTGCTCAAGCCGGCCAAACTGGCCACCGGCTTTGAAATCGGCGTGCCGATTTTTGTGGCGCAAGGCGATGTGGTTGAAATCGACACGCGTACCGGCGAATACCGCAAACGCGTCTGACCTGCCCCTTCCCGGCATCCTGGAAAAAAGGCTCCTGACGGAGCCTTTTTGCATCCCGAAAACTTTCAGAGCGACGTATGGAACAAACAGACGACTTATCCGGCAGCCGACTTGCAGACGCATGGGCGGAACTGCAGGCCCACTCCGACAGGGGCATCCCGCTGGAGGCCAATGCCTACCGGCTGGCCTTCGCCGACCCCGAGTTCCTGCTGCGGCGCGAGACCCGCGGCATCCGTTTCCAGCTGGAGATGCTCAAGCCCGACATGGAGCAGCAGGCCCAGGGCATTGAAAACACCATCGTGGTATTTGGCAGTGCGCGTTTTCCGGCGCCGGAACAGGCCGAGCAGGCACTCAAACTCGCCCACGCCTCCGGTGACGCGCAGGCCCTTGCACTGGCCGAACGGCAGGTGCGCAACGCCGCCTACTACGACCAGGCCCGCCTGTTCTCGCGCCTGGTCGGCGCCCACAGCAAAACCCGGTCACCCGAAGAGCAGCTGTTCATCTGCACCGGGGGCGGTCCAGGCATCATGGAAGCGGCCAACCGGGGCGCGCAGGAAATGGGCGTGCCGACGGTGGGCCTGAACATCGCGCTGCCGCACGAGCAGAACTCCAACCCCTACGTGACGCCGTCGCTGAGCTTCAAGTTCCACTACTTCGCGCTGCGCAAGATGCACTTCATGATGCGCGCCAAGGCGCTGGTGGCGTTTCCAGGCGGTTTTGGCACGCTCGACGAGCTGTTCGAGGTCATCACGCTGGTGCAGACGCGCAAGGCCAAACCCGTGCCCATCATCCTGTTCGGTTCGGAGTACTGGCAACGCCTGATCAACTTCGACGTGATGATCGATGAAGGCGCGATTTCACCAGACGACCTCAAGCTCTTCCAGTACGTCGACGACCCCCAGGTGGCCTGGGACGCGATCAGGACTTTTTATCAGCTGTAGCTGGCCGCAGCAGCCAGGCGGCGCGGCTGCCCGCGCCCACCACCGCGCCGGTAGCCCAGAACACGCCGGCGATGCCAATCACGGCGCCCAGGGTGCCGAACAGCATCGGCATGACCACACTCGAGGCGTTGATCGCCATCAGGCGCAGGCCCAGCGCCTCGCCGTGCCTGGCCTCGGGCGTGATCTGGTGCAGCATGCTCATGATCATGGGTTGCACCGTGCCGAGCGCCAAGCCCAGCAGCACTGAACACAGACCCATGCCCAGCGCCGTCTGCATGAAGGGGTAGACACCGAACAGCACCGCGGTCACCAGCATGGCGACCGCCAGCACCCGCCACTCGCGCAGGTGCGCCGCCACCAGCGGCATCACCATGCGGATGGCGGCTGCGGCCACGGCAAAGGCTCCGAGGATGGAACCGATCACCGAAGCGCTGATGCCTCGTTCAAAGCCCAGCACCGGCACGACAAAGGTGTGCACGTCCCAGCAGGAAGACAGAAACCAGTTGACCAGCATCAGGCGGCGAAAGGTGGTGTCGCGCAGCAGGTCCCAGGCGCTGCGCCGCTGGGCGTCGTGCGCGGCGATCACGGGCGGCAGCTCGCGCGTCTTGCGCACCAGAAACCAGCTCGCCAGCGGCAGCACCGCCATCAGGAAAAAAGCGGCACGGTAGCCTGAGATGCTGTTGGGCACGGCGCCCGCATGGTCGATCAGCAGACCGGCCGAGAACGGTCCGACAAAATTGGAAATCGCCGGGCCGATCGACAGCCAGCTGAACACCTGCCGCAACTGCAAGCCCCCCGTCGCGGCCCGGCCGACGTGGCGCTGCAGCGAAATCACGGCGGCCCCCGTCGCCCCGCCGGTGAGCAATGCCGCCAGGCAGAGCACCGGAAACACCGGAAAAGCCACCGCCACCCCGGCCCCCAGCACGGCCGCCACGACGCTGTAGCCCATGGGCCGACGGAGCCCGTGCCGGTCGGCAAAACGTCCGGCGGGCAATGCCAGAAACACCTGGGTCAGGGCAAACAAGGCCAGCAACACGCCGACCGCGGCCGGGCTGTAACCCTCACGCAGTGCCAGCAAGGGCGCGGCCATGCGGGTGCCGGCCATGCAGGCGTGCAGGCAGATCTGGGCCAGGATCAGGCGGGCAAGTTCAGGTGTCATGCGTCGCCAAGATGGCGCTCAACCCTCGTCCGGGTCCTTGTCCATCGGAATCAGCCGCGCCGAGTCAAGCTCCGGCAAAGCCTCGACGTTGCGCAGGGCCTTGCCCATGACCCGGCTGCGCTGCTCGGCGCTGCTCAGCGTATTGAGCACGGTTTCGGTCTGCGACTTGACCTTCGCGAGCACGTCGCCGAACTTGCCGAATTCGGTCTTGACGGCGCCCAGCACCTGCCAGACTTCGCTGGAGCGCTTTTCGAGCGCCAAGGTGCGAAAGCCCATCTGCAGCGAGTTCAGCATCGCCAGCAAGGTGGTCGGGCCGGCCAGCGTGACGCGGTGCTCGCGCTGCAACACCTCCATCAGGCCGGGCCGGCGCAGGACTTCCGCATACAGGCCCTCTGTCGGCAAAAACAGGATGGCAAAGTCCGTCGTGTACGGCGGCTCGATGTATTTTTCCGAGATCGACCTGGCCTCCATGCGGATGCGCACTTCCAGCGCCTTGCCCGCCACTTCTGCACCGAGCACGTCGGCGCGCTGCTGGGCATCGAGCAGGCGCTCGTAGTCTTCGTTGGGAAACTTCGCGTCGATCGGCAGCCAGACCGGATCGCCATTGTCCGAACGGCCAGGCAGCCGGATCGCAAAGTCCACCGGATTCTTGCCGCCGCGGCGCGTGATGACTTGCGCCGCGTACTGATCGACCGTAAACACCTGCTCCAGCAGGGCCGAGAGCTGTGCCTCGCCAAAAATGCCGCGCGCCTTGACGTTGGTCAGCAGGTGCTTGAGGTCACCCACGCCCTGGGCCAGTGTCTGCATTTCGCCCAGGCCCTTGTGCACCTGCTCGAGCCGGTCGGCGACCTGTTTGAAACTTTCGCCCAGGCGGGTTTCCAGGGTGGTCTGGAGTTTTTCGTCCACCGTCTGGCGCATCTCGTCGAGCTTGGCCGAGTTGGTCTGCTGCAACTGCGCGAGTTGTTTCTCCAGCGTTTCCCGGACTTCGCCCATGCGCCGCGCATTCGATTCGCTGACCGACTGGAGCTGCGTGGTCAGCGTGTCGGACAGGGTTTTCTGCAGCAGCGTCAGTTGCTGGGAAAATGCGTCGATCTGCGCATTCTGCGTGCGGATCGCCTCGGCGCTTTGCTGCACCAGGGTTTGCTGGAAGGTGGCAAAACTTGTCGCCAGTTCCTGGCGGCTGGCGCGCGAGCTGTCGCCGATTTCCCGCCGCAGTTCACGTTCAAGCTTGTCGTTCCCGGCGGCCAGGCCGGCGAGCAGCTCCTCGCGGCCACTCTCGGCCGGCTTGCGCAGCAACAGCCAGAGCAGAAGGAGCAGGACAAGCAGCAGCGCCGCGAGGATTAGCCAGGCTTGCAAGGGGTTCATCAGTGCTATTTATTTCGTAGCAAGAACCGCAGGATTCAAGGGCGTCAACGGCCTTTTTTCCTTGAAAAATCCGATCAGGTTGTCAGCCGCCAGCATGGCCATGGCCATGCGTGTGGGCACCGTGGCACTGGCAATGTGGGGCGTCAGCACGACGTTGGGCACCGTCAACAGGTCGGGATGAACTGTGGGCTCGCCTTCAAACACATCGAGGCCCGCGGCGGCTATGCGCCTGTCGCGCAGCGCAGCAGCCAGCGCGGCATCGTCCACAATTCCGCCGCGCGCAATGTTGACCAGCGTCGCTGTGGGTTTCATCATCGCCAGTTCGGCAGCACCTATCGTGTGGTGCGAGGCCGGTGAATACGGCAATACCAGCACCACATGGTCGGCGGTCCGGAGCAGTTCTTCCTTGCTGACGTAACTGGCCTTGCACTCGGCTTCCATCGCAGCGTCCAGCCGCGAGCGGTTGTGGTAGATCACTTTCATGCCAAAGCCGTACGCGCCGCGCTTGGCAATGCCCTGCCCGATGCGGCCCATGCCCAGCACGCCCAGAGTGCTGCCGTGGATGTCGGAACCGGCAAACATGTCGTAGCTCCACTTGCTCCACTTGCCGGCACGCAGGTAATGTTCGCTCTCGGTGATGCGTCGGGCCGTGGCCATCAGCAGCGCAAAACCGAAGTCGGCGGTGGTTTCGGTCAGCACATCGGGTGCGTTGGTGGCCAGCACACCGGCCGCCGTCATGGCATCGAGATCGAAGTTGTTGTAACCCACGGGCATGTTGGCGCAAATTTTCAGCGTCGGGCAGGCCGCTAAAACCTCGGCGTCGATGCGGTCGCCACCGGTGGTGAAGGCGCCGTCCATGCCGCGCAGCTTGTCGATCAGCTGGGCTTTCGACCAGATGTCGTCCGCCTGATTGGCGTGTACCTCGAAGTGCTGCTCCAGATAAGTGATGATCTCAGGAAAAATCGCTCGCGCGACAAGAATTTTTGGTTTACTCATGGCTTCTCTCTCTCTCAAGGTTGAAACGGTTTTACCGGAACCAGATAAACGTCATCAGGACAAACAGCGGAATCAGCACCGCGCCCGACCAGGCCATGTAGCCGAAGAAACTCGGCATCTTCACGCCGCGGTCTTCGGCAATGGCCTTGACCATCAGGTTGGGCGCATTGCCGATGTAGGTGTTGGCGCCCATGAACACCGCGCCGGCCGAAATGGCGGCCAGCGTCGGTGCCAGTGTGGTCATCAGGATGGCCGGGTCCCCGCCTGCCGTGTTGAAAAACACCAGGTAGGTCGGCGCGTTGTCAAGGAAGGAGCTCAGCGCGCCGGCGGCCCAGAAATACATGGCCGGGTCGGGCTGGCCGTCGGGCCGGGTGACGGCCGACACGATGGCACCAAAAGGCCCGGCGGTCCCGGCCTTGAGCATGGCAATGACCGGGATGATGGTCAGAAAAATGCCGGCAAACAGCTTGGCCACCTCGGCCATGGGCCCCCAGGAAAACTGGTTGTCCTCATGCACCTTGTCGGCCGTCATCTTCAGCGACAGCAAGGTGATGGCAATCAGGCCGGCATCACGCACCAGACCAGGCAGGCCGACCTCGGTGCCGAAGACATCAAACACCACCGTCGATTTCCACAAGCCGCTGAGCAGCACCAGGCCAGCAACGCCGGCCAGCAGCGCAAAATTGAAGGCACCGTCGAAACCCAGGCGGCCGGTATCCGGCGTCGGGTCCACCGGCTGCACGCCCTCCCTGCGGTAGTACCAGCTGTCCAGCAGGTAAAAGATCACCAGCAGGCTGCCTATCAGGAACAGGGTTTCCGGAAAAATGTGCTTGACCGTCCAGAAGAAATCGACGCCTTTCAGGAAGCCCAGGAACAGCGGCGGATCGCCCAGCGGCGTCAGCGAGCCGCCGGCGTTGGAGACGATGAAGATGAAGAACACGACGATGTGGGCGGCGTGTTTGCGGTTGTCATTGGCGCGGATCAGCGGACGGATCATCAGCATGGAGGCGCCGGTGGTTCCCATGAAGCTCGCCAGCACGGCGCCGATCAGCAGCAGGCCGGCATTGAGCCCGGGGCTGCCATGCAGGTTGCCGCGTATGAAGATGCCGCCGGCCACCGTGAACAGCGCCGTCAGCAGGATGATGAAGGGAATGTATTCGGCAACCAGCGCGTGCACGAGGCTGGTGCCCGCCAGTGCCGGGCCGAACAGCACGGCAAACGGCAGGAAAAACGCCAGGGTCCAGGCCGCTGACACCTTGCCGAAATGGTGGTGCCAGAACGAGGGAAGCAGCAGCGGCATCAGGGCGATCGACAACAGCAGTCCCGCAAACGGAATACCCCAGAGCGGCGAGAGCTGGCTGCCATCAAAGCCGGCCGCCGTGGCCCAGCCAGGCAGAAAGGACAACAAGGCCGCGAGCGTGATCCAGCGAAATTTTTTCATGAGGTCTCCTGTCGTTTTTATGTAAGGCCGGGCAGTTGCCTCCTGCCTCTTATTGTCCATGTCATGCAATGTCAAAAACCTGACGCAGGTAAGCCAGGTATTTCTCGTCATCACACATGTTTTTTGACGGCGTGTCGGACAGCTTGGCCACCGGCTGACCGTTGCAGCGCACCATCTTGATGACAATTTGCAGCGGTTCGTAGCCGAGGTCATTGGTCAGGTTGGTGCCTATGCCGAAAGCAAGCTGACAGCGGTCCCTGAACTGCTGGTAGAGCTCAATGGTGCGCGGCACCGTCAGCGCATCGCTGAAAATCAGCGTTTTGGTCCGGGGGTCAACGCGGTTCTTGCGGTAGTGCTCGATCAGACGCTCACCCCAGGCGAACGGGTCGCCGCTGTCGTGACGCGCGCCGTCGAACAGCTTGCAGAAATAAAGGTCGAAGTCGCGCAGGAAGGCGCTCATGCCATACACATCGCTGAGCGCAATGCCCAGATCGCCGCGGTACTCCTTGGCCCAGGACTCGAAGCCGAACACCTGGCTGTCGCGCAACCGCGGACCCAGGGCCTGGCAGGCCTGCAGGTATTCGTGCGCCATGGTGCCCAGCGGCGTCAGGCCCAGCTTCATGGCAAACAGCACGTTGCTGGTACCGGCAAACTGGCCGGCACTCCCGGCGCCCAGGCGCGCAATCAGGGTGCGCAGCACTTCTTCGTGCCAGGCCTGGCCAAAGCGGCGGCGCGTCCCGTAGTCGGCGATCTTCAGGGTGGCCAGGCCTTCGGCCTTCAACAGCCCGATCTTGGCGTCGAGCCGCTTGCGCCCTTCCATCACATCGGCGAGCTTTTGCGTGTTGCGGAAATAGACCTCGTTGATGATGGCCAGCACCGGGATCTCGAACAGGATGGTGTGCAGCCACGGCCCTTCGATCACGACCTCAATTTCACCCGAGGGCAAGGCCTTGACGCTGACGTATTTTTCGTTGAGGTGAAACAACCCCAGAAAATCGACAAAATCGCTTTTGATGAAACGCATGCCGCGCAGGTAGGCCAGTTCGGCATCCTGGAAATGCAGGCTGCACAAGGCGCGGATTTCCTCCCGGATTTCACTGACATAAGGCGCCAGGTCGCTGACGCCGGACGCGCCGGCGTTGCGGCACTTGAAACGGTACTCGACCTGCGCACCGGGAAACTGGTGCAGCACCACCTGCATCATCGTGAACTTGTAGAGATCGGTGTCCAGCAGGCTGGTGATGATCATGGTCGGGCACCTCCATAAATCCATTTTTTGGGCGAATTGCTTCGTTGCGCGGTGCTCGGAATCCTCATGCACGCAAGTGCATTCCGGTATCCTCCGCGCCGCGCGCCTTGCACTTCATCCCAAAAAACTGAATTTCTGGAAGTGCCCAGGCCGCGTGGAATCACAGAATACTTAACCCAGAAAATCGACTTCGAATAGCAGCGTGGCGTTCGGCGGAATCACGCCACCCGCGCCGCGTGCGCCGTAACCGAGTGCGGCCGGAATGACGAGACGGCGCGTGCCGCCCACCGACATGCCCTGCACGCCTTCATCCCAGCCCTTGATGACCTGGCCGGCGCCGAGCGAAAACTCGAAAGGCTGGCCGCGGTCCTTGCTGGAGTCGAACTTGGCGCCCTGCACGCCGTCGTTGTAGAGCCAGCCGGTGTAATGCACCTTGACATTCTGGCCGGCCTTGGCGATCGCGCCTGTGCCCAACACGGTGTCTTCATACTGCAGGCCGGAGGGAGTGGTGTTCATAGGGCTCTTTCTGTAAAAAAATGGAAACTACGCTGTTTGGCGCCAACCCCTGACTTTACCCGCAAGTAGCAACCCAGAGGCGGGTTAAGGACGCTGGCGTGGAGCCTTCCCATACAAGCAGGGGCCGCGGATCTGGCTCTGCCAGTCCGCAGGCGCAGCGGCCCCCTCGGGGGGCAGGGAGCTACACGCAGTGAGCGACCGTGGGGGCCATTCAATCCAGCCAGGTCGTGAAGGCCTGCACACCGACGCGCGGCGTGCGGAAGGTGTTGACCAGCGCGGACTCGTCGGCATAACCCAGCGCCATGCCACAGACCAGCATTTCGTCGTCGCCAGCGCCGATGTGCGGCAGGATGATTTTGGCAAAACCGTTCCAGGCCGCCTGCGGACAGGTATGCAGTTCGTGGCCCCGCGCGGCCACCATGATGTTCTGCATGAACATGCCGTAGTCCACCAGGCTGCCGCGGCCCATGACGCGGTCCAGCGTGAACATCAGGCCGACAGGTGCGTCGAAAAACCGGTAGTTGCGCTGGTGCTGCGCATGCATCTTGTCCTTGTCACCCTTGCCTATGCCCAGCAGGCCGTACAAGCCCCAGCCGTTTTCGCGGCGCCGGTCGATGTAGGGCGAAACCCACTTTTCCGGGTAGTAGTCGTACTCCTCCTTGTATTGCGCGGCCAGCTCGGGGTTGGCGCGGATCGCGTCATGCGCGGCGCAGACCTTGCCGACCAGGCTGTCACGACTGGCGCCCTGCAGCACATACACCTTCCACGGCTGGGTGTTGGTGCCCGAGGGTGCGCGGCTGGCGATCGCCAGCAGCTGTTCCAGCGTTTCGCGGGACACGGCTTTCGGCAGGAAGGCACGCACGGACATGCGGCTGTGGATGGCTGCATCCACAGCATTGAGAGGTTCGGTCACTTCAGGGTCTCCAGGGTGGTCAAAAGTTGGGGCGGCAAGGGCACGGGCCGGCGGGTATGCCGGTCCACGTACACATGGATGAAATGGCCCCTGGCGGCGCTCAGGGCAGCGCCATCCTGGCCAGGGAACAGCCCGACCTCGTACCGCACGCTGGACGAGCCGACATGCGCCACGCGGATGCCGGCGAGCACCGGTTCGGGAAAGGACAGCGGCGCAAAATAATTGCACTGGGTTTCGATGACCAGACCGATCACGGCGCCGGCGTGGATGTCGATGGCGCCGCGCTCGATCAGGTAGCCGTTGACCGCGGTGTCGAACCAGCTGTAGTACACGACATTGTTGACATGGCCGTACACATCGTTGTCGGACCAGCGCGTGCCGATCGGACGAAAAACCTTGTAAGCGCTGCGGGGTTCGGCCTGGGGGCGTGTCGGGGACGTCATGAGAGCTATTTTGCCAGCAGGCCAGCGGCATTCTTCCGTCGAGTCGGGGCCGCGGGTCTGGCTTCGCCAGCCCGCAGGCGCAGCGGCCCCCTTGAGGGGAAGGAAGCTACACGCAGTGAGCGACCGTGGGGGCCATCTTCCAGCGTTTCCAGTACTCGATCGCGACGCTGTAGGTATTCATCTGCACCTGCACCGTCTCGTCGATGTTGATGCCGTAACCGCCGGCCATGGCGAAGGCCAGCGGAATGCGGCGTTGCCAGGCCCAGTCAAACACGCGTCGGTCCCTGGCCTCCAGGCCGTCATAACTGAGCTTGAGCCGCCCCAGCCGGTCCCCTTCGAACGGGTCGGCGCCCGCCAGATAGATCACCAGGCCTGGCTCGAAGCGCCGTTCCAGCTCGTCGAGCGCATGCTCCAGCGCCTGCAGGTAGGGCGCATCGGTGCAGCCGTCCGGCAGGTCCACGTCGAGGTCGCTCGCCTCCTTGCGAAAGGGGAAATTCTTTTGCCCATGCAGCGACAGCGTGAACACGCTGGCGTCGGCACTGAAGATGCTGGCCGTCCCGTTGCCCTGATGCACGTCCAGGTCGATGATCGCCACCCGCAGCGGCGTGTATTGGCGGCGTGCCCACTCCATCTGCATCTGGCGGGCCGCGACGGCCGCATCGTTGAACACACAAAAGCCCCCGCCCTTGCCTGCCGATGCGTGGTGGGTGCCGCCGGCCATGTTGGCGGCCACGCCTTCGGCACGACCTTGCAGCCCCAGGGCAGCACGCGCCGCCGCCACCGTGGCACCCACCGACCGGCGTGAACGCTCGACCATCTCCGTGCTCCAGGGGAAGCCGATCTCGCGCATGGCCGCCGCATCCAGCGTGCCGTCGGCCACGGCCTGGATATAGGCCGGTGTGTGCGCCAGCGCCAGTTCGCCGTCGCTGGCCCGCGGCGCCACGCCCATGCGCACCTGCGGCAACTCGCCGGCCACACGGTCGCGCAAGCGCTGGTATTTGGCCATCGGAAAGCGGTGCCCGGCCGGCAAGGGCAGGACAAAGTGATCAGCATAGAAAGCTTGCATGACGGCCAGAAAACAGGGAAAAGTCCGAACCGCCAAGGGTAACTCCTAGGGCAAATGGCGTTCCCGGCACTTGAGTTGGTTATACAAAATAACTACAGTCAATAACCATATTTACACAAAACAACTACATCGACGGTGCTTTTACGGGAGACCATCCTCCCGCCCTCCCAACACATCGAGGAACAAACAATGTCCTGGCTCGCATCCAGCCTGGCGGTCCGCCTGGAAGGCCTTCGGGCACGCCGGCTACCAAGCCCTGCCCGAGAGGCCAGGATGGAGCAGGTGCGCGAAGCCATGCTCGCAGCTCTGGATGAAAGCGGTGACGACAGATTCCTGGGGCTGAAAACCCGGATCCGGTTCGCAGGTGACGTGCAGCGCATGTGGGATCTGCGAAGCGAACTCATGAAAGCCCTGGCAAACGCCCAGGGGGAGGCCCGCGCGGGCGAGACGCTGCGGCTGGTCACCGGCATGTTCCGCGACCTGTTGCCCGAGGGCCTGGCATCAGGTCTGGGCCATCAAGCCGTTCGGGAACGGGATCCAGGCTGGCAGGGGAGCTTCACGAAGGCTTCACCAACTTCAAATAACAAGTTTTAAAGGGAGAAACACATGTTTCGTTCAACGCTCATGGCATTGATGGTGTTTGCAGGCGCCCAGGCGATTGCAGGTGACAAGGGCGTGACGCCCACAGAAATACGACTTGGCGCGTCGGCCGTGCTCAGCGGTCCATTGGGAGCCCAGACCAAGGAATACGGCGTGGGTTCGCGCCTGTACTTCGACGCGGTGAATGCGGACGGCGGCGTGCACGGCCGCAAGATCAGCTACACCACGCTGGATGATGGCTTCGACGTCAAACGCGCGGTGGACAACACCCGCAAGTTGATCGAGGAAGACGGCGTGTTCATCATCTACAACAGCACTGGTACAGCACAAACGGGCGCGATCCTGCCCCTGCTGCAGGAAACCCGGACCATTGCCTTCGGGCCGGTGACGGGTGCGTCCGCGTTCAGGGAAAAGGTCAACCCCTACCTGTTTCATGTGCGCGCCAGCTACGCCAATGAAGCGCGTCGCATTATTTCCCAGCTCAAGCAAACCGGCATCTCGCGCATCGCCGTGTTTTACCAGGAAGACGGCCTCGGCAAAACGCTGCAAGCCGAGTTGCGCCTGGCCGCGAGCGCGGAAAACATCAGCTTCGTAGCTGAAATCAAGGGTGACCCCGCCAAACCCGACTTCAAGGCCGCCGCCGCGGCCACAGAGCAGGCCAAGCCCCAGGCGGTCATCGTTGCCACCGCGGGAGCCACCTTCCCCAATTACGTCAAGGCCGTCCTGCAGACTTCCGTCAAGCCGGGCTTCTATGGTTTTTCCGTCGCGAGTGTGGACGTGATCAACCGCGAGCTGAAGCAGGACGCGCGCGGGATCGTCCTGACCCAGATCATGCCGTCGCTGCGCAACGCGACCATCCCGGCCGTGGCCGAGTACCTCAAGCTCCTGCGCGAAAAATCGCCGGACGCCCGCCCTTCGGCCTCGCAGTTCGAGGGGTTTGTCCACGCCAAACTGCTGGTCGAGGGTCTGCGCAGGGCCGGCCGGCCACTGAGCACGGACTCGTTCATCAAGGCCATGGAGGGGGCCGGCGATATCAGCTTCGGCCGTTTTGTGGCGAAGTACTCGCCGCAGTCACACAACGGGTCCTCCTACGTGGAGATGGCCATCATCGACAACGAGGGTCAGCTGCGCTACTGAGTCCCGGCGGGGTTCCAGGCCCCTCCCCTTGACAGCGCCTGGTCCTCCGGCAGGCGCCCCTGCGCCTCCCGCCTCTCAACAGGGCGGGCGCTAGAGCTTGACCTCTAAAATGCTGCACTGCAACAAAAATCGCTTGCAATCGTGCGCCTGATCCCTATACTTGAGTTATGTTGCAGTGCAGCAATCGACAAGACAAGCCCAACAGCAGATTGTCCGGCAGCGCAACTAATTGAATTCTTAACCCACTTATTGGAGATTTAAATATGTTGACCGCTGAACAAATCATGGCTTCCCACAAAGCAACCGTTGAAACCCTGTTTGGTCTGACCAGCAAGGCTTTCGAAGGCGTCGAGAAACTGGTTGAACTCAATGTCCAGGCTTCCAAGGCTGCCCTGGCTGAAACCGCCAACCACACCCAGACCCTGCTCGGCGCCAAAGACGCCCAGGAACTGCTGGCCCTGCAAGCCAGCCTGATGCAGCCCCTGGCTGAAAAAACCGCCGCTTACAGCCGCCACCTGTACGACATCGCCACCGGTACCGGTGCTGAAGTCGGCAAGGCCTTCGAAGGCCAGGCTGCTGAAGCCCAAGCCAAATTCATGGGCCTGGTTGACAGCGCCGCCAAAAACGCACCGGCCGGTTCCGAGTCCGCTGTGGCCGTGATGAAAAGCGCCGTGGCTGCCGCCACCAACGCTTTCGAGTCGGTCCAGAAAGCCGTCAAGCAAGCCAGCGACATGGCCGAAGCCAACCTCACCGCGGTGACCAACACCGCCGTGAACGCCACCAAAACCGCTTCCAAAAAGCGTTGATGAACAGGGCTTGAATTGGCGGGCCGAGCCGCCAGCTGATTCAGGCCGGGTTTGAAAAATTCAAACCCTACAGATTCCGGAGCCTGCTGCCGTTAAACAAGTATCGGAGCGCAAGTTCCAGCCGGTTGTCTCCTCGGGTCCTTCCAGAAATCAAGTTTCACGGACCCCTTCAAAGCCTGATCGCAAGATCGGGCTTTTTTTTGGCCAAAAAATGCCTTGAGCCCTTTCTGGTCATGCGCAGGCAGCTATCAAAAACAGAGCGTCAGCGCGCTGCCGTGCGCACGGTGGCCATCTTCGCCCTGAGTGCGGGCAGCGCCGCCCGCATCGCCGCCCGTCCCGCATCGATGGCGCGTTGCCGGGCCGAGAAGTCCGCGCTTTTCAGGCCTGCCTGCGAGGGCTGCACCACCACATCGGCATCCTTCAACTCATACTGGTTGATGCTTTTGCCCATGATGGCAAAGGTCTGCAGCAGGATCTGCAAGGTGCCGTCGGCCGTGTTGGCTTCGGGGGGGTTGGAGATGTCGACGGCAATCACCAGCTCGGCGCCCATCTGCCGCGCAAACCGCACCGGCACCGGCGAGACCAGGCCGCCGTCCACATACTCGCGGCCATTGATTTTGACCGGCACAAACACCGCCGGCACGGCGCTCGATGCGCGCACCGCCATGCCGGTGTCACCGCGCTGGAACAGCACCGGCTGGCCGCTGCCCAGGTCCGTCGCCACGATGCCCAGCGGAATGGCCATGTTTTCCATCAGCCGTCCCGCCACCAGATCGTTCACATAACGACTCAGGGCCTCGCCGCGAAACATGCCGCGGCCGAAAATCGGCAGCATCCAGTCGGTGATCGCGACCTCTTCCATGTTCAGGGCCGTCTGCTGCAGCTGCGCACTGCTTTTGCCGCTGGCATACAGCGCTGCGACCAGGCTGCCGGCCGAGGTGCCCACCACCACGGAGGGCCGGATGCCGGCTTCTTCCAGCACCGCAATCACGCCCACATGGGCAAAGCCGCGCGCCGCCCCGCCGCCCAGCGCCAGGCCGATACGTGGCGCGCGCTGGGCCGGGGTCTCGACCACCGGCCCGGCGACGGGCGCCACCGTGCCGGCCGGCAGGCCGGCGCAACCAGCCAGTATGACCAGCCCGGCCACGGCGACCGCACGTGCTGCCCCGCGACCCAGCGAGCCGCCCGCCGAACCCAAGGCAGCCATCATGATCGCAAAGCTATTGAGAATAATTCGCGTTTGTATTACACTGATTGCCATTCCAACCTTCACAGTTCGCACCATGTTGAAAAAATCCCCGATTCTGGCCACCCTGGCCGTGGCTGCCACCCTGCTGGGCGGCGCTGGCGGCGTCAGCGCGCAGGAACAGGTGGTCAACCTGTATTCTGCCCGCCACTACCAGACCGATGAGGCGCTTTACAGCAATTTCACCAAAACCACGGGCATCCGGATCAACCGCGTGGACGCCGACGATGCAGGCATCCTCGCGCGGCTCAAAGCCGAAGGCGCAGCCTCCCCCGCCGACGTGATTCTGCTGGTCGATGCAGCGCGGCTGGCCAAAGGCGACAGCGAAGGCCTGTTCCAGCCGATCAAGTCGCCCCTGCTGGAAAAGGCGATTCCCGCGCAGCTGCGCGCCCAGGCCACGCCCGAAGGCACGACCTGGTTCGGTTTTTCCACACGCGCCCGTCTCATCGTTTATGACAAGCTCAAGGTCAAGAAGGCCGACGTCGACACCTACGAGGAACTCGCCGATCCGAAAAACAAGGGCCTGCTGTGCACCCGCTCGGGCTCGCACCCCTACAACCTGTCGCTGTTCGGCGCGGTGACCGAGCATCTGGGCGCCGCCAAGGCCGAAGAATGGCTCAAGGGCATGGTGGCCAACATGGCCCGCCCGCCCAAGGGCGGCGACACCGACCAGATCAAGGGCGTGGCCAGCGGCGAATGCGGCATCGCGATCACCAACAGCTACTACCTCGCGCGCATCCTGCGGTCATCCGCGCCGGAAGACAAGGCGATTGCCGACAAGGTCGGCGTGGTGTTTCCCAACCAGCAGTCCTGGGGCACCCATGTGAACATCGCCGGTGCGGCCGTCGCCAAAAACGCCAAGAACAGCGCCAATGCGGTGAAATTCATGGAGTACCTGGCCAGCCCCGACGCGCAGAACTACTTTGCCAACGGCAACAACGAGTGGCCCGCCGTCGCCGGCGTGAAAGTCAGCAATGCGGCCCTGCAGGCCATGTCGGGCGGCAGCTTCAAGTCCGAAACCATCCCGATCAGCACTGTCGGCGCCAACCAGGTGAAGGTGCAGCAGATGCTGGATCGCGTCGGCTACAAATAACGCCCCCACGTTCGCTCGCTTCGCGTAGCTTTCTGCCCCCCGAGGGGGCGCTGCGCCTGCGGGCCGGCAGAGCCGGACCCGCGGCCCCCGCTTGAAAAGAGAGCACCCCGTTCATCGAAAAGCCCGGTCCGCCGGGTTTTTTTATGGGCGATTTTTATGCGTGATAATTGCCCTTGACGTTGACGTTAACGTCAACTCCGCAACACCCTCCCCCTCATCATTTCCCCAAGGAACATCTCATGGACATCGCAGGCAAAGTATTCATCGTCACCGGCGGCGCATCGGGTCTCGGCGAAGGCACGGCACGCATGCTGGCCGCCAAGGGCGGCAAGGTCGTGATTGCCGACATGCAGGTTGACAAGGGCGAAGCCATTGCGAAAGACATCGGCGGCGCCTTCGTCAAGTGCGACGTGAGCCAGGAAGCCGACGGCCAGGCCGTGGTTGCCAAGGCCGTGTCCATGGGCAAGCTGATGGGCCTGGTCAACTGCGCCGGCATTGCACCGGCGGAAAAAACCGTCGGCAAAAACGGCGCGCACAGCCTCGGCGTGTTCAGCAAGACCATCACGGTCAACCTGATCGGCAGCTTCAACATGATCCGCCTGGCCGCCGACGCCATGTGCAAGAACGAACCCGAAGCCACCGGCGAGCGCGGCGTGATGATCTCCACCGCTTCCGTCGCAGCCTACGACGGCCAGATCGGTCAGGCCGCCTACAGCGCCTCCAAGGGCGGCATTGTCGGCATGACCTTGCCGATCGCGCGCGACCTGGCACGCAACGGCATCCGCAACATGACAATTGCGCCCGGCATCTTCGGCACACCGATGATGTTCGGCATGCCCCAGGAAGTGCAGGACTCGCTGGCCGCCTCCGTGCCCTTCCCCAGCCGCCTGGGCACGCCGCAGGACTATGCCAAACTCGCCCAGCACATCTTTGAAAACGACATGCTCAACGGCGAAGTGATCCGCCTGGACGGCGCGATCCGCCTGGCACCGCGCTAAGCGCCTCTCCAACGCTATCGTATTGATAGCTACTTGCGCCCACTCCGCCTGGGCTGAAGGCCGATCTGACTGAAAACCCAGCCAGTTCGGCCTTTTTTCTGCTGCTTACAAATTCAAACTGCCCACCGCAGCTGACCCGGCAGCGCCACGCCGGGCTTGGGTTTACCATGGCCCATCCCCACTGGAGATGCCATGAAAACCATCGCCCCTGCGTTCAGTTTCAAGCGAGCCGCTGTCCTGTCTCCGCTTTCCGGCCTGGCCTTGGCCGCCGCCCTGCTGGTGGCCGGCTGCGCCACGGCCCCGCCCTTCGCCTACAACGTGCCGGCGCAGCCCGAAGGCACGTCGGGCTACACCGAAAAACCCGGCTGGGCGAACGCGAGTTTTGCCGTCGCCGCGGCCAACCCGCTGGCCACCGATGCCGGCTACCAGGTGCTCAAGGCCGGCGGCTCGGCGATCGACGCGGCGATTGCCGTGCAGATGGTGCTCGCGCTGGTCGAGCCGCAATCGAGCGGCATAGGCGGCGGCGCGTTTTTGCTGCATGCCAGCGGCAGCAAGGTGGAGGCTTTTGACGGCCGCGAAACCGCACCGGCGGCCGCTGACGAAAAACTCTTTGTCGGCGCCGACGGCAAACCCATGACCTTCATCGACGGTGTGGTCGGCGGCCGCTCGGTCGGCGTGCCGGGCACGGTGCGCATGCTGGAGATGGCGCACAGGCAGCACGGCAAGCTGCCCTGGGCGCAGCTGTTCGTGCCGGCCATCACGCTGGCCGAGGGCGGCTTCAAGGTCAGCGCCCGCCTGGCCACCCTGCTGAAAACCGAACAACACCTGAAAAAAGACCCGGTGGCCGCCGCCTATTTTTACCAGCCCAATGGCGAGCCGCTGGCCGCCGGCAGCCTGCTGCGCAACCAACCGCTGGCCGATGTGCTGAAAAAAATCGCCGCCGGCGGCTCCAAAGCCCTGCTCGAGGGCGACGTCGCCCAGGCCATCGTGACCAAGGTGCAAGGCCACCCGACCAACCCCGGCAAGCTGAGCCTGGCCGACCTGGCTGGCTACCAGGCCAAAAAACGCGAGCCGATCTGCCACGACTACCGGGCGCAGGCGCGCGACTACCGCATCTGCGGCATGCCGCCGCCGAGTTCGGGCGCGATTGCGGTCGGGCAGATCCTGGGCATCCTGAACCACACGCCAGCCTCCACGCTGGGTCTGGTCACCGGCACCGGTGGCGACGGCACCACCCCCGCGCCCACGCCATCGGCCGACTGGCTGCATCTGTACACCGAGGCCTCGCGCCTGGCCTTTGCCGACCGCGCGCAGTACCTGGCCGACCCCGACTTCGTGCAGCCGCCGGGCGGCAACTGGATGAGCCTGCTGGACCCGGCCTACCTGGCCGAACGCGCGAAGCTGATCGCCGCGCAGCCCGGCGGACAAAGCATGAAGGTCGCCAAACCGGGCACACCAGGCGGCACGCGCCTGGCTTATGCCCCCATGCCCGAGCAGCCCGAATACGGCACCTCGCACATCAGCATCGTCGATGCGTATGGCAACGCGATTGCGATGACCAGCACGATCGAGGACGCGTTCGGCGCGCGCCAGATGGTCAACGGTTTCCTCTTGAACAACGAACTGACCGACTTCAGCTTCGCACCGACAGACGCCAGCGGCACTCCGGTCGCCAACCGCGTGCAGCCGGGCAAACGGCCGCGCTCGTCGATGGCGCCCACCCTGGTGTTCGACAAGGCCACCGGCCAGCTCGTGATGAGCGGCGGCAGCCCGGGCGGCGCGCTGATCATCCACTACACCGCCAAGACGATCTACGGCGTGCTCAACTGGGGAATGATGCCGCAGCAGGCCATCAACCTGCCCAACTTCGGCTCGCTCAATGGCCCGACCCTGCTGGAAGAAAAACGCTTTGCACCGGCCACCGCCGAGGCGCTGAAAGCCCGCGGCCATGAAGTGCGCGAGATGACCATGACCAGCGGCCTGCAGGCGATCTCCCGCGGCCAGGCGCACGGCAAATCACTGTGGCTGGGCGGCGCCGATCCGCGCCGTGAAGGCGTGGTGATGGGCGATTGAGTAAAAAAAGTGGCTGCAGCCCTTGTCTGGCGTGCGCAAGCAGCTATTTTTTTGGTAGCGCGCTGGTCCGCATCGGCTCGGCCGGCGCGTCCTGCTTGCCGGTGCCTAAGCGTTCGTATTCCGAAATCACCTGCGCGCCCAGCAGCAGCAGCGTGGCGGCCAGCTCCAGGCTCAGCAGGACAATGATGGCCGTGGTCAGCGAGCCGTACACCAGGCCGACCTGCGACAGCGTGTCGAAGTACCAGACCAGCAGATGGCGCGTCACTTCCCACAGCAGTGCCGCCGTGATGCCGCCTATCAGCGCGTGGCGCAGCGAGAGCTTGCCGACCGGCATCACCATGTAGACCGAGGTCAGCACAAAGATCTCGCCGGCCAGGCCCAGCAGGTAGAGCAACACGCCCGAGAAACCGCTGAGCGACCAGCTGTAGCCCAGAAACTCCAGGCTCTGGTCGCCAAGGGCCTGGAAGCTGCCGGAGACCAGCGTCACCAGCAGCAGGCCCACGCCCAGGCACAGGATGTAGACGTAAGGCAGCAGCGCGGACACCAGGAAACGGCGGCGGCGGATCGCCACGCGGTGCAGGAAAATCACCGACATCGCGTTCTCCAGCACGGTGAAGGCCAGGGAGCTGAAAAACAGCATGGTGGCCAGCAGCACCCAGCCCATGAGCTCGCGATGGGCGAGAAAGTTTTCCAGCTCGCCGACGATGAAGTCGGCCTGGCCCGGCGCCAGCCAGCCGATGTAGCGGCCCAGCGCCTCCAGCAGCGCCGACTGGTCGATCACATGCGACAGCGCAATCGCCATCAGGATCAGCAGCGGAACAATCGACAGCAAGGCGTAATAAGCCACCGCCCCCGCGAGCAGCAGGCCCTGGTTGGCGCGAAAGCCCAGCAACACGCGCAGCGCAAAGGCGCCGGGGTGCCGGATCACATAAGCGGCCTGGGGTCCGGGGGTCATGGCTGCGGCCTGTTCAACATCAAATAAGCCTCAGGCCGTTGTCAGACATGCGCAATCAGCTAGTTTTTTGATAGCAAACCCGCCTGGCGTCATACGTCGATCGCGGCCGCCGAACCAGCCAGCTTGCGCAGCTCGAACTTCTGGATCTTGCCGGTGCTGGTCTTGGGCAGCTCGCCGAACACCACCGCGCGCGGCACCTTGAAGCCGGCCAGGTGTTTCTTGCAATGCGCCACGATGTCCTCCTTGGTCGCCGTCGCCCCGGCCTTGAGCTCGACAAAGGCGCAGGGGGTTTCACCCCAGCGTTCGTCGGGCTTGGCCACCACGGCGGCGGCCAAGACGTCGGGGTGGCGGTAAAGCACGTCTTCGACCTCGATCGAGGAGATGTTTTCGCCCCCGGAGATGATCACGTCCTTGCTGCGGTCCTTGATCTTGATGTAGCCGTCGGGGTACATCACCGCCAGGTCGCCGCTGTGGAACCAGCCCCCGGCAAAAGCCTCTTCGGTCGCTTTCGGATTTTTCAGGTAACCCTTCATCGCGATGTTGCCCCGGAACATGATCTCGCCCATGGTCTCGCCGTCTTGCGGCACCGGCTGCAGGGTCTGCGAGTCGAGCACGCGCACATCACGCTCCAGGTGGTAACGCACGCCCTGGCGCGCGTTGAGGCGGGCGCGCTCGCCGATGTCGAGTTTTTCCCAGCCATCCTGCGCGGCGCACACGGTCGCCGGGCCGTAGACCTCGGTCAGGCCGTAGACATGGGTCAGGTCAAACCCCAGCGCCTCCATGCCCTCGATCATGGAGGCCGGCGGCGCCGCACCGGCCACCATGGCCTTGACGCCGCGCGGCAGGCCCTGCTTCATGCTGGCCGGCGAGTTGACCAGCAGGCCGTGCACGATGGGCGCGCCGCAGTAGTGGGTCACGCCGTGCTGGCGGATCGCGTCGAAAATCGCCTGGGGCTCGACCCGGCGCAGGCAGACGTTGACCCCGGCACGCGCCGCCACCGTCCACGGGAAACACCAGCCGTTGCAATGGAACATGGGCAGCGTCCACAGGTAGACCGCGTGTTTGGGCATGTCCCATTCGAGGATGTTGGACACCGCATTGAGCGCCGCGCCGCGGTGGTGGTA
>ERZ1292640.292-Hain-H43-02um-R1-292-length-40532-cov-7_pt1 | contig 40532 bp, 33 predicted proteins | sample MGYA00564404_ERZ1292640 | MGnify/ENA primary metagenome ERZ1292640 (study PRJEB36523, sample SAMEA6512636) | groundwater metagenome | collected 2019-01-08 | study: AquaDiva: Metagenomics assemblies of 32 groundwater samples | reverse complement strand
ATTTGAAATTTGAGATTTGAAACTCTTAGCCAGCGCGGATTTCCGCGAGCTTGACCGGGCGGCCCAGTTGCAGCGACCGGTCCGCCGCGAAAATGACTTCATGCGTGAGCACGGCTTCCTTCAATCCCGTCAGCGGCATGTCTTCGCCCCGCTCGATGGCTTCGAAGAAGGCGTCGAACTGGGTTCGGTACGGGTGGTCGGACACATCGCCGGAATCAACGGGTTTGAACGGGAGTTCTTTCCAATGGTGCCGGCCGTCGCCGTGCAGCTTGTTCGAGTGAAGCCGATGGTCGAGCAGGCTGCCTTCGCTGCCCACGAGGTGGGTGTGGAAGTAGTAAGGCTGCCAGCAGTCGATGACCGACGCGCATTTGCCCACCGTGCCGTCCTTGAACTTCAGCAGCGTGGTGGTGGTGGACGGATACTCGTAAGCCGCGAACGTCGGGTGGGCCGATTTGGCGCCGTAACTGAAGACCTCCTCCACGTTGCCGCCCAGGCAGAGCAGCAGCGCGTCCATCGCGTGGCAGCCGGCTTCGAGCAGACTGCTCCCGCCACCGGCCCTGGTGGTGCACCACTCGAACTCGCGATACCACGGGCCGAGGCCGTGGTAGTAGTCGATTTCGCCGTAGTGCAACCGGCCCAGGCTGCCGGCCTCGAGGAGGGATTTGATCGTGCGGAACTGAGTGGAGAACCGCAACTCGAAGCAGAGGCAAAACCTGACGCCGGCCGCCCGGACCGCCTGCTCGATCTCGCGCATGTCCGCGAGCGACAACGCGAGCGGCTTTTCGACGATGAGGTGTTTGCCGGCGCGCGCCGCGGCGATGGCCTGTTCCTTGTGCTGGTGGTGATAGCTGCAAATGGAAACGACGTGGATGTCCGGGTCCGCGAGCAAGGCGGTGTAGTCCGTGCCCGTCTGGAGCGCACAGCCGTGCTTGGCGGAAAGCTCCCGCGCGTCGAGCGAACGCACCGAGCAAATCCGCGTCACCTGTCCGAGCGCGCCGTCGTTGATGGCAGGCAGATGCGCCGTGGCCGCCCAACCGTAACCCACGATTCCGACGTTGAATTTCTTCATGGTGGCAGCGTGTCCCGCAGATTGGACCTTGGCGGCCCGCTTTTGGCTACACCTTTTGCCACGAGTTTTGATACTTTCCTGACCCGACGCCACGATGCGCCATGAAACTCATTTTTGAAAAGCTGATGTCCGGCTCGGAGGAAGGATTCACCTTCAAGGAGATTCGCAGCCACCGGTTTTCGTGTCCCTGGCATTTCCACACCGAGAACGAGTTGATCCTCACCTTGCACTGCCCCGGCTACCGGATGGTGGGCGACGACATCACCGAACTGGAAGCGGGCGACCTCGTGCTGGTCGGCTCGAACCTCCCGCACATCTGGCAACGCGATGAAGGCAAACCGCGCCCACGCCGGCCGGTCCACATCTTGATTGTGCAGTTCGAGGAGAGTTTCCTCGGCCACGACTTCTGGAAGCTCCCGGCCACGCACGCGCTGCGGCAATTGCTCAGGCACGCGTCGGCCGGCCTGCAATTCACCGGCAAGACCCGTCACCGCGTGGCGCGGCTGATGTCCGACATGCGCGCCGCGAGCGGACTGCGACGCCTGGCGCTGTTCCTCACCGCCCTGGAGGCGTTGGCGTCCAGTTCCGAGTGCCGCGCCATCGCCAGTCCCGGCTACACGGCGGAACTCAGTCCCTTCAACCAGGAGCGCATGGAGCGGGTGCTGCGATTCATCAACGAACGCCTCGACCAACCGATCCGGCTGCGGGAAGTCGCGCGCCTGGCGGGCTTGAGCGAAGGCGCGTTCAGCCGGTTCTTCCGCCTGCACTCGGGCCGGACCTCCCCCACGTTCGTCAACCAGTTGCGCATTGGCCGCGCCTGCCGCCTGCTGGCCGAGAGCGAAAACAAAATCACGGACATCGCGTTCGCCTGTGGTTTCACCAACCTGTCCAATTTCAACCGGCAGTTCCAACGGATGAAGCGGATGACGCCGCGGGAATTTGGCCGGCAGCTCGGCAGTCCGTCGCCTCCGCCGCAGGGCGCTTGAGCCAAAAAACGCTGCCCTCGCGAGGTTAAGAAACTTGACCAGGTCAAGCGTCCGCAAACTGCGGCTCACGCTCGCAGTTCCCTTCCCAGGTGCGGTGGAGGTCGCAGGCGAAGTGCCTTGGCAGCGGAAGGCAGCCGAATTCTCAAGGCGCAGTTCGCCGGTCAATCATCTGCTTGGCTTCAGGAGCGAGCGAGGCCTTCAGGCCGGAGAGACGCGCTCCGGCTTGTCCGGGCTTCACGTCCGGTCCGATCTCCACCGCCGCCGTCGTGCCGGGGCGCGGGTCCGACACCGTGTTGTTCAGCACGGCTACGCCGGAACTGCGCTCGATCCGGATCGCGGCGCCCTTCCCCCGCAGTTCGGCTCCCGATGCGGCCGTGATGCGATTGTCCCGGAGGGTGACGTTCCTCGCCCCGCCCACAAACACGGCCGCCCCTCCTTGATCCTGAAAATCGTTGTTGTCAATGACCACGTCGCGGATGGCCTCAGCTTCCGCCAGACCGTGACCGAGTCGCGTCGAGCGCACGGCCAAGGCCGCGCCGTGCGAGGAGCCGGCATAGCCCAGGCAAGTGCCGCCGCGGAGAAACCGGTTGCGGCGAATCGTGATGCCCCACGGCACCGGGCCTTCCGGCCAGTCGGGCTCGTTGGTGAGCACGACCCCAGCCCCCGTCGTGTCCTCGAAAGTGTTGTCTTCGACCACGCCACCGCCCGCGCGCAACAGACAGCCGTACCGGCGATGGCCGTTCATGTGGTTTCGCCGAATCTGAAAGCCGGCTCCGCAGGCCTCGAGGTTGTAGAGCGTGTCGGCCGTGCGATGATCCGCGCCCGGCCCGGCGCCCTCGAGAGGCTGGTCGAGGGTGAGCAGGAATGCGCGTTGTTCCACTTTGACGTCCACCACCTTCACTTCGCCGCGCAGGCGACCGGTCTTGGGATCGAGCACCTGCAACCGGTCGCCCGGCAGGACCAGGGCGCCCGGCGAAACCAGCCATTGCGTGGGCGAGCGCACTTCGCGCAGGACGTTGGGAGGCGCGTAAATGTTCACGGCATCGTCCGCCATGCCCTCGAAGTAACAGTTCTCGATAACGGGTCCGCTGCGGTTCTGTTGGCAATGCACGCCGTCGGCATTGGCGGTGAGCAAGCGCGTCGTGCCGGGCGCGAAGCGCACTTCGAGGCCGCGCACCACGATCTCACCCCGGTTTCCGACCAGGCCGACCGCCAGTCCGGGCGAGGCATGGACCGTTACGTTCTCGATGCGGATGCCGTCGCAGCCCTGCGCCAGCACGGCGCCGCCATAGCCGCGCGCCAGATGCACGTAGGCGTCGCCGACGCGCATGTGGGCCAGGTTACGGCGATGGTGTTCGTCCGCCGCAAAGAACCGCCACACGCGGTCCTCGCGGCGTTCCCAGCGCGGCGTCATGTAGTGGTCCGGCGTGCCCGAGCGGATCCGGCGCGTGGCGGGGTCCATGATCATGCCCCACTTGCCGTAGGGCTCCGTGGCCTTGAGGAAACTCTCCGCGTCCGGCGTGGGGTACCCGGCCTCGACCTCCAGGTCGAAGGAACCGGCCTTGACGTCCACGGCTCGAACCGTGCCCTGCAAGAATGGAACCGGGTCATAGTCCACCGCCAAGTTGTGGAGGCTGACTTGGCGACAGAGGCCGAAAGAGAAGGCGCCCGCCGCTGGATTCGTGATCACGATCTTGGTAGCCTTGCCCGCACCGCGCATGACCAGGTTGGTGGCCTGATGGATGGGAAAACAATAGCCGCGCGGGTCCTCGGCCCGCACGCGATAGGTGCCCGCGTCCAGCACGACTTCCGCAGGCGGAACCGACGTCCTGGCCGCGGCAATCGCCGCCCGGATGGCCGCGCCGGAGTCGGTGATACCGTCGGCCTTTGCGCCGAAGTCGCGGACGTGAAACACACGAGGCGGGACAGCGGCTGAAAGCGACACGGCAGAAACGAAGGTGGCGGCGAGGGCGATGGAAAGGACGAGGCGAGTCATCATGGACAGGGTGGGTATGAGGAGAAATGCGTTTCGCTTAGCGGTCGGGTCTGCTCGAAGGTGCCGGGGCGAGCGACCGGTCCGGGCGACGTGCCGGCCCAGGTCCACCCTCCAGTCCCGGACGCCGTTGCTGGGGCGGCAAGGCCGGGGCGCGCGGCGTGTCGGGATAGAGCACCGCATCGAGATTCGCGGACCAGTTGCCAGCTTGGGCGCGGTCCGCGAGTTCACAGACGGCGGCTTGCATGAAGAGGCCGAGCGGGAACGCGGATGGCTCCAGGCCCTCGGCGATGTTCGCGCGAGTCCAGGTCTTGCCCGCAGGGTTGTCGGCGAAGGACAGGTCGCGTTCAAAACGCGGACCGGCCGGCACGACGCGCTCGACGTAGGCGCGGTCAGGATTCAGCCGAACGAAGCGCGCGCCCGCCTTTCGAAAGCCTTCCACCTGCTCCAGGATGTGCGTGTGCGCGGGATCAGCCTGCACGTGGTCGTGCTCGTTTGCATAGACGATGACCGCGACGTTTGTGCAACGGCGCACCGCGTCCGGAATGCTCGGTGCGGCATCGCGCCACGACCAGAAGTCGCGCGCCTCCGCCAGCGTGGGGATGTGCGCCGGTCGGTCGCTGCGCACGAGCTGCCGCTTCTCCGCCTCAGCCAGGATGCGCGGCGAATACCACGCCTTCACGCCGCCGCCCGCGTCTCCAACAAAGCAATTGGCCGGGAAGTCGTCCTCACGCGAAAACCGTCCGTCGCTACTCAGGTCGAAAAAGAACGCGCCCTTCAGTTCGCGCGTCGAGACCAGCATCGGCTTGCGGAACAGCCCAGGCGACAGGTCGCCGGACCAGGCGAGGCGCGAAAGATCGAGCGCGCCCGTCACGGGATCGCAGGCCGGATTCACACCACTCTCGTGGCCGCCCAGTTCCACGTTCGCGGCGCCTTCACCGTAGGGCGACTCCATCGAGGCATACCAGGCAAGGTTGGGAAACTCATCTCCATACTTCGCCATCGCGAGGCCGCAGGCGTTGCCGCCGTGGCTGGAGCCGACGAGGCCGGCATTGTTGGTCAGCACCTTCAGGCGGGTGACCACCTCGCCGATCCGGCGGCCCTGTTTGTCCGCAATGCGGCCCGTGGCGAAGCGAATCACGTCGGCCAGCGCGCGAATGCACTCCGGTCCGCGGAAGTCGTACGTGCCGCCGCTGCGCTCGTCTCCGGCTCCGCCACCCGGGAAGGCGAAGTGAATCTCCACGAACCCGTGCCCGACATACTCCGGTCGTCCGCGCGCAGAGCCGGCTTGAACACCGCCGGTGACGTTGATGACCACCGGCGCGCCGTTAGCGAAGCGTGGTTGCCGCGGGATCAAGACACTCGCCGCAACTCCCTCGTCACCGGCAGCACGTGAAGGGATGCGTAAAAAAACTCCGTCAAAACGCGGCCCCAACGGTGGCTCGTCAGCGCCGGGGCGCGGCGCCGGCCTCGCATTGACCGCGGGCGGCGGCTGGACTCCCGCGTCTCGCGCTCCGCGTTCACGGCCGGGAGGTTCCTCCTGCCCTGTGGCCGCTGGCTCCAGCCTGTCGCCGGGAGGCTCGTCTGGCGTCGGGCGGCGTTGCAGGGCGCCCGCGGTGCCGGGCCGTGGCGGTCCAGTCACGACCACGAGCCACGAGCCATCGCGCAATTTCACCGCCCCGGGGTCGGCGCCGGGCACTCGCACTGGGTTCACCTCGCGCTCCCAGGCAACTCCGTCCGCGCTCGTGACCGGCCACGGGCCGGGGCCTGTGCCGAAGAAGACCAGTCGTCCGCCGTCGCTCTGCATGTTGCCGAGCCAGCGGTCGCGCGAGACAAGGGTCACGTCCGCGACGCGCTCGAACTTCAAGCCGTCCCGGCTGACGCGTGGTAGCCGGTGCCGCTGCGCGGCGGTTGGCCGCGCTGAGGCCGGGTCATGAAGTCCTCCGCGCCGCCGTTCTCGGGCACGATCAGATGAAACACGCCATTGTGCAGCGCGGCGGCACAATCAATCACGATGCGGCCCTCGACGGCGAAGCGGACTCCCGGCTCGAACACGTAGCTGATGCCGTTGGAGGAAATCGCCGAGTAAATGGCCGGCGTGCTGCGGCGGAAATCCGGGCTGCGATTCGAGGTGAAGTAGAGCCGGATGCGCCCGTCGGGCAGCGGCACAAGCGTGGGATCGAACGGCCGCGCCAAACCAGACTCCAGTCCCTCCACCGCGATCGGCTCGGGCTTGCTCCAGGTGCGGCCCTCGTCTTCGGAGAACCGCACGGCCACGCGGTCGAAGTTGCGGTCGTCGCCGGCCGGGAAGTGCTGGAAGGCCGCGATGAACCGCCCGTCTTTCAGGCGGGCGACGGTCGGCACCCCGGCGCGTTCAAAGGTGGCCAGCTTCTCCGGGCCTCCATCGGCGGCCAGGCGATAGACCAGAACATCATTGTCCCACGGGCCGGGGCGGTTGCGGTTGGGGCGGCCCTGGGGGTTGAAGGGCGGCGCTTCTGGCGCGGCTGCTGGAAAAGCCAGGGCAGCCAGGGCAAGCAGGTGCAGGGTTTTCATAAGAGGATTCTGCCTCTTTCTCACAGGTGTTGCCAGAAGGTTTTCAGGCGAAGGAAGAGACGATTCGAGCTCGTTGTCCGTGTCGAGACCCTCAGCACGTCATCGTTACCGCTGAGCGGCGTTCCGAAGTCGAGTTCGAGAGAGAATCGTCGTGCGCATCTTCAATCAGGGCACCGCGCGCCGGGCGAGCGTTACCGAGGATGCCAGCAACAGCTCCATCCCACGGCCACTGCGACTGGATCGTAAAGGAAGACCCGTTCACGGCCGGAAAATGAACGTGAGCGGCGACGCCACGAAGGATTACTTTTGTCCCATGACGGTAATTGAAGCACCGAAACCAGTCCTCCGCGGCCCGGCAGTCTGGCCGCTCGGCGTCAAAGCCTATCATGCGCTGGGCGACCTCGGCCTCATCCCGGAGAAAACCGAACTGCTCTACGGCCAAATTTTCCACAAAATGTCCCAATCACCGTTGCACTCCTTCCTCTCGGAATTCCTTGAAGACATTCTGCGCGGGGCCGTGCCCTCCGGATGTCACGTGCGCGGGGAGGAGCCACTGACCCTCGGGGATTCGGAACCTGAACCGGATCTGGCCGTGGTGCGGGGACGGCGTGAAGATTTTCGCCAAGCCCACCCGACTACAGCCGAACTCGTCATTGAAGTCTGTGTGACCAGTCACGACTTCGACCGCTCCAAACTCCGCGCCTACGCCAGCGCCGGCGTGAAGGAATGTTGGCTGGTGCTGGGACCGGAAAAACCGATCGAAGTCCACCGCCAGCCGCAGGGCGAGGACTTTGCCGAGCACGCTGTCCACGGGCCGGGCGGGCGGTTGGCGAGCACCGCGGTTCCGACCTTCACCGTGGAGTTGGACAGCCTCTTTGCGGCATGAGTATGAGTAACGCCATCGGAAAACCCGCCCGGCGAGCCCCCAAGCCGAAACTCTCCCTCCGTGCCCTCCAGGAAGAGTTGGCCGCCCTCAACGAACGGGTCGAGGACTTGGAGGATTTGCGCGAACTCAATCAAGCGATTGCGCGCCAGGCAAACAAGCCTCGCGTCCCGTGGGCCAAGGCGAAAAAGGACCTCGGTCTGGCCTGAGCCATGAACTGTGTCTTTGCCCACGAAGCCGTGCCCGCCGAGGACCGGATGCACGCCTTCCTGTGGCGCCACCTCGTTCCCGCCCGCGACCTGAAAGTCCTGGTCTTCGACCCCACCTGCGAACCTCCGCCCAAACGCATCGCCCCCGCCCGCGTGGCGGCCTTTCGAGGCTGCCGGTTCGGGCGACTTTCCAGTCGCTCGTTTCTGTAGGCTTGGAACTCGGATTGACTGCTCGTTCGCCGCATTGGAAAGTCCGCCTCACCGGCAGGCTGGAAAGCCTGCCCAACGTCAGCTCGACATGCGCAGGTCTTTTCAGTAGAGGGCCGCCGCCCCGGCGTGCTTTACCACGCGATGAATGGTCTGTGGCCTCGTTGAAGAGTTAATTCCCCTTGTCTTGGTCCAGCGGAGCCGGCATCCGCAGGCGGTTCCAGTTCGGCGTGATCCTGGCCAACGCGTCAGACACCGGATCGTCATGGCCCTGGAGGATTCCCTGCCGCAGTCCTTTGGCATCACACCACAGAGCCAAGTAAGTGTAGGGCAGCCTTTCGAGGCTGCCGGTTTGGGCGACTTTCCAGTCGCCTGTTCGTGGTGAACGGGTCAGTTCTGCCCTTTGACACTGACCGCACTCCCAAACAATTCCCTGACGGGGATTTTGAAGCCCTTGAGCAGGTGCGACGCGGCCTGTCCATCCGGCTGCCAGCGGCCCACGAGGTGGTATTCCCCGCGTTCGCGGAACAGCACCTCCACCGTCCGGGCTTCGGGGTCGATCAGCCAGTATTCCTTCACGCCGTGTTGTTCGTAGAGGTCGCGTTTGTCGAGGCGGTCCCGGCGGCGGGTTCCGGGCGAGAGCACTTCGGCCACCAAGTCCGCCGTCCCCTCCACGCACTCGCCGATGATGCCCAGCCGTTCGTTGGCAATGAAGATCACGTCGGGTTGCACGGAGCGGTGCGGCGCGAGCACCATGTCCAGCGGGGCGAGGGCAGTCTTGCCCAGGCGATGTTGCTCTACCCAGGCATCAAGCAGCTTGTAGAACCGGGCGACGATTTCCTGGTGGAAGAAGGAAGGGGCTGGGGACATGACGAGTTCTCCGTCCCACAGTTCGGTGGGCAAGTTGGTTTCCGGCAGCTCGGCGGCCATTTCGGCGAACGTCCACCGGCGCGGCTCCGCACGGCGGGCTGGGACTCTGGGTCTGGTCGCGATCACGGGGGAAATGAAACGCTTCCCGTCCGCCGCGTCAAGTCTGGCTTTGTGTGCCCTGCGGGCGAAGTTCGCCGGATGGGGCAAGCGGTCAGTTGAGTTTCCCGGCGCGATTTACGACGCGATGAATGGGCTTGGGCCACGTTGAAACGTTGAGTTGTTGAAGAACTATTTCCCCTTGTCTTGGTCCAGCGGAGCCGGCATCCGCAGGCGGTTCCAGTTCCGCGTGACTCTGGCCAGCGCCTCAGGCACCGGATCGTCATGGCCCTGGAGGATTCCCTGCCACTATTCTTTGGCATCGCGCCAGAGAGCCACGTCCATCGGCTCCAACAGTTTGATCCTCACTGACCGCGCCGCCCCGGCGGGTTTGTGAGGCTTGACGCCCCGGCCAAGGGGAATAGGCTCGACTCCATGAACGCGTGCCAAGAGCAACTGACGGTTCGCTGCGAAGTGGCGGGGTGCATTTGCTTGTTGGACGCTGGGCACAACGACGCCAACGGGGAAGGCAAAAGCACGACACTATTGATCCCTTCACAACACTAACCCTCCACGTCCATCATCACATGTCAACCATCACAAAAGCCATGCTCCGCTCCACCCTTATCCTCTTGTTCGCGGCCAACTGTCTTATCGCCGCCGATCAAACCTTCGACCTCACCAGCCCGGACGGCTCCGTGCGCCTTCGCCTGGCCACTGCCCCCGACGGACATCTGGTTTACTCCATCTCCTCGCACGGCCAGTCGCGCCTCGAATCCGCTCCTGCCGGCGTGATCATCGAGAATGCCGACTTCGGTGCCGCCGTGAAGTTCGGAACGCCAAAGACCCGCAGCATTTCGGAGGTCTTCCCGTGGCGCGGCAACAAAACCAGCGCCACGAACCAGTGCCTGGCTTCCGAGATTCCTGTCCAATCCGGGGCGGGCGACTGGACTTTGGAAGTGCGAGTCTTCAACAACGGCGCAGGGTTCCGTTACCGGGTCCCCGGCAGCGGCCCTCGACGCGTTCAAGGCGAATCCACGTGCTGGCAGTTGCCCAAGGATGCCACCGTCTGGTTCCAGTCCAACACCGGCGACTACGAAGGCGTTTACCAGTCCGCCCGCGCGGACCAGGTGCCGCTGGAAGAGGAAGTGCAGACGAAGAAACGCGCGCTCCACCTTGGCCCGCCCATGACCGCCGTTTTCGCCGATGGAACCTTCGGACTCATCAGCGAAGCCAGTCTCTACAACTACAGCGGGCTTACGCTTCGCCCCGAAGGCGGCGCCAAGTTCCGCGCGGCCTTTGAGGATGATCCGAAAGGCTGGTCTCACGATGGCCCCATCTTGTCACCCTGGCGGGTGATCGTGCTGGGCCAGGACCTCAACGCCCTCGTCAACAGCGACGTCATCGCGGCCCTGTGTGATCCGCCCGATCCGAAGCTTTTCCCCGACGGCCCCAACACCGCGTGGATCAAGCCCGGCAAGGCGCCCTGCACCTGGATGGTCTATGGCAACGATGGCGCCCAATGGGACCGGCAGAAGTGGTTCGTGGATGTCTCGGCCGCGACCGGCTGCGAATACCTGCTGGTCGATGCCGGTTGGCGCACGGAAAAGTGGGGCTGGCTCAAGAACGGCGGCGATCTTTGGGCGCGGGCGGCGGAACTCTGTCGCTACGCCGCCGAGCGCAATGTCGGCATCGTCCTGTGGCACGCCTATCCCGAAGGACGCGATGATAGTCCCGGACTGACGACGGTCGAGGCGCGCGAGGAACTTTTCCGCAACTGCCAAAAAGCCGGCGTGAAAGGCGTGAAAATCGACTTCTTCAACTCCGAGAGCAAGGCGGTCATCGAAGCTTACGAAGACCTGCTCCGCCGCACCGCGAAGTACCAACTGATGGTCAACTTCCATGGCGCGAACAAACCCACGGGAGAATCCCGCACCTGGCCCAACGAGATTACGCGCGAAGGCATCCGCGAACAGGAATACGTCCTGTGGGGCTCACTGCCGCTGGCGCATTACGGCGCGCTCCCGTTCACCCGCCTGACCGCCGGCCACGCCGACTTCCTGCCTGGCTACGTGCAACCGCGCTTCCTGAAGAACACCACGATCATCTTCCAGATGGCTTGCGTGCTGGTGTTCAGCTCCCCATTCCTCTGCTGGCCGGACAACCCCGAGGCCTACCTGCACAGCCCGCTGCTCCAGTTCGTGCGCACCGTCCCGGTCACGTGGGACGAAACCCGGATCTTGTCCGGTTCAGTGATCGGCGACACCGTCATCATGGCGCGCCGCAAAGGGGCCGAGTGGTATGTGGCCGTGCTGAACTGCCGCTCCGAGGCGCGCACCTTGGAACTTGATCTCTCCGGCTTGGACCTCGCCGGCAAGGAACTGACACTGTATCGCGACGGTCCAACCAGCCCGGGCTGCCAGATCGAGAGCGGCGTGAAACCACCGGCCGATGGCAGGTTTTCCATCGCCCTTCGGCCCGGCAGCGGCTTCATCGCCCACGTTCGTTCGCCGAAGACATTCCCAGGCTGGAAGTAGTGAAAGGGACGATCAAGGGATTCTGGAAGCGTTCCAGCGACGGCCACTCCATCGGGCCCGTCAGTGGCCGGAACAGCAGCTCCGCCCTACCGCCGTATTGGCGGGGCGGCCCTGCAGCCTCATCTTCACCCCTAAAATTATTCCCTAAACATCCCGCTCCTAATTGTTCACCCTATGGGCAGTGCTCGACGCGGTCAAAGTTTGCGGGCGGTGGGTCTGCACTCGCTTCCTGAAGCGATTCAGCCGCCTCACCCAGCAGGAAAATCCTCCCAGCCGCCCCGAACTCATCGAGAGGTTTTGTTACGCCGCCGGCTGGCTCGAGGCCAAAGGCCGCCCCTGGGTGGGCACCGCCAGTGTCGGGCTCGCACGGCTGGAAAAGCAGGGCCACCTCCTCCTGCCGCCGCGCCCAGCCCAACCCCAGCGCCCAGCCCCACGCTCGCTGCCCGATGACGGCGAGGCTCTGCCGTCGTTGCCCCAATTGCCCCGCCGTGCCGAGGCCATCTCCGGCTGGAGGGTCCATTGGATTGACGGTGCCAACGACCCCAAACACCCGCTCTGGAACCGCCTCATGGGTCGCGCACATCCGCTGCGGTCCCGCCCGTTGGTCGGAGCGCAACTGCGTTACCTCATCGCATGTGATTTCGGTCTGAGTGGCGCCTTGGGCTTCGGCCCGCCCGCGTTTCATTTGGCGTGTCGCGACCAGTGGATTGGCTGGAGTCCCCAGGCGATGGAACGGAATCGTCCGCGGATCATCGGGTTGTCACGCTTTCTGATTCGTCCGGGCCTCCGGTGTGCCAATCTCGCCTCGCGCTGCTATGGACTCCTCCTCCGGCGGGTGGCCTCGGACTGGGAGGGGCGCTACGACGTGAGGCCGGTCTGGGTCGAGACCCCTGTGGAGCGCCAAAATCACAACGGGCGATCACTGGCGGCGGCGAATTGGCGGCGTCTGGGCCAGAGCGCGGGCCGGGGCCGGGATGATCGCCCAGGGCAAAAGCTGGCGTCGGTGATTTATACCCCTGAGGAAGTGCGGATGCTGGAGGCGTTAAAAAAAAAGCCCCTGAAAACTGTCCGAGAGTCACCGCCCCTGCTCCAGGGCCAAGCCCCACCTCTGGCACAGACGCCAACCCCAACCCAATCCTGAGCCAGGGCACGGGCCCCGAAACCAGCCAAAGCTCAGAGCAGAGTTTGGCGGTTCATTCCCAGCGCCAGCCGACCTTTACGATCCTCCAAGCCAATCTGATTTTGGCGAGACTCGTGGGGAGTTGGTGTCGACGCAGTGACAAACACCCCGGGGCGCAAACTTTGGCGGAGGGACTGAAGGCGCTGCACCTGTTGAGAGGGTACGAGCAGCACAGCGCTCCGGCCGTTTCGAAGCGTGCGAAACTCCGTCCGGGCCCGACGTGGCGGCGTCGCCCGCTCCACGACCGACACGCAGACTCCAGCACAGAAATCCGGACCAAAGGCCACGCGTGTCCGACCCGCATTTCGGGGGTAAAGAAGAGGCGGCAGCTTCGCCCTACCGGGATTCATGGGAAGATACTCGGCGCCAGGAATTGTCGTCAGCCTCGGAACGCGGCGGCCAGGAGGCCCGCCGCAGCTCCGCCCAGCACGAGCCAGGCGGAGTTGAGCCGGTAGCGCAGGAGCAGAATCGCCGCGGCCACGGCCAACAATAGGGTGAGCCAATCCACCAGTGCTGCCGCGCCCAATTGCCAGGTCACCACCCCCATGAGCGCCAGCGAGGCGACGTTCACCCCATCGAGGAATGCGCCCGCGACCGGTGAAGCGCGCAGGCGCGGCACCAGCGGCCCGCTGATGGCGACAAAGAAAAAGGCCGGCAGAAAAATCCCCACCGTGGCCACGACTGCCGCCACCGGCCCGCCCAGCAGGTAACCGATGAACGTCGCCGTGGTGAACAATGGGCCGGGTGTCACCTGGCCGACGGCAATCGCGTCCAGAAGCTGGCTTTCACTGAGCCAATGCCAGCGCTCGACCAGATCGGCGCGCAAAAAGGCCAGCAGCACGTAGCCGCTGCCAAACAGCACGGAACCAACCTTGACAAAGAACAAGAACAGCGCCCCGACGCTGAACGGCACGGCTACGGCTGCCCCTGAAATCCCGACGGCGGAGACCAGCGGAGCACCCGTGGCGAAGCCCAGCAGGGGAAACAGGCCTGAGACAATTCCTCGCTGCCCGTGCGGGCCGGCCCGGCCGGCGGCCACCAGGAAACCGGTGCCGAACAGCACAACCAACTCGTTCACTCCCAAACAATTGAGCACGACGGCTGCCAGGCCAATGACCGCCAAAAACCGGGATTTGACGGCCACTCGTCCCAGTCCCCAGAGCGCCTGCAGGATGACGGCCATGATGACCGGTTTGATGCCGTAGAGCAGTCCCTCCGCTTGGGGCAGTTTGCCCAGCCGCACGTAGGCCCAGGCGATCAGGCCGACCAGGAGCGCCGCCGGCAGGATGAAACAAACGCCGGCCACCACCAACCCCGCCCAGCCGGCACGGCGACGGCCCACGTAAATGGCCATTTCGGTTGAGTTTGGGCCGGGAATCAAATTAGTGGCGCCGAGCAGGTCGAGAAATTCCTCGTGTGAAAGCCAGGCGCGTTGGCGGACAAATTCCTGCTCCATCATCGCCACGTGCGCCGCCGGTCCGCCAAAGGCGGTCAGGCCGAGCTTGGAAAAGACTCCGGCCAACTCCAGCAAGGCCGTCGTGCGATGGGACTGCATGTCAGCCATTCTCGGACGGCCACGCGGCCGGAAGGCCGCCTCGACTGTGCGTCTGCGTCGTCATCATTCAGGGTTGAATTGACTTAGGTCAACGCATAACCTAGCCTCGCGACGTATTTGTGGAAAGCAATCTTCCGCAATCGGAAACATGTTATGCAAGACCTGAAATTACTCTACAACGCGGTGCTCGCCGGTGACGCCAAGACGGCCCGATCCATCACTGAATCCGCTTTGGCCGAAGGAATTGAACCGCTCAAGCTGGTCCACGAATTCATGATTCCGGCCATGGACGAAGTGGGGCGGCGCTTTGAGTGCAACGAATACTTTGTGCCGGAGTTGCTCATCTCCGCGCGCGCCATGAAGGCCTGCTTGGAATTGGTCCGCCCGCTCCTGATCGCGCAAGGCGCGGAGCCGCTGGGCCGCGTGGTCATCGGCACCGTCAAAGGCGACTTGCATGACATCGGGAAGAATCTGGTCGCCGCCATGCTGGAAGGAGGCGGCTTCGAGGTCATTGATCTGGGCGTGAACGTGGCGCCGGAAAAGTTTGTCGCCACCGTCAAGGAGAAGAATGCCCATATCGTGGCCATGTCCGCTCTCCTCACCACCACCATGCCGGGCATGAAATCGACCATCGAAGCGCTGAACCAGGCGGGCGTGCGGAGCAAGGTCAAAGTGTTGATTGGCGGGGCGCCCATCACGCAGAAGTACGCCGAGGAGATCGGAGCGGACGGTTACAGCGACAATGCGACCGGCGCGGTGAGCTTGGCCAAGAAATCCATGGCGGATCGAGGCTAGCCGGCGGCGGTCGGCCAGAGATTGTCTGCGCATTGGACAGGGCTTCTGGCAACTTTTCGAGCCGGCGGCGTTCGGCCAGCGCAAGTTGCGAGAAGTGATTTGCTTTTCCTCTCAGATCATTCAAACATGCCCGCCAGTGACAGACGCTGGTTGTGTACGCACAGGTCAAGATAAGCCGTCAGCATCCAGCATCCAGCATCCAGCATCCAGCATCCCGTATCCAGTATCCAGTATCCAGTATCCAGTATCGAGCATCCCGCATCACGCCATCGTCCCCATGCATCCTCTCATCCAAAAGCTCATCCGCAGTGGGCCGGTCATCACCGATGGCGCCTGGGGGACCGAACTGCAAGCGCGCGGTCTCGAGATCGGCCAATTCCCCGACGCCTGGAATCTGTCGCATCCCGATCGTGTGGCCGTGGTCGCAGCCGCTTACGTCGCAGCCGGCAGCCAAATAATCCTGACCAACACCTTCGGGGCCAACCGGTTGAGGCTCGGCGGCCATGATCTGGCCGAGCGAGTGGCGGAAGTCAACCGGCGGGGCGTGGAGATTTCGCGCCAGGCTGCCAAAGGCCTGGCTTACGTTTTCGCCTCGCTGGGACCGAGCGGCAAACTGCTGATGACCGGCGAGATCAGCCCGGAGGAGTTGCAGGCCGCTTTTGACGAACAGGCCGCCGCCTTGGCCGAAGCGGGCGCTGACGCCATCGTGGTCGAATCCATGGCCGATTTGGAGGAGGCGAAACTGGCCATCAAAGCAGCGCAGGCCACGGGTTTGCCCGTGGTCGTCTGCATGGTATTCGATTCGGGCAAGAACAAGGATCGCACCATGATGGGCACGACGCCAGAGCAGGTCGCCCAGGAATTGACGGCGGCCGGCGCGGATGTGATCGGCGCCAATTGCGGCCAAGGCATGGCCGGTTTCGTGCCGATTTGCCGGCGCTTGCGCAACGCCACCGCCTGCCCAATCTGGATCAAACCCAATGCCGGCTTGCCTCAACTCGTGGAAGGACGCACCGTTTATCAGACCACCGCCGAGGAATTTGCCGGCCACATTCCGGACTTGATCGCCGCCGGAGCGAATTTTGTAGGTGGATGTTGCGGCGCCAGCGCGGAGTTTATAAAAGCATTGAAACTAAAAATCGAATCCAAGCCATGAAAACCTCTTCCTCTTGCCCTCTCTCCGATTTATTAGGGATCGGAACCAAGCGAAACGCTCTTGTTTCGATCTGGCCCGCTGTCCTGGCCTTCTTGTCTGTGGCAGCGCTTGTTCTTGCAGGCCCAGCAGCCCAAGCCTGGGAGCGCGAGACAAAACTGGCTGCCGACGCTCCGGTGGACATCGCGCCCTGGGGCGAACGCACCTCGTGGGAAAACGGCAAAGACGCGGGCCTCCTTTGGGAAGACCCGCGCGACGTGCAGCGCGTGGTAGTCGTGTTTGCCGGAACACCGCCGGACCCGGCCGGCGTGCGCCTGCAATGGTGGCAATCGCAATGGCCCGACCGCCGCATCCCGCGCGATCGCCTGGCCGGCGCCGGCGAGTCGGGCTGGCTGAACATCGGCGATTGGTATCAAGGGCGCTGGCGCGAGGCGGACTCCATTCTGAAGACGGACGGCAAGACGTGGACCTACACGTTCCAGCCGGTCAACGCCAAGGAATTTCCCAACTTGAAAGATTTTGCCGCCGATTATCGCACGACCCTTAAGCTGCGCCTGCTCTTTAATGAGACTGCGCCCAAGATCGAATCGCTGCAAACCTTCAGCGACTCGACCTGGAAAAAGGCCGAGATGGCCCTGGAATGGGGCGGCACCGCCGGCCAACCGGAAAACTGGGACGGCCAACTTGAAATATTCAACGGTTTTGTGGATCGGATCGAGCCGTTGCCCACGGCGGTGGCGGTGGCTTTGAATGCGGACGGCAGTTGGAAATCCGAGGTCAAAGGCCAGACCTCCGGCGTCCGCGCGCGGATTTGGCTGAGCCAAAGTCCCAACCTCAACTCGTTCGATAAGACGGTCGTGACCCTGCGCGCCGGCCCGGTCACTCCCGTCAGTTTCGACGCCGCTGAAGTGGCCGGCGGCGGGCGTGTCTTCGTCCCGGCCTTTGGCCTTCTGGTCCGGCGCGCCGATGACTCCGACACTTACGCCACCGCGCTGGCCCGCTGGAAAGCGCGGACGACCAAGCCGATCTACGAGCGCGTGTTTGACGAACCCGAACAAACCTTCGCCCGCGCCATGTCGGAGATGCCACCGAAGCGGCAGTTTTACATTCCGCTCGGCTGCGCGGGAGGCCGCCAGCGGTTTGGCGTGGACCCGGACGGATCGGTCTTCTGCGTCAACGACCGGATCGACCAGCCGAAGGGCAAAGACACGCCGCGCCGCACCTGGGGTGGAAACCGTCTGCGATACCGCTTCGGACTGCCGGAAGGGACGCCGGCCAAGCGCTGGATTGAAGAACAAAGCTTGCCGATCATCCACGCGCAGTGGGAACGCAACGGCATCCGCTACACGCAAACTGCTTTCGCGACGCGCTTGGACCCCGGCAGCCTGGGGCCTCCCGATATGCAGGCCGACGACACCACCGTTCTCATGGTCAAGATGGTCGCTGAAAACACGCGCGCCCAATCGGCGCCCGCGGCGTTGACGCTTTCCCTGGAAGCCGATGGCCGCCCGCTGGAATTGACGACGCGCGATGGATTGGTCTTCGCCAAGTTGAGTTCAGGCGCGGTGATGCGGTGTGCCTTGGAGACGCCGCCGGAAGCCACGGTCGCCATGGAAGCCGGCAAGATCGTTTGTGAGGGAGAAATGCCGGCCGATGAAAGGGCCGAAGTGTTTGTCAAAATCCCGTTCATCACGCTGGACCAGCCGGCGGAGTTGGAGCGGCTGAGGAATTTGAACTTCGAGGATGAATTGCGGCGGGCCAAGGATTTCTGGCTGAGCCGCGCCAATGCCAGCACCCAAATCCGGACGCCGGTCAATGAGATCAACAACTTTTACCGGGCGCATGTCTCGCACCTGTTGATCAATTGCGGGCGGGAAGTGGGCGCAGACCGGCTCATGGCGCGCGTGGGCAGCTTCGGCTACGGCGTTTATGGCAACGAATCGTGCATGATGATCACCGACCTCGACCGCCGCGGCCTGCACCAGGAAGCCGAGCGTTGCCTGGAAACGTTTTTGCATTATCAGGGCACATCCGATTTGCCGGGAGATTATTCCTCGCAGGAAGGGGTTTTCAACGGCGCCGGCGGCTGGGAATCGGGCGGCTACAATCAACATCATGGCTGGATTATGTGGGCCATGGCGGAGCATTACTGGCACTCCGGTGACGCGGCCTGGCTCAAAAAGAATGCCGGCAAACTGGTCAAAGCGTGCGACTGGATCAGCCAGGAACGGGCGCGCACCAAGAACTTTGAAGCGAAGAGCCTGCGCGGCCTCGAGCGCGGCCTGCTGCCGCCTGGCTCGCTCGAGGACATTGGCGACTGGCGCTGCTGGCTCTCGAACAACTGCTTCAGTTGGTGGGGCTTGGACGCCGTGGCCCGGGCTTTGGCGGACATCGGCCACTCCGAGTCCAAACGCTTGCTCGAGGAGGCAGAAAGTTATTGTGCCGACGTAGCCGAGGCTTTCCGCGAAGCCATGATCCGCTCGCCGCTGGTGAAATTGCGCGATGGCTCTTCCATTCCCGCCATTCCTTCCGAGGTGCATCGCCGCGGGCGGACCTTCGGCTGGATCACCGTCACGCTGGAAGGTTCGATTTACCTGATTCGGACCGGCATGATTCCTCCGCGCCATCCCATGTCGCAGATGATCATGCAGGATTACGAGGACAACCTCTACTTGTCCGAGCAATACGGGTATTCGCCGAAGCACCTGGAACATTGGTTCAGCCGCGGCGGTTTTTCCATGCAGCCTAATCTGCTCTGCTCGCCGCATCCCTACCTGATTCGGGACGAGATCAAACATTTCCTGCGCAGTTACTTTAACGCCTTCGCCGTCTGCTACTATCCGAACACGCAAATGATGACGGAGCATCCGTTGCCGGACCTGGGCGACTGGCGTGGCGACCATTACAAGTCCTCGGACGAGTCCAATTCCACTTACTGGCTGCGGCTGATGTTTATCGATGAACGGCAAAACGATTTGTACCTGGGCATGGCGGTGCCGCGGGCCTGGCTGAGTGACGGCCAAAAGCCAGCCATTGAACGGGCGGCGACCCGATTCGGCCCCATGAGCCTGCGCTTTGAATCGCAAGCCGCCAGAGGCGCCATCAGCGCGGTCATCGATCCGCCGGGCCGGCGCGCGCCGGGGAGAACGTACCTGCGCTTCCGCCATCCGGAAGAAAAACCGATCACCCGCGTCACGATCAATGGCGAACCGTGGACCAAGTTTGACCGCCGTCGCGCGATGATCGAACTGCCGAAGCTCACCGGACAGACGACCGTCGTCGCCCATTACGGCGAATAGAAAAATGAATCTTGAATCCATTTCACGCCGGCGCCTTTTGCGCCACACGACCCTCGCCGCCGCCGCCGGCGCGCTGGGCGCGAGTTTGAACCCGCCGAACGTTTCGGCAGCCGTGCCGGAAGGCGCTTCATCCGCCAAGCCGGGCCAGTTGAACGTGCGCGACTTTGGCGCCGTGGGCGACGGAAACAAGGATGATACCGCCGCCTTTGCCAGCGCCCTTAAAGCCGCGGCGGAAACGGGCGCCTACGACGTGTTTGTCCCGCGCGGAAGCTACTTGATCAAGGGCCAATTGGACATCCCGGAGAACGTGGTGCTCGAAGGGGTCTTTCGCGCCCCGACCGCGCGCACCCAGAATGCCGGCAGCACATTGCTGGCCGTGGCCGGCGCGGGTGAACCCAGCGGCCCGCCTTTCATCACGCTGCATCAAAACTCGACGCTGCATGGCTTGACCGTTTTCTATCCCGACCAAAAACAGAAAAACCCGCCCGTGGCCTATCCTTGGACCGTGCGCGGCATCGGCGACAATTGCTCGCTGGTCGATGTGCTGCTGGTCAATCCCTACCAGGCCGTCGATTTCGGCACCGCTCCCGCCGGCCGTCATTACATCAAAGGGCTTTACGCACAACCGCTTTATCGCGGGCTTTTCATCGATCAATGCTTCGATGTCGGGCGCGTTGAGGACGTCCATTTCTGGCCGTTCTGGGGCGGATGGGATGCCGCGCTGTACGAGTTTGTGCGCGAGGAAGGGATCGCCTTCATCATCGGCCGGACCGATTGGGAGTACCTCTTCAATTGCTTCTGCATCGGCTATCGCGTGGGCTACCAATTCATTCAAACGAAAGCCGGTGCGCCCAACTGTGTCCTGACGCAATGCGGCTCGGATATTGGACCCACGGCCGTGCGCGTGGAAAGCTGCCAGGGCCACGCCGGATTATCGTTCGTGAACGGGCAATTTATGGCGGGCATCGAAGTCAAGGAGACCAACAAAGGCCCCGTTAAGTTCACCGCTTGCGGTTTCTGGAACGTGCCGAGCACCGATAACCATGCCGTCCTGGCCGGCACCGGGCACACGACATTCAATGGCTGTCATTTTATCGGCTGGGGACAAAAGAACGCCGAGGCCCCGGCCATCCACGCCCGGCGCGGTGGCCTGACGGTGACAGCTTGCGATTTCATGGACAAAGGCAAGGTGCAAGTGGCCATTGAACCGGAGGTGGAAGCCGCGCTGGTTTTTGGCAATCGTCTGCGCGGCCAGGAACGGATTGTCAACCGGGCTGCGGCGCGCGCGCAGATTGGACTGAACGTGGTGTCAGACTCCCAGCCTGCAAAATAGGCCCCGCCTCAGACGGGCTGCAATCCAACCAGACAGCGCGCACCAAACAAGCTCGGCCAGCGCGAAAGCTGCGTGTCCAAACGCTGCAACGTGGGTAGCCAGCTTTCCGGATAGAAGGCCGGTTTGCTGAATCCGCCGGAAAGCAGGTAGCTGAAGCTGGCAAAAGCCGTGGCGTAGAAAACCGACCAGCCTTCCAGCCCTGCCGGCTGAGCTTTGCCGAAAAACAGCCGTGTGGCATTGCCTTGTGCCGCGTAGTAACGGCGCGGTCGTGACAGCGTCCCGGCCATTTCGATCGGTTGTCGCCAGCCAACCGGTTCGTGGTGGAGCAGTCCATAGACCGGCAAGCTGGCCCAACTGATGTACGGTTCAAAGAGGATGAGCCGCCCCTGATCGGCCAGCACGCGCCGCGCTTCCTTCAAGAAACAATTCGGCGCCTGCAAATGATGGAACACGTCAAACAGCAGCAAGTGCGAGACACTGCCCCGAAGGAACGGCAGTTCGTAGCCGTCGCAGACCACATCGAGCCACGGATTGGGAAACAGGTCGGTGGTGACAGCATGCGGCAGATGCGACTTTAAATTGCCGATGCCGGAGCCAATCTCGACAATTCTTCCCGGCAACTCCGGTTGGACCAGCGTCAGAATCTGCTCGTAAAAGCGGGCGTAAATGCTTTGCAGGAGCGGTTTGCCTTGCCAGGAACGTCGATTGCGTTCGATCTCGGCCTGATGCTGTTCGAGAGGCGCTGTCATAGGATGAATCTCGGACCTATTCATTCTCATAAGACCGGCCTGATGACGAGAGCTAACATTGGCTTGGCTTTCTTTATCGGCCGATGGTCAGGAGCCGGTGCTTTCATTACTTCTGGGGGCGGGTATTGGGGCAAGCTGGCGTTGAGCGATTGCCAATTTCGCGGCAGTTCGATGGCCCATTATTTCGATGGTCCCACCGGTCGCGAAGTTATTCTGACACACAAGATGACAAGTTTTTTTCTTGCGCCAGAAACTTCTCCAGCCTTACGATTGCTACGATCATGAAAAGCCAATTTCTTTCGATGAGCAAAGGACCAATTATGAAGTCAAAGGTCATCTCTCTCTCTCTCTCTCTCTCTCTGCGCGTTCGGCGCGGTGAGCGTTCTATCGGCTCAGGCGCAAGCGCCTGGGGTTATGTCGTCCGTGACGTCCGATCCGAGTGTCGAAATCATCGACCGTGGGCAGGACTTCGCGGTTTATCGGAGTATTAGTACAATCACCAATGAGAATGGGCAGGCCAGCTACTCCACAAATCAGTTCACCCTGATCGAAAATGGCCTGCACTACCTCGAGGATGGCGTCTGGAAACCGAGCGAGGACGTCCTCGAACCGTTCGATGGAGGCGCCATCGCGCGACGCGGTCCGAACAAGGCCATCTTCAACGCGGACCTCAACGCGGAGGCGGTGTTCGACATCGAGATGGCGGACGGAAAACGCTTGCGCGGGGGAGTGCGGGCGATTCAACTGACCGACCTAAAGACCGGCCAGAGTGTCGTGTTGGCGACGGTCAAGGACTCGGCCCCGGGAGAGTTGTTGCCACCGGGCCAAATCGTGTACCGGGACGCGTTCGACGGGCTGAAGGCAGACCTGCTAATGGCCTGGAGACACAATTTGTTCAGTCACGATGTCGTGCTCCGGGAGCGACCGGAATTGCCTGCGGGTTGGGATCCGGCTACGGTCCGTCTGGAGGTGATCACCGAGTTTGTCGAAGCGCCGGTGCCGGAACTGCGGCGGCAGCGGGTGGGACGCGAAGGCGAGGAGAAACTGGAGGACCATGCGGTCATTGATTTTGGCGCGATGGTCATGCTCATGGGCCACGGTTTTCCGGTTGAGGGCCAGCGGGCATGGGCAGTGGGCGGATTGCCTCCGGCGCCCGGCGCGACGCCGATTCTCAAGCAATACCACGAATGGCCGGATGGCCGGCGGTTTCTCGTGGAATCAATTGCGTGGGCGGACGCGGAGCTGCAATGGAAGGACCTGCCCGTGGCCAAGCGGGCAGACGCGGCAAAGCCACTTCAAGAACAGCCGGAGGGAGCGCGAGCTTTCGGAATGCGGCGGCAAGCGCAGCGCGACGCCGCTTTGGCTGCCAGAACGACCTCCTCCTCGCGAACTGAAAAGGCCGTCGTTGCCGGCGCAGCCCAAAGCGCTCCTCGCATTTGGCCGGAGCCGCGCCCGTGGTCCAGTGAGCGCAAGCCCATCGCGGTCGCCCAGCTTGACTACGCGCCCACCGGCTACGTGGTGGATTTCTTCATCATCCCGGACCAAGGCAGTCCGAGCACGTTCCTCACTGGATGGACCTACTACATCAAAAACAATTACTGGGTAGGCTCGGCCTACTTCCAGCCCGGCTGTACGATCAAATTCAAAAATAACGCCTCGTTGACCGCCTACGCTTGGATCGACTTCCCGGCCACAGGGACAGCGCCGGTCTTCACTTCGCGGAATGACAACGGGTTTGGCGAACGGATTATTGGAGTTCCAGGCGAGACCGACAGCAATGGCGATCCCACGCTGCACCGGGCCAGCGTGGCCCTGATGGTGTATTACGTGGGCTGGAACACCGAAATCAAGAATGCCCGCATCCGCTGGGCGCAGACCGGCGTGAACTACCAGGACGACTGCGGGGCCGGCCAGTGGCACACCGTGCGCGATAGCCTGTTCGAGTATTGTCAAACGGGCATCTATATGTACATGAGCTGCGGCGGCGTGGTGCTCAACAACGTGAAGAAGTGCACCGTCACGACGCCGATCACCGGCTGCTGTTACTGGTCCGGCTCCATCACAGAGGACTGCGGCGTCGTGTCGGTGGCCAGGGTGAACGATCCCGCCCAAGATTCGGCTTCGGGAGACCCGAATAAGAACAGCCAGTCGGAGTGCAGCTTTGTCGTGGTGGACAGCTCTCGGATTGTCGCCGCCTTCTTTGACACACATCTGAGCGAGTACGCGTTGGGTCAAATTGACTTTCCGGGAATCGTGTCTCCCCGCTCGACCGGATGGGCTGTTTCGACCGATGGCGGAGTGAGCTTCACGGATCAAGGAGCCCTCCTTCCCAACCCGCCGACAAGCACTTTACAGGGTGATGCGGGCGATCCAGTGATGGCGCGCGACACTGCAAACGGCGCCATTTACCTGCTGGTCAATCCTTCTCGTGAACCGTCCACTTGGCGCGGTTTTCGATTATGGAAATCGACTGACAACGGCCAAAGCTTTGCCCTCTTGAATAGCGATGTCTTCGGTGGCGCTGTCACCATGTCTGATAAACCGATGATTGCGGTAAACAATTACCCCGGCCTAAGCAACTCGGGGCACCTTTATGTCGCAGGCAGTTGTCTTGCTGGTGGTGCCGTTGTTTGGTGCTCACACTCGGCAGACGGAGGTGTGACTTGGGACGCTCCACAGATTCTTGGACCTGGCCACGGAGCCGACATAGCCATACGCTCGAATGGGACTATTTACGTGTTCTACTTGGTCTCCACTCTTAATGGTTCGACTTACCAAAACTCGATTCAGTACCGCTGGCGTCGCCTTGCTAATAATTACTGGAACGGGCCTGAAGCCGTTCCCGCTCATCCGGATAGCGAGCTTCTGTACTCGGTGAACTCGAATGCCAGCGGAAACCTGAAGCGGTCTAACTCGGCCGCGCCTGAGGACTACTTCATCTCAAATGGTTTCCCGAGGGTTGCCGTCAATCCGGTGAACGGACGAATTTATCTCGTCTATGCCGACCTGCCATATCCCGGTTCGACCACCAACCGGGGTGATATCTTTGTCCAGGACGCGTGGCCGCACGGGGATGGCTCACTGGATGGACATTGGAGCGGCGCAATCCGGGTCAACAACGACGCCACGCAGACCGATCAATGGAATCCGGCCGTCGCCATCAACCCGGCCGGAACAGTGTTGTTCGTTGGGTACTACAGCCGCCAAAGCCGGCCCACTCAAAACGACTTGATCATGGCTTACGGCTCGAAGGCGAACATTTCGAGCGGCCTGGTGGGCGCAACGTTCGATATGATTCCGATCAGCACGCCGTTTCCACCCCTGTTTCCGGGGACCACTCAGAGCACACCCCCGGGAAACGTCTGGATGTACGATCACGTCTGGGTGCAAACCGGCGTATGTTTTGACGTCAACGCCTATCTTGTCGATTGCGGCAGCGTGAATAAATACGAAGGACCGGTTAATAGTCCGTACCAGAATTTCATGGCCGATGATTACGCGTGGGTGAGTGCGGACGGTTCTTATTTCTACTATGCCTGGTGTGACCGGTATGACACTTATTTCTCAGGGGGAAATAGCCGTCCCGACCCAAACATCAGGCTGGGGAAAATTAGACAATGAAATCCAGTTGATGCCTCATCGCCATTTCTCCCGGCTACGCTAGCGCAGTAGTTTGCAGCAATGGGTGCCATGCGTTACGGTTGGGTGAGTGGCTGAATGGCGTGATGAATCAGGAGCTTAAGAGGAGAACCATGAAAACAATCCCTATCATTTCCATCTACGTATCCTTCCTTGCCGTTGCTTTTGGGCAAGGCTCAGTTGACTTCAGAAACAGAGTCTTCAGCCAGGGTGGGTGGGCTGTGGATGCCCCGTTCTTTGACGATCAGGGCGTTTTGTTGGAGGGGCCGAGCTACGTTGCGCAACTGTATTACTGGAGAATAGGCGAGGGCTTCCAAGCCGCAGGCAGCCCGGTGTCATTTGCCACCAACGGCTACTTCTACGACAGTGCCGTTGAGCTGCCTTTCGTGCAAGAGTGTGCTCCAGTGTGGGTTCAGGTGCGCGCCTGGCTCCTTAACGGCAGCACGAATTTCGAGCAAGCCGTTGTGACAGGAGCTTGGTCAGGCGTTTCGAGTGTTCTTTTTCTCCCCTATACGGGCAGTCCCAGTCGCCCTGAGGGCTGCATACACGCTCGATTGTTTGGCCTCCAATACCCTGGCAGTCCCCTGGTGGTCCGGCAACCGCAGGCCCAGACCGTAACTACGGGGCAGAGGGTGACGCTATCGGTGATTGCCAGCAGCGGCGTGCAGATGGGTTACCAATGGCGTCAACAGCCAAGTGACCGGCCTGACGGACTGATTCCTGGGGCCACGAACACCAGCTACACCACCTCCGTTCTGCGCACCAACACCACCTTTTGGGTCAGCGTGGCCAATTCCGCCGGCTCGGTCCTCAGCGACCGTGTGACGGTCACGGTTGTTTCTCGCGCCCCACGGCTAATAGTGAGTCAAGTTTCCGGCTTGCCCGTGCTGATCATTGATGGGGTGGCGGGCATGACTTACCGGATTGAATCCAGCACGAGCCTAGGCCTGAGCAACTGGACCGGTTTGGCCGATGTCACGCTCCAGAGCAGTCCCTTCACGTTTGTGGATGTCCCAGCCATCAATGCACGGATGCGCTTTTACCGGGCTGCCGTTCGCTAACGCGCTGGGAAGGGGTTTTTGACTTTATGACAATCTTCCCGAAATGGCTCCCTTACGTCTGGATGACACGCTCCGGATGGCAAGCGTCGGCTACCTGAACCGGCTGATGTAATCTGATCCAACGAGACCGGGAAGAAAGACCAAAACTCTACAATAGCCGGGACTGACCCCTGCCCAAGCGAACGAACTTCAATCGCGTGGCGGCGAAAACCACCATGCGCAGCAGCAGCCAGCCGTGGCGCCAGCGTTGGATATTGGTTTCGCCATAGGTCCGGGCTTGATAGCGAATTGGCAAATCGACAATCCGCAAATTCAGTTTAGCCGCGCCGAACAACAGATCAAAATCGCCAAACGGATCGAAATCGCCGAAATAGGCGCGGTTGCGGGCAATCTCCTCGTAATCGGCGCGAAAGAGCACTTTGGTTCCGCAGAGGGTGTCTTTGATCGGCTGTCCCAGCAGCCAACTGAAGGCCATGCCGAACAGTTTGTTCGCCACCATGTTGAGGAATTGCATCGCTTCCTGTTCCATCGGATAGACGAGACGCACGCCATTGACAAACTCGGCTGTGCCGGAGCGCGCGACTTCGTAAAACTTGGGCAACTGCTCCGGCGGCATGGTCAAGTCGGCATCGAGAATGAACAACAAATCGCCTTGCGCCGCAGCAAAGGCCTCGCGCACGGCTCCGCCCTTGCCCTTGCTTTGCTGCTTCAACATCTTGATTTTTCGCTCCGGATATTGGGCCGCCACCCGCTGGATTTCGGCCCAGGTATCGTCTTGGGAATGGCCTTCAATGAAGATGATTTCCGTGCCTCGACCGAGTTCCGGGATCCGTTGCACGGCGGCCTCGATGTTGCCGGCTTCGTTGCGGGCCGGTAGGACCACCGAGCAGGTAAATTGCCGGGCCGGGTCCCGCTCCGGACGCGGCCGCGCCACCTGAAAAACTGTGAGGCAACAGGAGGAAAACAATGGCGCCAGCCAGCGATTGAGAAACGCCGCCAGCCAGGGCGTGCGCAGGGGCCAGAGAATGCGCGTCTCGGTCTTGATTATTTCCCATCCAGCCAGATGCAGGAGATTCCGCATGTCGCTGGAGGAAAGCCAGTTTTGCGGCAGCACCGGCGATTTGGCCCCGACCTTTTCCGCGACGGCCAAAACGGGCCGCCAGAGGTTGTTGAAGAAATTCAAGACCAGCCGGGTGCGGGGTTGGGAAAAGGCGCGCAGCCGTTCCAGCAGCCATTGCACATCGGGCAGATCGTTGACCAGGTCGGACAGGATAATGTAATCGAACGTTTCCTCGCTCGAAAACTGGCCGGCTTCAGCCACCTGGAATTCGAGGTTGGGATGCCGCCGACGAGCCAGATCGATCATGGGCGGGCTGAAATCAAGACCAAGGCCGCGTGCGGGTTTGACGGCGGCCAGCAAATCACCCAGGCCGCAGCCGACCTCGAGCACGCGCAAGCCGGGAGGGACCAGAAAGGCATAATAATTTTGCAGCAACCGATGGTAATGGCGATTTTGCTCCCGAGGACGAAAGGGAGCGCGTTGCTCGTAAAACGCGCGGCGGTCAGTCATTGGACCACTATTTAGCGACTATTTTTTTGAAAGCGAGCTTCAAGTGGGCCTCCGGGTAATCGCTCCGTCACGGCGGGTGCATGAATTCGCCGTGGATCGGAGCGCCGTTTGCCAGCCGGCTTTGAGGTAGCGAAAGCTGGCAAGGCGGCTGGCATCTGGCATCTGGCGCTCCACTTGCCTGGACGGACTGATGGCGCGGCCGCTGAAATTTGCTTTTGGGTTCTGCGATTCCTGTGGCAAACTCAGCTCGCATGAACATAGGCTCGAATTCTCACCCCCTACGCCTGCGCCCAGCGGCTGGAGTTCGAGGTCGATGCGGATGACCCGAGTCTAGTGGTGATCGCACAATCTTTTTACCATACCTGGCGCGCCCGCGAGGACGGAAAACCGGTCCTGCTCTGGCGCGCCAATTACACCTTTCAAGCCCTGGAAGCGGGGGGCGGCGTGAAGAAAGTGTCATTGATTCTTACAGACCGCAGTCTTCTTTGCGGCGTAATGATTTCAGGAGTTGCGTTGGCGGAGTGCCTTATTGGCTGGTGGCGACTGGCTCGGTCCGCAACAGCCGGGATTGTTCTCGAACCCGAGGCAAGTTCTCTGCGGCCATGAATTCCCGTCGCGCCCAATATGCTGGCGGCTGGCACAGCCGGAAATCGATCCTGGCTCTCCTTCAAACTGAGGCCCCATGCCGCTGATGCTGCCTGATTTTACACTTGCTTCGCCCGTGTCAAAAACCGATGAGTGGTTTGATCCCAAACGCTTTTCGGTGCTCCTGGCTCTTTTTATCATCGCCCTTTTCCCGGATGTGCTTCTCGGTCGCAATACCTTTTTTTTCCGCGATTACGGAATCTTTGGCTATCCCCTGGCCTTTTATCACCGTGAAAGTATATGGCGGGGCGAATTGCCTTTATGGAATCCCCTCAACCATTGCGGGCTGCCCTTTTTGGCGCAATGGAATACAATGGTCCTGTACCCGCTCTCGCTCATTTACGTTTTGCTGCCTCTGCCATGGTCCTTGAGCTTTTTCTGCTTGCTGCATCTTTTCTTGGCGGGGTTGGGGATGTACTTTTTGGCCCATCAATGGACGGCCTCCCGCTTTGCGGCCAGCGTGGCCGGTTTGGCCTTTGCCTTCAGCGGATTGCTGTTAAGCAGCCTCAAGTGGCCCAACAACATTGCGGCACTGGGGCTTATGCCCTGGGTGGTGCTCTGGGTGGCACGGGCCTGGCAGGAGGGTGGACGCAGCCTGCTGGTCGCAACCGGGGCGGCGGTTCTGCAAATGCTCTCCGGCGCCCCCGAAATCATACTGTTAACCTGGATGCTGCTGTCGGCGTTGTGGGCCGAGGAACTGTTTCGCGGCCGGAGACCGCGCTGGCCCGCGCTGCGTCGATTCTTCACGGTCATTCTGTTGGTGGCTGGACTGTGCTCCGTGCAATTGCTGCCGTTCCTGGATTTGCTGGCGCATTCCCAGCGAGACCGGCATTTTGCCGATTCGGCTTGGGCCATGCCGTTGTGGGGATGGGCCAATTTCCTGGTTCCCTTGTTTCGGAGCTTTCCTTCGTACCACGGAGTGTATGCGCAATACGACCAGTTTTGGGTTTCCTCTTATTATGTCGGAATTGGGGTCTTAGGATTGGCTCTCTTGGCCAACTGGCGGCCAGCGGAACGGCGCGTCTGGCTATTGTCGGCAGCAGGAGCGATGAGTCTGATCCTGGCCTTGGGCGATGAAGGTTACGTCTATCGCTGGCTGCGAGAGAGCATCCCGGCTTTTGGCTTTTTCCGTTATCCCATTAAGTATGTGGTGCTGGCAGTTCTTGTCATACCATTGCTGGCGGCCATCGGCGTGGCTCAAGGCCGGTTTTTGCTGGACTCGAATGACGCTCGCAAGACCGGGCGGCCTTTGCTGGTCATCGCCCTGCTTTTCGGAGGAGCGATGGCCGCGATCCTCTGGCTCGCTCAGACGCATCCCTTGGCCTATGATCAGTGGACGGAAACCTGGCGAAATGCTCTGACACGAGCCGTATTCCTCGCTTTGGGCTTTGGGATCTTGGCGCACTTTGGAATGGGGTCAGTCCTCACTAATGACACAAATGGTCCTAACAAGTTGCCCAGTCATAGGCGCGCATTTGTGTCAATAGTGAGGACTGACCCCGTTCCTTTCGAATCGAAGACACGACGGCTGTTCGGTTTGCTGTTTCTTGTCCTGGTTTGGCTCGATGCCTCCATGCACGCGCCTTCTCAGAATCCGACGATCTCCCCCTGGGTGTACGACCGCGGTCTGGCGCAACTGAAGCCATTTCCCACGCCGGGAGAGTCGCGCGCCTTGCTCAGCCCAAGCGCCGAGTTGAAGCTCAACCATTTGCTGCCCACCGATCCGATTAATGATTATCTGACCAGCCGGCTGTCACTGTTCTGCAACTGCAACTTGCTGGACGGCATTCCGAAAGTGGACGGGTTTTACTCGTTGAACTTGCGGGAAGAAGCGCAGGTTCATGCGCTCCTTTATGCTGCTCCGGAGCGCTTGTTTCCGTCCCTCAATGGATTCCTGAGCGTCTCGCATATAACTGCTCCCGGCAAAACCGTCCATTGGATGGCGCAGACGAACTACATGCCTTGGAGCACCGCCGGACAGCGGCCGTTGTTTGAAAATGTCACGAACACATTGCGCCTGCTGGCGGCGACGAACTTCAACCCCGGGGAAGTTGTCTGTTTGCCACCGGAAGCCAAGGACCGGATCACTGTCCGCAACCAAACCCGGGCGAGGATTGTCTCCGCGACGTATTCCGCCCATCGCATCTCGCTCGAGGTCGAAGCGGCCGAGCCATCCATGGTGGTCTTGGCTCAGAGTTATTATCATCCCTGGCAAGCTCGCGTTAATGGCGCTGAGGTCCCCATCTGGCGAGCCAATCATGCCTTTCAAGCTGTGCAGGTGCCGGCCGGCCGCTGCCAAGTCCAACTTGTTTATCGTGACCACGCTTTTTTTCTTGGGTGCGCGCTCTCCATCGCCACTATTCTGGGAGGCTTGGTTATTTTCTTCCGAGTGAAATCCGACCAGAATCGCCTTGAAAATGGGAAGGCGCGGCCCGCCATGATTGACACTCCAAGTCCGGGGACTCCATGACGAGCGATCAGCCATCTGCCGCCGATGATCCGCCCGCGAATCCGCCGCGAGCCGAAAGTTGGTTTACGCCAGGACGGTTTGCCCTGCTCTTAGGAGCCTTTCTTTTTGCGGCGTTTCCCCGAGTGATGCTCGGTCTCGATACTTTTTTTTATCGGGATTTTGGTGTGCTGGCCTATCCGACTGTTTTTTATCACCACGAAAGTTTCTGGCGGGGTGAACTCCCGCTTTGGAATCCTTACAGCAACTGCGGCGTGCCTTTTCTGGCGCAGTGGGGAACAATGACTCTTTATCCGTTCTCTTTCGTCTATCTGCTTCTCCCCTTGCCCTGGTCCTTGAACTTCTTTTGCCTGGCCCATTTATTCCTGGCGGGTCTGGGCATGTACTTTTTGGCGGGCCGCTGGCTGGGAAACCGGTGGGCTGCCAGCGTGGCGGGAACTGCTTTTGTGTTTAGCGGCGTAACCTTGGCCTGTCTGGTCTGGCCAAATTATACGGTGGCCTTGGGTTGGATGCCATGGGTGGTGCTCCAAGCGGAAAGGGCTTGGAGCGAAGGCGGGCGACGGGTGGTCCTGGCGGCAGCCATTGCGGCGCTGCAGATGCTTTCGGGAGCGCCTGAGATTGTGTTGCTGACCTGGGTTTTGTTTGTCGGACTTTGGATAACTCACTTCATCGGGCGAGGCTGTGACCGGCTCTCAATGCTGCGCCGGATGGCGGCTTTGGTCCTGGTGACGAGCGGACTGGTTGCCGCTCAGTTAATGCCATTCTTTGATCTGCTCCTGCATTCACAGAGGGATCGAGCGTTTGCCCCGGAGAAGTGGACCATGCCAGGATGGGGCTGGGCCAATTTCTTAGTCCCTCTGTTTCATTGCTTTCAGACTCCGCAAAGAACTTTTTTCCAGTACGGCCAGGAGTTTCTTTCCTCATCCTACCTGGGCGCAAGCATCCTGGTTTTCGCAGTATTGGGAACGGCCTGGGTTCGACAACGCCGGGTTTGGCTCTTGGCTGCATTCGCATTATGCGGTGCAATTCTGGCTTTGGGCGAAAACGGTTTTGTTTATCCACGGCTGAGGGAACTGGTTCCTGTGCTGGGGTTTGGAAGGTACCCGGTCAAATTCATTTTTCTGATGGCCTTTGCCATTCCTTTATTGGCTGCTTACGCACTTGGGGCGTTTGAAGAGTCGGTGGGGCCCAGTTTGGCCAGCCGGAAAGCTCATGTCACGATGGCTGGTTTTGTTGCGCTCGTGCTCATCGGTACCATCTTGTGGTTCGCCCGGCGCTATCCGTTTCCGTATGACCAGTGGCATGCCACTTTTCAAAACGCGATCACGCGAGTGCTTTTGCTTGTCTTCACCCTCGGATTCGCCGCGCAATTGGGCTCCCCGCATGCAGGACGGGGGCAGATATACGGGCGCTGGATCATCCTCATTTTGATCGCCGTCGATGGAATGACCCATATTCCGCGCCAGAATCCCACTCTTCCAGCCAGCATCCTATCGCCGGGAATATGGCAATTAGCCGTCAAAGCTCCCTTGCCGAAACATGGCGAAACGCGCGCCATGATCAGCCCTGCGGCTGAACAGCGATTGCTCAGAAGCGAAGTTTCAGATTGGTCGAACGATTTTTGGGGCAAGCGCATTGCGCTTTGGTCAAACCTGAACCTGTTGGAGGGCATCCCAAAGGTTAATGGCTCAGCCACACTCCAGTTACGCGAACAGATGGAAGTGCAAGCGCTTCTATACAGCAGCACAAACCGGGAATCTCCCGGCCTGATGGATTTCCTCGGAGTCTCTCGAATCAGCGCCCCTGGAAAAACCCTGGATTGGGCCGCGCGCCATTCTTTTCTGCCCCTATGCACCGTCGGACAAAAACCCGTCTTTGCTGATGCTGCCGGCACTTTGGCAGCGCTTACGAACGCAAGCTTTGATGCTCGAAAGGCTGTTTATCTGCCTCGGCAAGCAGAAGTATTCGTTCATGCGACGAATCAAGTCTCCGCTAGAATTCTCTCCCAAGTTGTCAAACATCATCGCATCCAACTGGAGGTCGAAGCTGAAGCGCCGACGATTCTGGTCATAGCCCAATCGTCTTATCATTGCTGGCGGGCGCAGGTGGATGGCCGTCCGGTTCCAATTTTGAAGGCCAACCACGCATTTCAAGCCGTGGACGTACCGGCGGGGCGAAGCAAGGTGGCTGTAATCTATTGGGATCGTGCTTTTTATGTTGGATTACTTATCTCCGGAATTACGCTTCTAGGATGCGGTTGGCGCTGCCTCCGTTGATGAATTCACGGAAAGAGAGTTGGGTATTCCTTGGAAATCTAATTTGCTCGACCCGCATCAAAACCCCGTCGGTCATCGACAATAGGTTTTCCGAAATGAATTGCGGACCTACAAGGTATGACCCGGGAAGTTGCAGGTGGCGTCCAAGCCAATGGCTCTGAAGTCATAAGTGCCACCTGCCGGACACTCCGGCGTCTTTTTGATGTAGAGCTCTGGACCGATCAAATCGGCCTCGGCAGGAATTGCCCCCTCCTGCTTCCCATTCTCAACCCCCCAAATCTGCTTTGCCGATTCAATTTGGGAGAGGTTTTCAGTGCAGATTTGTTTGCGGGCTTGGGTTCGGCTTTTGAGGAAATTCGGAATGGCGAGCGCCACAATCAACCCAAGAATGCCCACCACAATCATAATTTCGATCAGCGTAAAGCCCTGCTCCGTTGATGAGCAGCTATACCCTTTCATGGCTCGCTGAAGTGGTTACCCCAATGAAAAACAGGCTTGAGGCCACTGCCTCAAGCCTGCTGAGAAGAATTTTTCTAACCTAACTGTGCGCGATTAGAGAGTATGACCGCTCAAGCTGCATGTCGGGGAGGTATCCACTGCGCTATAGGCGTAAGTGCCACCTCCTGGGCACTTCGGCGCCCCGCCTTTAATATAGGCTTCAACCTCAGCCGCAACGGTCGCTGAGCCGGCGCTCTTCTTGTTTTCCAAGGCCCATTGTTCCTTGGCGCCGTCGATCTGGCGCAAGTTATTGATGCAGGCATTCTTCTGCGCTGTGCCACGGGCTTTCACGAAGTTGGGAATAGCGATGGCAGCCAACAAACCAATGATGGCCACAACGATCATGATTTCCACCAGGGTGAAGCCTGATTTACGATTATTTTTGATTTGCATAACTGATCTTTCTGTCATGCGGCGTGAACAACAGCAGAAGGCGGGTTATTATTAGTGCAATTTTGTTCACAAATTGCCTTCTGCAAACCGCAAGGTCACATCCTAGCAAGCTTGATACCAAAGTCAACTTTAAAAAATGGACTATTGCCCCCCCTTAACTCGCCAAACAGACTAGCCAAAGCCCGCCATTCAGCACCATTCATGCGTTGGCGAAACAGGATCTCTTCAAACCAAAAAGAAAAAGACACTGTCATTGACTTGCCCACATGTCTCAGATCAAAACAGACAGCCCGAAAACTGAGACAGGAATAAAACCAGGCTTGCAGACGCCCTGCTCCTCTATCTAATTTCCGAACCGTGGAATTGAAATCAAGTGCTCGCATTTATGTGGCGGGCCATCGCGGCCTGGTGGGAAGTGCCATTTGGCGTGAGCTCCAAAAAGAGGGCTACACGCATCTTATTGGCAAAGCCCGATCTGAATTGAATCTCTTAGAAGGCCCGGCTGTCCAAGAGTTTTTCAAAGCCGAACAGCCTGAGTTTGTTTTTATCGCCGCAGCCAAAGTAGGGGGCATTCATGCCAATAACAGCTACCCGGCAGAATTCATTTACGAGAATCTCCAGATCCAGAATAATCTCATTCACGCCGCCTATCGAGCTGGAGTCAAAAAAGTTCTCTTCCTGGGCAGCTCCTGTATCTACCCCAAATTCGCCCCGCAACCCATGAGGGAAGAAGACCTCTTATCCGGCCCCCTCGAACCAACCAATCAATGGTATGCCATCGCTAAGATTGCCGGCCTCAAGCTCTGTCAGGCCTACCGAAAGGAGTACGGATGCGACTTTATCAGTGCCATGCCGACCAACATTTACGGGCCAAGTGACCATTATGACCTGCAAAACTCTCATGTGTTGCCGGCGCTGATTCGAAAGTTTCATGAAGCGAAGCTGGCCCAGGCGGCTCAAGTCGTGTGCTGGGGAACTGGGATGCCCAGGCGAGAGTTTCTTTACTCTGAAGACCTGGCCCGAGCTTGCCTCTTCCTGATGCAACATTATAGCGAAGAACAATTTATCAATGTCGGTTTTGGCAGTGACGTCACCATCAAGCAGTTGGCTGAAACCATTGCGCGCATCGTCGGTTTCGATGGTGCGATCCAATGGGATGATTCAAAACCAGACGGCACTCCGCGCAAGCTAATGGATAGCTCCCGGCTGTTTGCGTTGGGCTGGGAACCGCAAGTGGACTTGGAAACCGGGATTGAACTGACTTACAAGGGATTCTTGAACGAGTTCAGAACATAAAGAGCGCCAACAACTTGCCCTGTCTTCGCTCTGTTTCCTGACCAAACAGCCTCTCCAAGATGCCTGTCAACGGTTTTGCTCCGCCGCCAGGGTGTGCAGTTCGGCTTGGGTCATTTCTGTAATCAACTGTGAGAAGGTGATTTGAGGCTCCCACCCCAACGCGGCTTTCGCTTTGGCTGCGTCTCCGGCCAACTGTTGCGGTTCCGCCGGCCGCATGAACCGCGCATCCTTTTTCACATAGCGGCGCCAATCCAATTGCACCGTGGCAAAGGCCTGCTCCACCACGTCCTGCACGCTGTGCAACTGGCCGGTCGCGAACACGTAATCGTCCGCCTTCTCCTGGCGCAGGCACAGCCACATTCCCCGCACATAATCCCGCGCATGGCCCCAGTCTCTCCGGGCCAAGGTGTCGCCCAGAAGCAATTCCTTCTGCAAACCGAGTTTGATGGCCGCCGCTGAGCGGCAGATTTTGCGGGTGACAAAATTCTCCCCGCGCCGCGGCGACTCGTGATTGTACATGATCCCGTTGCACGCAAACAGCCCGAAGGTCCGCCGATAAATCACCACCATCTGCGTGGCGAAGGCCTTGGCGCAGCCGTAGGGATTGACCGGGGCAAACGGCGTCCTTTCATTTTGCGGCATGCGGGCCGGCTCACCAAAAATCTCGCTGGAAGAGGCGTGATAAAACCGCGGCGGTTGCGGCAAATCCCGAATCATCTCCAGCAGGCGCAAGGTTCCCACCGCAGTCGTTTCACAAGTGGTTTCCGGGATTTCAAAACTCAGCCCCACGTGGCTCTGCCCGGCCAGGTGATAAATCTCCTCCGGAGCCACTTTCACCAGCACGCGCCGGAGCGTCGTGGGGTCTTCCAACTCGGCATAATGGAGGAAAAACCGTTGTCCATAAATGTTCGGATCACTGTAAAGATGGTCCAGGCGCGACCGGCTTAGGCTGCTGGTCCGTCGCACGATGCCATGAACCTCGTACCCCTTATCGAGCAACAATTCGGTCAGATAGGAACCATCCTGGCCCGTAACACCGGTGATCAAAGCGCGCCGCATGAGACTCAATCCGTGACTTTGACTTTCCCGGCGCGATAGTCTTTTAACCGCTGGACGTCGGCCTCCACCATGAGCTTGACCAGGTCGGCGAACTTCGTTTTCGGCTCCCACCCCAACTTGCGCTTCGCCTTGCTGTAATCGCCGATCAACAAGTCCACTTCCGAGGGGCGGTAATAACGCGGGTCAATCTCGACATATTTTTCCCAGTCCAAACCGGCCCAACCGAAGGCCGCCTCCAGGAACTCACGGATGGAATGGGTTTCGTTGGTGGCAATGACATAATCATCCGGCTCATCCTGCTGCAACATCAGCCACATGGCCTCGACGAATTCCCTGGCATAACCCCAATCGCGCCTGGCTTCCAGGTTGCCCAGGTAAAGTCTGCTCTGCAATCCGGCCTGTATATGGGCCACGGCCCGGGTGATTTTGCGCGTGACAAACGTCTCTCCCCGGCGCGGCGACTCGTGATTGAACAGGATGCCATTGCTCGCGTGCAGACCGTACGCCTCCCGATAATTCACGGTGATCCAATAAGCAAACACTTTGGCGCAGCCATACGGACTGCGCGGATGAAAGGGCGTCGTTTCCTTTTGCGGCACTTCCTTGACCTGGCCGAACATCTCGCTCGAAGAAGCCTGATAATAGCGCGGCTTGATGCCGGTCTCGCGAATCGCTTCCAACAGGCGGATCGCGCCGGTGCCGGTGATGTCCGCCGTATATTCAGGGCTGTCAAAACTGACGCGGACATGGCTTTGCGCCGCCAGGTTGTACACTTCCGCCGGCTGAATCTTGCCGATCAGCCGGGCCAACGCGCTGGCATCGCTCAAATCGCCGTAATGCAAAAACAACCGGCTGTGGCCGGAATGCGGGTCGTCATAAATGGGATCCAGGCGTCCCGTGTTAAAGGTGCTGGCCCGGCGAATGATGCCGTGCACTTCGTATCCTTTGGCCAGCAGCAGCTCCGCCAAATACGACCCGTCCTGGCCCGTGATCCCTGTTATCAACGCTTTCTTTGCCATATCCTGTGGCCGAACTTTGGGAAAGTTCCCGCTCAATGGCAAGCCAAGAAGCGCCCGGCGCCGGTTAGCATCCCATTTGATTTGCTTGGATTCGGTTTGATTGGGTTTGATCCAGTCGGATTGGGGCCGGGGTCAGACCTGCACTTTTTTGGGGGTCGTGGGCGGAATAAAGTGAGGTCTGACCCCGGCAGGGGGGATTGCGGACGCCATCATTCCCGCGCGGATCACACTCATCAGGTTTGATTGGGTTCGGCTGCACCTTTCCGGTCAGGCTGCCCACCGGCAGGTCGTATTCCATTTCCAGGAGAAAGGCCGCGATCTTCCGCCCAGTCTCCCCGCCTCCAAAAAGTTCCGCCAGCGACGCGACCCGCAATTGCGCCCAGAACGGAGCGCATACTTTCTTCTTCATCTCCTCTATTTTCCGCTTCGTTTCCTCTTCCCAGTGCCGGTCCGACTCCACCTCCCAGCGTTCCTGCTCAATCCGCGCCTGCGCCGCCCGATGGTCCTCACGCCGCAATTGGGCCAGTTCCTGGAGCACCTCGCGCAGCCGCTGCCAGCGCTCCCGCGGGTCGGATGCTTCCTTCAGCAAACCTTCGGCCACGCTCACCAGTTCCACCGCCAGCAGCGTGGACAACCGGTCGCTCACGGCCCTGTCGTCCGCCTCGGCGTCCAGATCGCCGGTCTGCTCCGTCAGCCGGCGCACCAGGTCGCACGACTCCGCGTGCCGCTCCCACTCCCGATAGCCGCCCTGTTTCCACTCGGACAAGTTTTGCTCGCTCACCGGACGTCCGCCGAATTCAGCCGCCAGCACCTTCTGCACTTCCGGCAAGGTGTTCAGCCACTCCACCAGCCCATGGCCCGGCTCGCCGTCCTGCAAGCGGCGGTTCAATCCCTCGCGGATTCTGAGCGGCAGCCGGGCGATTTTTCCAACACGGGTCATATTGAAGCTAAGTTGTCGGGCGCCCTTAGCGGTACCGCCCGCGAATGTTTTGATTGTAGTAGGCGCCTTTGGACGTCACCCGCATCAAGCTTTCATAGACCGAGCGTGGGACGCGCGGGTGATCGTACACGCGCCCGTTGTGAAACTCGACCGTCAGCGTGCTGCCATCGTAGCCCACGGCGCGGATGGCTGATGAGTTGACCCGAATCAGGGTGGTGAACATAGGCATTCCTCTTTGTCTTGTTGTGACTGAGTTTTGGATTTGTGCATACGGCCGACCGCCCTGCGCAGGACAGCTTTGGTGGACGCCTTTGCCCCTGCTTCCACAAGCGCGGTGAAAGCAGACTTGGCATCGATGTCACGGCCTAGACTGTTAAATTTGTTCGGCACGTCTCGCTTGTAGCCCGGCGGAACCTCGAAAGGAAGGAGCCAATTCGCGGGATTTGAGGCGTGCGCTGCCGCAGCCTTGCGGCAACGCATGAGGCAATCGCCGCAAGCCTCAGCCGGGCCGTGCCAGACTTTCCAGCGTGCGAACAACTTGCGGCAGCAATCGTGACTTGAACGTGGCCGTGCTCTTGACGCCGTTCTGCTTCCAAATGGACTCCAGGGCCGGCTCAGTGCAGGTCTCAGCCGTCTTCGTGTCGGTGGCCATGATATAGGGCACCATGGCCTTTTTTGCCCAATCTGGGGCGGTTCTCTTGGTCAGCGGGTCCACGGTCAGGCTGGCGCGAATGGCCGCCTCCGCGCCCTCGTCCAACTTCGGGTCGCCGCGTTCGCGCCATGCGCGGGCAATCGCTTTGGCTTCGTCGGTTTCCCATTTCCGGATCTCGCGCAGATTCCGGTGGCAGCAGTGAAACCGCCACACCAACCGGTCAAGGTAGCGCACCATCGGGGTATCGGGACGGAATTTCGCCGCCTTGCTGGTGTCAGTCGGATAGTCCAAGCCCAGCTCCAATTGCTCCGCCAGCCAGTCAAAACGCGCTCGGCTCTCCGTATGCCGGTAGCGGAGCATCGGCCAGGCGTTCATCTGCCGCGCCGCGGTTTTCAGATGTTCCGGGTATCGGTCCGCCAATCCGTCCAGTTGATCAATCCGCTGATAGGCATCCCAGGCGAACTGGTCTGGCCATGACTCCGGTTGCATCGTGGCGTCTGCCTCGCGCCCATCGTCGGGAAAAAGTGTTTGGTAACGGTCGATCAGGTTTACCGCTTCGTGGCCATCACCTATGGCATGGCCGATTGCCTCGCAAAGCAGATCGCAGTTTTTCGAGAAACCCGCGTGCGCCATGACAAAGGGGGTGATTCTTCGGAAAATGAAAGCCATCGCAAGGTGAAGCTGCTCCAGAACCGCCGCCGCCGCTTGCTGCCAGTCCTCGCGTGCCGCACTTCCGCCGGCGTCAGCGACATCCTTTGCTCGCCAGGCCATTTCTGAAATCGCTTCAACCATCGCTATGGCTGGGGCTGAGAACTCACGCGCCAACACACCTTCTGGCCCCCGTGCCAGAGTCTTGAGCAATGCTACCGCGTCTCCGTTCGTGCCCAACAATTCCGCAAATTTCTCCCGCTGCCCGCGACGCTCCACCGCAATTGCCGCGTCGGCGAGCAGCCGCACAAGCTGCCCCACATTGAAGGCTGCGTTTTGGCTCTCTTCGGTTGCCGCCTTTGCCGGCTTGCCACGTTTTGTTTTGTTCCGTCGTTTCATTGCAGTGCATCTCCAATTTGTCGGGGCCTGTAGTGGCGGCCATCCTGGCCGCCTTCAGCCACAGTCTGCCTCCGTTTCGTCGTCATGTGGTTTCACTGGGATTTGCTTCGGGCAATTTACTGCTCAGGCCCGCACGATAGACGTCACCTTTCCCTCTGCGGAATTGCCGCAAGAAAGCGCAAAAAGCGCGAGAGTCGGGGCTTTTGCGTCTTCTTGGGCTTCTTGTGGCTATTCATTCCGTACTCCAACCTGAGGACTGCTCAGCAATGCCATCCCCCCATGACCGGTTTCTTCCCTTCGTGTTTCTTTCGTGTGGTTCGTGTATTTCGTGGTTGCTGTTGAATTGTCACGGCTCAGGTCTGGTGCCTTTCACAAGCCCAGCGCTGCTTGCTGGCCGCCTTTGGCTTTCGCTTGGGGCGCTTTCTTGAAGGTCTCGTCCAAGCTCGCGGCGCGGGTGGGACGCTCGATCCCTTTGCCCTCCATCAACTCCCGCACCGTGCGCA
>ERZ1292640.291-Hain-H43-02um-R1-291-length-40549-cov-8_pt1 | contig 40549 bp, 42 predicted proteins | sample MGYA00564404_ERZ1292640 | MGnify/ENA primary metagenome ERZ1292640 (study PRJEB36523, sample SAMEA6512636) | groundwater metagenome | collected 2019-01-08 | study: AquaDiva: Metagenomics assemblies of 32 groundwater samples | reverse complement strand
GGCGCCCCGCGAACCATCAACCTGCCCAACCTGCCGCTCGAGCTGCTGCATCCGCGCCATCGCCATCGCTTCGCGCAGGAGGTGTTCGCCCAGGAAAAGGTCCGCGGCACGCAGACGGTGGTGTTGCGCCTCGACGAGTTTTCAACCCCGTCGATCATCCAGCAGGCTGATGGCGGCGACATGCAGACCGTGGTGTGGGCGTGGCTCGAACCGGCGAGCGGCCGGCTGTTACGGGCGCAAGTCAACGCGAAAGACGCCCGCTTTGGCGGGCCGCGCTTCAGCGCCGAGGTCCGGGTCGACTTCAAGGACGAACCGGCCCTGGGCCTGCTCGTGCCGTCCGAAATGAACGAGAAGTTCTTCGTCGACGAGGCCGGTACCGGGACCGGCACCGCGAAGTACACCAACTACCGCAAGTTTCGGACCTCGGCGCGGATCGTTCCGTGACCTAGACGTGCGCGGCGTGCGCGTGCGGCTCCTGCTTGGTGTCCTTCGCTACTTCACCGTCGCGGATCGCGATCACCCGGTGCGCGTAGGCGGCAATGTCGGCTTCGTGCGTCACGAGGATGATGGTGTTGCCCGCCTCGTGCAGGCGGGCGAACAGCGCCATGATCTCGACGCCGGTCTTCGAGTCGAGGTTACCGGTGGGCTCGTCGGCCAGCAGGATGGACGGGTTGTTGACCAGCGCCCGGGCGATCGCGACGCGCTGCCGCTGGCCGCCTGACAGCTCGTTCGGCTTGTGGGTCATGCGATGCGTCAGCTCGACCTTCTCGATCGCCGCCTTGGCCTGGGTCAACCGCGCCTGCTTCGACATGCCGGCATAGACCAGGGGCAGCTCCACGTTGGCCAGCGCCGATGCGCGCGGCAGCAGGTTGAAGGTCTGGAACACGAACCCGATCTCTTCGTTCCTGATGCGGGCCAGCTCGTTGTCGTTCATCTCGCTGACCAACTTGCCGTTCAGCAGGTAGGTGCCCTTGCTGGGGGTGTCGAGGCAGCCGATCAGGTTCATCAGCGTCGACTTGCCCGAGCCGGACGGCCCCATGATGGCGACGTACTCGCCGCGTTCGATGGTGATCGACACGCCGCGCAGGGCGTGGATCTCCTCGTCGCCCATCACGTACGTCTTCCACAGGTCCCGGGTTTCAATCAGCGGCATATAAGAAGTCTATCAACCTAGACGGCGAAACCGGCCGCGGGGTTTCCGGGTTGGGCCCTTCAAGCGCAAACCTGGTCGATTAGCTTGCGGACCGTGGCCGAAATGCCGTCGGGCGCCTGGCAGGTCCAGTCGCCGGTATTGACCACGACCACCACCAGTTCCGCGGGGCCATCGGCGGCCGGGCGTTGGCGAGAGGCGCCTTCCATGGCCCTCTGCAACTCCCGCGGTGGCGCCAACTGGCGGCCGAACAACAGTACGACCACGGGCGACTTGCCGGCGTGCACTCGCGCCCGGGACGCCGCGCTCCAGGCGTCGCTGACGGCGGCAGCATCGGCCACCTCACTCACCCTGACGAGCACGCGCGGCGGGTAACTCCCGATGAACCGCGGCTTGGCCACCGGCACCAGCACCGCGTCGAAGCCGCGGATCGCCGGCGTCTCGGTCGGGCCATACAGGTTCTCGACGATGCCGTGCACGCGGGCGGTGATGGCGCGCTTCAGAATCTGATCGCGGCCGGCGCGTTCGGTCTCGAACAGCCGCTTGGCCGACGACGGCGGCGGCGGCGGCTGGGAGTCCGATTCGACCGGTGGCTGAATGCGTGGCTCGGCCGCGGCCGGGACCGGCGCCGACTGCGGGCCGTCCTGGGGAATCGTCGGCGGCAATTCGAAGCCCGCCACGCTGGCGTCGTACTGCTCGCGCATCAGCGGATCGCTCAGCGTCTTGTAGGCAACGGTCAGCTCCGCCGCGCGCGTCGCCGCCATCTCCTGGAACTCAGGGCCCAGGTGAATCACCTTGTCAGGGTGGTAGCGGGCAATCTCGCGGCGAAACGCCTTCTTGATGGTGTCGGCGTCCGCATTGGGCGGGACACTCAACAGGTCGTAGTGGCTTTTCACGTGGGGGGTCAGGACAAAACTAGTGGTTTGTCCTCATGCCGTCAACGTCAGGGCATGCCCTTCTTGAATTCGGCGACATTGGTCATCGAGGCGGCTGGGAGTTCGCGCGCCACCTTCCGCTCACGCAACCGCCGTTCGCTCCTGGCCTCGGTACCGCGCGCGCAGTAGGGGCAGAACGTCCATCCAGGCTGCAGGCTGCGGGAGCACCCGGGGCAGGCGCCGCTCAGCCGGCGGCCGCAGTTCGGGCACGCCACGAAGTCGAGCGCGACCGGGCCGCTGCAGCCCGGACAGACGCTGCGCATCTCGCGCACCTCGGTGACAACGCGCAGCAGTTCCTCGGCGGTGGTGACACCCGCCTTCACCTTGGCGAGCGCATCGTCGCCGAGGGCCAGCATGCCGGTGGATTGCGCCACTTCGCGGATCGCGTCTTCCGATGCCCGTTGCGCGATCATGCGGCGGATGCGGTCGGTGATCTTCATCACCTCGTAGATACCGATGCGGCCCTTGTAGCCGGTGTGGTGGCACGCGTCGCAGCCGACGGGGCGGTAGAACGGGATGTTGGCCGCCTCGGCTTCGGTGATGTTGAGGGCGCGCAGCGTGTCGGGCGGCGGCGTGTACTGCCGCCGGCAAGCCGCGCACAGGCGGCGGACCAGGCGCTGCGCCACTACGCCGATGGTCGCCGACGCAATCACGTAGGGCTCGACGCCGATGTCGGTGAGCCGGGTCACCGCCGACGGCGCATCGTCGGTGTGGAGCGTCGTCAGCACGAGGTGGCCGGTCTGCGCCGCCTGCATGGCAATGCGGGCAGTCTCGTTGTCGCGGATCTCGCCGACGAGAATCACGTCGGGGTCCTGGCGCAGGATCGAGCGCAAGGCGCTGGCAAAGGTCAGCTTGATCTTTTCGTTGACCTGCGTCTGGTTGATGCCGGGCAGTTGGTATTCGATCGGGTCTTCGATGGTGATGACGTTGGTGCGTTCCGACTGCACCGCCATCAGCGCCGAGCAGAGCGTGGTGGTCTTGCCGCTGCCGGTGGGGCCGACCACCAGGATCATGCCGTGCTGGAACTTGAGGAAGCCGCGCAGGTCGTTCAACGCCGAGGCCGAGAAGCCCAGCTCCTCGAGCGGGGGCACGCCGCGGTTCTGGTCGAGGACGCGCAACACCATCTTCTCGCCGTGCAACGTGCGCAGGGTCGAGGCGCGGAAGTCGACGTCCTTGCCGTCCTCGGTGGCGACGCGGACGCGGCCGTCCTGCGGCAGCCGCTTCTCGGCGATGTCCATGCCGGCCATGATCTTGAGGCGGGCGATCAGGCCTTCGTGGACCCACTTGGGCAGGTCCATCACTTCCTTCAACAAGCCGTCGAGGCGGTGCCGGATCAGCACGCCCTTTTCCATCGGCTCGACGTGCACGTCGCTGGCGCCGGCCTTGATGGCGCTCTTCACGACGAGGTCGACCAGGTCGATGATCGGCGCGGCTTCGCTGCGCTCCTTCAGGCCGGCGATCGGCTCGTAGCCGTCTTCGTCGGGCCGGCGCATCAGGGCCGACTCGGCACCGGCCGGCGCGGGGCGGGCGCCGGTGCGCGGCGCCGGCACGCTCGCCTGCGGGGGCGACGTGCGCATCAGCGCCTTGTCGGGATAGCCGGCCGCGATGGCCTCGAGAATATCGGCGCGCGTGGCCACCACCTGCTTGATGCGATAGCCGGTCTGGAACTCGAGGTCCTGAACCAGGCTGAACAGCAGCGGATCGGCCATCGCGACGGTGAGCAGGTTCTTGTCGAGACGAACGGCGACGCAGGATCGCTTGAGCGCCACGTCTTTCGCGATCAACGTGACGGTGGCGACGTCGGGCGGGTTCTCCGCGAGGTTCAGGTAAGGGAAACCAAGCTGGTATGCAAGGGCCTTGGCAATCTGGCGTTCGGTGGCGAGGTTCAGGCGTACGAGGACGGCACCAAGGCGTTCGCCCGTGCGCTTGTGCTCGGACAGTGCCGACTGCAGGTCGTCTTCGGTGATGAGGCCTGCCTGAATCAGGCACTCACCAAGCTTCTTGCGCATTCTCCCCTTCGAGCCTGCCGGATGCAGATCCGTCAGCGCCAGTAACGATCATAGGAAGGGCGATGGACCGGCGCAACCGCGGCTGCAGCGCCATTTGACGCGGCGGCGTGCAATTCTGCGCACCTGTCGATCTTCCTCGAATATCCCCTAAGTGTTTCGGCCAAGAGAGGTTGCCGCCATAGGGCGGTCTGGGGTTACCCTGTGCAGCAGGCAAGGCTTGGATACCAACAGCGAAGATACCGGCATCACCCAGGGCGTTGACGTCGATCTGCGGCGGCATGTCGCCCATCACCTGGCCGATCGGCGCGACGTCATCGTCGCCGACACCGTGGCCACGTTCCCGCTATCGAACGGGTCGCGGCGCCTCGACGCCGACTACTGCGTGCGGCTGGGCAACCTCGTGACGCGGTTGCTGTGCGATGCGGTGACCGAAGGGCGCCTCGACGCGCGCGGCGCCGGCATCAGCGAGCTGGCCGCGGTGGTCGCCGAGCGCGAGGTATCCCCCGAACAATTGTTCATGTTCGTGCACATTGCCATGGGCACCGGCATCGACGAGCTGTCGCTCGACCCGCGCGTCGGCGCCAACACCGAGCCCTGGCCGCAGGCCGCGCAGATCGTCCGGCGCGCCGCCTTCGACCTGCTGGCGGCATGGACGACGCGGTCGGTGCACATGCCGCTGCGATCGTCGATCGAGGACTCGCTCACGACGCTGCATACCCGGCCCGTGCTCGACGCGGTGCTGCCCAAGGAGTGCTGCCGCGCGGAGCGCTTCGAGCACTGGCTGTCGATGATGCTGATCGACGTCGACGACCTGTCGGGCATCAACCGCGCGCACGGCTACGGGGTGGGAGATCGCATCCTCGAGCGCATGGGCATCCTGCTGCGCGCCTACTTCCGCCAGCACGACTGGGTGGTCCGCTATGCCGAAGACACCGTGGCCGTGCTGCTGCCGGAGACCACGCCGGCCGACGCGCTGACGCTGGCCGACCGCACACGCGTGATGGTCGAGGACCGGCTGACGTTCCGCGACTACCGGACGGATCAGCGGGCAGCCGTGACGGTGAGCGTCGCCGTGACCAGCGCCCGCGCACTCGAGGGCGAGCCGATCGATCACGAGCGCTTCGTAATGGAGGCCGAGGCCGCGCTGGTGCGCGCCAAGAGCGGCGGGCGCAATCGCGTCGAGCAGGTGGAACTGCCGCCCCGGCTGATCTCCATCGAGGAAGCAACCGCGCGCCTGGGCACCACGCTCGAAGGCATCGAGGCGCTCGTCGCCGAAGGCAAGCTCGACCCGATCAAGGCCGGGCGCCACGTCCGGCTCGAACGGGCCGTGGTCGAGGCCATGGCCCGCGCGGCGGACCCGGGCTCCTAGCCTCGGCCCCCGACGACGCAGGCCTTACTCGCCGGGCGGCCGGCGATCCAGCGGTTTCATTTCCACCGTAAAGCTGAACGGCACCCGCGCGGGGTTGAAGCACAGCTTGTCGTCGCACGCCTGGTAGTCAAGTGCGCCCGTGATCGTCACCGACGGCTGGGCGGCCAGCAACTTCTGCGCCGCCGGCGTCGCCAGCAGGGTCAGGTCGCGCCGCAGGCGGAACGGCTTCATGAAGACTTCGATCCGTTCATCGAGCGGTTTGAAGTGGTAGATCTCCGATGCTGGATAAACCGTATCGTGCGCCCGCAGCCACGGCTGCGGGTCAATCGTGACCTGCACGACGCGATAGGTGTGCTTGCCCGGCGCATACAAGTGCATGCCGCGCTTCGGCGAGACGTTGACGACAATCGACAGCCGCTCACCGGGCGCGGCGGTGGTGTCGCTGACGGTCGCCGTCAGCGTCAGGTGCGCGGTGTCGGCCTTGACCGCGCCGCCGCCCAGGCCCGCTCCGAGCGAGGTCAGGATGGTGGCAGTCGTGTAGCGCTCCTGGTAAGCGTCCTCGAAGAACCGCGACACCACGACGCCCTTGCGATCGACGATGAACGTGCCGGGATGCGGGATACCAAACGTCGACGACTTCGGGTCGACCGTCTGGTTGAGCAGGCCGTACTGCTTGATGATCGCCGAGCCCGGGTCGGAGACCATCGGGAACGTGATGTTCCGCGACGCCGCGAAACGCTTATGCGTGTCGGGGCTGTCGTAGCTGATGGCGATCAGGCCCAGGCCCTGCCGGGTGATGTCAACGTAGCGGCTTTGCAGCTCCACGAGCTGCGTTTTGCAGTACGGTCACCAATCGGCGGAACGGAAGAACACCAGCATGGCGCCCTTCGGCCCCATGACCGAGGCAAGGGTGTGGGGCTTGCCGAACTGGTCGGTGCCCGAGAACGCCGGGGCCACGGCGCCCACCTGCGGACCAATTTTCGAGGTGTCGACGGCCGGCGGTGCTTGTGCGGCCAGGCCGGCAGCAGCCAACACGATCGTGACCACGGCGATGGCGGAGCGGGTTTTCATCATCACCTAAGACGCCTCCAGACGCTGCAGGGTACACACCGGCCGTTACCCACGGTGAAAATAGCGCCGCGCCCAGTGGTCGAGGGAAATGGCGCCTGGGCCTCGCGCCAACAGGAACATCAGGATCGATGCCCACGTCAGGTGCTCGACCCACGCCTGCGGATATACGAAGGTCTGGATCACCGCGATCATGCCGAGCAACGGCAACGTGGCGACCCGCGTGGCGAGGCCGAGAAACAGGAGAGTCGAAAAGGTGAGCTCGTTGAACGTCGCCATGCCGGCGGCGAGCGCGGGATCGAGCACGGGCACCTTGTATTCGTCGCGAAACAGCAGGGCCGTCAGTTCCGGCGAGCGATACTTCAGCAAACCAGCATTGAAGAACACGGCGCCGACGGCAATTCGCATGGCTAGCTGAATCGCCGCGAGCGGGATGCGCTCGAGACGCGCGGTCAGAGTGTCGAAGAACTTAACGATCATGAGTCGGTTCCTTTTGTCCGGGTCACCGCGCCGATCACCAGCGCCTGACCGAGCATCGCGGCAAGTGCCGCGCCGGGATCGAATTCGGGATCGACCAGCCACGCCCGTTCCGCGGCCACCCCTATCGGCCGGCCGCGCCAGATCGCCTGCCGGAAGGTCCAGTCGCCTTCGGTCAACCGGTTGATCCGAACGTCGCCCCTCGTGCCCCGGCACTCGAGCCACACCGGCTGTTCAGCAAGCATCGTCTGCTCGGGCGCGGTGTTGCTGAGAAAGATTGCCAGCAATTCGTCGATTGGCCACGACGCGTGGCAGTAATGCGTGCCCCCTTGCAGGGTCAGTACGGTGTCGACAAGGTCATCGGCATTCAGAGCCGCCAGCGTGCCGGCATCCTTGGCCGGCGCATCGACCGCCACCGACAGCCGGCCGAAGTGCCACTCGAGATCGGCAAATGGTTCGAGATACGCAACCCGTTCCGCGGCAGGCCAGGTGCCAAGAAAGGCCGGGAAGGCGGCGCCGTACTCGGCAACGCACGGCGCATCCGGCGGGACGGCACCGACGAACTGCGCCGCGGCCGCCTCGACCTGGGCGCTGCCCAACAACCAGGTGGTGGCGGGAAAACGGCCCATGAGGACGGCGATCAAGCTGACGCGATAGTGCCGGAGATGAATGGCCATGCGACGCGTGGCGTCGCGCGGGCCCGCGTCGATCAGTGACGCCAGCGGGCCAGCATCACCAGCGAGCATGGCGTCGCGCACACGGCGCTGCACTTCAGCGAGTGGCGGCATGGTCCTGCTCCAACCGGGACGAGCGGCGCGTCACGTCGTCGGCGACCATCGCCTCGTTCAACAAGGTAGCGAGCGCGGGGATGTCGTTGTCCCACTCGATCAAGGTCGGCCGCGGGCCGAAGCGAGCGACGGCGTGGCCATACAGTTCCCACACTGGCGCGGCGATCGGCGCGGCATGGGTATCGACGATCACCTCGTGGCCGGGTGCCGCATCGTCTGCCTCGACGGTGAAGCCGCCCAGGTGCAGTTCACCGATCGCAGCCGCTGGCAGTCCGTCCAGGTAGTGCCGGGCGTCGTAGCCCAGGTTGTGTGCGCTCAGGTGGACGTTGCTCACGTCACACAGCAGTTGACACCCGGAACCTTGGACCAGTTCGTTCAGGAACTGCACTTCGGTCATGGTCGACCCGGTGAAACCGAGGTAGCGGGACGGGTTCTCAATCAGCAGCGCACGGCCCAGGCCATCCTGGACTTCAGCGACGTGACGGCTGACGATGGCAAGCGTCTCGGCGGTGTAGGGCAGCGGCAACAGGTCGTTCAGGTACTCGCCCTGGTGGGTGGACCAGGCCAGGTGCGCCGACAGCAAGACAGGATCAATGCGGTCCACGAAGCGCCGCATCCGCTGCAGGTGGACACGGTCGACCCCGTGGGCACTGCCCACCGACAGGCCGACCGTATGCACCGAGATGGGGTAGGACCGGGCCAGCTCCTCCAGGAGTTCGGTGGCGTACGGGTTGGCGAGAAAGTTTTCCGGATGAATCTCAAACCAGCCCGCCGCCGGCCGGGTGGCCACCGCCTCTTCGATGTGCGGCAACCTCAAGCCAACACCGGATCGTGTCAGGGCGCGAGGAATCGAGGACATGACGATAGCCACCTGTCGACCCGCCTACTTGGCGGTCTTGCTGCCGCCGACGATGCGCTCGCAGTAGCCTTCAGGCACAAAGATCCACGCTTTGGCGTCGCCGGCACGCTTGGATGAGCCGCCGCACGAGTTGTTGCCGGTGGAGGCGCAGTCGTTGGCGCCGGCCTTGGCAATGCCGTAGCACTTCTCGGCCTTGAACGACGGCATGGTGGCCGGCTTCTGCGCCGACAGGAAGCTGGGTGCCGCAATGGCGGCGGCGAACGCGGTGGCGATGACAAATCGTGTCTGCATGACGTGTGCTCCTCGTGGCGGACCAGTTCCGGGCACATCCCGCCGGCCCCACGTTGAAGTGAGTGCGCCGAGCGCGCCGGACATTACAGTGGCTATGATTGGGCGTGGCGGATCTGGACGAATCGTTGCTGGCGCTGCTCCGCGCCCGCGATCCCGATGCGCTGCGGACGATTGCCGACGAGCACGGCCGGCGAATCTATCGCGCCGCCCGCGGCATGGGACATTCGGCGGCCGACGCCGAAGATCTCGTCCAGGACGTGTTCCTGGCGTTCCTGCTCTCGCTCGATCGCTTCGAGGGCCGCGCGCAGGTCGGCACGTGGCTGTTCGGCATCCTCCACCGTAAGTCGCTGGAGCGGCGCCGCGCCGTGGTCCGCGAGGAGCTGAGCGACCCGATCGACCAGCTGTTCGAGTCGCAGTTCGACACCCGCGGCCATTGGCATCTGGCGGCCGACGCACCCGAACACCTGATTCACGCCGAACAGGCAGGCGGTGCCATTGCCGGGTGTCTCGAGGCGCTGCCGGACCAGCAACGCGAGGTGTTCCACTTGCGTCAGGTCGAAGATCTGCCGGCCGAGGCGGTCAGTAAGATTACGGGCCTGTCGGTCACTCACATTGGAGTGTTGCTGCACCGGGCGCGCGTGCGCCTGCGGGTATGCCTCGGGGAGAAGGGCTGGGGTCGCCGATGATGATGAACTGCAAGGACGTGTCGACCCTGATCGCCCGCGGCGAACTCACGCAGGCGCCGCTGATGCGCCGGCTGGCGATGCGGATGCACCTCGTGTTTTGCCGGCACTGCCGCGCCTTTCAACGACAGCTTGACGCTATTGCGCGGGCGGCACGGGCGGCCACTGCCCGACTGGCGAACGAACCCGGCGCAGAATTCGAAGCTACGCTGACCAGGCGCATGCGCGAGGACCCGCCGCAAGCCAAGTAGGCGCAACCTCGCTCGTGGATGCTGCTACCGGCCGAGCAACAGGGTCTGGGGGTACTGCGCGTACCAGCCGAACCAGAACGCGCGTTGCGCAACGTAGCGCGGCAGCGCCACCGAACCATCGGCGAGCTTGAGCTGGTTCTCATCCTGTTGCCACCGGCGGCCAGCGGTGTCGACGAGGTCTCCCGCTACTGATCGCGCCTGGAACACGACTTCATGCGTGCCTTGTGCGTAGACCCGATTGGCGCCCTTCGGCGACGTCACCACCACCAGGCGGCGGCCGGCCACTTCGAAGTGAAACACCGGCGTGCGCCTGAGGAAGTTGGCGTCGATGGCCACGGGTTGCGGAACTCCCCCGGCCGCAGGCCTGACCTGCATCACCAGGACTTCGGCCTTGTTCCTTAGACGACCGTCCTTCTTCGGCACCTCGAAGTACAGCCGGTCGTTAGAGAAATAGTCACGATAGGCCGCACCCTCGCTGTAGTCACGCTGGTGCCCGGTCTCGAGCGACAGGACGGTCGTGTCCGGATGCTCGGCGCGCCACTCGCCCCAGGTCGTGGTCACAGCCGCGTACGCGGTCAGCCGCAGGCCGCTGCCGACCAGCGGTCCGACCACGGGCTGCCCCTCGAGCGTGGACCACAGGCTCATGGTCTCTTCGTCGAACATCAGCTTGTTCGATCGATACAACAGTCCGCTCGTGCCGAAACCGCGCCGCTTTCCGCCCACCACGCTGTCGTACGGAATGACGGTGCCGCACAGCGTGCAGTAGACGACGGTGATCTCGGCACCACCGAGCTGATCGATGGCCATCTCGTGCCAGGCGAGCACGCGCTTGGGATAGGCGCGCGCCTCGCCGTTGACGACGACCCCGAACACGATGTTGCTGTCGCGCAGGTAGCGCGCCTGTGCCGCGCCCAGGACCTTGGGGTAGTACAGCGGTGGAATGCCGTTGACGGTCACGCCGCCCCAATCGATTTCGTCGAGCCGTATCACGCTCTTCGCGCCAGGCGGGAAGAAGCGCTGCATGCGCTGATCGATGCTGCCCCCGTAGACCATGCCCTTGAACCGCGCATACTCCGGATGCGGCTCGTACGGCAGGCTCCACATCCACGCCCGCCACCCATTGAGGGAGAGGTCGAATCGCCTGCGGGTCTGCTTCTCGAGAAACGCGATCAATCGCGAGCGGATCATCGACTCGCGCGTCACGCCGGTGCCTGGCGCGGCCGCCTGTTCCGCGCCCAGTGAGCGCACACCGGAATCGTCGCCATCGTCGGGCCCGTCGGTCGGCTGGCCAAGGTCGGCGCTGCCGGACGGCGCGGTGGGGCGCGGCGCCGGACGCAAAAGCCGCGCCAGGTCGATGATCATCGGCGTGTACGAGTCACGCCATTGGCCAGCAAGAGTGTCGAGCGCCGCCTTGGCAACACCGTTGTCCGATGACGCGGCCGCGAAAAAGAGATCCAGCGGCGGCGGGCCCGCCACCTGGGCACCAACTGTCGGCACCGCGATCAGCACGAACCACACTGCGACCACGGTCACGACATGACGGGTCACGGGCGCCTCCCGGCCTGACGGGCGGCAAAGGCCGCGTAGGCGGCCCGGCCAAACAGCGCCGCGAGCAGCACGATCACCATCACCGGACCGGCGTGCCAGAGCAACAGGTGCATGGGACCGTTGAGAGGGCACGTCAGTTCCACGCCGAGCGCCCCAACGGCCGCTGCGGCCAACGCGGCGAACGTCACCGTGGCGCGGACGTCGCTTGGTGCGCCACGCCCAACCATGATTGCCAGGATCAAGCCCGGCGTGGCACCGATGGCGAACGTCTTCGCCACACACCCCCAGCCGGCTGCTGGCCAGGTCGTCCCGCCGGCCGCTGCCAGCGGCATCAGTTCGCCGGCAAGCCAGGCCAGCCACGCGCCCAGAGCGACCGCGGGCGCCGCGCGATGCCAGCCGCGAACAGGCTCGCCTGGAATGGCCAAAGCCAGCGCCGCGGCCGCTGAGCTGACAGCGGCCAGGACCAGGAAGGCGATGTGGGCCTGAAAGGGTTGCGAAAACATGGCGGTCGCCAGGTCGCCGCGGCGTCCGATCATCGCGACGGTGGCGGCGCCCACTGCTACCGACGCCATGAGCCACCGCCACAGCCGGACGGGGGGCAACGGCAGGGGCGAAACCGGCCGGAGGTCCCGAACCAGCGCGTCGATCACATCCTTAGTTGCCATAACCCAGTCCAGCCAGGAACTTCCTGAGCACGGCGTAGCCGCGGTGGGCAATCACCTTTACGTTTGCTTCACTCATCCCCGTCTCCCGCGCCACGTCGCTCACGGACATCTCCATCAACCTCAGGCGTTCGATCACCACGCGTTGGGCCGGCGACAACTGCCGCATCGCCTGCGCCAGGTCAGCCCGCGCAATGGCCTCCGCCTCGGGTGATTGCGACCACACCACAGGTGGCACGACGTCCATTGGTTCTTCCCACGTGGCCGTGCGCCGGTGGCGGCGAATCGCATCGATCATCCGGCTCTGCAGCACCGCGTAGAACCAGGGCGCGAACGGCCGTTCGGGGTTCCAGGTCTGCCGTGCGCGATGCAGCGACAGCAGCACGTCCTGGACGACATCGTCGACCCACGCCGTTGCCCCGACCCGGCGGCACACGTAGAGCCTGACGACGTGACCCAGCCCCTGCAGCAGGGCCTCGTACGCCGTTCGGTCGCCGTGCTGGCTCGCCGCCATGAGCAACGTCAGCTCATGCTCTTGCTCTGGGGTCATCCCCGTATTGGACTCCTACGTTTCACGCGACGTTTCGGTTACAGAGCGGCGCCTGTAACCGGCCGGCGTGGTGCTGCGTAGAAGGTTACACAAGAAGCGGCGGCACCTGGCTGTCGCAAGTTGCTGCTGACCACCTTAACCGCCTGGAGTTGACATGAATCGTATTTCCGTCGCCGCCGTCGCGTCTGTTCTGTTGCTGGGCCTCGCGTCGGCGCCGGCGTGGGCGCAGTCCGCACCTCGCTATCGCGTGACGATTACCAACCTGACCAAGGGTCAGACGTTCACGCCGGTGTTGATCGCCACACACTCGCCCGCGACGCGCATCTTCGCGCCGGGCACGGTGGTGAGTCCCCAGCTCCAGGTGCTGGCTGAGGAAGGCGACACCGCCATGCTGGCGGCGCTGCTGCGTGCCACGCCCGCGACGGTCGGCGAGGTGGTGACCGGACCACCGCCGCTGGCTGGCCTGCAGACCCCCGGCACCACGCGCACCTACGACATCAGCGGCGGCGGGACCTTCACCCAGTTGAGCCTCGCGGCGATGCTGATTCCCACCAACGATGCATTCGTCGGCGCCAACAGCGTCATGTTGCCCAGCGGATTCGATCCGATCGCCGTTGACCTGCTGGCGTACGATTCGGGCACCGAAATCAATGATGAGCTCTGCGCCAGCATTCCCGGGCCGAGCTTCATGGAATGCGGCGGACCCGGCGGCGGAGGCCGTCCCGGCCGCGGCGAGGGCGCCATCCCGGTCCACAACGGCATGCACGGCGTCGGCACCATGAACGCGCCGCTGCGCGACTGGCGCGGACCGGTGGCGCGCGTCACGATTGTGCGCGTGCAGTAATGACCCGCAGAGCGCTTTCGTTCACGATCGCCGCGACGGCCATGGCTGTCGCGGCGGCGTGCGGTGGGTCGCATCCGACGCCGACCTCACCCAGTGGCACGTCGTCCAGTGCGTTGCGCGACGATGCCTCGTTGTTTCGTCTGGTGTCGCAGACCGATCCGTTCTCGCGCTACACCTTGCTGCCGAACGCCGAAGAGTTCGCCACCGGCCGATTGAATGGCTCCGAGGCGCACCGGCCGATCATCCGGGTGAGCTTCAACACCATCGCGGCCGGCGCGCTCCAGGGTGGCCGGCTGCCATCGGGCGCCACGTTCCCGTCCGGATCGATCGTGTTCAAGGAGATCAAGCCGAGTGCCACCGCCGCCACCTCGTTGTATGCGGTGATGGTCAAAGACACCGGGAACCCGCTGGCCGGCGATGGCTGGCTGTGGGCGGAGTACGGGCCGTCCGGGTCGGTGACTTACTCCGTGAACAGCCGCGGCGGCGCCTGCACAAGCTGCCATCGTCGCGAACAGGGACCGCGCAACGACTTGGTGCGATCATTCGAAAGGCAGCAATGACCCCACGACTGGGTGCCGCTACCAGGGGGCATCCCCGTGTTGGACTCCTACGCTTCACCTGCCGGTTCGGTTACAACCGCGCCGCGGCAACCGGTTGGCATTCGCGTCAGGCCGCGCCGCCGGCCTCCAACTGCACGCCCAGGCCGTCGGCGATTCGGTTGACGAAGGCGAAGTAGCTGATGATGGCACAGGCGTCGTGGATGGCCCGATCGTCGCAGCCCGCCGAGCGGAGGGTATCAATGTGCGCGCGAGTGATGGCCTGCGGCGTCAGCGTCAGCACCTCTGCGTACGCCAGCAGCGCCCGTTCCCGGTCAGTCAGGTCCGGCGCCGAGATCGGTGACGTCTGGAGTCCGCGCACCACGGCCTCGCGCTGCTCGGCCGCCAGGGTCTGCTTGATGAGGATGACACGGAGTCCCGCCCCGTGGTGGTGCAGTCAATAGTGGCAGTGATTGAGCGCCGACACCCGGACGCCAAGCAGCTCGCGCTCGCGACGCGAGAGCGGCCCGTCACCGTGCATCAACTGCCGGTAGAGGTCGTGGTGCTGCCGCATCACGGCGGGATGGACGGCGTGAATTTGGATGATGTTGTCGGGATCGGCGACGCGGTCTTCGGGTGACAACGTGTCGACGGGGATGTAGTTGATGTAGGCCATGCAGTTCCGGTAGAGGACGATACCTTATGATCAGCACCATGCGCACGGCACTCGTCACCGGCGTTTTCGTGGCGGTCGGGGCCATCGCGTCCTACGCCCAGGGCGATGGCGAGGCTCGAATGCGGTCGTGGTCCGTTGCGCTGGGCGTCGAGTGCGCGCACTGCCATGTGCCGGACCGCTGGATGGAGGCATCGAAACCTGCCTATGCGTTCGCGCAGCGGATGACGCGGATGGTGAGCAGACTGAACGAAGGACCATTGAAGGGCGTGGGCATCGTGACGTGCTGGACCTGTCACCGTGGGCGGCCGATCCCGGCGCGGGTTCCCAGAACCGAATGGGAGCGCATTCAAGCCGACCACGAAACGGAGTTTGCGACACAGCCGGACCGGGCGCTCGGCATGAGCATCTATGCCGCGTCGCTTGGCGTGGACTGCTCGTATTGCCACGAGGCCGACCGGGCCGCCAATGCCAAGGCGCCAAAGGCCATGGTCGCCAGGATGCTGCCGATTTTCGAGGAAATTCCTAAGTACTTCGACGATTCGCGCCGGCCGGTGACGCAGTGCTACATGTGCCACCAAGGCAAGACAAGACCCGAGCGCTGAAATGCGACACGCCGCGCCGCCAGGTGCGTCCCTCAGGCTGCGGCGTCAGCAGGAAGGCGTTGCCCTGCTCGATGACGGTCGCATGCCATGCAACCCTGGCGGCAGCTCGTGACACTTACTAACAGAAGATGACGCCGTCGGCGGACGAGGGGGCCCTTCTGGACGCGGTCTGCCGGGGCGAGGAGGCAGCGTTTCGAGCGCTGTACCGCCGCCATACGCCTCGCATGTACGCCGTTGTGCGTCGCTTGTTGGGCGCACGCCGTGCCGAGGCCGAAGACGTCGTCCAGGAGGCGTGGCTCCGGGCCGTGAAGAGAGTCGCCAGCTTTCGTGGCGAGTCGCTGTTCTCGACGTGGGTTTGCGGCATTGCCATTCGGTGCGCCATGGAAGCAGTCCGCCAGCGGGGGGCGCCAGAACTGGCGGACGGCGTCACGACCGGGCACGAGGGTCGACAGCTCGACCTGGCAATCGACCTGGAATCGGCTGTCGCGGCGCTGCCCGATGGATACCGCACAGTGCTCGTACTGCACGATGTCGAAGGCAGGACGCACGCCGAGATTGCGGAGCTACTCGAGATTGAAGAAGGCACGTCAAAGAGCCAACTCTCTCGGGCCCGGCAGGCCGTTCGAGCCTGCTTGCGCGGGACCAGAGGAGAACAGGAATGAGCCGAGACCGTACGCCCGATGTCGACTGCGAGAGCCTCGCCGGTCAGCTTGCGCCGGAGATCGAGCCGCCGGCCGACCTCGAACAGCGTGTGGTCGCCGGACTTCGGGCGGCCGGCGCACTGAAACCGGGTCGGCGCCGATGGGCGATGAGAGACCTCGTCGCGGCCGCCGCGATGTTCGTGGTGGGATTGACGGTCGGCGTCTACGGCTGGCGCGGTTCACCCGAAACGGCGGATGGGCCGCGCTTTCTCTTCCTCCTCTACCCCGATGGTCCTTCGCAGCCGAGGGGGCCCGGAGAGGACGCCATCGCGCGGGAGTACGCCGCCTGGGCCGCCGGACTGCGCCGGTCAGGCCGGATAGTCACGGGCGACCGGCTGAGCCGGGGGCGACGAGCGGACGTTGGGGGCGCGGATGGAGGTTCGCTCGACAGCACGCTTGAGGGCTTCTTCATCGTCGGCGCCGATTCGCTACAGGAAGCGGTGCATTTCGCCGAGGGCAGTCCACATGTGCGCCACGGTGGCCGCATCGTCGTGCGCGCGATTGACACGCCATGAGGCGGGCGTGGCAGCACATGAATCATGCCTTCACTCGTTTGACACCGCCGTGCAACCCTTTACACATCCGGGCGCACTCAACCTGCGGAGGTATTCCATGACAAGGCAGAAGCGCGTGGTGCTGCCGGTGCTGGCGGCGGTCGTGATGGCGACCGCCGCGGTATCGGCGCGAAGGGACAGCGGGCAGGCGGCAGTCACATACCGCCCCGAGGTCGTTGTGCAGATCGGCGTGTCCGACATGAACCGGGCGGTCGCCTTCTATACGACCACGCTCGGGTTCAAATTGTCCGAGCGACGGGACGATCTCCAATTCGCACACATCGCCTCGAACCTGCCCGGCCTCGAGATCGGGCTTGACCAGGTTCTGGTACGCAAGGGAAGCGGGTCGGTGGTCCTGAACATCGGCGTCGCGCATGTGGGAGCGGCGCGGCGCACACTGGAGGCAAGAGGCGTGGTCTTTCGCGGGGACACGGTCGTGATCCCAGGGAAGGTCGCACTGGCCGCGTTCACCGACCCTGATGGCAATGTGCTTCGATTGGCGGGCCCTCCAGACACGGCGGGCGCTACCAAGTAGGGCTCGACATGCGAATGGTGGCACCGCGCGCTCAGGCTCATCCCTCCGTCCCCATTTGCGGTGCCAAGCGAGGCGATCCGTGATCCATAGTTCCGTGCGCAACTTGACCATTGCCGTCGCCTTGTCGCTCGCAGCCGTCGAGGCCGCGTCGCAGACGCTCGTCGACCGCCACATCGTGGTCGACGGCACGACCATTCGATTTCGCTGCGGGGGAGAGCGCCGCCCCGGTGCACCGCTGGTCGTGCTCGAGGCCGGCGCCTTCAACACCGTCGACACATGGCGGCACGTGCAGGCGCCAATTGCTGCCTTTGCGCGCACGTGCGCTCACGATCGCCCTGGTCGCGGTGAGAGCGGCGCGACACCTGAGGGCCTCGACGGGCGCAGCTACGTCGCGCTGCTCGCTAACGCACTGCGCACGGCAGGGGAAGCGCCGCCCTACGTGCTCGTCGGGCATTCGCTGGGCGGCCTCATCGCGCAGCTGTTCGTCACGCAGCGCCCGAACGAGGTCGCGGCCATGGTGCTGGTGGATTCGTCGCATCCCGATCAGGTTCGCCGCTTGGCCGATTTGCCACGTCCGCCACCGTCCGCCACGGCAACGCCTGCGGCCACAACGGCACCGCGACCCGAGGCCGTGTCGCTCGACGCGTTCGCGGCAGCGTTGCATTACGCACCGCCACGCATCGGCGTGCCGCTCGTAGTCCTCAGCCGCAGTCGGTGGACCAACGGCGTGGACGGACCCGCCGATCTCGCGTGGCTGGTGCGCTGGCAGGAGATGCAACGCGACTTGGTGCGAGAGTCGGCCGATGCCCGTCACGAAGTCGTCGTGGGCAGCGGCCACTACGTGCAAAACGACGCACCAGCGACGGTCATCGACGCCGTGCGACGGCTCGTGCCGCAGCACTGAGGACGAGTCAGGATTGGGCGGCCCGCCCGGCGCGCTTCTCCCGGTGACGTTTTTCGGTCCCCGCTTGATTGGCGCGCCGGGGAACCTGGACCTGAGAAACTGGGCCCCACACCCGGCGTCTAACCACTAGACTGGTTGACGGGTCGGCAAATTCTCAAAGTTCGAAGGGTTCGCATCGATGAAGTTCAGCGTTGTTCTTCTTGTCGCGGCCGGGCTGGTGTTGGGCCTGCCAATGGCTGGCGCCGGTCAGACGCGGCCGCGGGCCGAGGTGGTGCCGGTGGTCGAGGCCGACGGCGTTCACGCCGGACAGACCATTCGCGTGGCCGTGAAGGTGACATTGCCTCCGGCCCTGCACGTGCAGTCGGATGCCCCGCGCGATCCGTCGTTCATTGCCACGGCCCTGTCGCTCATGCCGCCTGACGGCTTCACGGTCGGAGCATTGTTCTATCCCGAACCGTTTGAACTGAAGCAAGAGGGTTTGCCGGAGCCGCTGGTGGTGTTCGGCCACGAGTTCGTGACCGGCGCCCGACTGACGATTGGCGACGGCGTCGCACCCGGCGAGTATGTCGTGCCGGGCCGGCTGCGCTACCAGGCGTGTGACGACAAGGTCTGCTATGCGCCAGCCAACGCCCAGTTCGAATGGCGCGTGCGGGTGGTGGCCGCGGGAGCGGCGGTGAGCGCGCTCGAACCGGCGACCTTCCAGGCCCTCGCCGCAAACCGCGAGATCGCGCCGACGGCGGCTACGACGGCCGCGTTTCCAATCGCGGCCGCGGCCCCGGTGCGAGCCGCGGCGCCCACCGACGTGATGGCGGCGCTCGATCGTTTCGAGCTGCGCGGCACCACCGGCGGCTACCTCGGCCGCGACGACTTCCTGCAGTTCATCAGCGACGCCGAGAGCGGCGTCGCCGCCGCGGGGCTGTTCGACGGCCGCGGGCCCCTCGCCATCCTGCTCATCGTCCTGCTCGGCGGCCTGGCGTTGAACCTGACACCGTGCGTGCTGCCGATGATCCCGATCAACCTCGCCATCATCGGCGCCGGCGCGCAGGCGCAGAGCCGCAGCCGCGGCTTCCTGCTCGGATCCACTTATGGCGGTGCCATGGCGCTGGTCTACGGCCTGCTCGGCCTGGTCGTGATTCTCACCGCCGGGACGTTCGGCACGATCAACGCCTCGCCGTGGTTCAACCTGGCCATCGCGGTGGTGTTCGTGGTGCTGGCACTCGGCATGTTTGACGTGATTCCAATCGACTTCTCGAAGTGGTCGGGGCAGGCCGGCACGGGCGGCGGCCGCGGCACGTTCGGTCTGGCGTTCACGATGGGCGCGATCGCGGCATTGCTCGCCGGCGCCTGCGTGGCGCCGGTCGTCATTCAAGTGGTGCTGTTCTCCAGCAGCCTCTACGCTGGCGGCACGTCGATGGCGCTGGCGCTGCCCTTCTTCCTTGGCCTCGGCATGGCGTTGCCGTGGCCGCTAGCGGGCGCCGGCATTGCCGCGCTGCCGAAGCCCGGGCCGTGGATGGTCCGCGTCAAGCAGGTGATGGGAGTCGTGATTCTGGGCACCGCTGTGTACTACGGGTACCTCGCGTATGGCATCTTCGACAACCGCAACGTGGACGCGTCTGCGGTCTCGGGCAGCGTGAAGGAGAAGCTCGCCGAAGGCTGGACTGATTCGCTCGCCGAAGGCCTGGCCGTGTCCGCGCGCGACGGCAAACCGGTGCTGATCGACTTCTGGGCGACCTGGTGCAAGAACTGCCTGACCATGGACAAGACGACGTTCGCCAACACCGACGTCAAGGCCGCACTCGATGGTTACGTGAAGATCAAGGTCCAGGCCGAGGACATGGACGCCGAGCCCGCCGCTTCCCTGTTGGCACGCTTCAAGGCGGTTGGGCTGCCGACGTACGTGATCCTGGGCCCGCCCGCGGCCGCGCCCTAACGCGCTTTATCCGTCTCGGCTTGTTGACTGGCGCGATACCGCGCCCATGTGTCCTGCTCCCAGGCCACTGGATCCATCCCTCAACAGGCGGTCGGCGCCTGGTTGTAGCCCTCCCAGATCTGGCGCGCGACCGTCGCCGCCGCCTTGATCCTCGACCGCAGCGCTTCGCTGAAAGGCTGTCGCTCTTGTTCGTGACGTCGTGACATGCCTTGATGCTACTCGAAATCGCCAGCCCCGCCGCTAGTGCGGACCGCTGAGCGCGAGCGTCCAGATGTTCGCGCGCATTTCGCCGCGCTCGAACACGATCGCCTCACCGGAGGCGGACCAATCCGGATAGCGCACGAACACGCGCGGGGAGCCGGCGGCGTAGATTTCCGACTGCTGCCCTGACGCGACGTCGATCGCGCGCAGGCTCCACACGCCGTCTCGCATGGCGGCCGCGGCCACCCGGCGGCCTTCTGGCGACCAGCTGCGCACCCACGTCTGGCCGCGCTCGCGCGTGAGCAGGCGTAGCGCCCCCGAGGCCACGTCGACCACTCCCGCCTGCATGGAGCCGCCGTCCTTCACTTCCACCGCGATGAACCGTTCGTCGCGCGACCAGGCCGGGTAGCCGGCCGAGGCGGTGCCGCCACCGATCGCAAGCGGCTCGTACCGATCCGTGCCGGACACATACAACGCGCGGCGGCCGATCGGCGGGGTCATCACCGAGAATGCCACCCGGGTCATCGACGGCGACAACTGCAGTTCGGCCAGCCAGCCCGGCACGCGCGGCTCGGCGCTGTTGGGCAGGAAGTTGAACAGTTGCTCCTCGCGCCGGGTGTTCACAGCCACGGCCCAGACGCTGTTGACCCCGTGGCGCTCCGACACATACGCCACGCGCTTGCCGTCGGGGAACCATTCCGGCTTGTGCTCAGGCGTCTCATCGGCGGTCAACTGCAGGGGCGCCCCGCCGTTGATGTCCATCATCCAGATGTTGGGCAGCTCGCCGCTGCGCGCTGACACGTAGGCGACGCGGGTCGAATCCGGCGAGATCACCGGCAACGAATTGCGCCGGCTGGTATCGCTCGTCAAGGCAACGGCGGCGCCGGCGGGCGTGCCGTTCGCGCGAATGGGTTGTTTCCAGATCTGGCTGTCCAGAGTCACGCCGGCGAAGGCCAGGCGGCGGCCGTCCGGCGCGATCGCCAGCCCACGCACGCCCGGCACGCCGGGGACCGGAATCACCTCTGGTGCTCCCCGCAGCGTGCCGGTGGCGGCGTCGAACGGCAACCGCGTGATGAACGAATCGCCGCTGGCCACGAACAGCGCCGAGCCATCTGGCGCGAAGACCGATTCGAACAGTCTCGGCGCCTGGTGCAGTTTTCGCGGCGCCCCCGACGGCGGCTCCACGATCCAGACGCCGTTGTTCGGCCCGCCCTCGAACACCGTGAAGGCGACGAAGCGGCCATCGGCGCTCCAGGCCGGCGAGGCGTGGCCGCCGATCGGCGCATCACTGCGCGTCAGCGGCTGCGCGGTGCCGCTCTCGGCGTCGGCGATCCACAACGTCGATCCCACTTGCGCGCTAAAACCGCCCGGCGCGGTGTCGGCGTGCTCGTCCGACTGGTAGACGATGCGGCGGCCATCGGGCGACCACGCCGGCCGGGAGCCAGTCGCGGCCACCTGGCGCGGCGTGCCACCGCGCGCCGGCATCACCCAGATGCCGCCGCGACGGTATGAGTGAAACGCGATGCGGCGGCCATCGGGCGACCACGCCGGCTGCGCGTTGTGGCCGCCGTCGGAGGTCAGCGGCGTGTCGACGCCGGTGCCACCGAAGCCGCGAACGTAGATCTCGAGCGACCCGCTGCGATCCGAGACGAACGCCACGCCATCGCCATTCGGGGAGAACGCCGGGTTGAGATCGAGCCCGCCATGGGTCGTCAGTTGCACCGGCCACGAAACACTGGCGGCCGCCGCGGATCGATCGTTCGTGCCAAGCGCCGCGGCCGGCGCATTTCGCTGGGCCCAGGCCAGCGTCATGACCGCCACCAAGCCCAGCACCGCAGCCGCACCCAACCCGGGCATGAAGGGCCGGCGGGCTGGCGGCACTATGGGCACCGGCTCGGCGGACACCTCGGCTACCTCCGGGGCATCACCGATCTCGACCGGATGAATCCAGCGGTAGCCGCGCGTGGGTACGGTCTCGAGGTAGCGGACCTGCCGCACGTCATCACCCAGGACACGGCGCAGTTGCGCGACGACCCGGGTCAGGGCGTGGTCGGTGACGGCCGTCTCCGGCCACAGCGCCTCGAAGATCTCCTGCTTGGTGAAGACGTGGCCGGGGCGCCCGAGCAGGAGCACGAGCAGGTTGAACGCCTTGGGCTCGAGCGTCAGCGCCACCCCGGCGCGCTCGAGCCGGTAGCTGTCCAGGTCCAGGACGAAGTCACTCCAGCGATATCGCGTTGCCACTGCCTGCAAGATACGCTGAGTCGCGCCCATTGGTTGGCATGATGGCCCTCGTCAGGAAAACATCATGCGGTTGGACCCGGATTTCACCCCAGAATCAGGCGGCCGGCGGGTCCGTCGAACGTCACCCGCTCGAACAGGTGCAGCGGAAGCAGACCGTCACCCGCGCCGCCGTGCTCAACGACCACCGCCGGAAGGTCGTGGAGGGTCGAGCCGCCGACGCGGAACTGGCTGATGACGACGTGCCGGGCATAGCCGCGGCCCTGGAACGTGTCGAGCCTGACGATGCCGTCACCGGGCCGCGACGGCAGCTGTTCCCGGCCGGCGCCCGAGAACAGCACGAGTCCGCCGGCGCCGCTGTCGGGCACGAGCCGGAGCCGGGACCTGCCCTGCGATAGCTCCACGAACGGCAGCCCGTCACTGAACGCCAGCGGCAGCACGGCAATGGATCCGGCGGCGGCCGACTCGTCACTGCCGTGCCAGGCGACCCGCCGGTTCCTGAAGTCGATGGTGTAGCGCAGGTTGGCCAGCACATCCTGGCCGATCACGCCGTGCACGTCGCCGGCAATTGCCAGGTCCCGGCGCGGGACGACGGTGGGCATGACGCTCAACTGGTGAGCGCCCACCTGTATGCGATCGATGCGAACGACCATGCGTTCGCGATCGCCGACGGGAGACTCCACCGTCGTTCTCGCCACGGCCGGGAGTCGAAGGCTCAGCGCGAGTTCCTCCGACACCGAGGAATGACTCGCGCCGGTGTCGAGGATCATCACGAAGGGGCCAGCCCCATTCAGCGACGCCGGAATCAGGATGCCGCCTTGCTGCCCCAGCGCGAAGGGGGTTGAATCGGCGGCCGGCATCGAACCACCCAGACACGACAGCCCCGCTACCAACACGATCGACAAACTCCGCACGGGTCACCTCCCCAATGGGGAGGAGTCTGACGGCCGGCGGCCGGCGAGTCGTGATGGCCGCCTGACGAATCACTGACGAAATCGTGACTCATCCCGCCGTTTGTCCCAAGGCGAGACAGGCGCAGCGTCGCCGGTTTCTTTCGAGGCATACACGTCACGGTGACCTACCGCGAGGCCGACGGAAAGAAGTGTCTCCAGCAGATCGAACACGTCGCGACGAAATGACCAATGCAGTGACGGATACCGCGCGATAGGCATGAGCCTTGCGATCATCGTCTGCATGAACATGAATCGTCGCAAGACTGTCCTCAAGAGTGCACGCCTCGCCGCTGCGGTTGTGATGGCGAGCCTCGTTGCTGGAGCTGCGTCGGCCCAATCCGGGCGCGGCTCCTTCAACGGCCTGTATCTCGGTGCCGACGCGGGCAGGCAGCACGTCATCGGCGGGTCGCTCGTCGACAGCGTCGATACGCTGCAGGACGACTCGCGGGTCGTGGCCTCGGTGTTCGGCGGAGTGCGGGGACAGGTCCGGGGATTCGTAGTGGGCGCCGAACTCGGGTTCGGTCGAACCGATGGCGACCTGGTGCTCAACGACCCATCGCGGCAGCTGACCGTGGACTACGTGAACGACTCGCAGTGGAACTGGATGCTGAACGCTGGGCACACGATCGGGTCACGGACCTTGCTGTTTGGGTACTTGTCAGAGGTGACCCGCAAGTTCGACGTCAACATCATGCGCGCGGGCGTCACCACCGGGCAGCAGGACGAGCAGGGCCTGCTGCGGTTCGGCGGTGGCATCGAGCGAGTGATGACCGGACCGTTGCGGCTCCGCGCGACCATCGGCACCTCGCGTGCCGACTTCGGCGATCGGGAGGCGAACATCGAGATCGGCAAGCGCGTCGAAGCGTCGATTGGCTTGGTGATCCAGTTCTGACGCGTCACGCGTTCGCGCTCGACAGCCCGCGGAGCACCTCGGCGAACCGGTCAATCTCGCCGGTCGTGGAGTAGAGATAGAGCGAGGCGCGGGCGACCACGGTCGCGCCGTAGCGCCTGAGCAGCGGCAAGGCCGCCATGTCGCCGCCGCGAATGGCGATGCCTTTGGCGTCCATCGCCTCGACGATCCGCGGGATCGGAATGGCGCCCAGTGTGAAGGCAAACACCGGCACGCGTCTCGCGGAGGGGCTGAGCGTGCCCAGCACGCGCAGGCCCTTGATCTCGGCAAACCGCCTGGCCGCATGCTCGACGAGCATGCGGTCGTGCCGGGCCAGCGCCTCGAAGCCGATGCCCTCGAGCACGTCAATGGCGGCCGCCAGGCCAACGGGGCCCGACACGTTCGGCGTGCCCGCCTGGTACTTCAACGCGCCGTGTTCGAGTTGCGCCGACGTGGCGTCAACGTCGTGGGCCATGTTGCTGCCCCACTGGTAGGGCGGCATGGCTTCAATCAGGTCGCGGCGGCCCCACAGGACGCCGGTGCCCATCGGTCCCAACAGTTTGTGCGCCGAGCAGGCCAGGAAGTCGCAACCAAGCGCGCGCACGTCGAGCTTGAGGTGGGGCGCCGACTGCGCCGCATCGATCAGGCTCAGGGCGCCGCGCCGCCGTGCGACCTCGCAAATCTCCGCGGCTGGATTGATGATGCCGAGCACGTTCGACACCTGGCTGAAGGCGACCAGCCTCGTGCGACTCGTGCACGCTTCGGCCACCCGCGACGGCGACAACGTGCCATCGTCATTGAGGTCGACAATCCGGATGGTCGCGCCGACACGTTCGGCGAGCGCTCGCCAGGGCAGCAGGTTCGAGTAATGCTCGGCAACGGTCAGCACGATCTCGTCGCCGGACCGGAGGTTGGCCGGGCCCCACGCCGCCGCCACCACGTTGATGCCCTCGGTCGTGCCCTTGGTGAACACCACTTCACTGGCATCGGCGGCATTCAAGAAGGTCGCGACCCGTTGCCGCGCATCGCCGAAGTGTTTGGCCGAGCGGCGGGCCAGCGTGTGCAAGGTTCCCGATGGGTTGGCGTTGTCGGTCTCGTGAAAGCGCGTCAGCGCGTCGATCACGCGCCGCGGACGCAGCGTGGTGGCGGCGCTGTCGAAGTACGCCAACGGATGTCCATTCACCGACTGCTGCAGCGCGGGAAACTGCGCGCGCCAACCGTCGGCGGCCGGCTGAGACGATGCGTGGCGCGGGGCGTGAGTCATCGCTGCGGCCGCGCCAAGCGTGTGCAGGAACGAGCGACGGTCGTAGATCACCTGGTCCTCCCCTTCCGGCCGGCCGGTGTGGCTTCGGGCGGACGCGATCGGTAGTAGGCCTCGATCACCTCGATGCCACGCTCGAGCAACAACTCGTCTGACGGGTGCAACTGGCGCAGCCCCTCAACCAGACGGCCGAGGGCGGCGGCCTCGGGCATCCCGTCCTGGCCGTCCTTCAGGTCCAGCGCGTGAACGGTGCGCGCCAGCCAGGCCAGGCCCGGCGCGTGGATCGAGAATCGCGCGATCAAGGTCTCGAACGTGCAGCCGCCATCGACATGACCGAACTCCGCGCCAAACATGTCGAAGGGAACGGCGCGCTTGCGACCCGCGGCTGCGGCCGCGAGCGAGTCGGCAAAGGCGAACTTCGCGCCGGGATCGATGAACCGCCGAATCAGCCAGGCCGATGCAAATCGATCGATGCCAGGGCGCGGCCGGGTCACCCAGGTGCGCTTCTGGAAGTCAGCCGTCTTCAAGACCGCGTCATCAGTTGTCGTCATTGAGCCCTCCCGGACCGGCTGCAGCAGCGCGCCGACCGCGGCGCGAGCCGCGGGCCCGTTCGCCGCGCCGAAGTAATCGATGCTGTCGAGATGGGCGAGGCGGTCGGCCAGCGCCTGCGCCTCGCGGCTGGGACCGCGTTGACGGCGCGGCCCGCGCGCCAGCTTGGCGGCGGCCTTCTGTAATTCCACGAAGTCGGCGTGGCGCGCCGACCGGAAGGCCTCGCGCAGATCCTGGTCGGCTCGCTCATCGACGGCGCTGGCCACAAACAGCATGGCGTCGCCGCCGGCGGCGACAATGTCGGCCCGCAACCACTCGAAGTCCTCGCGCGCCGCCTCGGAGTGCGGCAACGCGTAGCCGCTGTTCTTGACCGGGAGGGCGCCCAGCCGCTGCAACTGCCGCCAGGTCCGGACGCGGGCCGCCGTCGGACGGGTCGGCAGCTGGAACATCAGCAGCAGCCATCGGTTGTCGTGTGATTCTGATATCACAATGATGTGTAACATATATTACACCACCACGGCTGTCAACCGGGCGCGCCCCGACGGTGCCGTCGGACCCGAGCAAACGCGCCGCAGTCGCCACGTTGCTCAGGGTGCGACCCTCCCGGTAACCGGAGCCGCCTCCTGTTCCGCCACGAGTGACACTCGCGGCCCCGAGCGGTGTTTAAGTAAGGCAGTGAGCGACGGCCCAGACGTCGAGGCGCTCAGCCAGCGATATGGCCCGATGGTGCTTCGACGCTGCCGGCGGTTGCTCCGGAGCGAAGAAGATGCCCGCGATGCGTGCCAGGACGTATTCGTACGCCTGATCGCGTCGCGGCACAGGCTGGACGGCCAGCACCTGTCGAGCCTGCTGTATCGCATCGCGACGAACTTGTGCCTGAACCGCCTGCGCGATACGCGGCGGCGGCCGGAGACATCGGACGAGGAACGTCTGCACCAGATCGCCTGCGCCGAGGAGACGGGGGCGGCAAGCGAGGCGAGGCTGCTGCTCGACCGGTTGTTCGGCCGCCAACCGGAATCGAGCCGGACGATGGCGGTCCTGCACTACGTGGACGGACTGACGCTCGAACAAGTGGCCGCCGAAACCGGCTTGTCGGTGTCTGGCGTGCGCAAGCGGCTGCGGGGGCTTCGCGAGATGTTGAAGGAGATGGACCGATGAACAGCGCGCCGATCGTTCCTGACATCACGCTGGAGCGATATCGATTGAACGAGCTGCCGGCGGACGAGGCCGGCCGACTGACCGCGCGGCTGGCCGCGGACGGCGACCTCAGGAGCCGCCTGGCGCAACTCGAGGCATCGGATCACCAGATTCGCTCGGAACTGCCGGCGGCGGTCATGGCGCAAGGCATCGCCAGCCGCATCGGCGGCGCCGCAACCGGGGCCGCGACCTCGCCGGTGTCCTGGATGCGCTGGGCCCTGCCTGTCGCCGGCGTCCTGATGCTGGCGTTGTTCATCGTCCGGCCAATTGCGCTGGAGCCGCGGGCAACTGCCCCGGCTGCAACCACCGATGGTGAGCGCGTCAAGGGCCTGGACGGTGCGCTCGCCATTTATCGCCGTACCGAGAGCGGCAGCGAGCTGTTGGCGGACGGCGATCGCGCCCGCTCCGGGGACCTGCTGCGCATTGGCTACAAGGTGGCAAGCCCCGGCTACGGCGTCATCCTCTCGGTCGACGGCCGTGGGCTGGTCACGCTCCACCTGCCAGCCGACGGCCAGCGCGCCGTTGCGCTGCAAGACGGCGACCTCGTGCTGCTCGACACGTCGTACGAGCTCGATGACGCGCCGCGGTGGGAGCGCTTCTATCTGGTCACGTCGCGATCGGCCTTTGACATTGAACCGGTGCTCACCGCACTGCGTCGAGCGGCGCCGCTCGATGGCGCTCCCACGCTGACTCTTGGCCCGGATCTCGGACACGTTACGTTCGCACTTCAGAAGGACACTCGCCCATGATCGCTTTCAAGTCCGCCTGCTGCTGGCTGATTGCCGCCCTGCTGATTCCCACGGCCGCCGCCGCCGGGCCGTTGCAGCGTTACACGCTGATTGTCGGCGCCAACTCTGGTGGCGCGGATCGGCCGCTGCTGCGCTACGCGGTATCCGACGCCGAGCGCTTCGCGCGCGTGCTGGTCGATCTGGGCGGTGTCATGCCCGCCAACGAGATCGTGCTGAAGGAGCCCAAGGTCCGCGACCTCGTCGATGCCCTCGACCGGTTGAGCGTGCGCGTGGCACAGGGCCGGCGCGCCGCGGCCGCCGGCGGCGGCCGGACCGAGGTGTTGGTCTACTACTCGGGTCACGCCGATGAGAAAGGCCTGTTGCTCGGCGAGGATCGCTTTTCCTACCAGAGCCTGCGCGATCGCCTCGACGAGATCCCGGCCGACGTGAAAATCGCCGTGCTCGACGCGTGCGCGTCGGGCGCGTTCACTCGGCTGAAGGGCGGCAAGTCACGACCGGCGTTCCTGGTCGATCAATCCGCCAACATGCGGGGCCATGCGTTCCTCACGTCGAGCGCTGCGACCGAAGCCGCCCAGGAATCGGATCGCATCAAGGCGTCCTACTTCACGCACTACCTGGTCTCGGGATTCCGTGGCGCCGCCGACGTTTCGGGCGACGGCCAGGTCACGTTGAACGAAGCCTACCAGTTCGCCTTCACCGAGACCTTGGGCCGGACGGTTGACTCCAAGGGCGGCGCGCAGCATCCGTCGTACGACATCAACCTGTCGGGCGCGGGCGACGTGGTGATGACGGATGTTCGCCAGACCACTGCCACGCTCGTGCTCGACGAGGATCTCGAGGGCCGCTTCTTCATCCGAAGCGGCCAGGCGCTCGTGGTCGAGCTGTACAAACCGAAGGGACGCCGGATCGAGCTGGCGGTCGAACCCGGCGCGTACGAGGTCAGGGGCGAGATGGAAAAGGTTGCGTCGATTGCAAAGGCCCAGATTGCCGAGGGCGGACGCACCATGCTGGGGGCGCGGCAGTTCGGTGCGACGACGCTCGAGGCGACCCGGAAGCGGGGCGGGGATGACACGGCGCGGTTCTCGGTCGCCGGCCGCAGCCGCTTCGCGCTGCTGGCCGGCGGCTGGGGCAGCCACGGTACCGTGCTCAAGAGAATCGGTGGCGGCAGTATGGACCTGGTCAGCGGCGTCCAGTACACCAGGCATCTCAACGAAGCGCTCGCGTTCACGTTCAGCATGCAGAGTTTCGGCGCCGAAAGCACGCAGGGCATCCTCGGCGGCTTTGCCGCCCCCGCGGGCCTTCGCTGGAACCCGATGCGCGGGGACACCGCGTCGCACCGGGTCAAGCCGTTTCTCACCGCTGGCGCGCTGCCGGTGACGCAGATCGAGTCACAGCGCTATGCCATTGGCTTTCAGGTCGGTGCCGGCGCCGACGTGCACGTCTCGCGATCCTTCATCGTCGGCCTGACGGCCGGCTACAACGCCTTCCCCACCCTGGGTGACAACCCGAGGCACGACGACTTCAAGGGACGAGAAGTGTCGCTCAGCTTCGGGTGGCTCCTGGGGCGAGCCAACCGGGCGACACCGTAGCCGGCAACACCACCAACTGATCGGCACCTCGCAAGGGGTGCCGTTTCCGTCCATCTTCGACTGGAGCTGACATGCGGATATTCGTGTGCGTTGTTGCAGTGGCCTTGATCGCAATGACCCCATCGGCGGCCCGGGCGCAATCAGGATCGGCGGGGCTCAAGGGCGGGCTGATCGCGGCCAACCTGTCGACCTCCGGCAGTGGAGCATTTGAGACTTCGGCCGAAGCCGGCTTCGCGCTCGGCGTGTTTGGGGCGATCGAGTTCGGTGCGATCGCACGGCTGCAACCCGAGGTGTTGATCACGCAACAGCGTTTCGCCATTTCACTGGTTGGGGCCACCGTCAAGAGCCGCGCCGTCGCCGTTCCGCTGCTGATGCACCTGCGTTTCGGCGGGGACCGGCGCGTGCGGCCGGTCGTCTTCGCCGGCCCGCAGGTCAGTTTCATCTCGAAGGTCACGCAGCAGGCGGCACTGGGCGAGACCGACATCAGCGACAGCATCGCCGGCGTCGATACCGGGCTGACCGTGGGCGCCGGGTTCGAGGCCGCCGCCGGGCGCGGTGCCTTTGTCGTCGACGCGCGCGCCACCTTCGGGTTGAAGGACCTGAGCGAGACCGGGCCGCCGGCCCTCAAGTCGCGTGCGTTCCTGCTGCTGGCGGGTTATCGTTTCTAGGCCCGGCGATGCGAACCCTTCACCAGAGCGGACTCGCGTTGATGATCGCGGCCGTCGCCGTCACCCAGTGCGTTCCCTCGGCGGCGCAGTCGGCGTTGCCGCCCGAGGTTCCGCCGGCGCTGGTCCTGCAGTTGCGTGAGGCGATCGACAGCTGGGCCGCGGTCCCCGGCCATCGTGGCGTCAGCGCCTCGGTGATCCTGGCCAACGGCGCGCAGTGGTCCGAGGCGGCGGGACTCGCCGGGCCGGACGAGCCGCTCCGCACCGATCACTTGATGCTGATCGCCAGCATCACCAAGACGATGACCGGCGCCCTGATTCTGCAACTGGTGGATGAAGGCGTCGTGCGGCTCGAGGATCCGATTGGCCGCTGGCTGCCGCCGCACCGGTACATCGATGCCACGATCACCGTGCGGCAGTTGCTGAACCATACCAACGGGCTGGCCAATTACACGACCAGCGCGGCGCTGATTGCGGCCATCAACGCCGACCGGTCTCACGCGTTCACCGCGGCGGAGTTGTTGGAGTACGTCGGTCCCAGCCGGTTCCCGGCCGGCACCGGCACCGAGTACACGAATACCGCGTTTCTGCTGCTGGGGATGGTCGCCGAACGCGCGACCGAACGCGCGATCGTCGATCTTTACCATCAGCGGCTCTGGAATCCGCTCGAGCTGACCGAGGTCTTCATGCCGGCGTTCGAAGAGCCGCCGGGGCCGGTGGCCCTGGCCCTGAGTGGTTCGTTCCTCGTTGCGCCAATGGCGCAGACGGCCAACATCACGGTGGGCAACAGCGCGGCCGGATTGATCTCGAACGCGCGCACCGTCGCCAAGTGGGGCAACGCCCTGTTCCGCGGCAGGGTGATCTCGGACGAGATGCAGGCCGCCATGCGCACGCTGGTGCCGGCTGCCGGCAATATCCCCGGGGAAGCCGGCGCCGGCCTCGGCGTTCGCAGCTATCAGTATCTCGACCGCACCCAGTTTGGCCACAGCGGCGGATCGGCGATGGGCAGCAGCCTGATGCTGCACGACCCTGACACGGGCGTCACCGTCGCGGTGGTGATGAACCAGGGCCAGGGTGCCGAGCACTTCGTGCTGGCGCCGCGGCTGCTGCAGATTGCAGCAAGGTAGATTCCGGCCGCTACTGAAGCCGCCCGGCCTCGATCACCACCCACTGCGTGCCGTCGCTAACGAGCGTCACCTGATCGTAGCGACGCTCCAAGGTAATCGCATCACGCTGGCGCCAGCCCACAATCGCGCCACTCGAGGGACGCACGCTGACGCGGCCGCGATTATCCATGCGGCGCACGACGACCATGCGGCCATCGGCAGCCGACGCCGCCGGCAGCGTGATCACCGCCCGCGGTCCGGGTCGTGGACCGTCGTCATCGCCGTCACGCCCGCGGGTCGCGCCGTTGGTGACGAACACGATTACGCTGCGGTCGGCGGGCAAGGTCACCGTGCCGGCACCGGCGATCGCCTGCGTCGTGAACGCCAAACCCGCGCCAGAAGGCCCCCTAGGCCCGACCGGACCTTGCGGGCCTTGTGGACCTTGCGCACCCGCAGGTCCCGGCGCACCCTGAGGACCCTGAGTGCCCGCGGGACCGGCGGGGCCCGCCGGACCAGCGGGACCTTGCAGGCCAGGCGGGCCCGGCGCACCCGCCGGACCCTGTGACCCAGCCGGGCCGGCAGGACCTTGTGGCCCCTCTGGTCCTGCCACGCCACCACCGCTCAAGGGAGTCGCGAAGACACGCATGGTATCCACGGCCTGGCGGCCGTTCCGCGGATCGGTGACAGTCAACGTGAAATCATTGTTGCCGAAAGCCACTTGTGCCTGAACGCTCGCCACGTTGCCCACCACCGCGCCGTTAGCGGTCCAACGGTAGCTCAAGGGCGCGCCGTCGTTGATGGTGCCAACACCGGTCAAGGTGACGAATGCGGGGTTCAGGCCGTCGGTGAATCGAATCTGGTCTGGTCCGGCGTCAGCGGTAGGCGGCGGCGGCAGAACTTCAATCGCCCGAGCCGCCGTGCTGGCACCGCCGCCGCCAATCACGAGGATCGAGTTGTTGGGGAGGGCGAAGGCGGCGTGCGTGGAGCGCGGCGCAAGCATGTCGCCAAGGCTGACCGGACCGCGGTCCAGCATGAAGGCCTCGACGCCCGCCTGGACTCCCGTCGGGCCATTGCCGCCCAAAACCACGATCTCGGCACCGACCAGGACGGCGGCGTGCTGCGAGCGTCCGGTCAGTAACGCGCCGGCCGCAGAGAAGGTGCGGGACGCCGGGTCGAAGACCTCCACGCTCGACTGGACATCTTCGACCATCGTGCCGGACTGGCCACCGATGACCACGGCTCGTCCATCAGGCAGCGCCGTGACGGTGTGAAAGAACCGGGCCGTCGCCATCGACCCCACGGTCACAAAGGTCGAAGTCACCGGGTCGAACAGGTCGGCGCCACTTGACGCGCCCGTCCCGTAGCCACCAGTCAGCAGCACTGTGCCACCGGCCAGGCGCGTTGCGGTGTGCCACACGCGCAGTTCACTGGTCGCACCGCCGACGATGCTGAACGTCTCGGTGGCCGGATTGAACAGCTCGGCACTCACGCCGAGGCTGCCACCAGCGATCAGCACTCGCCCATCGGCAAGCAATGTCACAGTGTGTGCGACATGCCAAGCATTCATCGTCGCGATGGCGGTGAACGTCTGCGTCGCTGGATCGAAGATCTCCGCGCTCGCGGACGGGGAGCCGGTGTTGCCACCGGCGATCAGCACTCGGCCGTCGGCGAGCCGCGCCGCGGCGTGGTGATAGCGGGCCTCATGCATGGACCCGGTCGGCGTCGAGGTCTGCGTCGCTGGGTCGTAGATCTCGGCGGTCGCGAGAATGCCAGCCGGACTCAGGCCGCCGGCGACTAGGAACCTGCCGTCAGCGAGCGGTGTGATCGTGGCGCTGATCCGGTCGACGGTCAGCGTGCCGGCGGCGACGAAGGGGGACGCCATCAGCGCCGACGACGCCACGGCGACGATCAGGGCTGCGAGGAACCATTTGAGGGTGCGCGAGTGGCTGGTCATGGAGCCATGCTACGGATCGGCTTCAGCTCCCGATAGGTGCATCTTCATGCGCCCTACTCCGGGACTACCGGGGCGCGCGGATCGCCCGGCCCGGGACGCGGCTGCCAATGACGATGCGTTGGCCCTGGAGGCTGCCGCGGGTGTCGAACTCGCCTCCTCGCACGACCGGCGTGCCGTTGACGATGACGTGCATGATGCCCGCGGAATAGGCGGCGGCGTTCGTGTACGTGGACTTGTCGATGACGGTCGCCGGGTCGAAGGCCGTGATGTCCGCGAACGCCCCCACGCGCAACCGGCCGCGATCGCGCATCTCGGGGACCCGCGACTCCAGCCGCCGCGCGGGTTCGATGGTCATGCGGCGGAGGGCCTCGGTCAGCGTCAAGACCTTCTCGTCACGAACGTAGTGACCGAGAATCCGTGCGAACGAGCCCGTCCCGCGCGGATGCGTCGGGTTGTCGTCGAAGTCGCGGCCGCCGTCGCTGGCGAACATCGGCAGCGGATCGGCAATGCCAACGCGCAGCGCCTCCTCGGAGTTGGAGTGCGAGATCACCGAGCCGCCCTGTGCCCGGTACTTGGCGAACGTCTCCCGAGTCAAGCGCTCGCCGGTGGCCGCCCACTGCAGCTGCGCGAAACGCGCCTCCGGCCACGCCTCCCACTTGTCGTAGAGCGCCGATTGAATCAGCGTGGCGCCGGCGGTGTAGGGATAGACCTCGGTCGTCACGTCAACCTTGCGAGCCCGCGCTTCCCGGACAACCCGCAGCCACGCCGCGATGTCGTCGCCGGCCGTACTGTTGATGTGGGCGATGTGCAGGCTCGTGCCCAGGCCTGCTGCTTGGTCCAGCAGACGCGTCAGGCTGGCAACTCCGTCGCCGCCGAGGTGAACCTGCACCACCGCCTGGTGGGCCGCGGCGACGCGCAGGATTCGCTCGATCTCCTGCGGCGATGCACCCGGGGTGTACGCAATACCCATTCCGACACCGACGGCGCCGTCCCGCAATCCAGCGTCCACCATCCGTGCGATCTCGGCGACCTGGGCTTCAGTAGCCGCGCCGCGGCCCAGCCCCGTGGGCAGCAGAAAGCCCCTGTCGCGAAGGACGTGCATCCGGGCGCCGATGTGACCCGCGCTGACACCGAAGTTGATTAGTCGGGCGGGACCCATCATGCGGTACCACGCATCCACGTCCGGCGCGCCGATCTCGAACTCGAATGCGCTCGTCACGCCGTCGCGGGCGGCGTAGCGATAGCTGTTGTCGCCCACGGCGTGCCGGTGGAGGTCGATGAACCCGGGACTGACGACTAACCCCTGAGCGTCAATCGTGTCGCGTCCGGACAGCGGTGCCGCGCTGATCGCGGCAATGCGATCGCCGCGGATGCCGATGTGGCGAATGGCATCCAGGCCGGATTCGGGGTCGACGACCCGCCCTCCGGCAACGACGAGGTCGAAATCCGGCGCCTGGGCAGCGGGAACACCGGGCATCAGGGCGAGGGTCAGCAGGGCAACGCATGCGAGTCGGTTGATCATCACGCTATGCTTAGACGGGGGGCACGGTCGGCGTGATCGGCCACCTTTGTGCTGTCCGAACGGCCTGGACACAGTCCGCGGCCGCGCGACAAGGCATCGAGGGAACATGGGGACCGTGGAACTGGCCATCGTCGGGTTTGCGGGGTCGGGCGTCGGGACCGCCCTCGGCGCGCCGATGGTGTGGGCCCGGCCCGGGCGCGCGGCCGGGGTGCGGCTGATGGGCGGTTGGTTGCTGTCGCTGTCTGCGCTCGTTTGCATCATCAGCGCCAGGCTCGTCGGCTGGCTGCCTGACTCCGAGATGGTCGCTCACTCGGTCAATCTGCTCGGGCTGTCAACTTACCCTCTCCTCTTTCTGTACTTGTGGGAAGAGACACGAACGTCGGCCATGCGGACGCGCTGTTGGTGGCTATGGACTCCGGCCGTGGCTTACTCTGCCGCAGCGGCCATTCGTGGCGCGCTCGGAGGCGACACGGCGGTGCCGTTCGCCTGGCTACTTCCGGTGCTGCTTCTCTTTACGGGCGCCTGCATCGCTCTCGTGGTGCGCCGGGAGCGGACCGCCGGACACGAGATCGTCCCCGCGGCGTGGATTCTCGGCGCCCTGGTGGTCCTGAACCTCGCGCAGGTTGCGCGCATGCTGTTCGGCCACGTCGCGCCGGTGCCGGCGATCGTCCCGGTCGTCATCACGTTCGAGTTCGTGGCGATGGTCGGCGTCGTGGTGTGGCGGTCCCTCCACCTGCCGGCGGTCGTTGCCGGCGGCGGGGCCGGGCCGCGGTACGAGAAGTCCGGACTCGACCCCGACGCGGCGGTGGCGCTGCTCGCGCGCGTCCATCATGCGCTCACGGCCGAGCGGCTCTTCGCCGATACCGGACTCACCCTCGGGCGGCTCGCGGCTGCCGTCGAGTCGACGCCGCACCAGGTGTCGGAGGTCCTCAACCGGCACATGAAAGTCACGTTCCATGAACTGCTCAACCGCCATCGCGTGGACGACGTCAAGGTGCAGCTTCGCGACCCGGCCGCCGACGGCTACTCCGTGGAGGGCATCGGCCTGTCGGCTGGATTCGGCTCGAGGTCAGCGCTGTACGCCGCCTTCCGTCGGCTGGAGGGGATGACGCCGACCGAGTTCAGGAAGCGGCGGTCCTGAGACCTGAGCGGGACAGCGAAGTCACCGGCGGCCTTCGCGAATTCCGATCTGCATCACCAACGCCTGGAAACGTGGATCGGCTCGGAGCGTCGCTAGCGCGGGATGCACCTCCAGCAACGGCGCGATGCTGGCATGCCGGCCAACCGCGTGACGCAGCCAGGCGATGAGTGCGTCGTTTCCGTGGAGACGCGCCAGGACCAGGGCCATTGGTTCGGATCGCGGTCCGCGCCGGTTCGCGCCGGTGGCATCCCACACTTCGAGGCGCCTGGCCGCGGCTGCCGCTCCTGCGGCGTCACCGACAATTTCGTAGGCGTACACCAGGCAGTCGGCCACTTGCAGCGACGCTTGCGGTCCTGACGGGGCGGCGCCTTCGCAGGTGCCCGCCGCGCGCCGGCCGTCGCCGGCATATAGATGACTCCACGCCAGTGCGAGCCTGGCGTGGGTGGATGCGGGGGCGGCATCGAGCGCACGGGTCGCCAGCGCGATGGCTTCGGCGTGGCGGCTGCGTGCCGACCTCAGCCGACTAAGCGTGGTCAGCGCGAACTCGTGCGTCGGCGCGCGCCGCAGCGCTCGTTGCAGATGGTCCTCGCTCTCGTCCCAGGCCCAGCGCCCGTGCAGAGCTTCGAATCCAAGTGCGGCGTGGGCATCCGCGTTGTCAGCATCCTCGGCCAGTGCCGCCTGAGCCGCCGCCCGGGCCCGCGCATAGGCATCGTCGGGCGGCGCAAATCGGATCGAGCCGGCCAGCGTGTGGGCAATGGCCATTCCCGCGAAGGCGTCGGCATAGCGTGGGTGTTCCGCCACCGCCCGCTGGAACAACAGCATCCGGTCGCGAAGTTCGGATGGATCGGATGTTTCGAGACTCCTGCGGGCCCGCTCGTACGCCGCGACTGCGCTTGGTGCCGGCGCCCCAGCCTCGATCGGTCGGGTGAGGCCCGCCACCAGCAAACCACCGGTCACCGCTCCGGCGATGCCGGCCGCCAACAGGCGCCAACCCGCTCGGCTCGGGACTGCCATGGTCACTTGCGCCGGCGGCACGACGGCCGCGATGAACCGGTAGCCCCGCCTGGGCGCGGTCTGGATGAAACGCGGCGCCGCCGCCGAATCGCCCAAGGCCAGCCGGAGCTGCGCGATGCAGAAGTTGAGCCCGGCGTCGAAGTCGACGTAGCTGTCGTCGCCCCACAAATGACGTCGCAGCTCGTCACGGGTCACTAGCTCGCCGGGACGGGAGGCCAGCAGGGCGAGTACTTGATACTGCTGTGGCGCCAGCTTGAGCGCCTCGCCGCCGCGCCGCACCTCACCGGACTGGAAATCGAGTTCGCAGTCCGCGAACTGGACGGTCGGCTTCGCGGTGGCAGGCGTTGGCATCGGTCCCGCAGTATAGCGATGTCGACGGCCACGGAAACGCGGTCCCTCACAGCAATCTCAGGTTTTCTCAGAGACCACTCATTGCGTCATCGTGGCCCGGCTGCTACTCCTTGCCTCTCGGAGGGAGACCGAAAATGAAACAATGGATTGTCTTGACAGGGTGCCTGGCGGTCGTCGGCGCGTGCGGCGGATCCAGCTCCAGTGCGCCGACCGCCCCAAGCGCGCCGGCGGCGGTCAGCGGCGCAACCATCGTTATTAATTCGGCCGGAGCGGTGACACCCAACCGGGTCCAGATCGCGGTCGGCCAGGCGGTGACCTTTGCGAACCAGGACACGAGGCCCCACGAGCCGTCGTCCGATCCTCACCCGGCGCATACCGACTGCCCGCCGATGGCCCAGGTCGGTCAGCTGCAGCCCGGCCAACAGCGCGCCACAGGTGCCTTCACGACCGCGCGCACCTGCACGTTCCACGATCACCTGTCCAGCGCCGACTCGCTGCGCGGCACCATCGTCATTCAATAGGAGGTCCGACATGCGCGTGATGCTGATCGTAGCTGCAGCGGCGCTGACTCTGGCTGGCGCAGAACCGCGTGCTCAGGGCGGCTTCCCGCCAGCGTCGTTTGCCAACCTGCGGGTACTACCGAAGGGTTCCACGCCCGCGAGCGTGATCGGGCAGATGAAGAGTTTCACCGGAGCGCTCGGCGTGCGCTGCCAGCACTGCCACGTCGGAGAGGAGGGGATGCCTCTCGATAAGTTCGACTTCGTGTCAGACAGCAAACCCGCCAAAGCCGCGGCCCGCGCGATGTTGAAGCTCGTCGCCGACATCAACACGACGCTCGATCGCGATTGGCCCGGCAGCGGCAAGTCAGGCCGGGTGTCGTGCATCACGTGTCACGCGGGCCGGACGACGCCATCGGGACGGTAGCCTCGCAGCCTGACGGACTCGGTGCTGAGATGGAGTGTCCTCGGACGGGCCTTCGCGTCGGTCCGCAGGATCCCGTCCTGCGCGCTCAGGTCTTCGACGCCTCGTGGTCGGCGGAGGGCCGATCGGTCATTTACACTACCGATCAATTCGGAGGACGCGAGTTGGTTCGCGCCCCCCATCACTCCTGTGACTCGTACTGCTCCTTGAGCTTGGCCACGACCGACGGATCGGCCAGCGTCGTGGTGTCGCCGAGCGCCTTGCCCTCGGCGATGTCGCGCAGCAGCCGCCGCATGATCTTGCCGGAGCGCGTCTTCGGCAGGTCGGCCGAGAAGATGATGTCGTCGGGCCGCGCAATGGCGCCAATCTTGTGCGCGACGTGACGCTTGAGATCGTCGGCCAGTGCCTCGGAGTGGTGAACGCCTTCCTTGACCGTCACGAAGGCCGCGATTGCGTGGCCCTTGATCTCGTGTGTGCGCCCTACCACCGCGGCCTCGGCCACCTGGGGATGATCGACGAGCGCGCTTTCGACCTCCATCGTGCCGATGCGATGCCCCGCCACGTTCAGCACATCGTCCACGCGGCCAAGCAGCCAGTGGTAGCCCTCGTCATCTTTCTTCGCACCGTCGCCGGTGAAGTAGATGTCCTTGCCCCAGCGGCTCCAGTACTGCGTCTGGTAGCGTTCGTGATCGCCGTAGATGGTGCGCAGCATCGACGGCCACGGCTTGGTGATGGCGAGCAGCCCGCCGCCTACCGGCACCTTATCGCCCTTGTCAGTGAGGATCTCGGCACTGATGCCGGGGAATGCGTGCGTCGCGGATCCAGGCTTGGTGCTGGTGATGCCGGGCAGCGGCGTGATCATGATCGCGCCGGTTTCGGTCTGCCACCAGGTGTCGACAATCGGGCAGCGGCTGCCGCCGATGTGAAGGTGATACCAGATCCACGCTTCCGGGTTGATCGGCTCGCCGACCGATCCCAGCAGCCGCAGCGACGACAGGTTGTGATGCGCCGGCCAGTCGGTGCCCCACTTCATGAACGCGCGGATCGCGGTGGGCGCGGTGTAGAACACCGACACGCCGTGGCGCTCGACGATCTCCCACAAGCGATCCTTCTTGGGCCAGTCGGGCGCGCCTTCGTACATCACCACGGTCGCGCCGTTGGCGAGCGGTCCGTACACCACGTAGCTGTGACCGGTCACCCAGCCAATGTCGGCCGTGCACCAATACACATCGTCTTCCTTCAGGTCGAACACCCACTTGGTGGTCGCATACGCGCCCACGAGGTAGCCGCCGGTCGTGTGGACAATGCCCTTCGGCTTACCGGTCGTGCCCGAGGTGTAGAGGATGTAGAGCATGTCCTCGGCATCCATCGGCTCGGGCGGGCAGTCGTACGAGGCGTCCTGCATCAGGCGGTGATACCAGTGGTCGCGGCCCTCTTCCACATGGACCGGCACCGGCGCGCCGTGCAGGCGCTGGACAATCACGACGTGTTTGATCGACGGCGTACCCTCGAGCGCCTCGTCGGCCAGCTGCTTCAGCGGCACGACCTGCCCGCGGCGCCAGCCGCCGTCGGCGGTGACCAGCACCTTGCAGGCCGAATCGTTGATGCGGTCGCGGAGTGACTCGGCGCTGAAACCGCCGAAGACAACGGAGTGCACGGCGCCGATGCGGGCGCACGACAGCATGGCGATCGCCAGCTCGGGAATCAGCGGCATGTAGAGGGCCACGCGGTCGCCCTTGGTCACACCCAGCTTCTTCAAGACGTTGGCGAACTGGCAGACCTGCCGATACAGGTCGAAATAGGTCAGCGTGCGGCGATCGCCGGGCTCGCCTTCCCAGATGAACGCGGCCTTGTTGCGGCGCCACGATCTGGCATGGCGATCCAGGCAGTTCGCAGCGACGTTGATCTTGCCGTCGACGAACCACTTGGCGTCGGGCGGGTTCCAGTCGAGCACCTTCGACCAGGGTTGGATCCAGTCGAGCTCCTTCGCGAACCCCGCCCAGAACGCCTCGGGGTCTGTCGCGGCCCGCTCGTAGATCCCGGGGTCGTTCATCACCGCGCTGGCGGCAAACGCGTCGGCTGGCGGAAAGCTGCGATGTTCGTTGAGAAGGGCTTCGATCTCTGGGGAAACCGGGTCGGACATCCCGGCAGTATACGACGTGCTATCGGGTGTTCGTACCGAACCAGCGGAAGCGCTTCGGCCGCAGGCGCAGCAGTTGCAACGCCGACGCCGCCGACTCGATCATGCCGGGCTCGACCTGGCGCGAGCCGAGCACCGCGGCCTCCTGCAAGGCGCGCTCGGCCAGCAGGTTCACCAGCCGCGGGAC
>ERZ1292640.61-Hain-H43-02um-R1-61-length-82271-cov-43_pt3 | contig 40578 bp, 33 predicted proteins | sample MGYA00564404_ERZ1292640 | MGnify/ENA primary metagenome ERZ1292640 (study PRJEB36523, sample SAMEA6512636) | groundwater metagenome | collected 2019-01-08 | study: AquaDiva: Metagenomics assemblies of 32 groundwater samples | reverse complement strand
AGGTATGTTTAAAAAATTAGGAATTTAAATATAATGCTTAAGCCTATTTATACCAGGCAATTTAATAAAGACGTCAAACGTAGCCAAAAACGAGGTAAAGATTTAAAGATATTAAAAGAAATAATATTTCTTTTAATAAGAAAAAATAATCTCCCTGTTAAGAATAAAGACCATAAACTGGGAGGAAGTTTTAACGAATACAGAGAATGTCATATAGAACCAGATTGGTTATTAATTTACAAAATAGAAACGGAAAATATATTTTTCGTGAGAACCGGAACGCATTCTGATTTATTTAAATAATTAACATTAAATTCCGGGAACAGCTGCCATATTTGTGGAATCTTTGTATAAAAAAGGGCTCTGGCTTGCCCTGCGAATTATCCAAATCATCACATGGGACTGTTGCGGAATGACGAAAAATGGCATTCCGCAACAGTCCCTCACATGGGTCGTCACGTAGAGGCGGAACAAGCTCCGCCCAAAAAAAAATCGAATCTTCCTTTCGGGACGGATGAATAAGTATTTTCTTTTTCGGAATCAAAATGCGGTGTATCGAGACAAATGTCTTGAGCAGCTAATTTTTAGGGTTTTTAGGGAGGGTTTTTAGGGAGGGTTTTTAGGGAGGGTTTTTAGGGTAACTTGACAAACCTAAAAATATGGTATACTTATAATAGAAGTTAATATTTAACAACTTATTGATAAAGGCAAACTAGCAGTAATGCTGGGGCGCAAAGCGACAGTTCCGATTGTAAAATCGGAAGGCTGCGTTGCCAAAAAGGAAATTGATTTTTCCAGCCCTGCAAGAGTTTACCTTGCAGGGCTTTTTTATTTTACGTCACTTCGGTTTTGAAAGACCAAAAAAGGGAAGGGAGGTGGTAACGCGGAAGAAAAAAGGTAAAATTAATTATTTACATTTCGTGAGTGGATAAGGTTGCATAAGAAAAGGAGGAAAATAAAATGAAAAATAAACTTAGTACAAGAGTAGTAGCAGTAATTACCGTTGTGCTCTTTTTGTTCGCAAATATTTCCTTGGGTTGGGCAAAGTCAGACGAGCAGAGGACAAGGGAAAGGAAGCTGTATCAGGGCTTGGCATGGGGCTTGGGGGCTGCGGCTCTTCGCGGCGCATATGTTGGGCAGAAGAACAAAGATCTTGGTTTAACGGGTGTAAATAAAATTTTGGGGGAATTTTGGAAGTAACGTGGGAGCAACAGCAAGAGGACTTGGAAGCGGCTTGGGAGCAACAGTAAGAGGACTTGGAAGCGGCTTGGGAGCAACAGCAAAAGGAATCAGCCACGTTCTTACAAGGCCTACAACAATAGGCACGATTGGAGGCGCAGCCGTAGGTTATTTAGCTACAATGGGAAAAGATAGAAAAACTAAAACAGCTGCTATAGCTGCCGGAGCTGTTGTGGGAGGCACTATAGGTTTTATGAAAGGCGGACAAATAAAATTAAAGAAAAAGAACGCCGCATTAAAGAAAGATCTTGCCGTATCACATAATGATGCTTCTAGGTTCGCAAAGACTGCCCTTGATTTTAGGACTGAAAATAAGGACTTGAAAACTGGCATAAAGGGTAATCAGTAGCTTTTAAGCGAACAGTATATTAAGCAACAAGACTTGGAAAGTAAGTTAGCAAATTCAGAGAAGCAAGTTGCCGCGCTGAACAACATCAATAAGCAACAGGGAGACATTATTGCACAACAGAAGATAGATAACGCGCTTACTCAAGGAGCGCAAGGAGCAAATGTACCTAGCGCAAATATAGTGTCAGAAAAATCCAGCGCCGCTACTCGGCAAGTAAAAATAAGAAAAGGCGATACGCCGGAAGCAATTGAGAGAAAGTATGGACTTCCTCCTGGTACCGTTGCAAAACTTAATAAAGGTAATTCAGCGGTGTATAACGTGGGAAAAGGGAAAGGGTGGGGAGTAAGGACGGGGGGCACAATTAATCTTCCCGTGTAATATTTCTGTAAAACCATGGGACGCTTTTAGATTTTTAATTTTCCCCTAAGAAAGATAAAAGATTACAGAGATTTTACCGACGGAAATAAATCGCTGTAATCTAAATTTAATCGCTATAATCAGAGATTGTTGCCTATTTTTGATTTTTTTTCAGCAATCTCTAAAAATACAAAAGCGTGGTTTCATTTATTTCTTTTTGGGCAGGCAAGCGACCGAGGCCGACCGAGGGCGACCGAGAGCAGAATTGCCCGAGGAAGTGCCGAGCCTAACTGGGCGAGGTCAGAATTGCCCGAAGAAGCGCCGAGCCTGCCTGAGCGAGACCGAACGAAATGAGTTGGGCGGTTCACGAACCGCCCCTACAAAAAAAATGGAAGAATGACACCCCTCAAAAACACCCCTCCAAACACTCCTCAAAAAACTCCTTGACAAAAAAAATTTTTATGTTAAATTTGTTATATTGATGGCGTTATACTGCGGGATATGATTTTAATTTTAGGAAAAAAGGAGGTGAAGTAAAAAAGCCTGAAATCAGAAAAAATCCGGCGATATATATAGAAAGTATTTATTCTAGGGGGGGAATTTAAACCTAGTTAAAATTTTTTTAATTCATACAGATTCTGAACACCAACAACAAGGAGGATAGACAAAATGAATAAACGATTAATTTTCTTATTAGCGTTTGCGTTTGTAGTAGGCACCGGTCTTAGCGCATACGCAGCGGTCCAGAACATGAAGGTAGGGGGCGATTTAATAGCAGGCGGTATAGTCAGAGACAACTTTAGTTTAGGCGGAAATAGCGCGGCAGGAAACAAAAATGCAGATAAAGAAAATCTCTTTTTATCTCAACTCCGCGTAAAGGTTGATGCTGACCTTACTGATAATGTAGCAACCACAGTCAGGTTAATTAACGAAAGAAGCTGGGGCCAGGCAGGCGGCACAACTATTGACATTATTGACATTGACCTTGCTTATGTTACGTTAAAAGAGTTCCTTTATTCACCTTTAACCTTAACTTTAGGCCGGCAAGAAATAGACCTTGGTAATGGGTTAATCATTAGCAATTCCAGAAACTACGGCACATTTTTGTCAGGCACACCTTCTGATTTGAGTTTAAGAAAGGCCTTTGATGCCATCCGCGCAAACTTAAACTATGATCCTTTAGAAGTGGATGCTATCTATGCTAAAGTCGCAGAAAATACCCGCAGAGGAACCGTGTTAGCTCCTCAAAACGATGATAAAGATCTCTATGGGGTCAATGTTAGCTACAATATTACAAAAGAAACCAAAGCTGAAGGCTATCTTTTTTATCTAAAAAATGCCTCCACCACCACCAATAAAAATGATAATCTTTGCGTAGTAGGCGGCTTACTCTCTGGCAAGCCTATAGATAATCTTACAGCATCCATCGAAAGCGCGTTTCAACTCGGGGATCGCACCACCACTGGCAGTACGCAAAAAGATTATAAGGCTTGGGCATTACAACCTATACTTACTTACGATCTCAAAGGTATCCAGAAAATCGAAAAATATGCTCCTCAAGTAAGCCTTTCTTGCACCTACCTTTCAGGTGATAAAGTCTCTACTGACAGCAGATATCAACTCTGGAACCCAGTCTTTTTCGATCAATCCCTAAATAGTATTACCCATGCTATTATTCCTTTTAGCAACTTGCAGGTAATTAATTTAGGAACAAGCGCGAAACCAGTAAACGATGTAACCTTATTACTAGATTATGGTTATTATCGCCTGGCTAAAAAAGCATCTTCGTTAACCGCGCCCTACAACGATTCAGATGGCGTTTCCTATGGAACCTATACTTTAACAGGTAATAAGGAACTGGGAAGCGCGTTAGACATCTGCGCTCTTTACGATTACACTGAAGATGTTCAAATTGGATTAGCTACTAGTATGTTTTTCCCAGGTAAAGCCTTTGACAGCAACAATGACGCTAAAGCTATGCAAGTCATCGGCTCAATGAAGGTTACTTTCTAAGACAACTATGTAAACACAAAAAACCCTCGGGGGAGCAATTCTCCGAGGGTTTTTTTATAAAATTTTCCAGTTTTTTTCTCAACCATTCTGATTTGATATTATATTAGGAATTTATATTATATGTTATATCTCGCCTTTATCTTCCACATGCATCAGCCCTATTACAAGAATCTCCTTACCCAGGAGACTGACGCGCCATGGGTGCGCTTGCATGGATCAAAAGATTATCTGGACATGGTAGAGATTTTAGAAAAATACCCGGATATACATCAAACCTTCAACCTCGTTCCTTCACTAATTGAGCAGATAGAAGATTATAACAATCACCAAATTAAAGATAAATTCCTGGAGCTCTCCTACAAACAAGCCTGCGAATTAAATACGCAGGAAAAAACATTTATCCTGAATAATTTCTTTAGCATCAACAAAGACACTGTTATCGCCTATTTCCCACGCTATTATGAATTATATTTTAAAAAAATGGCAAAAAGCCAGTTCAGCGTTCAGGATTTTTTAGATTTACAGGTTTTGTTTAATCTCAGTTGGATTGACCCTAAATTCAGAGAAAACAACCCCGAGTTAAAAAAACTGACAGCTAAAGCAAGATTCTTCAGCGAAGAAGAAAAACAAACTGCCTTAAATGAACAATTAAAAATTTTAACCAGAATCATCCCGGCTTATAAAAAATTTATACAAAAAGGCCAAATTGAAGTTACAGTAAACCCCTATTATCATCCTATATTGCCTTTACTTTACAATACAAGAATCGCGAAAGAGGCAAACCTCAAAACACCCCTGCCTAAAATTAATTTTTCATATCCAGAAGATGCCAAGGCCCAGATAGATTCCGCGGTTTCTTTTTATAAAGAAAGATTCGGGATCGCTCCTTGCGGCATGTGGCCTTCTGAAGAAGCGGTAAGCGACCACATCTTACCATTCATTATCTGTGCGGGGATAAATTGGATTGTCGCGGATGAGGGAATTTTATTTAAATCATTGAAAAGCAAAAAAAGGGATACCCGCCTTTTATACCAGCCGCACTTTGTGGAGAAGGAAGAGGGTAAGCTGAATATCGTTTTTCGCGACCGAAATCTTTCAGATTTGATCGGTTTTACTTACCATAAATGGAAAACTGAAAGTGCGGTAAATGACCTTATAAAACACATGGAAAATATCCACAATGAATTTAAGAATCGCGACGCCTTAGTTACCCTAGCCATGGACGGAGAAAACGCATGGGAATATTACCCCAACGACGGCCATGATTTCCTGGAACTCCTGTATCAGAAATTATCTGAATCAAAAGTAATCAAAACTGTTACGGTGTCTGAATACCTTAAAAAGTTTCCCGCCCGGTCTAAAATTAAACGCCTTGGCGCGGGTTCATGGATATATACAGAATTCGGCAAATGGATTGGCTCGCCCCAGAAAGTCAAGGCATGGGAGTGGCTGGCAGAAGCAAGGGAAGAGATGGAAAAAGCCATAAAATCAGGAAACAAGGAAGCTGGTACAGGCAAAGCCTTAAAACAAATGCAAATCTTGGAAGGAAGCGATTGGTTCTGGTGGGCAGGGGAAGACGTCGTAGATGGTTTTTTTGAAAAACTATTCCGCATGCACCTTATTAATTTTTATACAATTTTAGGCAAAGAGATACCTGATTACTTAAAAGAATAACCCTTTGACATGCAATGGGCTTTATGTTATAAGTAAAACATCATGGACAAGAAAGAACTTTACGAACACCTGGCTAAAATCTATTTGGATGCTTCTTCTTCAAAAAAGAAGAAAAGGAGCAAACCGCAGTCAAAAATCTCCAGACCGCCTTTTCTCTTAAGCGCGTTTTTGGTATTTGGCCTGGCTAGCGCTTTATTTGTTTCATCCAAAAATAAATGGCCCAATTTCGCTTATCATAAAAATTTATTTGCTTCTCAAACCGCGCTTGTCTTGTTGTCTGACGCGGCAAAAATTAATTTTAATTTTGATCCTGTCAAAAAAGAAGTCTTTTCATTAAACTTAAGTAAATTAAACTTGAACCCCTACAAAGAATTGATATTCTCCATAAAGAAAGCTAGTAGCTGCCCGGACAAAATCAATCTTAAGGTAGAATTTACCAATGCCTACCAGGAAAAATCAGAAATATATATAAACGACATCGCGCTCAAATGGCAAAATCACAAAATAAAACTTTCTGAATTCAAGAATATAAGCGACTGGTCAAGGATTACAGATCTTACCTTTACCGTGGAAGAATGGAACGCGAAGGCTCAACATGGTATAGTCTATTTAGATAACGTAAAACTATTAAAATAAAAAGGAGGCAAACACAATGCGCATAATTTCCATCGCGAATCAAAAGGGTGGGTGCGGAAAAACGACTACAGCGATAAACCTAGCCGCTTCTTTAGCCATAAATAACCGTAAAATCCTGCTGATAGATCTGGATCCCCAAGCGCACGCGACTTTAGGCTTAAATATTAAATCCAAAACAGATATCTACGATGTCCTTTCTAAAATATCCGTCAAAAAAATAAAACTCCGGGATATTATCCAGTGTGTAGGAAAAAATTTTCATATGGCGCCATCAAGCATTGTTTTGAGCACGCTGGAACAGGAATTAGCGGGAGAAATCGGCAGAGAATCACGGCTATGGGAAATATTAAATAATTTTCTCAGCCTTGATAACGATTACGATTATATACTAATCGATTGCCCGCCAAACTTAGGAATTCTTACCATAAACTCTATTCGCGCGTCCCACGAAATAATTATACCAGTAGAGCCAAGCAGATTTTCCCTTGAAGGCGTCGCGCAGATTATCAACATAATAAACCTGATAAAAGACAGGCTTGGACATAACGTCAGCTGGAACATTCTTGTAACAAACTTCGATTCACGGCTTAGACACTCTTTTAAGATATTTGAACGAATGAAATCTGATTATAAGAATAAAATGTTTAACAATATTATCCACGTAAACGTAAAACTAAAAGAAGCTCAAAATTGCGGAACACACATCTTTGACCACGATAAATACTGCCGCGGGGCAAAAGATTATTTCAGCTTAGCCAGAGAAATCATTACGCTGGAAGAAGGTACATCGCTAATAAACCGCGTTATTACAAAAGAAAAGATAGATAAAATCATAAAGAAAAAAAGGCCGGAAATAAAAGAAACCACATTTTTGATATCCGCGCCACAGGCAAAAGAGGTATATATCGCGGGAGAATTTAACGCGTGGAAATTAGATGATGAAAGCAAAATGTCCCTGGATAATGGGGTATGGAAAAAAAATGTTGACTTAAAAAATGGGGCATATCGTTATCGTTTTGTAGTGGACGGCGCCTGGATAGAAGACGCGGCCAACCCCCATAAAAAGCTTAATCCATACGGTTCAATGGATTCTATTATAAAAGTTACTGCCTAATAACGATGTCTGAACAAGACCAAAACAAAGAAATAAGCGAAGGGAGGTTCTTCGCGGTAATCTCCTATATATCTTTCCTCTGCGTAATTACGCTTCTTTTAAAGAAAGACAATAATTTTGCCATTCATCACGCGAAACAAGGCCTTGTGCTTTTTGTCTTTGAGGTCATCGGTTTCATTATTTCCATTATCCCGATTCTGTCCTGGTTAAAAGTACTTGGTTTTTGGATTTTTGTCCTTACTTGCCTATGGGGAATTCTGGGGGCGTTAAAAGGCAGCCTTTGCCGAATCCCTTTAATTTCAAAGATTTCTGACAGTATAACCTTATGACAGGAGACAACTATGGCTTTAAAAAAGAAGGAAATTAAGAAAAAAGTAACCAAAAAGGAGACTGTAAAAAAGAAACCGGCCGGCAAACATCAAATTAAAAAAAAGCCAGCAAAAAAGAAATCTCCAAAAGAAAAGACTATCGGCGCAATTACACATTATTTTCCTAAGGTAAGGGCGGCGGTAGTAAAGCTACAGGCACCCTTAACGACAGGGGATACCATTAAAATAAAAGGTTCTACCACTGATTTCAACCAAAGTGTTACATCTATGCAAATCGAACATACGCCTGTAAATTCCGCGAAAAAAGGCCAAGAAATAGGGCTTCTGGTGGATTCAAGAGTCAGACAATTTGATATAATAACTAAAACTACCCCTTAAAACCCGCATATCAAATAAAAAAGATTGCCACGGCCTCCTTCGGAGGCCTCGCAATGACACTGATTAACCATTATGAGTATATACTCATAATAAATAATACGTTAAAAATAAGTAAGTTCAAGTAAGGGGATTCTAACGATGCAGCCACGAGGCAGACCTAAAAAATACAGAATAGTGCGCCAGGATCCCAAAATAAACCAATTTAGCCCAAGGGGCAAGCCGGGCAGGCCTAATGAGGTTGAAATATCCGTAGATGAGTATGAAACTATACGGCTGGCGGATTACATCGGATTAAACCAAAAAGAAGCGGCTATTTCCATGAGAATATCCCAGCAAACCTTTAGCCGAATACTCAAAAAAGCCAGAAAATCACTGGCAAACGGCTTAATAAACGGCGCTGTAATTAAAATTCAAGGCGGATATTACGCTATTAGTTCTCGCGACGCCTTTGAACCGCAAACAGGCAATCCAACCCAGCATAGAATCAGTTAATTTAGGTACGGTTACGGCGGGCTTGATGAATCAAGCCCCTACAAATCACGTAATTGACGTAGAGTAATAAAGACGGGCAAGCCCGCGCCACCCCAAAATAATAACATTAACAACTAACCAGATTAAATTTCACTTAGATTTCCACATAAATAACCGGATTACCCAACTTCGTATAATATATCTTATGTTAACTTAGGCATATTGGCTAAATTCCTGTAACCATATGTAACGCAACATGTTAAATGCACTCCTGCATTTACGCCTAAATAAAACTTTGGTTCTTTCATGTTTCAAGATTTATTTTTTTAAATTAAGAATTTAAAACTCGGGAAAGTAAACTGCAGAAAAATTGAGGAATTTATTGTTTTGCCGGGGTGGCGACCGGAATCCAATAACGCCCTAACCCATGAACCATAACTTTCGTCGGATTAACACAACTGCTGGCATGCTCCGCCATACAATCTTATTGCTTGAAGAAAACTTAGATATTTTTTGTAATTTTTCTTTATCTTCTTTAGGCCTTTTCGTTGTATTCGTTTCATTTTTCCCCTCCCACCTTCTCTGCAAGGCCAACCTTAAAAGGGCAAAAAAACTGACAAGAGTCTCTTGCCAGGGCGATAATTCATGTGAATTGGCTCTTTGGTAACCCCGCTATCCCAATCAAAACATCGGGATCGGAAGCTTTGCGCCCCAGCATTACTGCTAGTTTGCCTTTATCGGCAGCCTTGATGAAACTTCTATATTTTACGAAATACCAACGTGTTACACCACATTATAAGTATACCATATTTATTGCTTTTTTTCAACCAACCGACGGAAATTAGGCGGGAAATAAAGAAATGGTTAAAATAAAGTTGTTATTCCGTGAATACTGAAAATTCCTTTTTTATTTCCTGATAACGCTTTGAATCTAATTCGCGGTAAATTTCTTGCGCTAAACGCAAATATTCCACTACTTTATTTCTTTGATTTAATTTCTTATATAAACCGGCTAAATCATAGTAACTGTTAGCTAACTCAAAGCGCGCGTTTATCGACTGAAAAACTGAAATCGCCTGATCGAAAAACTCTTTCGCCTTAGGCAGGTTATTCATCTCCATATATAGTTCACCAATCATATTAAAATCAGCGGCAATATTTAACTTATGGCCCCAAGCTAAATCTATATCTAAACCCTTCATATAAGAATCCAGGGCTTTCTGATATTCCTTTTGAAAACTATAAATCTCGCCAATATTAGAATAATAGTCACTTAACTCATATTTAAGCTTAAGCTTAGTAAACAAATTAAAACTCTTGTCATAAAAACTCTTCGCGGTTACATAATCATCTTTATTAGTAAACAACAGGCCTAAATTAAAATAATCGCATGCCAAATTATACTTATGCTTATAAATGTTCTGCCTTTCACGGTTTATCTCCGAACTTTTGGTGAGTAATTCAAGCGCCTTATCATTATCATTTTTGTCCATATACCACACAGCTAATTTTCTCAAAACATCAGCCTCGCATAGCTTGTTCTTGCTCTCCCTGCTTAAGGACAATGCCTTGTTATAAAAATCAAACGCCTTGGCGTATTCTGCTTGTAAATGATAAATCCAGCCGATTCCAACGTAGGCGCAAACCAGATTCTTTTTATCATTTCTTTTCTCGCTTAAACGCGCGTAATCAAAATAATACTTTAGCGAACTTTCTTTGTCACCAAGCCTCTGAAAGGTATCCCCCAGCAAAGGGTATGCCGCTAAAAATAATGGCTCATTTTTAATTATCCGGTTACAATAAGAGATCGTATCAAGATTTCTGCCTTTCAGAAAAAACTTTTGGGACTTTAAAAATAAAAAATAGGTGCTGGGATTTATTGTAGGTAACCACGCATACAGAAATACGCATAAAAACAACATCACCACTACAGCTGAAATCCAGGCGAAACGTTTCTTATGGTGGGTTAAACCTCCTTTGATCTTAGATAAAGACGCCTTGGAAACGGCCTTAAATAAGGCAAAATTCGGATCCCCATAAAGCAGGTAGCTTGCCCAATGAATAGATGTAATACCATATTCCTTAATTAACCTAAGCCGGCTTAGCCGCAGCGATTCGCCTATGGATTTTCCTGAAATTAAATGAGTATAAAAATACTTAGCAAAACCAAAACTGGCCTCATCTCCTACTTTGCGTATCGTGCCTATATAATGCCTGACACCGGAAAACAAAAACGCGCCTGCCAAAGTATAATTTTTTTCCTGATAATCCGCGTCTATTGAATTACCTGATCTTGCGGCAGGCTGACCCGCGGCTTCGCCGTGAGGCGAGCACGCGTTAGAAAATACCAAAGAAGGCAAAGAAACCGTAGAGCCCATAGCAAGGATATCACGGACACTAAAAACCCCATCACTTAAAAGCCAGCCGTTCTTCTTATCCTCACCGGGATAAAATTCGCAGTGACCGGCAAAATGGACAATGTCATAATCACTAAAATTCTTCTTCACATAAAACTTATCTATGCAGGTAGACTTAAAATCAATATGTATACTGGGTCTTTTTCGATCAAACTGGTTTTTAATATTAACGCCTTCAAGATAAGAAGATTTCAAGTCATTGGTGGGATTTGCCAATATGAGCATCTTGGGAGTGCCCGAAAAAGAACGATACTGAATTCTAGAGGCTTCTTTCTTTGTCCTTACTAATCTGCCCAGATTAAATTTAAGACTTAAAAATGAGTCCGCGTCAAAAAGTAGCTCCCATGGAATACCGATTAATTCCTCATCTAAGAAAAGAATCAAATTCAAAGCTTGCGCTGATTTTAACCTATCTTTAACCGGTCTTGTCAATAAATGGTCCCAAAGAAGCTGGCCTGTTTTCATTAAATTTTTGATTGCTGCTGAATCAAGGATACCATTTTTGTCCGCCTTATTTAAGGCAGACGTTACCTCATGGCAGAGCCTGTCAATTTCTCCGAGTGAAATCGGATGCTGACTATAATGCCTTAGAGTTGAAACGAGCTCCTTTTGCTCAAAGATACTCATTTTCAACGCTTCATCCTGCTTTAATATTTCTAGAACCAGCGAATTTTGCTGCATTATTCTCAAACCTTTATATCTAATAACACAGAAGCAAGTTTACTTTCAATAGTAGATATCTGAACCTTATATTTACCTAACAACACGTGCTCAAAACTCGCTTGACCAAAGGGCGTAAAGTAAGATTCTAATTCCAAATCATCTTTAATAAGGGAAACCCGTAAATCCTTTATAGGTTTCTGAGTTTTTTTACACTTTGCGCTGATAATCAAATTAAATTCCCTGCCTTGCTTGTTTTCAATCTTGACCTCTAATCTTATATCATTAAAATCCTTCAAGATAACAACCTCGTCCTTAAAATCTTTAAACCCACGGCCGCGCAATATTGGCGTCGACACCAACTCTTGGCCCAAAAGAACATCACCAGTAGTATTTATTATCTCAAGAACCTTTTCTCCCAGCCTCAAAAATATCTCTAATACAGGAGCGCTATCTTCTTGTAAATTTAATCCCCTTACGCGCTCAAGCAACTCTTGAGGCAGGCCTAACCCCGCAGGAATAGGCTCTAAACTAAACCGGACTAACTCACAACAATCATCGCAAGCGATGAGATGTTTTTTTATCTCCTCATTTTCCTGGCCAGTGAGCCTATTTTCCAAAAAACACACAAGGGTTTCCTCATCCAAATGGCCAATTTCTGGCTTTTGGCTTTGACCATAAGAGGCCAAACCATGGCCTTGTGGCTTTGGCTGGCCGCGTTTCCATCTTCTATAAACCATCGTAATCAATTTTTCTATTTTTTCTTGCATATTTATCCTCTACACTTATAATAGACGTATCAAAGTTAAAAATCTAACATAAAACCTTTTGTTTTAAAACAATCCCGCAGTTTATCAATGAGCCGAGCCTTACGCATATCTATCGCTGAACGCGAAACCCTGAAATGCTCCTTTAACACATTCGGCTTTAATCCGCGATTAAGCGACAATTCCAAAAAATATTTATCATCAATACTTAGCCCCTCAACGCAATCTTCTAACTGCCCGATTTTCTCCTCCTTAATTAAAACCTCGCTGATATGGGGACTGCCATCTATAAGCGCGCTTGATAACGCGAAATCATTTCCAGCCTCATCGTCTATAGAAAGCGTAGTAATTTTAAGTTTACGCAAATAATCTACCGTAAAATTAATCGTAACCTGCCTGAGCCAACTGGCAAGGCTGGAGCCATTTTTGGCTTTAAAGCTGGCTAATTTTTTAAAATTATCTTTGGTTAAGGAAAGAAAGATTTCCTGAAAAATATCGTGGGCGTGCTCGCGGGAAAAAGAATAACCCTTAGTATTTAAAACGCTATGGATATACTTATATATAAGCCGGGAATACCTGTTTAAAAATTTGTCCCATACCTGCTTGTCTTTACTTATGCACCTCGCGACAAATTCCAGATCATCCATAATAAATTTATTATAACATTTAACCTATAATTTACAAGAAAATTTGGGTTCTTGTCAAGCCAAAATAGAAATGTCGTATTGTTACCAATACATAAAATAAAGAGTATCGTTGCCTCATAAAAACACGAAACGATTAAATTCTAAGCAAAGCTACGGGTTACCGCGTAGGGGCGGGCTTGCCCGCCCTATTTTCTCAACGCAATTTTGTTAGCGTTTTTGGGCGAGCAAGCTCGCCCCTACTTTAGAATACGACATTATCATATTGGGATGACAGAAAATTTGGGTTCTGCCTCGGCCTACCGCTTCTCTTAGAAATAAAACAGCCGTTTTCTTTGGGTAGGGGCGGTTCGTGAACCGCCCAAAAAGAGGGCGTCTTGGTGTTTTGGTACTTTACGGACGAACGAGCAATCCTTATGAGATTGCTCGTTCGTCCGTAATAACACACTTACGTCATTCCCTTACTTTTTTGTAATTTTATTTAAAGAGACTATTTTTTATAACAAAAGAAGCAAACACTATTGAAACCATGGACATAAGTTTAATAAGGATATTTAAACTTGGACCAGATGTATCTTTAAAGGGGTCCCCCACGGTATCGCCCACAACTCCTGCTTTATGCGCGAGAGAACCTTTTCCGCCATGGTGGCCTTCTTCTATGTATTTTTTGGCATTATCCCAAGCTCCGCCAGAATTCGCCATCATTACCGCTAAAACAAAACCAGTTACAGTCGCGCCGGTTAAAAGCCCTGCCTGCCCCTCCACGCCAATCAAAAGGCCAGTTGCTATAGGCGCAATTATAGCAAGTAAAGAAGGCAAAATCATTTCTTTTTGCGCGGCAACTGTGGCAATTTTTACACAATGCGCGTAATCAGGTTTTGCTGTTCCGGCCATAAGCCCGGCTATTTCCTTAAATTGCCTGCGCACCTCTACTACAATTTTCCCCGCGGCCCTGCCCACCGCGGCCATAGTCAGAGAGCAAAAGAAAAATGGCAGCATTCCGCCAATAAATAATCCCACCAAAACATTAGGATTCATCAGGCTTAAATTCATTTCTTTTCCATATAATGCTATTTGTTCTTTATAAGCGGCAATTAATGCCAAAGCGGTTAAAGCCGCTGAACCAATCGCAAAACCCTTGCCTGTAGCCGCGGTAGTATTACCTAAAGAATCCAAAGCATCGGTTCGTTTTCTCACTTCAGGCCCTAATCCTGCCATCTGGGCATTTCCTCCGGCATTATCAGCCACCGGGCCATAAGCATCCGTAGCTAAGGTTATGCCTAAGGTAGAAAGCATTCCTACCGCGGAAATTGCCACGCCATAAAGCCCGGGATTTGGATTAGCCAAAGTTCCACCCGACAAAAAGAAACTTAATAATATAGTAATCCCTACTACGATAACTGGTATGGCGGTCGACATCATACCTACAGCAATACCACTAATGATTACGGTTGCTGGCCCGGTTAAAGAAGCGTCAGCAATTGTTCGTGTAGGCTTAAAATCGCTTGAGGTATAATACTCGGTAACCAAACCGATTAAAATACCCCCGACTAAGCCGGCAAGCACTGACCAGTAGACTCCAATATGCTGACTGCCTAGCGTAAACTTAATCAGAAAATAAGAAGCTACTGCCACTATTATTGAACTAGTAAATACACCTTTTCTTAACGCGGCAAGTAATACGCTCTGGCTTGCCTCCTCTTTACTTTGGACAAAGAATGTTCCGATAATTGACGCCATAACACCCACCGCAGCCATAACCATTGGCACGGTTACTCCTGCTACCCCTAATCCCGCGGCCACACCCAAAGCAGAAGTAGCCACAATAGAGCCTACGTAAGATTCATAAAGGTCAGCGCCCATTCCCGCCACATCACCGACATTATCTCCGACATTATCAGCGATAACCGCCGGATTTCGCGGGTCATCCTCGGGGATTCCGGCTTCTACTTTTCCAACGAGATCAGCGCCTACATCCGCGGCTTTGGTAAAGATACCGCCGCCCACTCGAGCAAAAAGCGCTTGAGAACTGGCGCCCATACCAAAACAAAGCATCGTAGAAGTTATCGCGGTAATCTTATCCATCCCCATAGAAATAGGATGAGTTGAATAATACCAATTAAGAAAATAATACCAAATACTTAAATCAAGGAGCCCTAGACCTACAACCACGAGGCCCATAACCGCGCCGCTTGAAAAAGCAACCCGCAAGCCGGAATTCAGGCTCTTCGCTGCCGCGGCTGTAGTACGGTTTGAAGCTTGTGTAGCAATGGTCATTCCGATAAAACCGGATAGCCCTGAAAACAAACCGCCGGTTAAAAAAGCAAATGGCACGAAAATAACCAAATAATTTTTAAATGCTAAAAATAGAAGGATGCTAAATACAACCGCAAAAAATATGGACACACCTAAATATTGCCTTTTTAGATACGCCTTTGAACCAATCCTCACCGCTAAAGCAATCTCCTTCATCTTTTCATTGCCTTCGTCTTTTTTAAGAATAGAAACTGCCAAATACGCGGCAAATAAAAGCGCGGTTATTGAACCGACTGGCGCTAAAATCAAAAGATCGAAATTCATTTCTTCCTTGCTCCTTTCTTGTAAAGACTGTTATAAAACTACAAGTCTGTTATCTCTTTGCGGGTCGGATGAATCCGACCCCTACATTCGCGTGTAAACTGTTATCTCTTTGCGGGTCGGGTAACCCGACCCCTACAATCAATTTCATGACAATCTCTCAACCAACCTTGAACCTAACGCTCTCTTTGATGCGTCAGGGTTATATCAAGAAACGCGCGTAATTTCCTTGAGCGCGTAGGATGCCTTAATTTCTTTAAGGCCTTAGCTTCGATCTGACGTACCCTTTCACGCGTTACCTTAAAAACACCGCCTACCTCCTCCAATGTCCGTGAGCAACCGTCATTTATTCCAAAACGCAAAATCAATATCTTTTTTTCTTTTTCTGTAAGCGTGCTTAAAGAGTGACCCATCTCCTCCTTTAACATGCCCCGGACAGATTCACTCGCGGGAGAAACCGCTTTTTTATCCTGTATAAAATCTCCAAAGCTAGTATCATCTTCATCACCTACGGGCATCTGTAAAGATATCGGTTCCTGGGCAATCTTTAATATTGTCTTGATTTTGCCTTGCGGAAGCTTCATCTTTCGAGCTATTTCTTCAGGCAGAGGCTCTCTTCCATTTTCCTGAACAAACACACGCGAAAACCTTACTATCTTGTTTATGGTTTCGGTCATATGAACAGGGATCCTGATAGTACGCGCCTGATCAGCGATAGAACGGGTTATCGCCTGCCTTATCCACCATGTCGCGTAAGTAGAAAATTTATAGCCTCTCTTATATTCAAATTTTTCCACAGCGCGCATAAGGCCGATATTTCCTTCCTGAATTAAATCCAAAAACGAAAGGCCCCTGTTTGTATATTTTTTGGCGATACTAACTACAAGCCTCAAATTCGCCTCTGTCAGTTTCTTTTTGGTCCGATTAAATTTTAAATGCGTGGACTTGATCAACTTCATCTGCTCTTTAATCTTTTTATACGGCTCACCAAGCCCTTTTAATACCATGCGCTCTTTTGAATTATCTCCTCTTTTTCCCTCAGACGCGCCCTCTATCTCTTTCAATAAGCTATTGAGCTTACGCACAGACTCCTCAATTACGGAAGTGACAAAATTTAACTGTAGCAGAAGGCTAAGAGAATTCGCGTTATTGCGAGTGTGCTTTAAGCGTTTGATAATTCTTCTTATCCTTGCAAAAGCGCTTTTCTTTTTAGCATCAACATCCCCTTTTGTTACATCCTCCAAACTTACCTTTTCTTCCAGAATAGAATTAGCGACGGATAAAACGTAGTTGCGGCCGAACATTGTACTCAAGACCGCGCATTTAAATTTTTCTTCAGTCTCTTCTATCCTCCGAGCTAATCCAATTTCATCCTCCCGTGAAAGCAAAGATATAGAACCCATCTGTTTAAGATACATCTTCACAGGATCATCTAAGGGCAGAGACCTCTCTTCTTCTTTTGCCTCTTCTTTTGCCTCTTCTTTTGCTTCTTCCCTCGCCTCTTCTCTTGCCTCTTCTTTTAAGTGCTCAATCGCAGCCTCATCCTTTATAGCCGCAACGGATTTCTCCGACTCCTCCTCATCCTTTTTTTCCACGACAACTTGTATATCTTCATTGCCTAGCAATTCAAAAAGACGGTCTATTTCTCCGGAAGAAGGCAAATCTTCAGGAAGCAGGTTATTTACCTCACTATACGTAAGAAAACCTTTTTGCTTGCCTAAGGCAATAATCTTTTCCATGTCCTTGCTAATGTAATTCTTATTCTTTTTTTTCATCTCAATTTTTCCTCTCCTGTTTTTATTTTTCTATAACGCGCGAATGGCCGTCTTTCTTAATCAAAAGATGAAACTCCTCCATTAAGGCCTTGAGCTTTTCTTCTTCACCTGAATACTGCGCGGCCTTTATCTGCTCATGGAGTTCCTGTTTTTTTAACTTAAGCTTTTCGGTTTTTAGGCGTTGTATGCAATCATCAACCACCTGTTCTTTATGCTGTTGAAGAAGATTGTCCGGCAAAAACATAGACTCGCAGACAAGGCGCGAAATATCGTCCTCCCCAAAATAATTCATTAAAAAACGCGGCTGAACGCTCTTACCTTGCTGAATTAAATCGAACATCACCGAAACAATCTTGCTCGTCTTCTCGTCATGAAAATCAACAGGCTCAAGGTGTTCTTTTACGCGGTGGATAACCCCTGTTTCCTCCAACATTAATTTAATTAACAATTTTTCCGCGGGATTAGCGCTCAATATTTTTCCAGGAACCGTTTCCTTCGAATCATCCTGCTTGCTAAAGGCGCCCTTTACCTTTTCTGACTCTTCCAACAATGCCTCTTTCTTTATATCAAGCTCTTGAGCAAGTTTCTTGATATATTCTGACTTAAGGATAGCGTTTTTAAATTTATTAATGGTTTCAAGCATCGCGGATGAAATCTTTGCCTTGCCCTCAATTTCTTTAAAATTATAACGGGATTTCAGGATTCCCAATTTGTAATCAAACAGATTTTGGGCATTCTCTATTCTATTTTTAAAATTATCAATACCGTGCTCGCGCACATACAAATCCGGATCAAAACCCTGCGGAAGGCAGGCGATCTTGACATGGACATCCTCTTCAATAAAGATATCCAAACTCCTTAAGGTAGCTAATTCTCCCGCGGAATCAGCGTCATAAACCATTACCACATTATGAGTGTATCTTTTTATTAACCTTACCTGTTCGAGAGTAAGGGCTGTCCCTTGAGAAGCGACTATATTTTTAAATCCCTCCTGAAAAGGGAGAATAAAATCTAAGTATCCTTCCACAATAACTACAAAATCTTTCTCTCTTATGCTGTCTTTGGATAAATTGAGGCCGAAGAGATTTTTGCCTTTAATGTAGACAGGCGTCTCGGGAGAATTAATATACTTAGGCAGCGCGTTGCCCCCCCCTTCAGCCGCGCTCAAAACAGGCAGCATCCTCGCGCCAAAACCAATAACCCTTGATTTTATATCAAAGACAGGAAAAATTACGCGGTTCCGGAATCTATCGTAATAACCGCCGTTATCTTTCGGAACAATCAGTCCTGCCTTTTCTAACATAGCAAGAGAGATATTTTTTGTCCTAAAATAATTTATTAAGGAATCCCACTTATTTTCTGAATGCCCCAATTTAAATAATTCCAAAGACTCCGGCGTTAAGCCTCTTTTTAGCAAATATTTTTTTGCCTCTGATCCGGCAGGAGAATTTAAATGCCCCGTATAAAAGGACTCCGCTAATTTATTTATTTCATAAATCCCCGTGATTAAATTACTGGCAGCGCTATCCTTTTCCTGCGATTTCGGCAAAACCACTCCGGATTTTTTTGCCAAAACCTCTACCGCCTCAATAAACTCCATGTGTTCATAACGCATTAAAAACTTAAAGGCATTTCCTGATTCTTGACAGCCAAAACAATGGTAAATCTGACGGTCAGAAGAGACCACAAAAGAAGGTGTTTTTTCGTGGTGAAACGGGCAATTTGCCTTAAAATTCCGGCCCACGCGTTTAAGCGGTATATACTCCGAAATTATCTCAACAATATTAACCCGACTTAAGATATCTTCTAAAATATTTTCTGGTATATGTCCTGTCATTTTTTAGCGTATAGCGGATAGCGGATAATAGATTTTTTTCTATACGCTATACGATATCAAAAGTTTCTTCTAATCCGTCTGAATCCCGAACAACTTAAAATTTCCAATTTCTCTTCTTTTTCTATTCTGTCCAAAAGCAAGTTAAGGCCTAAATTATCAGAAGAAATGTGACCGGCAATAACCACGTTGAGATTGGCGTCTTGGGCTTTTTTAAGATGTTCCTCACTTAGATGCATACCAACTAAAGTCCTTACTCCTGCTTTGTAAAGCTTATCAAAAACATCGCGCGACCCCTCTGTCCCTCCTGTCATCTCAACCAAAATTTTACCTACCGCCCTTTTAGGGTTGCCTGAAATAACACGCGGCCCTACCTTGTAGTTAGAAGCCTCTTTATATTCCGGTATCGTTATTAAAAGGTCCACAATGTCCTGCACCTTTTTTGGTTTTTCATTTTCCAGCAATTTCCGCATAAATTGATATACATGATTATCCGCGGGAGTGTGAACGCACATAAACGGCATATCTAATAATCGCGCGGCATCAACAGGCCGGGTATGATTTTGCGGCAATAACTTTCTTTCTACTTCGCGTTTTCTCTCGTCTAAAAGCTGCTGGCTGACTTTTCTATCCATGCCAATTTTTTTTAATACGTCAACCTGGAGCTGCATTACTTCAAATAACGCGGCATAGGCCTTCCCTTCCGGATGATGCGAAAGAACAAGGTCAAGCCCTTTATCTTTACGGATTCTGTCCGCAAGTAAAAGTTCTCCCACCTCTATATCTATGCCAATGAGAATCTTTTTAACCTCAATATTTGGATTGCCATATAAAATAGCGGTATCCGAATAGAAACTGATGCTTGTTTTTTCTCTAGGATCGCGGTCCTTGCCAAACTTTATCACTTGCTCATAAAAACGGGATAATCTCATAAGTATATTTTGGTTTGGGTTATATTACGATTAAGATGGGATTATGGCTTCGGCTATAAGAAGCCGAACCATAGCCTTGTGGCAAAAGTATCAATAATCTATTAACTATTAGAAGAAGTATAACATATAAATAGGGCTTTGTCAAGGAAAGCGCTTTCTTTTTTTTGTAACCCCTTATCTTACAAAGGGTTACAAACCTAAAAACCATTCAATAGTTTTGTACAGCCCCTCTCCTAGCTCTACCTTGGGTTCCCATTTAAGCAATCTCTTTGCTTTAGCGATATTGGGCTGGCGTTGCCGCGGATCGTCTTTTGGCAGGAGTTTATAGATTATTCTGCTTTTTATGCCGGTTAATTCAATAATAAATTTAGATAGTTCTAAAATTGTAAACTCATTAGGGTTTCCCAAATTTATTGGTTCATTTACCCTGCAATGCATGAGCCTAAATATACCCTCTACTAAATCATCAATATAACAAAAGCTCCTCGTCTGCATTCCCTCTCCGTAGATAGTCATCGGCTTATCATGCAGAGCCTGATAAATAAAATTAGGCACTACCCTGCCATCGCGCACCCTCATACGCGGGCCATACGTATTAAAAATACGCGCTATCTTGATATCTATTTTATGTACCCTGTAATATGCCATGGTAAGGGCCTCGGCAAAACGTTTTGATTCATCATAACATCCGCGCACCCCGATTGAATTAACATTACCCCAATATGTTTCTGGTTGAGGATGAATCAGGGGATCTCCATAAACTTCAGACGTAGAGGCAAGCATAAATTTCGCCTTTTTTTGCTTTGCTAAACCCAACGCGTTATGCGTGCCCAATGAACCAGACTTAAGTGTATGTATAGGATATTTTAAATAATCCTCCGGCGAAGCAAGAGAGGCAAAATGCAGGACAAAATCCACTTTTTCTTTTATATCAATATATTTTGCAACATCACGCTCTATTAACCTAAAATTTTTATTTCCTAACAAATGCTTAATATTACTTAACGCCCCGGTAATAAAATTATCCAAACAGATAACCTTAAAACCTTCTAACAACAATCTATCGCACAAATGCGACCCAATAAAACCCGCCCCGCCTGTAATCACTACTGTTTTTTTACGCATTTTTCTATCGTTAAACCCGCGGTCATTTGTGTTTAGAGGACACACCTGTAGATGCAAATGAAAAGTATTCTACGGTTGATTTCAAGCCTCTAATAAAATCTACTTTGGGTTTATATTCCAAAATTCGCTTGGTTTGAGTTAAATCGGACAGGGTTTTAAATACATCTCCTAACCTGAGATTTAAAAATGTGGGGCTAATATTTTTTTTTAATATTTTATTCAGGATATCCACTAATTCAAGAATGGTGTAATCCTTTCCGGACGCGACATTAAACACCTCTCCTTTTAGGCCGCTTTTATTCGCGGCTAATATATTCGCGCTGACAACATTGGCAACAAAAGTAAAATCGCGCGATTGCTTGCCGGTTCCATAAATAGGCGGCTGCTCATTTTTTAACATACAGCTAATGAACTTAGGTATAACAACCGCGTATTCATCATCCAGTGATTGACGCGGCCCAAAAACATTAAAATAACGCAGTGATACGGTAGACAAGCCATAACTTTGACTGAAAATTTTACAATAATACTCACCGGCTAATTTCGACAAAGCATAAGGCGAAATAGGCCTTGGGATGTGGCTTTCTTTTTCCGGAAAAATATTGGTATCGCCATATATGGAACTTGAAGACGCGAGTACAAAACGTTTGACCTTATTCTGTAAAGACGCCTCCAGCATATTTAAAACGCCGTTAATATTTACCTCATTATATTCTTTCGGATATTTCATTGATTTGGGCACGCTTCTTAATGCCGCTTGATGCAAAACGTAATCGATATTCTGACAGGCGGAATCACAAGTTGCTTTGTCTCTTATGTCGCCTTTTATTAGCGTATAGCGTATAGCGGATAGCGGATAGTTTTTGACAAAAGACAGATTTTCTTCCTTACCGCTTGAAAAGTTATCCAACACCCTGACAAAATGTTTTCTTTTTAACAACTCCTCTACAATATGCGACCCAATGAACCCCGCTCCGCCAGTAACTAGAAACCTACTCATATTCAAACCTCCAAAAAACTATAATAAAACTATCCTTTCATCTTTTTTGCCTTTATAGACATTACGCGTATCAAAAATAAACTTGGAATTTTTTAATATAAAGTTATAGTCTACTAACGAATGATCGGTGGCAATTATCACACAATCAAATTCTTTAAGCGTTTTCTTAGTTAATACTATTGACTTAAGATTAATGGTATTAATTTTTAAATAAGGTATGAGGGGATCGTAATAAGAAACATCCGCATTCTTTTTTTGCAAAATTTCTATTATATCTAAAGCCGGAGATTTTCTTAAATCTTTCACGTCTTTTTTATAAGTGACGCCGCTGACCAAAATACGCGCCGCCCCCGGCGGCATCCCGCCTCTCTTGGGCTCTGATAACTTGCGACTCAATAAATTCAAAACTCTTTTACTAATATACTCCGGCATATGAGCTATAATATCTGAAGCAAGTTTAATAAAGCGCGGTTTAAATCCGTGATGCTTTGCTTTCCAATAAAGATAAAGCGGATCTTTGGGAATACAATGTCCGCCAACACCCGGTCCAGGATAAAAAGGCATAAAACCAAAGGGCTTTGTCTTAGCGGCATCAATCACCTCCCAGATATTTATATTCATCTTATGCGCCATCATAGACAACTCATCAATAAGGCCAATATTAATCAAACGAAAAGTATTCTCTAATAATTTCGCTGCCTCGGCTGTCCTGGCCGTTGATACCGGCACTACTTTATCAACTATTATTTTATAAACTTTAACGGCAAGGCGTGTAGCCTCAGGGCTTATCCCTCCAACTATTTTCGGAATTTTATTTACCGGATACGCCTTGTTACCCGGATCTATTCTCTCAGGAGAAAAACATAAATAAAAATCCCTGTTATGTTTTAAGCCATTCTTTTCGAAGATAGGCAAAATTACCTCTTCTGTTGTCCCTGGATAAGTAGTGCTTTCTAAAATAATCAAACTTGGCCTTCTAATATTTTTAACTATGGAATTTACCGCCTTCAAAATATATGAGATGTTTGGTAAATATTTTCTTTTTAGCGGCGTAGGCACGCAAATAAAAATAACATCAACTTCATTAATTCTCTTAAAATCACAGGAAGCGCTAAATTTACCAGCGTCCAAAACCTGCCTTAACTCTTTATCCCGTATATCAGTTATATAAGACTTTTTTCTTTTTATATGCTCGATCCTGTCTATGTCTATATCTATTCCCTGCACACCTATACCATTTTTCGCGAATTCAATTACCAGCGGCAGGCCCACATATCCTAAACCAACAACCGCGATTTTAAAATCCCTATTATTAATCTTTCTTAAAAAATTATTAAAGTTTGTATCCATATGTTTTAGAGCCTACCTACCCCCATATACTGAAAACCCAACTTTTTCAAAATGCCGGGATCATACATATTTCTGGCATCAATGATAATCGGCCTTTTTAACATTTTCTTAACCTTTACAAAATCCAATTCTTTAAATTCATTCCATTCTGTAATAATCAGAAGGCAATCAGAACCTTTACATACTTCATAAGGACTGTCACAAAATTTCGCGTCCATTAATTCAATTTTTGCCTTTTCCATAGCTTGAGGATCGTAAACCCTAACCCTTGAGCCTTCTTTCTGTAAATATTTTATTATACTTACAGCTGGGGCATTGCGCATATCATCAGTATCAGGTTTAAAAGCTAACCCCAGCACCCCTATTGTTTTATCTTTGAGCATCCATAAAACATCTCTTATCTTTTTAAGAATAAACTCCTTCTGCTCTTCATTTATATCTTTTACCGCCTTAAGCAATCGGAAATCATAACCTACTTTCTTAGAGATATTAATAAACGCGTCTAAATCTTTTGGGAAACAGGAACCGCCATATCCGGCCCCCGCGTCAAGGAAAGAATGCCCTATCCTTTTATCCAAGCCCATGCCAAAAGCTACTTCCTTAACATCCGCCCCTACCTTATCGCATATCTGCGAAAAGGCATTGATAAAGGAAATTTTGGTTGCCAAAAACGCGTTAGAGGCGTGTTTGATTAATTCCGCGGATTTAATATTAGTAACCAAAATAGCCGCGTTCAAAGGTTTGTATAAATTCGCCAAAATATCTTTGGCTTTTTTTGACTCAACTCCAATAATAATCCTGTCCGGATGCATAAAATCATTTATGGCCTGGCCTTCTCTTAAAAATTCAGGGTTAGATGCCACATCAAATTTAATTTTCTGTTTAATGTAGGCTGAAATTGTACGCTTTACCCATTCCCCTGTTTCAACCGGAACTGTAGACTTCTCAACTATCAGGCGGTATTCTGTCATATTTAAAGCAATATTGCGCGCCACATCTTCCACGTCCGTAAGATCGACCTCTCCATTTTCCAAAGAAGGTGTGCCTACGGCTATAAAAATTATTTCAGATTTTTTAACCGCTTCTTTAATGCTAGAGCTAAATAAAAGCTTTTTATTCTTAATATTGCGCGCAATTAATTCTTTAAGGCCTGGTTCATATATCGGAATTTCGGCTTTTTTAAGCTTTTCAATTTTTCTGTCATCCTTATCAACACAGAGGACATTGTTACCTAATTCCGCGAGGCAGGAACCTGTAACTAATCCTACATAGCCCGAACCAATTATTGAGATATTCATATTTTTATCATAAACACAAATTTTCACAGATATCCGTGTCTATCCGTGTCTTTTATATCCGTGTTAATCCGTGCTCTGTGAGCCTGGTTTGGGTTGATGGTAACTTTGATCAAGCCCGAATTCCGTTTTCGGGAAAGCTTTAAGCCTAAAAATCAACCATACGGTTTCGCCATGCTTACTGGATACATTATATTTAAAATCCATAAACCAGCAATGAAGATCCCTGGTGATGCCGTACTCCTGTTCTTTTAAGCCGCTTTTTAAACTTGGGTCATGCCCAATTTCGTATCTGTTGTAAATTGAAAATTTCCATTTCGGATTTATGCGCCACTCAAAATCAGAAACTACCCCATCGCTTCCTTTCCTCTGGCAGCGCTGACCAAGACTAAAAGAACGTTCTTTACCAAAATTAAAATTAATATCGTAATTTATGTTAGAGAGACGGCCATAGTTTGGATCAGAACGCGCTCCGGAATGCTTAAGGGTAGCGTCAGCATCAAAAGTAACCCAGGAGTAAGGCATCAGCCTTACATCAAAAAGTATATCCGAAAAATTACTTCCTCGTTTATCGCCAGTTTTAGAATCAAAAATATAAGTACTACTCGCCTTAATTTCAGCTAAATCCACGCTTTTATCGTTTCGCTTAGTTTGCAGCTTATTAGATAACTCTAATAAAAGAGAATTATTTCGGCTTATGGAATCTATGCTATCAATTTGCTTTATGTGGCTGATTGAAATAGTAGGCTCATGGTTATAAGAATAAGAAATTGTAGGGGTGATTATATGCCTAAGGCTGTTTATATCTAGATTTAAAAAATTCGATTTAGCATCAAAAACACGATAAAACTTCGTGCTCGCGCTTGTCCCGGTATAAAAAATCGTCCGCACGGGAAACGAAGAGCCATCCGCTCCTTTATCATAAATAGTCTGACGGCTGGCAACAAAAGGAGTAAGCTCAATAAAGGCAACCTTTGAAGGCAGAGAAAATTTATTAGTGGTATCTAATCTCGCCACGGTTTCATCATCGAGAGAAACTGGGGAGGCTGATGCTTTTTTATTAAAATTCGATAGGACGCTGTTGTTTTCAAAATAAAAAGGAGTGCCCGCGATTTGAATATTCGGCAAGTTATATTTTAATTCAGGGTTTTTGTCTAATTGGTCATACCAATGATTAACGCGTTCTTGCATAAGCACATCAAGGCTTGAGTATTGAAAATTATGGTGAACTGAAATGTATGTCAAAGGCTGGGCGTCTTTCTCAAATTCACGATAAAAATAATCCTTTAAGAAATCATTTGACGGGCCCAGGATTTTTCTTTTTTCATCATTTATCTTATAAAATTCCGCTACCATGTTTGTTCTTCTGTCTATATCCCATTTATGCCGCAGCCGGAGCAGATACCTCTGAAATTCAGCCGGACTGGCCTCCGAAAGGCCGTTTGCCCTTTCCTGAGTATAATAAAACTTTAAATCCCCTTTGCCGAATCCTTCTGTTGTATAATTTGTCCCGAATCCTTGGGCTAACCCTAATTTTTCTCTGTAATCAAGATAAAACCTTCCATTTATATTTTTAGTCAAATTATACCTGGTGGCAGTCAAAAGATACGGCCCCCAATCCTTTCTTTTACCAGGAGTCATCTGAATATGCATCAGGGGATCGCTAAAATCACGGTTGAATTGGGGCAGGTAGAGCAAAGGAATCTTTCCTATGTACAAGGTAGTATCCTTTGCCTGAACTTTATCCTGTGGAAAGAAATTAACCTTTCTTGATTTTATGCGCCAATGCGGAACATCAAAATCACAAGTAGTAATATAACCGCGCTGACTGATAAACTCTGTATCGCTTACCTTTTCAATTTTCTTGCTTACCCCAAAATATGGATTGGCTCTAAATTCCGAATTATAAATGATACCAGTCTTATTTTGAAAATTATAAACTATTTTTTCTCCTTCAATAACGCCTTTTTGATCATCTAACCTGGCATTACCTTCGGCTACAGCGTCTTTGGTCTGGCTGTCAATTACTATTTTTTGGCAAGTAAGTTTGGCGCCTTTATACTCAACTTCTACATTTCCGGAAATAGAAATTTCTTTTCCGGTAGTTGAATACTCAATTATATCACCATTGACACTCATAGGCCCATCTTTGGCTTCCCACGCAAATACTATAGTAACCAGTAACCAGTAACCAGTAACCAGTAAAATTAATGATTTTTGTAGATGGCAAATTTTCATTTATTATATTTCTTCAGCGTTCAATGTTTAGCGTATAGCGTTTCCTATCCGCTATCCGCTATACGCTCTACGCTAATCCTTGGCATTTTCTCTTACTAATATTGCCGCGCCGATTAACCCGGCGTCAGGGCCTAATTTTGCTTTTAAAACCTTTACATCTTTAGCCTGCACACTCATCGCGCGCTTAAAAATAGTTTTTCTAATCTTCTCAAACAAGGCTTCCCCCGCGTCAGAAACACCTCCGCCAATAATAATAGCATCTAAATTAAGGACATTTACCATCCCAGCCAAAGCAATTCCTAATCGCTCCCCTACTTTATTCCATATATCTAAAGCGCGTTTATCTTGTTTTTTCGCGAGCTCGCTTAATTGCTCTAAACTTATCTCCCGCGAAAACTTTTGTTTCGCCTCAAAAAGAATCTTCTTATTGCCAACGTAAGACTCAAGACAAGCAATCCCGCCGCAAGGACAACTCGGACCTTTCTCATTAATGGGCATATGGCCAAATTCTCCCGCGGCATTAGAAACGCCGCGATAAAGCTTGCCCCCAATAATAATCCCCCCCCCTACCCCCGTTCCTAATGTCAGGCATAAAGCGTTTTCGTATCCCTTCGCGCTACCTATTTTATGCTCCGCCAGAGCCATCACCTTCGCATCATTATCCAAAAAAACAGGCAAACAGACCTCTCTTTCTAAAATACGCTTTAGGCCCACCTCTTTCCAACCGGGAATATTTGGAAAAAAATGCACAATTCCTTTTTTAGCATCTGTTGGCCCCGGCACCCCAAGGCCAACTCCCAAGATAGATCCTTTTTTTAATTTATTATCATTAATAATTCTGTTTACGCAAAATTCAATTGCCTTTATTAAAAGCTCTTTCTTCTTAAATGTTTTAGTGCTTAAAAAAAACTTGGAAATAATCCTATAATTTAAATCAAGAAGCGCGATTTTTAAATTTGTCCCGCCTAAATCTATGCCTATAAGGAATTTTCTTGTCATTCGTAGGGGCGATTCGCGAACCGCCTATATAAAGGTTAAACGAGACATTAAAATAATATTCTATCTTAAAAATCTGAATTTATCAAGACATAAAATTCTGTTGTCTGGGCGGTTCGTGAACCGCCCCTACGACGAAACATAAACCATCACGGGGTTATTCGTATAAATAATATTTGTAGGGGCGGTTCGTGAACCGCCCATATGGGGCAACAGCTAATCTTGAACGCAGACTCTGTTTCTGCCTTGCTGCTTGGCAAGATACAATGCCTTGTCTGCCTTATCGATGATTTTTTGCGGTTCAAAAACATTAGCAGAACATACCGATATACCTATACTTACTGTGGCTCTTAAATCCTCGTCATAAGCGCTAATATGTTTTGCTTCTATGGCCTGCCGGATACGCTCCGCGGCAAAACGCGCCTGATCCTTATTTGTCTCCGCCAAAACAATAGAAAGCTCTTCACCGCCGTAACGGCCCATAAAATCTATCTGCCTGATACTATCTTTAATGATTCTGCTGACCTCCCTTAAGATAGCATCTCCAACCAAATGCCCATACTGATCATTACATTCCTTAAAACGATCGATATCGATCATAAGAAATGCTAAGCTAAGATTAAACTTTTTTGAACGCTTAAGTTCTTCATTAAACCTATTCATAAAATGCCTGCGGGTAAAAGTTTGGGTAAGATTATCAATAATAGCAAGTTCCTGCACTTTCTGATATAAAAGCGCCCTCTTAAGCCCCAAGGTATACTGCTGGCCTAAAATATAAAACTTTTCTTTGTCTTTTTCTTCAACATCTCTGGCAATCAAATAACCTAAAATATCATTCTGAACTGTTAAAGGGAAAATTGAATAACTTCTAAACTGCGCTAAATCCGCGTCAGGCTTAATAAACTGACAATCTTTATTTCCAATATATTTAGCCGCATGCTCCTTAAAAATATTGAACAACTCATTTTCATCAAGGGTCTTACAAATATCCTTGGTTATATCATAAAGGGCTACTGTCTCCTTAACAGATTTTTCTAAAGCAAAATTATTGGTTTGGAGTTCTTTTTCTTCGAGCATCAATTTTTCATATTTATTTTTCAAAGATTCTAAGTTTTTGCTTTCCGCCATCAAAGCATACGAAAGAATTCTTTTTAATGAAATATATATAAAAACGCTTAGTAAGATTAGTATAAATATGATCATTTGAGAGATCCTTTCAAGGAGTGAAACTAGTCCTTGTCATTGCGGGCGAGTAAAACGACGAGAAATCTTTATCGTCAGGATTTCTCCCTTCGGTCGAAATGACAGTATATGGTGTTAACCATTGTCATTGAAACTGCATGGATGCCCGTTTACACGGGCATAACAAACCAGGGAATCAAGCGTTATATGGAACATACCTGATTTCTTCCTTTTCGCTTTGCCTCATACATTGCTTTATCAGCTTTATAAATTAACCCATCAGCCTTTGTATCATCATCAGGAAAGGCTGCTACGCCAATTGACACAGTAATGGCTACTTCAACCCTTCGTAAAACTACTTTATCTTTTTCTATCATTCCGCAAAGTTGCGTGGCAATTTCAACTGCCTTCTTCTTATCTGTATTTTCAAGGATCACGCAAAATTCCTCTCCGCCGAAACGGCATACCACACGATCTAAGTCATTCAAAAAAACAATTATATTTTTAGTTATTTTTTTTAAAACAATGTCGCCCGCGCTATGCCCGAATTTATCGTTATAATTCTTAAAAAAATCAATATCCAGCATCAATAAAGAAAAGGCCGCATTCGCAACGCAAGCGGACCTTTCACACTCCTGGGCTAAACGATCCATTAGATACCTTTTAGTATAAGCCAGAGTCAAACTGTCGCGTATAGACAGCTCCTGCGTCTTAAGAAAAAGCTGACTGCTTTCTAACGCCACAGCCCCCAAATCGCAGACTGAAACTAAAAATCTTAAGTCATCCTGCGTATAAAAATCCTTATTAGGGTTGTCTAATCTTAATATCCCTACAAAATTATTTTCATTTATAAAAGGCGCGCTGATTAAAGATGAAATTGGCCGCGCGTCTTGAACCTTTAATTTTTCCGAATCAAAACGAAAATCACTTCCGACATCCTCAATCAAGAGAGGGGTTACGTGCCTCAACATCCAAGTATCAAACATATCCCCTTCCTTTGCTTTTATTATTAGACTCTCCCGTTCTTTTTTTGTTTTAAAGAGGCTCAATTTATGGGTTTGCTTATCAATAAGATACAGAAAACAAGCGCCCTTAGCCTCTGAGATCAAGGAAAAGGTAACCGAGACAATACTGTTTGAAATGTATTCTAAATCAAGATTCTGATTTATTTGTTCAATAATATTTTTTAAACTGTCATAACGAACTCTTTTGACTAATAACGCGGAATTGGATTTTTGCTCCTTTAAAATATCCGCCTGGATAATATTTAGCTTCTCCTGGGTATCCTGTATTTCAGATTCAATCTGATATCTGGCCTTAGAGTTCTGATTAAGCAGAAAAAATAAGGTAACGGCGTTAGCTAGATAAAAAATAAACAGCAATCCTAAAGGATGACGGCTGAAATTAAATGCTATTAATATTGGTATTATAATAAGCGAGAACAGAAATAAAATAACACGCGGAATTGGTTTTGAAGCGGCGACAGGTAACATAACAACAGAAATTAAAAATGAAAAATTGGGGAGAGCACTGTTGAAGTTACGTATAATTTTTCATTTTTCATTTTTAATTACGAATTTTATTTAAACGATAGTCTCTTCGGTATTTTTATTAAAAAAATGCACTTTACTCATATCAAAGACAACATCCATATCTTGATTAATTTTTGGCTTATTATGCGCTCCTACCCGGGCAATAAAGGTGTGCTTTCCTGTATTCAAATAAAGATATACTTCAGACCCCATGGGTTCTGATACTTCGCAGTTTACTCTGACAATGTTTTCAGGAGGCGCCTCGGAAACAAAAAGCTTATCGTAAATATCTTCTGAACGAATTCCTAAAATTACCTCTTTTCCTTCGCAAGACAACATTTTTTTATGCATATCTTCAACTAATTTTACCAGAATAACGCCTTCATCAAAATATAATTTTGAGTCTTTCTTAATGATTCTTCCATTCATAAAATTCATCGGCGGTGAACCAATAAAACCGGCAACAAATTTATTTTTAGGGTTATCATAAATAGTTATCGGATTATCTACCTGCTGCAAAACACCATCTTTCATGACAGCGATTCTATCACCCATAGTCATAGCCTCAACCTGATCGTGTGTAACATAAATTATTGTGGTTTGAAGTTTTATATGAAGCTTGTGTATCTCCGTGCGCATCTGAACTCTCATCTTCGCGTCCAGATTGCTCAAAGGCTCATCAAATAAGAAAACAAGCGGTTTCCGGACAATAGCCCTTCCCACTGCTACGCGCTGCCTTTCTCCGCCAGAAAGTTCCCGCGGCTTACGATTAAGCAGCCGTTTAATTCCTAATATATCCGCGGCTTCAGTTACTCTTTGTAGAATCTCTTTTTTAGGGATATGCCTTAATGTCAAACCAAAAGACATGTTTTCAAATACAGTCATATGCGGATAAAGGGCGTAATTTTGGAAAACCATAGCAATATCTCTATCCTTGGCAGGCACATCATTAACTAATTTATCCGAGATATATACCTGGCCGGTTGTTATTTCTTCAAGCCCTGCTATCATCCTCAAAGTAGTAGACTTACCGCACCCGGAAGGCCCAACCAAAATCATAAATTCCTTATTTTCAATTCCCAAGCTGATATTATCAACTACCTTGACATTACCGGGAAAAAATTTAGTAACATTTCTTAAGCTAACCTGGGCCATTACCTCGCTCCTTTCGTCGCTCGGAGAGTACAGAGAACAGAGTACAGAGTACAGAGAAAACAAAAAAAAGATTCTTCTGTGCTCTGCGCTCTGTTCTCTGTACCCTATTCTCTATTTTTTTATTATACATATACTAATCTAAATAGTCAAGTAATTGACTTAATGTTGCTTTTAAATCTTTACGCTGCACAATCATATCTATTAAACCATGATCCAAAAGAAACTCCGAACGCTGAAATCCGGGAGGTAATTTCTGCCTAATAGTCTGTTCTATGACTCGCGGCCCGGTAAAACCAATTAATGCCTTTGGCTCAGCGATAATCACGTCTCCTACTCCGGCAAAAGATGCCATAATTCCGGCCATAGTAGGATTAGTTAAGATTGAAATGTAAGGAAGCTTTGCTTTATGATGATAAGCAAGCGCGGCGCAGGTTTTAGACATCTGCATCAGGCTAAACATACCCTCATACATCCTAGCGCCACCTCCAGAGCCAGAAATAATAAGCATAGGAAGCTTATTATTTGTTGCCGTCTCTATAGCGCGCGTTATCCTTTCACCAACTACCGAACCCATTGACCCCATAATAAAACGGGAATCTGTAACCGCGATAATTATTTTTTTATTATTCAAGGCAGCCTCTCCGGATATAACCGCGTCAGAAAGCCCGGTTAGACTTTGGTCAGCTGCCAATTTTTCTTTATAAGTCTTAGGCCCTTTAAAATTTAAAGGGTCGGCAGAGCGCATATCTTCATCGTATTCCTGAAAGGTACCCTTATCTACAAGAAAGTTTATTCTTTCTTTCGCGCCTAAAACAAAATGATAATTGCATTTTGGGCAAACCTTAAGATTCTCTTCTAATGTTTTATTATACAATGTTTCAGAGCACTCCCCGCACTTAGTCCAAAGTCCGTCAGGAATCTCTTTCTTCTTTATCTTGACAATCGTATATTTTGGTTTACCGAATAGCGCCATTTTTCCTCGCTTTGATTAGTAATTAGTGGTTAATACTACTCCCAGACTGTCATTTCGACCGAAGGGAGAAATCTTGGGAGTAAAGATTTCTCGTCGCTTTGCTCCTCGAAATGACAAGATTTAACTTTATAATACGCGCTAATATAAGCTAGTCGCTAATCACTAATTTTATTCAAATTTATTAATCACCAGCCCCGACAACACCTTAGGATAAAAATACGTTGATTTAGACGGCATTCTTTCACCGTTTAAAGCAATAGAAACCACCTGTTGAATTTTCACAGGATTAAGAAAAAAACCAAGATATGAAGGATCTTTATCAACGCAATCTATAAAATCCTGCGCGTTCTGGCTAAAAGAAAGCCTTTTATCATTTTCTAAATCCAGGTCTAAGAGTTCTTTTAGGATAATCGCGTTCAAAATAGACGCGTCCAATGACCTAAACTCCGCGGATTTAGCGCTGATCATTTGGGCTAAAATCTTGATACTCTTCAAACGTAAGAGGTAATACTTTTTATCCTTATACATTCCCAATAGATGCTCATTGCGGCCTCCTTTTTCCATTAAAAGGAAAAAGGTTTGTTTATTTTTAACTTCTTCCACGTCAAAATAATTTTTAAGGCTAAGTTTAAAAGCATTAAAATCAAAATCCGGATCCAATTTAAGCAAACGATGCACGCCTAAAATTGTTAATCCTCTTGAATCCGTATTAGTAAAATAAGAAAGTATAAAATTAGGGCTTTCTTCCGGGCCTATCCGGCCAAATTTCTCTATCAATTCCTGCCTATAATTACAAGCAACCTCGTAACGATGGTGGCCGTCAGCGATAAGAATATCTTCTTTTGAAACAGCGTCCTGTATGCTAGTTATAATATCAGATGAATCTACTTTCCATAGCTTATGCGTAATCTTTTCTTCATCCGTAATATTAATAATCGGCTCTTTATCTTGAATATGCTTTTGAAAGGTGCGCGCGATAATACGTTTTTTATCCGCGAACACGACAAATATCGGACTTAAATTCGCCTTTACTTCTTTTAAAAGTTTTAACCTATCCTCTTTCGGGGCAAGCCGCGTATGCTCATGACTAAATACCGCTCTCCCCTCATCACCCAAACGTAAAAGCGAAATAAATCCTAAACGCGTGCGTTTTTCTCCCTTCAAATTATACTGCTGGCTATAAAAATATATCGCGCTCTCTTTATCTTGGACAAGTATGCCGTCCCTTAGCCACTCTTTAAAATACCTGGCCGCGGATTGATATTTATTTTCCCCTGAAGAGTCTTTTCCAAGAAGGATATGGATTAAATTATTGGGATGAATATTGCGGTAATGCTCTTGAGCATCGGAAGAAATTACATCATAAGGCGGGCAAACAACCTTAGAAAGATCGTGAATTTTATCCTGATTATAAAAAACGCCTTTAAGCGGCTCTATTTTATTCATTTTTTTTGACATTCCTTAATTTTAGGACAAGTAGCAGAACAGGATTTCTCACTCCCTGGATTTGGTTTTTTCCTATAATCAGTGGCATAAAAACCTGTCCCCTTAAAGATTATCCCGGCGCCGCTTCCGATTAAACGTCTTATTTTTTTATTACATTTGGGGCAATTCTCTATATGTTTATCGGTTATCTTCTGAGATAGCTCATAAGTATGTCCGCAGTGACTGCATTCGTATTCGTATGTAGGCATGGTTCCTCGCTTCGCTCGGAAGAGAACAGAAACCAGAGTACAGATTACAAAAAAGTTTTTCTCTGTTCTCTGTTCTCTGTACTCTCTTTATACTCTGTTCTCTATTTTTATTTAAACGCCTTCTTAATCTTATCCGAAAAACTTTCCTTATTAATATTTTCTCCTGAAAGCCGGGCAAATTCTTCAATCAGATCACGCTGTTGGACAGTTAAACGGGTAGGTATCTCAACATTAACCTTAACCATCTCGTCTCCTATCCCATGCCCGCGCAAATCTAGAATACCTTTTTCCTTGAGCCGAAAAATTCTTCCACTTTGCGTACCAGCAGGAACTTTCATTTCTACGTGACCATCTAAAGTAGGAACTTCTATTTCCGCGCCCAAAATCGCCTTACTTAAACTTATATTTATCTCAATTAATAAATCATTATCGTGCCTTTGAAAGACTGAATGCGGCCGAACTTCAATTCCCACGTATAAATCGCCCTTCGACAGAGTACCTGCCTCGCCTTCTCCTCTAACCCTTAAGTTTGAACCCGTATCTACGCCAGCAGGTATCTTTACTGAAATTTTATGGACAACCTTAGTTCTTCCTTCCGCGTGGCAATCAGGGCAAGGCGCCTGTATCATTTTCCCAACTCCCGCGCATCGCGAACAGGTTTGCGCCAACTGAAAAAAACCGCTAGAAACCACTGTGCGGCCAGACCCCTTACATTGAGGGCAAGTAATTTTTTTAGTGCCCGGTTTCGCGCCGCTGCCGGAACAAGTTAAACAAGTTTCATAACGCGGAACGGTTATTGTTTTTTCAACTCCGCTAGCTGCCTCTTCCAAACTTATATCTATAGATATTTGTAAATCCCTCCCCCTGCGCTGCCCTCCCGCGCTGCCGCCTGTTTGCTGGCCGCTAAAAAAATTAAAACCCAAATCACTAAATATTTCGTTAAAAACGCCTCCGCCAAAACCAAAATCCGACATACCCTCAAATATACTGCCGAAATCCGCTCCCTTAAAAATATCTTCATAAGCGTATTTTTGATCTATGCCGGAATGACCATGTTGGTCGTAAAGGCTACGTTTCTGAGAATCGGATAAAACCGCATACGCCTCGGAGATTTCTTTAAATTTCTCCTCCGCTTCTTTTTTTTGTTCATGAGGCACGCGGTCAGGATGATACCGCAGAGCCATCTCGCGGTAAGCCTTTTTTATTTCATCCAGCGTCGCGCTCTTCTTCGCGCCTAAAACTTCGTAATAATCGCGTTTGGTAGACATTAACCCTCGCTTCGCTCGGGAGAAAACAGATTACAGAGAACCGAGCACAGAAAATTCTTTTTTGTTTTCTCTGTTCTCTGTTCTCTATTCTCCATTCCCTATGGAATGTTCTGGTTTATAGTTATTTTTTATCAGTTTTATTCTCATCATGAAATTCCGCGTCAATAACATCTTCTTCTTTTTTCTTTTCTTTTTGCTCCTCTTCTGGTTTCTGGTTACCGGTTTCTGGTTTCTCTTTTTGTTTAGCCGCCGATTGCTTATAAATCTCTTCGGCTAATTTATGCGAAGCCTTAGTTAAATCCTCTACGCCCTTTTTAATTCTATCAATATTTTTATCCTTTATTGCCGCCTTTAAATCATTGAGCCGGGCTTCTATATCAGCGCGTTCCTCCTGACTTACTTTATCGCCAAATTCCTTCAACGATTTTTCAGTCGCGTAAATCAAGGTATCCGCCTGATTGATAACCTCTATCTCTTCTTTTTTCTTGGTATCTTCAGCAGCAAACTTCTCCGCGTCTTTGACCATTTTATCAATTTCTTCCTTGGAAAGTTTCTTCGGCGCGGTAATACGGATAGACTGCTCTTTGCCGGTCCCTAAATCTTTGGCCGAGACATGTACAATACCATCGCGGTCAATATCAAACTTTACTTCAATCTGTGGTATGCCGCGCTGCGCGGCAGGAATACCTACAAGATCAAACCTACCCAACTCCACATTGTCATCCGCTAACGGACGCTCACCTTGTAATACACGGATAGTTACCGCGGTCTGACTATCCGCGGCAGTAGAGAAAATCTGGCTCTTTTGAGTAGGGATAGAGGCATTTCTTTCAATTAATTTTGTATTCACTCCACCCAATGTTTCAATACCCAATGAAAGCGGCGTTACATCAAGCAATAAAACATCTTTTACATCGCCTTTGATAATCGCCGCCTGAATTGCCGCTCCCATAGCCACACATTCCATAGGGTCAACCCCGCGCTCAATCTTTTTGCCAACATAATCCTCTACAAATTTCTGCACAATAGGCATCCGAGTTGGCCCGCCAACCATAATAATGCGGTCAATATCGCCGGATGACAACTTCGCGTCGCCAAGCGCCTGCTCCATAGGGTGACGGCATTTATTAATTATAGGAGCCACCAAATCTTCAAGCTTGGCCCGAGTTATTGTCATAGTAAGATGCTTTGGCCCGGTTGAATCAGCTGTAATAAAAGGAAGGTTTATGTCGGTAGAAACCGTGGAAGAGAGCTCAACCTTGGCCTTTTCAGCAGCTTCACGCAAACGTTGTACAGCCATTTTATCATTTAATAAATCTATGCCTGTCTCGCGCTTAAACTGGCCGGCAATATATTCAAGAAGAATCTTGTCCATATCTGTTCCGCCTAATTGCGTGTCACCGGATGTTGATTGCACATGAAATACGCCTTGAGCCATCTCCATAACAGTTACGTCTAATGTTCCGCCGCCTAAATCAAAAACCATAATCTTCTGCTCTTTTTGCGCTTTTTCTAAGCCATAAGCAAGACAAGCAGCCGTAGGTTCGTTAATTATTCTTAAAACTTTCAACCCGGCTATTTCACCCGCGTCTTTAGTCGCGGTTCTTTGGTTATCATCAAAATAAGCAGGACAGGTAATTACTACTTCTTCTACCTTGTCTCCCAGATAATTTTCAGCATCCTGCTTTATCTTCTGTAAAATAAAAGCGGAAATCTGCTGAGGTGTATATTCTTTTCCGAAAACCTTAAACGCGTAATCTGTTCCCATCTTGCGTTTGGCAGCCTGGATTGTTCCTTCCGCGTTTATAGTTGCCTGCCTGCGCGCCGGCTCGCCTACTAAACGCTGACCGTCTTTTGTAAAAGCAACGTAAGAAGGAAACGCCTTTCCGGAAGCCACACCCGCGCCTTCCGCTGAAGGAAGAATTACCGGCCGTCCGGCCTCCATAACTGCCGCTGCTGAATTAGATGTTCCCAAGTCAATACCGATTACTTTTGCCATTACCTCGCTCCTTTCAGTCGCTCGGAGAGTACAGAGTACAGAGTACAAAGTACAGAGAAAAGAGAAAAGAGAAAAGATTAACTCTGAGAATTAATTAATCCCCAAATCATACTTGTAATCTCTTTTGTCTCTAAGCGAACCTTATTATATTCATCTTCCTTAATCAATTCTTGACGTTTTAATACGTTAAACACAGAAACACATTCTCTGGCTGAATCTAAAGAAATACCAAAATATCTATTTTTCTCTTTCTTTGATTTTTTACCATTGCCTTCGGCTAAATTATTCGCTATAGATAAAGCCGCCCTTATTAGATTTCCCCCTAAAGAATATTCGTATTCTCCAGGTAAAGCTTTTACTATCAAAAATATCTTATCTATAAGCTCCAAAGATTTCTGATATACCTTTAATTTTTCAAAATCAAATTTAAACTCCTCCATCTTCTGTTCTCTGTTCCCTGTTCTCTGTTCTCTTGGAAACCTTAACTTTCGCTGTCCTAATTACCCTCTCATTTAAAAGATAACCTTTTTGCAGTTCCTCTACAATCGTATGTTCCGGCAGGTCTTTGTTTTCCACCTGCATCAATGCTTCATGACAATACGGGTCAAATATCTTTCCTTGCGCCTCAATGGGCTTTACTCCATATTCTTTGAGCATCTCATAAAGATGCGCCAAAATCATCTCTACGCCTTTCGAGAACGCGGATAAACCCTCCTGCTGCGGCAGCGCTAAATCAATAGTACGCTCCAAATCGTCTAAAACGCTTAATAATTCTAAAATAATTCCTTCATTGGCAAATTTTACAAAATCCTGCTTCTCTTTTTCTAACCGCTTACGCGTATTTTCAAAATCCGCCTGTAAACGCAGTGTTTTATCCCAATACTCTTTTGCCCTGTCAGTTTCCTCTTTTAATTTTAAATACTCTGACTCTTTTAGAGTAACAAGCTGCTCTTCCGCTTGAGGCGTAGGAATCTCTTCATCCTGTTTTTGAGTTTGGCTTTTCATTATATAATATAGAAATAATTACCCTATTTAGGGTAAAGTCTTATAATTTTAGCATAAATTGCTTTTTTGTCAATAGTCTGGTATCGTTTTGTCTGATGTCGATTCTGGTGTCAATTAGCTAATCAATTGGCTATTATCAATTGGGATTATCTCTTTATTTTGCAAGAGTTTATGATAAAGGGCTTTGGGCAGATTCGCGTGGATTCTTATTTCTTTTTGTAAATACTTGATCTCTCTTACCTTACCTTCACGGTAGAACAAATCTACCAGATACATCCGTGAATGCGCGATAGCGATTTGCGCGTCAACCATCTTTGGCTCAAAAATTTCCTGAATTGCTTTTAATAAACTATCCAAATTCTTTTCTAATTTTGCTGAAATATGAATCGAATGAGGAAAGTTTTCCCCTAAATCGCTCAACCAGAATTCATCTGTCAGGGCATCAATCTTATTTAGCACTGTAATAGTGGGCTTTTGTTCTATCCCTAACTGTTTTAAAACTGAAAGAACAACCTCACTATGCTCCTTTGCCAAGGCCGAACTTACGTCTAAAACATGAATCAAAAGATCCGCCCCTATTGCCTCTTCTAATGTAGCGTTAAAAGCCTCAATCAAGTGATGCCCAAGATTACGCAAGAAGCCAACCGTATCAGAAATAACAATATTCTCACCGTTTGGTAATTTCAAAATCTTTGATAAAGGGTCGAGGGTAGTGAATAACCCATCAGAGACAATTTGATTTGTCTGAGTAAGGGCGTTTATCAGAGTTGATTTGCCGGCATTGGTATAGCCTACCAACGCTATAGTAGGTAACTCGTGCTCTTTTCTTTTCTTTTTCATCGTCAACCGATGTAACGCGACACCCCTTAAATCTTCCTTTAGATTATCAATCTTGCCTCTTAATCGCCTTCTATCCATCTCCAACTTTTTCTCTCCCGGTCCCCGCGTCCCAATCCCGCCGCCTAAACGAGAAAGTATTATACCCTTCCCTGTAAGCCTAGGTAAAAGATATTGTAACTGCGCAAGTTCAACCTGCATTCTACCTGTTGGGGTCTTGGCGCGCCGGGCAAAAATATCCAGAATTAATTGCGTGCGATCAACAGTCTTTTTGCCGACTATCTCTTCGAGGTTGCGCTGTTGCGTTCCCGATAAATCATGGGAAAAGATTAAAACATCTACGTTTTTCTCTTGAGATATCAAAGTCAATTCCTCAGCTTTTCCTTTACCGATAAAAAGATTAGCGGTAGGTTTTTCACAATTACAGATAATATTATCCGCAATTTCAACCCCGCACGCGTTAGCTAATTCCTCTAACTCCGTAACAGCATCATCAATACGCCAATTATCCTTCTCTGATCTTAATTTTATAGTAACTAGCAATGCTTTTTCCATTCAGACTATGTCGTAATCCCTATTTTGAAAACTAGGGGACGCTTCTGGGTTTTTGCCAACTTAAGAAGAACCGAAAACCCAGAAACGTCCCCGGATTTTCTTTATCGATTTTTTTTCCATGGCCTTGATGATCCGCTTTCAGTTTTCTTCCACGGCCTTGATTCGCCTTCGGTTTTCTTCCATGGCCTTGATGATCCGCTTTCAGTTT
>ERZ1292640.277-Hain-H43-02um-R1-277-length-41465-cov-5_pt2 | contig 40789 bp, 34 predicted proteins | sample MGYA00564404_ERZ1292640 | MGnify/ENA primary metagenome ERZ1292640 (study PRJEB36523, sample SAMEA6512636) | groundwater metagenome | collected 2019-01-08 | study: AquaDiva: Metagenomics assemblies of 32 groundwater samples | reverse complement strand
CTGTCGGAAGCTATAGAAAAAATCGCTGGTTCTTACGACTTGATCGTGGCCGACACCAACCCTGCCGCCTCCATACTGAATTGCTCAATGCTGGTCGCAGCCGACCTCGTAAATGTTGTTTGTGCGACGAACCCGCTTTCATTCCACGGTATGTCACTAGTGATGGCGACAATAGAGGAGATGGAGCGCGAATTCCGCAGAAAACTTGAAGTGCGGATCGTCCCGAACCTTTATGATAACCGCGAAGTCATAAGCCAGGAGGTACTAGGAGAACTCAGATCGCAATTCACACAACATTGTACAAAAGTCGTTATAAACCGGTGCGCCGACCTTAACGAAGCCACCAAGCGACGAACAGCAGTATGGGATGTCAATTCCAAAGGGATCGCAGCACACGACATAAACACGCTAACAGAAGAACTGCTTTTAAATTAGTTTTATTTAATTAAATATAATCTGGAGAATAATCATGGAAGACCAGGCTAATAAAGAAAACCCAAAAATAAAAACCCGCACCGGCAGCGGGTACCTTAAACAACTATACTCAACGGCGCGCACCACCGCTGGCGTCACTCATTCACACTTGAAAAATTTAACGACGTTTCTCGTTAACTTCGTGCCGATCGAAAAAGTCGACGCATCAGAATTACAGGTAAGGGTGCATTTTGATGAAGCCGAATTAACAGCCTTATCAGCATCGGTTAAAGAACACGGGGTTTTACAACCAATTCTCGTGGTACAAGACGGCGAAAGATACAAAGTCATCGCTGGCGAACGAAGACTGCGCGCAGCCAAACTTGCAGGCATGGAGCGCATCCCCGCCCGCGTGCTTTCAACAACAGACAAAGCAACACACGAAATCGCCTTAAGAGAGAATCTTGACCGGGTTGATCTCCATCCGCTTGAAGAGGGCGAGGGCTATCTCTCACTGCTGGAAGCCCAGGCCTACACAAGCCATGAAGCAATCTCAAAAGCTTTCGGCAAGCCAAAATCACGTATAACGGAATGTATCGGATTCACAAAACTGCCAGAAAACACCAAACAAGAACTAATGGTTCGCGGGATAAAAAACCGCGCCCTGCTGAGGAATTTACTAAACACCCCCCCAGATACACACATGACCCTAATAGCAGAAGCATTGGGCAAAGAAGAAACCCTAAACGCCCCAACTCCGGAACTGCACGGCGACATTGCAAAAAACAAATCGGATTACACAGAATCAAAAAAAGAAAAGGCGTTTCAATTCAGTTATGTTTGTGAGGAAAAAAAGATTCACGTCCCGGCATTTAGATGGAAGCCAGGGGAAGGCGCAGAGCGCCTGCAATCTTATGTAGAAGCACTAAGAGCTCTTCTCGATAACCTTGAGGAACGCCTAACAAAGCCGTAGCAAGTGCGCAAAACACGGCACGCTTTGTGCTAACACAGTGCGAAGGTATGAAGCTGCGCACTTATGATCGCTTTGAGCTGTGTCAGATTGTAAAATGGGATTTCTTCAGCGACCGATGTGGCCCCAACGATGGGGCAATAATGAACATCTCCCGCAGTGGTTGTATGCTGAAAACAAATATAGATCTTGAAATGCACCGCTGGCTCCGCATTATTATTTTACCGGACTATAGCAATATCGCATTTGCCATCATGGGAAGGGTAACACGCTGCGAGCAAGCCAGTGGCGCCTATCTTGCCGGAATAGCTTTCACTAATCCAACAAGCATCCCCCCTCAAGACTTAGACTTGATTTTGGCCTTATCCAACAGCAGCCTAACTGTGCGGTCCTGCCGCACTCTAAAAACAAAGTCATCCTTGCGATCAGAGTTCTTGGCATAAAATTCAGTCAATTTTTGCACTTCGATATTCATAGATGCAGCCAACTTGCCGACCTCCTCCTCATAATTCGCAGGAGTAACTTCAACATTCTCCTTGTTGGCTATAGCATTAAGAATCAAAGTTGCTCGAACCTGGTTTTCAGCCCTTTTCCTGAGGCTATCTATATCTTTTTTAAGAAATTCGGAAATTGTCCGCTCATCAATGCCTTTTTGTTTCAACTCACCTGCCAAATTTTCAGCAAGCGAACGCATCTCGCTTTCCACTAGAGCCACCGGCACATCAAACGAATTCTTTTCAATAAGCTTCTGGACTAGCTCACTCCTGAGCTTCCTATCGGCGTCGGCATTCCGCTCACCCGCCAACCGGGATTCCACTTTTGATTTCAAGTCCTGGATATTTTCGCAACTCATCTGCTTGGCGAATTCGTCATCCAACTCCGGGAGTTTCTTAGTCTTGATCTCATTCAAGGCAACCTCAAACTCAGCCTTTTTCCCAGCAAACTCGCTGTTCTTATAGTCCTTCGGAAAATCAAGGCGAAATGTCCTCTTCTCCCCAGCTTTCATGCCGATAAGATTTTCCTCAAACCCTTCGATAAATGCTTTAGATCCTATTTCCAGAACTCGACTACCGCCAAGTCCATCCATGTTCCTAAGCTCACCGGACTCTGCAACGATTTTCCCAGAAAAAGCAATATCAACAAAACTACCGGTTTTTGCCAGATCATCCACAGACGAAGGGATTAATTCCGCATGCGACTCTCTCAAACTATTAATAAAATTATCCACATCCTTAAGCGAAACCTCTACAACATCCCTAGCTAAAGACATCCCTTCATACCCTTTTGGTTCTATCTCCGGCAGCACTTCGACAGTCGCTACAAATGTGAAATCCTTCTCCACATCCTGCAAATTTGCACCACTCGTCTCAATCTTAGGGCTCCCTACCGCAGCAACTTTATTATCATGCACCGCCTGATTAAATGAATCATTAATCAAGTTGTCATAAACACGTTGCCTAACGTCATCTCCATAGTACTGCCTGATTAGTGAAATAGGCGCATACCCGGGCCTGAAGCCTTTTAATTTTGCCGTACGCTGGACTTCGACCATTCCCCGCTCAAATCGGTTTTTAACTACATCAGCGGGAACCTTGATAGTAAGCTTACGAACGATACTCGATGGCTTGGCAATATTAACATGTAATTCCATAGAACGACCGTTCTAGTAGAATTAAAACTAAACGTCAAAGAGTTAAATGCCTCTCTGAAAGCGCCTACGAATTTTACCCTTTAGGGTGAAAATCAATAAGCCAATCCCCGCAACAGCACACATAAGCCAGATCCACCAGGGAGCTTTTCCTGAACGCATAAACTGTTCTGATTCATCAATACCGGCAAGGCGCAATATCCTGCTGGCTTGCCCGCTAGATACGAGCGGGCTCTCAAGCACTCGCAAAATCTCCATTGTTGCAAAACTGACAGCCCTGTCTGGCCGGCTTGCCTTGAGCTCGGGCACCAGCACATTAAAAAGGATATGCCTTCTTCTGTTCCTATTCAGAACCGCCTCGATCCCGTAACCGGCTTCCATCAATGCGCTACGGTCTTTCCAATAAAGCGCGAGCAAAACGCCAGACTCACGGCTTTGCATGCCAATCTTCCAGTGGCTAAAAATGCGCTTTGTCCAGGCTATAGGCTCTTCGCCGTCTAATCCCTTAAAAACAGCAACAACAATCTGTTCACCAGTAGCCTTTTCGTGTTCACTCAGGATCTGATCCAGCGCGCTCCTAACCCCCGGCTTAAGCGCTCCCGGCTCATCTAATAAGTGGCCCGCCGGGATGGGGTATGGCAATTTTGAGGCAAAAGCCTGTAAACATTGCGCTGACTGAATAAACAAGGCTAAAAATAAAATAAGTATGAGTTGTTTAACCGACACGGGCGACCACATGCCTGGATTAGTTTGCTCGTACGACCCAGCAGTGTCAACTCAAAGGGATATTTAAATACAAGCCTTGATTTTTGGGTTGATTATAAGAAAAATGCTGGATAAAAACCGTTTAATGTAAAACGCACACTTCAATGCACGTGGTGCCAGTATATGCCACGGTTAGGCAGAGAGCTGGTGGTTGAAGTGGAGGGGGGCTTTTTCACGGCCAGGGAAATGGGTCCCTGCCTTAAAATAAAAAGCCTCAGAACCGCGGTTAGCACTCTGCGCTCGCGCGCAAATAGCAATCCGCTTTAAATATTGTTAGGAGTATCAATTCATGCCGACGATCACTATGCGTGAACTTCTGGAAGCAGGCGTTCACTTTGGCCACCAAACCCGTAGATGGAACCCGAAAATGAAACCTTATGTTTTCGGCGCAAGAAACGGGATTTACATTATTGACTTACAAAAAACCGTAGACCAAGTACGAGCGGCCTGTGATTTTGCCACAAAAGTCACCTCCGAAGGTAAAAAGGTTCTTTTCGTTGGCACAAAGAAACAAGCTAGAGAAGTCATTGAAGAGGAAGCCAAACGATCTAGCATGTACTATGTGACTAACCGTTGGCTTGGCGGAATGCTTACTAATTATCAGACGGTTAAGGCTTCCATCGACCGATTGAAAAAAATCGAGGCACTGAAATTATCCCCCGAATGGAACGAAACCCCCAAGAAGGAACAAGCCCGATACGACCGCGAGCTAGATAAACTTAAAAAGTCACTCGGCGGAATCCAGGACATGAAAAAACTACCAGCCGCTATTTTCGTCGTGGACACTGAAAAAGAGCACATAGCCATTAAGGAAGCTAAAAAACTAGGCATACCAACGATCGCCGTTGTGGACACGAACTGCGATCCTTCAAATATAAACTATGTAATCCCTGGTAATGATGACGCCATACGCAGCATACGCCTGTTTTCAAAATTAATCGCCGATAGTTGTGTTGAAGGCATGGCGATACATCAGGAAAAACTGCGAGCGCAAGAAGCTGTTGACGCAAGCAAGCTCGCCGCGGAAAAAGAAGAACCAATCGAGGAAAAGAAAGTTTCGCGTTTTGAGGGAGATATAGACTTACAAGGTATTGATGAAGCAGACCTGGAAGCAGCGGAGGAAAAAGCCTCCACCGAACAGGAAACCGAAGAAGTAAAGCAGTCCTAACGATAGGGGTGGTGGTATAAAATGGATATTTCAGCTTCACTGGTAAAAGAACTCAGGGAGAAAACCGGCGCTGGTATGATGGATTGCAAGAAAGCACTTACAGAGACGTCTGGTGATTTCGAAAAAGCTATCGAGTATCTCCGTAAACATGGAATAGCAGCAGCAGCAAAAAAAATCGGAAGAGCCACCAAAGATGGCGTGGTCGGGTCTTATATACACGGCGAAGGCAAGGTCGGGGTGCTTGTCGAAATCAACTGCGAAACAGATTTTGTTGCACGTACAGAACAATTCAGACAATTCGTAAAGGACATAGCCATGCATGTAGCGGCAGCCAATCCGCTTTGGGTCAGAACGGATGACGTTCCAAAAAATGTCACTGACAAAGAAAAAGAAATATCCATTGCACAAATGCAAAACAGCGGGAAACCTGTAAGCGTTTTGGAAAAAATAGCCGAAGGCAAACTCAAAAAATTTTATGAGGATAACTGCTTAATGAATCAACCCTTCATCAAGGACCCCAATAAAACAATAGAGCAACTATTAAAAGAAACAGTAGCAATGTTAGGTGAAAACATCACAATCAAAAGATTCGCGAGGTTTGTCCTCGGCGAAAGCAAGGAAGGCGCGTGATGACTGCCCATACATGTGGCCAAACAGGGAGCATAAAAAATAGTATCAAATATAAACGTGTACTCTTAAAGCTGTCGGGAGAAGCTTTGGCAGGCAATGTCGGTTACGGGATAGACAGCGATATACTTAAGGTGTTGGCCGGCGAAATCCACGAAATCCACGACATGGGTATAGAAATCGGGATAGTGATTGGGGGAGGCAACATCTTCCGTGGCATAAAAGGCGCCACCAAGGGGATGGACCGCGCATCAGCTGATTACATGGGCATGTTAGCCACTGTGCTAAACTGCCTGGCGCTACAAGATGCTCTGGAACACGAAGGAGTCCATACCAGAGTTCAGTCAGCAATAGAAATGCGCGAACTCGCTGAACCATATATCCGGCGCAGGGCAATACGGCACCTAGAGAAAGGCCGCGTGGTAATTTTTGGTGCAGGCACAGGAAATCCTTATTTTACCACTGACACAACAGCAGCCTTGCGGGCCGTTGAAGTCGGTTGCGAAGTAGTCTTGAAAGCTACAAAGGTAGACGGGATTTACGACGCGGATCCCACTGAAAATGCGGATGCAAAACTGTTTAACAGGCTTACATATCTTGATCTTCTACAAAAAGGGCTGAAGGTAATGGATTCCACCGCAATATCACTTTGCATGGATAATCAGTTACCAATAATAGTGTTTAACTTAAATAAGCGCGGCATTCTTAAGCGCATACTTGAGGGTGAATCGCTAGGCACCCTCGTTCAATAGGAGATAACGATGTCAAAACCAACTAGTCCTTCGGATACTACCTCAAACTTTAACTCGATGATCCAAAACATGGATAAGAGCATTGCTTCATTTAAAAATGAACTTTCCAAGGTCCGCACTGGACGTGCTTCAACCGCCCTTGTCGACACAGTGCACGCCGATTATTATGGATCATCCGTTCCGCTTAACCAGGTTGCAAACATAACAACTCCAGATGCCAGAACCATCCAGATATCCCCATGGGAGCAAGGGATGGTCCCAGCAATTGAAAAAGCAATCCTCGCCGCGAATATCGGACTGACCCCGCAGAGCGACGGCAAAGTCGTACGCATACCGCTGCCACCTTTGACGGAAGAACGGCGCAAGGACATGGTAAAACTTGTTAAAAAGATGGGTGAGGAAACCAAGATCGCCATCCGCAATCACAGGCGTGACGCCAATGATGGAAATAAAACCCTTGAAAAATCTAAATCCATTTCAGAAGACGAATTAAAGAAGGCAATGGATCAAATCCAGAAAAAAACTGATGAAAAAACCACAGAAGTGGACAAAATTATCAACGCAAAAGAAAAAGAAATAATGACAGTTTAGCCGTGAATACAATGTCGCGTCGAATCCCGAGACACGTAGCAATAATCATGGATGGTAACGGCCGATGGGCTGAGAAGCGCGGCTATCCACGTATTTATGGTCACATCCGTGGTTCTGCCAGAATAAAGCCTATCGTGAAAGAAGCTGATCGGGTGGGCATAAAAGCCCTAACACTTTATGCATTTTCAACTGAAAACTGGTGCCGTCCAGACTTGGAACTCCAAGTCCTTTGGAAACTCTTAAAAAAATACTTAATAAAGGAAGTAGATGAATTTGACCGCAACAATGTGTGCCTGCGTGCCATCGGTGAAATCGACCGTCTCGCACCGGACGTACGAAAAGTTCTTGATTACACCGTTGACCGGCTAGCAGGAAATACCGGCCTACAACTGACACTAGCTATTTCCTATGGCTCACGCCGCGAATTCGAGCGCGCCGCAAGGCTGTTCGCCGAAGACTGCGTGCAAAACAAAAGAAAGCCTGCAGATATCTCTGAAGCCGTTTTGTCCAACTATATGTGGACTTCAGTTCTGGGTGATCTATCAGATGTGGACTTAGTAATAAGAACCGGCGGTGAAAAACGTATAAGCAATTACCTTTTATGGCAGTCTGCTTATGCTGAATTCATTTTTACAGATTTATTTTGGCCAGACTTCAAACCATCCGACCTTCTTGCTGCGGTTGAAGAATATTCCAACCGCGAAAGGAGATATGGTGGCTTATCCGCGGAGGCTCAGCTGTGACCAGCCGTGAGTTACCAAAACGCATAACAACGGGTCTGCTTGGCGCGGTCCTTTTTCTGGCAATATTAGTCTACGGCGGCTGGATCGGGGCATTTGTAATTACCGCCATGCTGGCAATGGGTATGCTACACGAATTCTCCGATATGGTCTTTACCTTGCCTGACAAGGCTGAAAAACGTTACTTCATGTTATCCATCGCCTGGCTTGCTGTACTTTTAGGATTTTTTGCTCCATCAGCATTTGCAGAAATACTAGTAGCAGGATTTTTGGCAATGTCCGTATATTTCTTAGCCATAGCAAACAGACACGTGCCCCATTGTCTTGGAGATCACTTCAAGGAGCTCATGTATTCATCATTTTGCCTGCTTTATATCCTCCTGCCACTGCTTTATTTTTCCAGAATGTTGTTATCGCAAAACGGGGTTTATTGGACCATTTTATTTTTTATGATTATTTGGGCAAGTGACACCGGCGCATTTTTTGGCGGAAGGCGGTTTGGACGAAAAAGGTTGTACCCAGCAATCAGCCCTAAAAAAACCGTAGAGGGGGCAGCCATCGGTTTAGCCTCCGGCGTGATGGCGGCTTTACTTTTTAAGACATTGGCCTTCGGAAATCTCGGCTGGTTGTCAGCAATAGTGATCCCAATCATAATCGGTCCGTCATCGCAAATCGGAGACCTTGCCGAAAGTTTCTTAAAACGCGCGTTCAACAGAAAAGACTCTGGAACTTTCTTTCCGGGACATGGTGGATTCCTTGACCGCTTCGATGGCGTGGTTTTTAGTATGCCGGTCATGTATGCTTGTATGAAAGTTTTCAGCTAACAACAACGGAGGTCAGCATGCTTTCAGTTTTAGGATTTTTGGTCATTTTAGCACCGCTGGTCATTGTGCATGAACTCGGTCACTTCCTCTTTGCACGGCTTTTTAATGTCAAAGCTGAGGTGTTTTCCATAGGATTCGGCCCTGCCCTTTGGAAGAGAAAATGCGGGGAAACTGAATTAAGGTTTTCTGCAATTCCCTTGGGAGGTTATGTAAAACTTCTAGGTGAAGATCGCGAAACTGAGATCTCACCACAAGAGCAACACCGATCTGTTAATCGACAAGCACCGTGGAAACGTTTTTTTATTTTCTTCGGCGGACCGTTTTTTAACTTCTTGTACGCTATTTTTGTGTTCATGATCATTTTCATCATAGGCGAACCACAACTTGCCAACTTCATCGGGCGCGTAGTCCACGAATCGCCAGCAGCTAAAATGGGATTCCAAAGTGGTGACCAAGTCTTGGCCATAGACGGCAATCCTATCAAACGGTTTGATGAACTAATCAGATCAATAAATGAAAATCCCGGGAAACCCTTGGCCTTCTCGGTATTACACAAAGGCGCAGCCGCTCCAGTCATTCTTAATATAACCCCAGAACCAAAATTAGGGATAAGCGAATATGGTGAATCAACAAATCTTGGTGAAATAGAAGGCCTCCTGCTGAATGGGAGAACAACTGCCATAGGCGTTTCAGATCCATCTTCAGATGCTGGTAAGGCAGGCCTGGGCACCGGCGATCAGGTCATTGCTGTTAATGAAACACCTGTCAACTCATGGGAAGAAGTTGAAAATTATTATAATTCCACGCACCCAAAAACAACCATGCTATTTAAGATTTATTCACTAGATGTGCAAACAACGCGTGAAATTTCTTTTACAAAAAAAGACGCCACAGCTGGCATGGGCCAGTCTTGGGGACTTTTTTCATCTGAACTTTTTGTAGAAAAAGTAATTCCAGATTCACCAGCCGAGAAAAACGGCATCAAGGCCGGTGACCGCCTCATAGGAGTTGGTAACACTGAAGTGCAGAGTTTTTTTCAATTGAAAGATGAGATACAACAAACCGGCGAAAAAGACGGGAAAGTACTCCTCAAGTGGGAGCGAGATGGAAAATCCTATTCCGCTGACATAGAGCCTACTTCCACGGTCGTGCGCGATTATACGCTGAAGAAAAAGAACCAATTCACGGTCGGCGTGGTCCCTAAGCTCATGCCAACGGAACCAGCGGTAGTGTTCGAGCGTGTGTGGAATCCTTTCACATTGTTATTTAAAGCCACCGAAAAAATGGTCACGTTCATATGGCGCAACGTGGTCTCAATTCAAAAACTGATAACTGGTGATGTTTCAGTTTCAACACTTGGCGGTCCAATATTAATCGGCAAGATAGCGGGTGAGTCGCTTTCGCGTGGCCTTCGCGCCTTTCTCTCTATGATGGCTATTCTTTCAATAGGACTAGGTGTTCTAAACATATTGCCAATTCCGATTCTTGACGGAGGCCACCTCTTGTTACTTGGCATCGAAATAATCCGTGGTAAGCCATTGAACCTCAGAACCATGGAAATTATACAACTGGTCGGCCTATCACTGATCTTGTTGCTGATGATCGTAGTTTTGCGAAATGATCTGGCAAGGTTGCCTTATTTCTGATGAAACTCCTGGCCTGGGATACCTCCTCCAAAAGCGGTACGCTGGTTGCTTTGACTTGGGACCAATCAGAAAATTCTGGGTGGGATGGTGTAACATTAGCAGGAGAGCTGACACTCAATATTGAACTTACTCATTCAGAAAAACTCCTCTTCGGCATTGATCGGATATTATCCACGGCAAACTGGCATATCGATGATGTGGATTTATTCGGGGTGGGCATAGGTCCCGGAAGCTTTACCGGCCTTAGGATAGGCGTAACTACCGCAAGGACATTGGCACATACACTTGGCAAGAAGCTCGTAGGCGTATCAAGCCTTGCGATTCTAGCCAGACCGCTGGCGCTGGCGACGACTTTGCTGGGCGACAGATCAAAAAAAGTAATCACTGTAGCAACTACGACAGCCTGCAAGGGTGAATTATTCGCTCTTTGGGGCTATGCCACATCAGTACTGAATTATAATTCAAAAAAATGCGGTGTATTTGAACAAGTCATTCATCCAGAACCACTGATACATGCGATTAAAAAGGAATTACAAAAACACTCCACGGCATTTTGGGCCGCTGTCGGGGAGGGCCGTCGTTCTTATCAACAAACTTGGACACAACTACCCTCGACTTCTGAGTTAAAACTTAATTTCCCATTTGCTGACCATATACAACCACGTTACTTAGGGCTGTTATGCTGGGAAGCCTTTCAAGCCGGGCTAGCCACCGATCCGCTATCAGTTCTTCCTCAGTATCTCAGGGCATCCGACGCTGAGATTAAATTACGCGCTGGCCTCTTACCACCCGGCCCCACTCGTGGGCTATAGTAGTACAGCATTTTATATAGTATAGTCTCAATGAAATGCGAAAAGTTTATATAGTGCCCAATTTCATTACAACAGCAAATATGTTCTGTGGTTTTTACTCGGTCATTGCATCAATCCAGAAAGATTTTACGACGGCCGCCTGGGCAATTATAGCTGCGGCTGTGTTTGACATGATGGATGGCCGCATAGCAAGGCTTGCAAAAGCAACGAGTCGGTTCGGTGTGGAGTATGACAGTCTGTCAGATCTCATTTCATTTGGTTTTGCCCCAGCCATCCTGCTTTTTCAATGGGCTCTCAGCCCATTCGGGCGTATAGGCTGGCTTGCTTCATTTCTGTTCCTTGTTTGTGGGGCACTGAGACTCGCTAGGTTTAATGTCAACACCGCTATGATACGAAAGGCATATTTTCAAGGGCTCCCTATACCAATGGGTGCCGGAGTAGCGGCTACTTTAGTCATTTTTTGCCAAGCCCTCGAATTTACAATGTCTCAAACGATCATTGTGCCTATTTTAACTCTCTCTCTGGCAAGCCTGATGATCAGCACAATCCCGTTTCCATCTTTCAAGGAATTAAATTGGCGATCGCGTACAAGCTTTGGCTACCTTATATTGGGTGTACTTATCATGATCCTTATAGCAGTAAGACCCGAGGTCACGCTTTTCCTGATACTGACATTCTACGTAGCAGTGAGTTTAATATGGAATCTCTTTAGACTTGCCATGGGAAAACCCGTTAGAGCACGGTACGAGATAAATCATGAATCAGATACTTAAACCAAGAATAGCCTTGGTAGGGGCAACTGGCGCCGTTGGACAGCAAATGCTGTCTATTTTAGAGTCAAGGCGGTTCCCGTTAGTGGATTTAATCGCATTTGCCTCACCACGTTCTGAGGGGCGCATTATCGCATTCAACGGAAAAGAATATAATTGCAATATCCTCAGGCGTGGTTGCTTTAAAGATGTTGATATCGCGTTCTTCGACGCTACGGATGCTGTTTCAACTGAGTGGGTTCCCCATGCAGCGGAGGCTGGCGCATGGGTGGTGGATAATTCAGCTTCCTTCAGGCTGAAGCCCTCCGTACCTCTTGTTGTACCGGAGATCAATGGCCACATAGTGACCGATTCAGCAAAAAATACCGGTAAAATAATAGCAGGACCGAACTGTTCAACCGTCCAACTTACCATGGCACTTAAACCTCTTCACGATGTCGGCGGACTCAAACGCGTGGTAGTTTCCACATATCAAAGCACCAGTGGCGCGGGCAGCGCCGCAATGAGGGAACTGGCAACAAATACCCGCGCGACCTTGGATGGGCGGGAATCAATGGAGTTTGCATTCACTCATCAAATCGCATTCAACTCAATCCCACATATCGGAAGCTTTAGCGAAGATGGTTTTACAAGCGAAGAAAAAAAACTGATGAATGAAACTCGTAAGATCTTAGACTTGCCTGATCTAAAAATCTCGGCAACTGCAGTCAGAATACCTACTTTTAACTGCCACTGTGAGTCCGTAAATGTTGAACTACAACGGAAAATATCCGTGGAACAAGCCAGGGACGCTCTACGCTCACATCCTGGCATCACACTGGAAGACGAACCGACAAAACATCTTTATCCAATGAATATAAATGCAGCAGGTCGCGACGCCGTGCATGTGGGAAGAATAAGAAAAGACCCTTCAATAGAGAATGGATTGATCCTCTGGATAGTCTCGGATAATCTTAGGAAGGGAGCAGCGCTCAATGCCATCCAAATCGGTGAGCTTATTATTGGAAAAAACATTTAAAAATACCACCGCCACAGCAATTGCCATATTTTTTTTCCATCCAGCATTTGCGACTGTAACTGTCGCACCCGCCAACGGCGGCAGCACGGTAGGCGGCATCGCATATTACGCCGTAGTATCAGATACCATCACGAGCTTGAATGCAGCCAATAATTCATGGTTCTATGACATAGACCCAAACTATAACTTCCCGAGAACGCCATTCAACATTAGCAGGACAGCTGAAACCGATACATCCGGCAGACCAAACATCTTTCTTTTTAACTTATCGTCAAACAAATCGTTTTCATTGCAAGCAAGCGAACAACTCGTACTCATGATCACGGTAAACGGAACTGCAAGCGGAAAATCCCTTTTCGTGCCGATCACTACAGCAGGCAGTGATGACTGCACGGACGCGACCTGCCAAGCTAAACAACAGGTTGCCACAACCTCTAGAACACATTATTTCGCCGCAAAATATACTCAAGGCTCTCAAGTCCAAATCGGTTTTTATCCTTCAGCAATTTGCCAGGATTTTGTTGACCAAGGAGAAACCCCTAGCGCATGTGAATCAGTTGGAACTCTTTCACCCGGAAGCGCAGCTAACAACGGATCAGCCAAACGAATGACGCTCACATTTGGAATATACAAAGCGTCTAATTCCACAGACTCCCCAGATAAAAATGCCACCGCATTGGATACCGGTGAGCTCGGCTTAAACTTCCAGGTCGATGCCCCCAATCTGACATGTCCTGATTTAAAAAATATTTATTTCCCAGGCGATACCGAAATTTTTGTTACAGCCAACACCTTTGCCAACTCAATGGGTACTGGCACCGGAACTTTTGCCAGCGGTCGTGCGCCTGCTACTACACTTATAGTAGCTGGTAATGATGGTGCAGCCGCTGATGTAACATCACAGTTCAATAGCAATAACGCTCTTATCAGCAGGGTTGGGATAAATGACAGTCAAGTGGCGATCGGTGGCTTTAAAAATACTACTAACGGCTCTGATAATTCGTACCAGATAGGTTTCATGGTCAGGGATGCCACAGGGCTTATTGCAAGCTCCAATTGTGCTATTACCGGTATACAAACTTCCGCCATTCAAGGTTTCCTGCAAAAAAGCGATTGTTTCATAGCATCAGCTGCATTCATGTCTACTGACGGATGGCCAATAAACATATTCAGAAATTTTCGCGACAATCATCTAAAAAAGTATAAACTTGGGCGTTTATTCGTACGATATTATTACCAATGGTCACCGCATGCAGCGGCGTGGATTCTTAAAAACCCCATAACACGCCTTCCTGTTTTAACAGTGCTTATTCCTATAGAAGCATCTGTTTGGCTTATTTTAAATATGCCACTGCTGATTATCTTACAGGCAGCAGCGGCGCTCTTATATATCTTAATTGCCAAACATCGCCACATCTGGGGCCAAATACCATGACAAAGTATGCTCTGTATATTTCGATATTGGTATTTTCAGGTTCTTTGCTGGAAAAGTACGGATTTTGCAATTTACCATCCAATCAGCCTTATATCGACTCACTGAAAGAGGAACTAAATGTAAATGACGAATCTGAATCATTTATTAACTCCGTCAAAAAAAAGTTCCAGCAAGAAGAAAATAGCACTACTAGCAGTTATATAGAGGAACTTAAAGCTACAGACGCCAATAGCGGCAGGACAGATGAATCCACCGGTTACACCGAAAAGGAAAAAGCAAAACTTTCCACAACACCAACGGGTGGCGCAATAGAAGCATTGAACCAGGGACGCTCCCAACTCCATGCAAGGATAGAAGGCGATATCAGGCATGCGTTAGGAGTACGTATCGGCACGTCAACAATACGAGATATTACCGCCTCAGCAGGGGCTGGGCTCAGATTTTTTAACGATGTATATGGTACCGGATGGGCGCCTGATATAACGTTCATGTACGAGTTCCAACCATTCCATAGCGAGTGGTTTGGTAACATAGGCTTAGTTTTTGGAGCAGGCGTAGCGTATTACAGTGGCTATGGCTCTTTTCAATTCCAACTCACGAATGCGCAAGATGGAAACAGTCCTTTTCCGGCCACTTCTCACACAAAATTCCAGTTTTTCTCCGTCCCATTGACAGCAGCGCTTGATTACAGATTAAATCTTTTCCGCGTCTTCAGGCCATTTATCTTAGCTGGACCCACAGTCATAAGCTATTTCGAATCCAGGAATGATTCAGTCAGCGGGCATAGAGGCAGATCAACTGGGTTGTTATTTTCCGGAGGTGTAGCTGTACTTCTTGATTGGTTCAGCAAGAGTTCGGCATGGGATCTTTATGCTGAGCATAGCGTAAAACATTATTACATGACACTTGAATATAATAGGATTTCACCGCTATCAGGAGGAGTGCGTTTTGCAGTTTCAGGAATATACGCCGGGCTAACATTCGAGTATTGACGTTGCCACCTCTAAATATGCTCTTTAAATATGCCGCACATTTAGCATACGACGGAACTGATTACTGCGGATGGCAAAAGCAAAAGGGATCAGCAGCAGCCGGGAAACCAAGCCTTCAACTTACCGTCGAAAAATCAGTTTCAAAACTGACCTCAGAAGAGGTTTCAATCGTTGCAAGCGGCCGCACCGATTCAGGAGTGCATGCTTCAGGACAGGTGGTGCATTTTGTTGTTTCAAAAAAAGCCTGGGACACTAATATCCTAAAAAATGGCCTCAACTCACTGTTACCTAAAAATATCCGTATTATCGAAGTAAGAAATGTTCCGCTTGATTTCCATGCGCAAAGAACCGCTTGCCGCAAACAATACAGCTATTACTTCCAGCAGGGTCCATGTCCCTTGCCACACATCGACCATTTCAGTTGGTGGATCAGAAAAAAACTTGATGCCAGCGCCATGGAAGAGGCCCTGCAGTCGTTGATTGGAGAACATGACTTTAAACCTTTCCAAGCTGCGGGCGCAAAGCCTGGCAAAACCATTCGTACAATCCTTGAAGCAGATATAAAAGCTGAGCCAGTTTGTTTCCCGGCATGCATATCAGATAACTTTCACTTTATAAGAATGAGATTGGTAGGAAACGGCTTTTTAAAACAGATGGTCAGGGGTATTGCTGGTACATTATTACAAGTGGGCGAGGGTCGCCGCAGTTCAGACTGCATCGAAAGAATTATTAAAAATGGTAAGCGTAGCGATGTCGGCCCCACAGCCCCAGCCAGGGGGCTTTGGCTTGAACGCGTCTGGTATCCAAAACAGTTTGGATTGGAATGGGATGAAAAGTGACTAAGAATATTAAAAGCGGCTTCCGTGGTGGGGTCAGGGCTGCAGCTGAATTGTTAAATATGCTCGATCCTGAGCTTCGTGAAAAAATCCTAGCCAATGTCAAGACTCAAGACCCACAGATGGCCGATAAGATCAGAAACCAGATGTTTACGTTTGAAGACATAGCGCTACTCGATGAGCGTTCAATGCAAATACTGCTTCGCGAAGCTCCCGCACAATTACTTGCGCTAGCAATGCGCAAGACATCCGATGACATGCAAAAAACCATTTTTAGCAATCTCTCAAACCGCGCAGGACAAATACTCAGGGATGAAATAGATTCACAAGGGAAGCGCAGATTATCTGAAGTAACAGCGGCGCAAGCTGAAATAGTGAAGATAACAAAACGCCTCATTAATGAAGGTAAAATCAGCCGTTAAAAATTATTTTTCTCCCTCGTCTTTTGCTTCTTCTTCATCGGAATCCTCGCCATCTGACAACAACGGATTCCATGTTTCCAATAATTTTGTATCCACCCTGAGCTTCCCGCGCTGACGTGCGTTTTGTTCGAGCTCATCCTCAACAAACCTGGCAAAACGCTCATTGTACTTATCGTCCTCACAAGAATAAACCGGGTCAAGACTGACAAGATTTGCTATTTCCGACTGCTTGCCGCCAGCTTTCACCTGCTCGGCATACGCACCGAACTTGGATGTCAGCTCGTCTGACAGGCCTTGCGCGGTTGTCGGATAACTCATGTTCTTTTCATTGCCAAGTGACCTTAGTGCTTTTTGAAAACCACATCGAGCGTTCTTCACCAGAGGCATGGCTTCTGGCTTAGAGGCATCACCCATGGCTACTGAAACCTTTTCAATAACGTCACGGTCTCCATAAGCAGGTTCGCCACTCAGTACCACGAGTTTGACATCAGCTTGACTGGCCTGGATGAGTGTTTTGTATGGGTCTGATTTTTTCTTCTTCTTGACTATCAACAAATCAGCCTGGTAGCCGGCTTCGACTTTCCCGATGACGTGATCAAGCCTTACGGCACGTGCGGCATTAATCGTTGCCATATTTACCAAATCCTTGTTTGTGACTGATTTTATGCCTTCCCTGTCTAGATAACGCCTGGCGATTTTAAGCTCGTCGAGTAATGTTTTACTGCCGGTCGGGCTCCAGTCGGCCCCGATAGCCAAGTTCACGCCAGCCGATCTTGCAGCCTCTACATCTAGTGTTTCGCCATACAAAAGAAGATTAGAAAACGGGGACCAGACTATAGAAATATCATTTGCCGTGGCATCTTTAAAATCTTCATCATCCAATCCAACGCCATGTATGATTACAAGTCCCTTCTCGGCCAATCCGAATTTTTTAGCATACTTATATTCAGTACGATTATATGCGTCCTTGCGCTGTCCCTCGGATAAATGCACCATGAGACCCAATGCATCCGGCAGATTAAAATATTTTATGGCACTCTTTCTAACTCCTGTTTCAAACTGGCCTATGTATCTGCGAACCTTGCCATCGACGGTAAGGACACCTCCTTTAGTCAAAAATTCATAAGCCTTAGCCTCATTGCCGGAGGCGGCAAGATAACCTTTTGAATCACCTGCGCCAAAAAGCCAAACAGACATATTAGCAATTTGCTTATCAATGGCAAAACCTGGGAGCTTATGCGGTTCTCCGGCTAGAAAACTTTTGATTTTTGGAACCATTGAATTAAATGTTTCCAAAGAATTTCCAGACAAGCCCACACCGAAATCATCACTAACAAGAAGTTTTAGTCCATTAGCCAAGTTATGTGGCTCTGCCACAAAATCATTAACCCAATCAGTAACACCGCTCTCATGTAACATCTGAAGATAAGCTTCGTCGTACGTAATCCCGTTCTTACTCATCAGAGGTGCTATAAGCGGCTCAAAAACCGCTCGGACCAGTCCTGGCATAACCATGTCCGTCATACCCCTAACTGTCTGGGTTAACCCATACTCATTGGGGAGCTCAAGGTTATGAATGCCAAAATCCTTAGCACATTTCTTATCCCCGCCTATTCCCTGAAAAGATGTAATTCCGCCTGATAATGCTTTTATTTCAGCCCACCTTACAGCCGAGCAGATGCTATCACCCTTGATCGCCCGCATATTGAAACTCACAGCGTCCTTATATGGTGGAAATTTTTCCCTCCATTCAAATCTGTTCTTAAACTGTCCCCGTGCTCGGTCCCATAACGGCAGGATGTTGTATTTGATATGGCCGTGCATATCGATCAAACCAGGAAAAATGAGATCATCTGTTTTGACTTGGAGTATACTTTCATCTACATCTGGTTTGCTTTCTGAAACCGTAACTATTTTATTCCCTTCAATGGTTAAAAAAACTCTCTTGGTAGGACTAGAGTGCAGATATCCGCTTAAAATCCATTTTTTTGATTGCTCGCCCTGCTCCGATGAGCTGGCGGCTATTAATGACATTGAGATAAGAGCTAAAAACAACTGATAGCTTTTTTTAATCATATACATCCTCACAGATAGGCTTATATATAATACATAAATGATTTAGTACAGTAATTAATGCTATGCATTATGTTAGTTATTTCAATATGTTACGCTATTATAAAAAACTATATGGTGCTTTTTAGTTTTAGCCATAGACTATTAACTTGGGCATATTCGAAGGGGGATAGAAATGAATAATCACTTTTTATTAGCAATTAGCACGATCACGACTTTAGTAGCTTTGTTTAGTAATTCTTGCAGCACCGGACACCAAGCCGCTCGCCACCTTTCAAGCGAAGAAGAAGCCATCATTGAAGAAAATGATGATGAAGGCGAGGACGAAGAAGTCCTTCTAGAAACCAGAACCAAAATATCACTTAGAGGCTCACCAGCCGAATATGACCCAGGCCCACCAATTGATTCAAAATGGCCGGATCTTTTTGCTGATGTACTCAATTACCGTGCGTATGGAAAAGATTTCTTCGGAGGATCGCGTGATAAATTCAGATGGTCGTTTGGTCCAATGTTCTACAGAGGCAGGCTTACACCAGATAGCGTAAAAGTCTTCATAGTCGGCCAGGAAGGCGCGCAGGACGAAAACGTTTCAAACCGATCATTCACCGGTTCAACCGGAACAAAAATGCAAAACTTCCTTAATGCCATAGGTATTAACAAAAGTTATCTATTCATGAACACCTTTGTTTACACCATAAATGGCCAATATGGCGCAAAAGATGGCCCAGACAAGAAAATCGTCGTAATAGCTCAAAACGAAAACAGTACAATTGTCCAACAGCGGCACAGGATGTTTGATTACATGCTGGAAACAAACAAAGATAGCCTGGCTTTGATTATAGGCGTAGGCACCGCTGGAAAAGATTCCGTGGTGACATGGGTTAAATCACATGGTGGAAAATGTGAAAAAATCACGGAATGTGACGCTACAGTTCTTGGAAAGAAAGTTAAGGTGATAGGATTGGTTCATCCAGGAGGCGCCAGCGGTCGTAACGGCGGAAATGCGCAGGGAGCCAATATCAAAGTTGACTTCAATAATAAATTCTCACTGGTTTCCGATTGGCTTGAGGATGACCAAAATTGGCTCCTAGCTGATAGCGACGCAGCACCTAAGAATGAACGCAAATTTTCATACAAAGATGCCCCAATTCCTCACAGGGATTTCGCATTTGGTACACCCTGGAGAATGGGCAGGGAAGGCACTTCATCAAATCGTAAGGACCGTTATCCATCTAGCGAATACCGATCGATTCAGGTCTACTCAGATGACGGCTGTTACAATGGCACACAAAAAAACGAAAAGGGAAAGTGCTTACGTGATAAATCAATAAAAGCCGAAGAAGGGGGCAAATTAGATGAAATAGCCCCACGCGAACCTCTTGAATACAAAACTCCAGCCGATCTCACCTCCTCAGTGCCAGAAATGGCTTCTGAAGACGTGGCATGGGAAAGCCCAAAGAGCCAAGAAGGTCGCCGTCAATTTGATCCAGGGCCAGGGACTTTTTCTAAGGTCCTGACCGGTCAGCTCCAAGGATATGCATGGCCTGACTTCAATAGCCTTGGTGTTACCTCACATCCATCATGGGGCAATACGCAGATTTACAGAGGGAGGCTTGATCTGGCACGAGTACTCATACTGGCCGACCAGGAATCCAATGATGACATATTCTCAGGACGCGCACTCACCGGATCAGGAGGCCAAAGACTTCAAAGCTTCTTGAACGCCATTGGCATAAATACATATTATGGCATCGTAAGAACTCTCCCTGTTGACACAATGGACCTTGATACGAGCAAGGTTATAAGTATCGCGACAAATCCGGAGGTCAGCAAAGTAAGGGGAAAAATCTTCGAAACCATACTTGCTCAGAAAGATACGCAATTGATACTCGCAGTGGGCCCGGTTGCAAAAGCAGCAATGGGTTCAATAAAAACTTCATTGCCTGTTGTGTATCTCGATTTCCCTGATGATGCCAAACAACATGTGAAACAATGGCAGGGAACCATACAACAGATCAAGAAACTTGGCCTAAAACCTGATAGCGGCGCTAAAGCTTCATGGAAGTACGATGGCAAGACAACATCTATCCCACGGTTTGATTTACCGAACCAGACAAGATGGTGGATCGGTGTTTCTGGGACCCGCTCAGCAAGGCCATTTAACAAGAAAACAAAACAGTGGGATCCAAATTATTACAAAGTATATGCACCGGACTGGGTTATGAAAGCCCAACCGAAGCCACTTTCTGACGCAGAGAAGGATACACTGAAAATATTAAAAAACTTCTAATTAATCGTTAGAAGAACCTTTCTTGGGTGGAGGATAGTCCTTAAGAGGGTCTATTTTTTCAGCATACATGCTGTTCCATAGCTTGTAAAAAACCTCCTGCCCTTGTTGGTTCAATGCAGGACTCTTAAAAATCAATTCCACGTTTCTTGAATTGTAAAAATATCCCTTGCTCCAATTACTAGTCCCAATCCACATCACTTCATCATCCACAAGCAGGTACTTGCTGTGGATAACGCGTGCATATGGGATGAATCCACCACTCCACTGTGGGATCGTAACGATCTTGATCTCGATATTCGGCAAAAGACTTAATGATTTAAGATGTGAAATGGCAGGTTTATCTGTGTTCCAATGAGATACTAATAATTGAACCTTGACCTGCCTTACTGCCGCGGCTCTAAGAGCATTATCAATCTCAGGCCAATATTCAACCTTGGCTGCGAGCGGTGAATAATCAAGAAGCTGCACACGTATCGCTTTCTTTGCGGAAACAAGCAGACCAAGCAGTGCAGAGATTGCCGCGCGCGTGTTAACTGGGTTTAACTGTTGAGGACTTGCAACTAATTCAACGCCTTCAACGGTATTTGTTTGTTCAGGTTCAAGTATCGGCATCTGGCCGGTTTCAGCTACTTTCCAGTCTACATTAAAAATATTTAAAAGCTGTTGGACAAGGGCTTGTTCGGAAAACCTCACGCCCAACTCATGAATGTGAGTCAATGCTCTCCAATCCGTGTTCTGGCTTCCGACAAACGCTTCCTTGCTGTCGACTATCCAGTACTTCGCATGGAGAATACCGCCAGTCAGTTTCGAAAGATTATAAACCCTGACTTCGGCGCCTTTCATTTTCTTAAACCGCTCGATACTTTGAGGATCTTGATCAAACAACGCATTCGATACTAACAGCCGTATCCGCACACCACGCGTGGACGCCTTTTCAAGCGCCCCCAATATGGCGTCCATTGCCTCACCTGGCACCGAACTAACATAAAATTGAGCTAGATCAATCGTGGCCTGTGCACCATTTATCATTTCAAGCCAAACATCCTTAGCTAACGGCAATTTTGGATGAGCAAGGTCAGTCTCAATAGGCACTGATTGAACTAATTGTACTTTGTCAGGCGCTGATGAAAAACCAGCATTTATCGACAAGAGACAAGTACAAACGAGCAACACAGTAATTTTTTTAATTTTCTCCATTATGGCGTTCTCATATGGTTCGCATGCCAAGCTGTCAATCATTAAGAAAGAACATCTTGACACATTGCGACTATATTAGTAAATGGCGCTTATATAAATAAGGGGGTCGTAACACATATGCGGATAAGCACATCAGCAGTAATTGCCACCATCGTGTTTTCTAGTGGCTGTTCTGTCACAAAAAACATGAATGAAATGCAAGACGCTACACAAAAAATGAAAGATAACACCCAGGAAATGAGTCAAACAACGCAAGAAATGAGTCACAACACCAAGGAAATGAACGATAACACCAGGGGCATGCGGGACACAACCAGTGAAATGCTTGAAACGACAACATCTCTCCGCGACACGATCGATGCAACATATAGAGTGTTACGGCAAGGCGATGCCATGTCTGCAAGAAGTGCGCGACTTAAGATGATGGAGGAATCAAGAGTTCTCGATGCAAAGATTTCTGAAGCAGCAAAATACTTCATGGCTTTCGAATTCCAGCTAATAAATGATTTTGGTACCGACCTAAACGTGGACACCCGCCAGCAGTATTATCTCAGTGCAACACTTGAATTTTTATCTGACTTAAAACGGTACATATACAAAAGCCGTGAAGTACTGCCATCTTCTAATAACGCGGACATGCAAAACCTATATGCATTTTCTGCCGCGGTTAGCATGATTAACCCAAACGAAGAAGTACTTGCTGAAAAACATGGCTGGGAAAAAATTTCTATGCTTACGCTCTTGGAAGAGTCACTAAAACAAAAATCCGCATTAGAACAGGGGCTGATCACTGAAGAAAATATACAACTATACCAACGGGCCGTGCTCACCGAAAGCGAGGATGTAATCTATCTTTTAAGACTTCGCGCAAACTTTTTGGCAGCAGCTGCTTTGGGAAAAATAGCCGATTTAAACACAGGAGGTTTCTTTGACATTCCAGGACATTTCAGGAAGTTAAGGCTGTGGATGTTCAAATGGAAAGTAGATTTTTCTAAGTTCAACACTATCCAAATCAGAACATATACAAAATGGCTGAACCAGGCGAACGAGACACGCGATTTCTTAAAGCAAATTGGAATCGAAGCAAAAATCAACGAGAAGATGCTTAAAGTTTACAAGAATATGCAATTTGACTTTAAATACCGAAACAACGGCACATTGGATTCAACCATGTACACTGTTACCAAAGAATTCGAGGAATCAGTAAAAAGCTTCCGCGAGCAAAAATAGCTCTTAAAACGAAACTAGCATATTCATGCTGTAAAAATCCTGGCTCAAATACGGCATCCAACTGACTTCCGTGCTAGATGATTTTTTACCTGGTGCATATTTATTTAAAATCGCTCTTGAAACCCCCATACCCGTAAAGAACCCAAAAACTATATCGCTAACCCAGTGAGTGTTCTTGCCTATAATCGTGAGAACGGTAGCAGCCGAATACGGCAAGAAATAACTATCATATTCATTGGCAAAAATATCGGCGGCACTAAACCACATGGCAGCGCGAAAAGAAGGGAATGACTTAAGTGGAAAACCTTTTATATATTCCGTTCCTGTAGGGCTGCTTGAAAAAAACTCATACTGACTGTTATTAAGTTCGTGATTCTGGTCATAAATTGGATATTCACGCTTAAAAAACATCCTAAGCGGTATGGCAACTACCACAGAATAGCTCCATGTCTTTATGGCAAGATAACTCGCGCGATATAAGTGAAAATTATTAGAAAATGCACCATATGCGTGCAATAGCGGCAAAGCATATGTGAATGCGGAATCATACAAAACAAAACCAGGAACATACCACCATTTCTTGGCAAATTCTTTTTCTGTGAGCCCTAGATCAGTCGTCGTCTCTTGAAAGTTATACAAGGATTGGGTCAGCGGCTTGTCAAAAACTGACACAGCACCCGTTACACCGATAGCACCCATGACGGGTTTGTAATTCCCGTCCTTAAATGGATAGACCGCTATAGATGCAATATCTGACGGGAACTCGGTGAAATAGCGCCCTAAATTCGTTAGAATACAATCGCGCAGCTCCGGCTTAATGCAAATCTTCTCGTCCTTCTGAGATTCCGCCTGAGATTCCACAGGAACTACTGCATACAAACCTACGGCCCAAAAAACCAAACACCCAAGCAAAAAAACCCTTGTGCTTCGACTCACCATCTTAACCTCCAAGTATTAGCTTAGAAAGAAAGTAAAGTGTTTCTAGCACAAGGGCAAGCAAATCCTACCGTGATGGTTTTATTGTTTCTTTGCCCTTCTCCCAATTACATGGGCATAGTTCATCTGTTTGGAGTGCATCCAAAGTTCGTAAAATCTCCTGTATATTCCTGCCGACCTTTAAATCATTAACCGACACCCAGCGGATAACGCCGGAAGGATCTACTATATACGTCGCCCTAAATGGGATTTTTTCAGTTGGGTGCAATATTCCAAGAGCCTCACCCAACTCCTTCTTGTTATCAGCCAGCATCGGGTATCGCAGATCCCTCAAGCCCGGATGAGCCTGCCTCCATGCTAGATGTACGTACTGGCTGTCTGAGCTTACGCCGTAAACCTGTGCTTCACGATTTTTAAATTCATTAAGCGACTTATTAAATTCCGAAATTTCTGTCGGGCAGACAAATGTAAAATCAAGCGGCCAAAAAAATACAACCGACCACTTACCTTTCATGTCGTCAGATTTAATTTTCTGGAACTCCTTGCCTGGCTCAATCGAAACACAAGCTTGCACCGAGAACTCCGGGAATTTTTCTCCAATACCAAGTATACGATTCATGTTATCTTCTCCTTTTTTCCAGTATGCCCAGATAACATTCATAATGCTAATTCATTAATACTATTGTATGAATAGTTTATGCCTATGGATCCATCATGGCTCACATTCCGAGACCTGGAATATCTCGTTTCAGTGGCTAAGTATGGCCACTTTAGCCGCGCGGCCGAAGCCTGCCGAGTCAGCCAACCCTCTCTTAGCGCCCAAATAAAGCGGCTTGAGGAGCGCCTTGATCTCCGGCTTTTCGAGCGCACGAGCAGGAGGGTCTCAGTAACAGAACATGGTCGGGCAGTTATAGCGCAAGCGGAACTGCTATTAAGAGAGGCCCAAAAATTGGTTTCTATCGCCACAGAAAAATCAGAGCCCCTTTCTGGTCAGCTTAGACTTGGCGCCATTGCTACAGTTGGGCCGTACTTGCTACCATACTTGCTAGGACCACTAAAAAAAGCATTCCCAAAAATGGACCTGCTTTTAAGGGAAGGATTAACAGACCAATTACTTTCCGAACTACGGTCAGGAGCGCTTGATGCCATCTTGGCTGCACCAACATTCGATGAAAATGGTTTTCATACGTTTAATCTTTTTTTCGAACCATTTTTACTTACGGCACCAAAAGGTCACCAAATCTTAAACAAACAACGAATACTGGCATCTGATTTAAAATCCTCAGAAATGGTGCTTCTTGAAGATGGCCACTGTCTGCGCGATCAAACTCTTGACTTTTGCCCTAGAAACCGTCGTGGAAACATACGAAAGTTTCACGCTACAAGCATTGAAACTCTCAGACATCTCGTAGCCACTGGACATGGATATACATTAATGCCTGCGTTAGCAGTCAATAATGATAAACTGCTTGGCGGGCTTATTACTTACAAAAAATTTGACCAGCCGCGCGTAGGCAGGGAAATAATCTTAGTTTGCCGTGACCAATTCAGCCGCATAGATGAAATAAAAACACTTGCTGATTTTATTCGATCGAAAAAACCTAGAGAACTGACTTAGTTCATGTTATCAGGTGCAAATACTAATTGGGGGTAACTGATAATGACTAACAAGACAAATTTTGTGTTAACACTGGTATTGGGACTTTTTTGCTTTAACGCTTCTCCTATAAGCAGTCTCGCAGAGGATCATCCCCTCTCCACGATAAAAGGCACTTATATTGACCTTAAAACATATGATCATGCAATTGCAGGTTCATTGAAAGATTTCGTAATATGGGGCCATGTTGATGAAGCAACATTTTCCTCAGAACTGATAATGAAAAAAGATGGCCAGATAATTAAAGCTTTTTTTAAGAAGGAAAATGGTCAAATTGGCGGGGTAATCAAGCATACAGTAGAATCAAAAGACCATCTTACCTCTATATATTTCAAACGGCTTGAAAAAGCTGAAAACAAATTACTCTTTGACATAAATGGCCAGGAAGTAGCGGTCGCAATAACATCAGAAGGGTTTTCAGAGGGCCACTTCCTTAACCCAACTTATAAAGCGATACTTAACGGAACAGAGGTAAATTACACACTCCAAGGCAGTGCTTGCTATGGGTATTCTCTTCACCTGGCGTTCTTGATACTAGGCGCCTACACGCATCTCTAAGAACAACCCAACGCACACCGCTGTGCAAATCGAATTTGTGTACGGCATGAATTTAGCTTTTGAGACATGTTTGTCATGTCTAGGTGTTGTGCATTAGGGTTTCTGTTTCTTAGTATTATAGCCCATTCGAACCAAACCACGGGGGGTTTGTCCTTTGGTTACGAAATCGATGGGAATGGGCCTGTAAGCCTCCGACTTAAAACCACAGCATTTATCCCAACAACCGGAATGTGGATAGGTATAACACTAACTCCCCCTTTAGGGTCGGGCATACTGCCTGTTTCAATAATCTTACCTCTTAAAAAAGGAAGAGCTATAACCGAACTACCCATTGGATCACCAATGAAACACGGCACTTTTGAGGCCGCGATTTGGAGCAGGAAGTTACCCTCCAACCAATGCGCCATCGATGACAAGCTGTGTGCAAAACAAGGCTACAAACTAACCGATATGAAGCTTTACATCTGGGGCCCACTTTCCTGGCCCTGATTATTTTCTAAAAAATAAAGGTTTGGCTTTTGCAAAAGCATCTCATTCGCATTTTGCCTCTTTGAAAGGAGGTGGAAAATGGAAATTGAAGCAGCACACCTAGCCAACATAGTTATAAGCAAGGATGGGCTTGTATTTGACCCTGTGACTGGAAACATTTCCACGTCAAATACTGTCGGAACCGTCATACTCCGGTATTTAAAAGACGGCAAAACCACTTCAGAAATTAAACATGAAATCATGAAAACATATGATGTAAAAGAACCTGCCATTGAAAAAGACATGATTGATTTCATAAACCAGCTGAGTAATTGCGAGATTATTGAATGATTAATGTGGCAGTAACCGGTTTAAATGCTTGTGACTCTCCAGCACCTGGTGTTCCGGTAATACGATGCATAAAGGAACATCCAAACTGGGGAGGTAGAATCATAGGACTTGCATACGATGCCCTTGAGACGGGGCTGCTTAACCCGGAAATAATAGATGCTGGTTATCTATTACCATACGTTAAAGATGGTCACGAAGCCCTGCTTGCAAGAATAAAAACCATACATCAACGCGAAAAGATCGACGTGATAATTCCAAATCTTGACACTGAGCTGCCTGGCTTTATTGCAATAAGAGACACGCTGGCCAATATGGGGATCAAAACCATGCTTCCAGAAGCCGATTCGTTCAAAAAACGAATGAAAGCAAATTTGCCTGTCTTTTGCGAAAACGCTGAAATCAAAACACCACGCACAATAAATATTGATAACCCCTCAGAGATAAAAATTTCAAAAGATGATCTGCCCATAATAGTAAAAGGCACATACTACGAAGCTTACATAGCAACAACTCTCGATGAAGCTTCTTATTATGTGAGAAATATCGCTTCACGGTGGGGATATCCGGTTTTGATCCAAAAAAAAATCGAAGGTGAGGAATATAACTCTGTAGCTATAGGCGACGGGTCTGGCCGCACAATTGCGATCGCGGCGATGAAAAAAATCGTACTGACAGACAAACACAAGGGTTGGACATGCATTTCGATAGAGAACAAGGCATTAAACAACATGACGGAAAAAATAATTTCAAACCTGCAATGGAGAGGAGCAATTGAAATTGAAGCTATTTACTCAAAAAAAGAGCATGCCTTCTACTTGATAGAACTAAACCCCAGATTTCCTGCATGGATTTATCTGTCAAAAGCTGCCGGCATTAACCTCCCATATTTATATTTACAACTCGCGCTTGGGATAAAACCTACAAAAGAAGACCGGCATCGCGCAGGAGTGCTATTTTCAAATCACACGACCAATGTGGTGACCGACTTATCAAAAATAGAAAGTCTCTTTACTAGCGGAGAATTAAGATATGAAGCTTCAATATGAAAAACCGCTGATATCACGCCAGCGCGGGGGGGCTGCCAATAAATTCGCAGGATTTATTCGGCAAAATCACGAAAATACAATCGAAGGCATCAAAACCGCTGAATTGCTACATCAATACGGTTCACCTCTTTATGTTTTCTCAGAAAAAACAATCAAACATAAATATTCGGAACTGACGAATGCATTTTCGTTCCGCTATCCTAGAGTTCAACACGCCTGGAGTTACAAAACGAATTATCTTCAGGGCATATGCAAGACATTACACCCGCTAGGTTCATGGGCTGAAGTGGTTTCACCCATGGAATATGATATGGCCAGACGCTTAAACGTGCCGGGAAGCCATATAGTATTCAACGGTCCATACAAACCTTACGACGGTCTAAAACGGGCAGCCATTGATAGAGCACTGATAAATATCGACAGCCTAGATGAGCTAGAAGATATAGAAAAAATAAGCATCGAACTTGGGCGGCCAATATCCATCGGCATCCGCCTTAATATGTCTCTTGGAACCCAAATGTCATGGGACCGCTACGGATTCAATATCGAATCCGGTTTTGCAGAAACAATAATCAAACGATGTGTTTCTTCACGCTCGGTAATAGTAACTGGATTGCACGCTCATATAGGTACATTCGTCTATGAGTCTATGCATTATCGAACTGCAATCACAAAAATGATCGGATTTGCCAAAAAAATGCAGTCTAAATACGGATTGAGATTTGATTATATCGACATAGGCGGAGGATTTGCCTCAAAAAATCGGCTTAAAACGACATACGCCGGCACTACCGACGCACAAGGCATATTTGATCATTATGCAGAAGCTATTTGTGAACCCTTGTTAGATGCTTTTAACGGCGGCGATCTACCACTCTTGTTGCTTGAGAGTGGACGCAGTGTCATTGATGAAGCTGGAACGATTATAACAACCATCACATCTACCAAAAGACTGAATAACGGGATGCGCGGTCTTGTAATCGATGCGGGTGTTAACCTACTGTTTACTGCTTTTTGGTACGATCATGATGTAATACCAACAATAGACCGTGGCTCAGCTACTGAAAATCATGTGATTTACGGCCCTCTTTGCATGCAAATTGACGTAATAAGGGAAAACATTAAACTTCCGCCACTGGAAAAGGGGGACTCCGTCCTGATAAGACCTGCTGGCGCATATAACAACACCCAATGGCTTCAATTCATAAACCCGAGGCCTGCTGTGATCATGATAGGCGAAGACGGACAAATAGCCATGCTACGCAAAGCAGAAACAGTCGACTATCTTCAACAGGGGGAACAGATCCCCAAATGGCTGAACAACTGAAGTTTTTCTTTATCGCTCTATTAAAGAGCTATGCCCAGATTTTTTTCTCTTATAACGTTGTATTTGGCCTATGTGTATTAACTGTCACGTTTCTTGTGCCATCACTTGGGATATATGGAATTCTAGGAGCGTGCTTTACTAACATTTGGGCTATTGTTTTAGGTTTAAATATAAATGGAATTAACGCTGGACTTTATGGCTTTAACGGCGTGCTGCTCGGCCTTGCCCTGGGCACGCGGTTTGAACTAACTTTTGAACTTATCCTATTATTATTCATCGGTGGTTTATTAACCACATTTATCGCCGAATTTATAAGGCATGTTTTCGAAAGATCCCTTCAAATACCGGCCATGAGTCTTCCGTTTACCTTAGTAACTTGGCTAGTTCTACTTGCAAGCATAAATATAGGGAAATTAACTGCCATAACTAATCTTCAACCATTCTTGCAAATAAATACCGGCATCACACATTCCATAATAGGCTCTTTTCTTTCAAACCTTTCCGCTATTTTATTTCATCCTGATCCTATTGCTGGTGCAGCCATAGCTGTATCGTTACTCATTATTTCACCTATTAGTTTGTTATTGTTGATAATTGGTTTTGTGGTTGGCTTGTTTATTCATGACTGCTTGGGTTTGGATGAAAGGTTGATTGAGACACAGTTCGTTGGTTTCAATTATATGTTCTCCGCTTTAGCGGTCGGAGGAATTTTCACGATTCCATGTCCAGGAAGCATTCTGCTTGCTGCTATAACCGCCGCTTCTACGGTAATAATCACATGTGCTTTGGATTATATACTCCCATCCGACCTACCGGTGCTTGCGTTCCCGCTAAACTTTACCGCCATGTTAGTATTATTATGCCTGCGGCTCAGAATGCGATCATCTCTGGGTATATTGTTGCCATATTATCCTGCCGGATCACCTGAAAACAATCTCATGCGCCACAAGGAGGCGCTCGCATATGAGAATGGTTTTCGAATAGCGCTTCCATTCGTAGGGAAGTGGAAAGTTTCTCAAGGAATAGATGGAATATACACACATCAAGGTCCCTGGCGTTTTGCGTATGATTTTCAAGCGGTCGACCCTTTTGGGAAAATCTTCAAAGCAACCGGCCTGGCTGTAGAAAATTACTACAGTTACAACTGCCCAGTACTTTGCCCAGCCGACGGGAAAGTAAAAGCAATAGAAAACTCTATCCATGATAACGAGATCGGTGCTGTTAATCTTAATAAGAACTGGGGAAACTATGTGATAACAGAACATGCCCCAGGATACTTCTCCTGCCTGGCTCATCTAAAAACCGGCTCTGTCCGTGTTGCCCCTGGCGATATAGTCCTGAAGGGACAAATGATCGGTCTTTGTGGAAATTCTGGAAGATCGCCATACCCGCACATTCATTTACAATTTCAAAGCGGACAATATATTGGTTCATCATCCATAGCATTTAACTTCTCTGAAGTTTTAGCTGAAAACAATAAATTGCTACTCAATAAACAGCTCAACGAAGGCGCCATAGTGGAAAATCCCTCGCCAACCCCACACTCCAACGAATTCTTCCCGCTTCACTTTGAAACAAAGTGGGTTTGCAATTTTGAAAACAAACAAGAAATATGGGAACCAAAAATAGATCTATATGGCAATCTATTCTTGGAATCATTTCGAGTAAACTCCTATAAAGCACAAACTAAAGTTCACTTTTCTATTCTAGATAATTCCATCCGCGTTTTACGAGTAGAGGGCAGTAAGAATTCTGCTTTGTATTGTTTAGCTAAATCATTCGCCAGAATCCCTTTTATTGACTGCGATAAGTCTGTTACATGGGGCGAAATTCACGAGTCAAATAACTTTTTTTCTTACCCAATATCAAAGTTTATTGATTTGTTATCCGTATTCGGAATTGCAATAAACAGGATAATCACACACACTGCCACAAGCAATACTAGCCGAGTAACTTTACTTACCTCGGCTACATCATCGCTTAAAATACCACTCGTAAAACTCCCATTTAGGAAAGAGAATAAAGCAGTAATTATCTTGATAAAAAATATCGGTCTGCTGTTTAAACAAGGCAGGATCAAATTTAGCGTACTATTTCAACCAAAATCAAAATTCGGCCACTGAATAATATTACAAGAAGAATCATATTATTTATTAAGTTAAAATTATTTTATGCTCATCATATATACATCATGGCATATGCCTTGCTGCCTAAACTTAAACCTTGTAAAAGGTTAGATTAGACCAGCTTTTCGGGTTATTTTGCCCAAATAAGGGCTAGATGGACCCAATGTTTATTACTATTCTATGAGCTACCGGGAGGCGGAAGCAAAGCATGAATACACAAAAAGGACGGATCGCAGTTGTTGATGATGATCAGGAAATGAGATCATTGCTTCAAGAATTCTTTACTAACCAAGGGTACGCTGTAACAGTCTTCCCATTTGCTTCTGATGCGATCAAGGCTCTATGTTATAACGGGACTAATAATTCTGATAAATCTGATGGTGACATAGATGTAGTTATCTCTGATATAAAAATGCCGCAGATTGATGGCATGGATCTACTGTCTCATATCAAAAAAGTCAGACCAGAGCTTCCCATTATATTAATCACAGCATTCGGCAGTATTGAGACCGCCATAGAAGCTATGCGACTCGGGGCTTTCCATTATATCGTTAAACCTTTCAAGCTAGCTGAAATAAGTGTTGTTGTGGAACGAGCACTTGAGCATAGAAAGCTGCATCGAGAAAACATCGCATTGAGACAGGAAGTTAAACGCACCTGGAGCCTGGGCGAGGTTATCGGAAAAAGCCAGATAATGCGTGTAATTTTTGATCTGGTTGGCCGCGTTTCACAGGCCACAGCGAATGTGCTTGTTACAGGCGAAAGCGGCACGGGCAAGGAAATGATAGCCAGGGCAATCCACCAAAATGGCCCTCGCGCGACAAAACCATTTGTCGCCATAAACTGCACAGCGATTCCAGAAACTTTGCTTGAATCCGAACTTTTTGGTCACGCCAAAGGATCTTTTACTGGAGCTATACAACGAAAAAAAGGGCTATTTGAAGAAGCCGAAGGCGGTACACTTTTTCTTGATGAAATCGGAGACATGAACCTAACTTTGCAATCCAAACTATTGCGAGTAATCCAAGAGAAAAAAGTACGCGCAGTCGGCGATAATATTGCAAAAGATGTCAATGTCAGGATCATCTCAGCCACACATAAGGACTTAAAGTCAGCCATCAAAGATGGCCGCTTCCGTGATGATCTTTATTACAGATTAAGTGTAATACCGATCGTTATTCCACCTCTGCGGCATAGGAAGGAAGATATACCATTACTATCTGAACACTTCTTGCGTAAATATGCAGCTACCAACAACATTCGCGTGTCTGGGTTTACTAAGCGAGCCATGCACAAACTTGTTAATTTACGCTGGGAAGGTAATGTCAGAGAACTCGAAAATGTCATCGAACGTGCTGTCGTGCTCAGCACAGGGAATCTGATCGATGAGATTGACATCCCTTCTCCTGAAACAATGAGCGCAGACCAGTTTTTTTCAACAGCCACGAGCGATTTCCCAACCATAGATCAAATCGAAAAACGCTACATCCAGCTTGTTCTTGAAAAAACCGGTGGGAGGAAGGATAAAGCAGCACAAGTGCTTGGTATAAATCGCCGCACTTTATACAGAAAAGAAAGAGAATACGGACTAGTCAGTGTTAACAACTCAGATTCAAATGAAACAGAGGATGATCTTTTCAAAACATCACATGAGAGCAACACCAATGAACCAGGTTCATTTACATGAATGATTGTATTCAATTCGGCACCGGATTTAAAAGAACCGTAAAAGATGTCCCTCGATTGACAGCGCTTTCCACAGATATTTCACCACCCATATCTTGAAGCAATTGTGATACTATTGCCAAACCAAGGCCAGTACCTTCACCAACTTCCTTTGTTGTAAAAAATGGTTTAAATAGCTTCCTCATATTTTCTGGAGTTATGCCGCAGCCTGTATCCCTGACTTCTAATGCTATTTTCTTTCTCCGACGATTGGCTGATATCAAAAGAAAATGGTCACTATTCCTGCCATCCTTGATGGCTTTCCTGATCGCATAAATTGAGTTCATTACCAGATTAAGAACGACTTGCTCAAGCCGGCCAAAGTCAGCATATGCTGTAAGTCCTTCTTGGATTTCGATTCTTATTCTAGCGAAATCATCCTTAAGGTTTTGACCAACAAGTGCAACAACATCATATACAACAGCCTTAATATCAGTTTCTTTCATATCCAGATCCGTTGTAGGACTACGGCTTATACGTAAAAGAGAGTGGATTAATTTTGAAATCCTGTCAATCTGGGCAACTATGACCTCAAGGCTTTTTGATAGTGTTTCGTCTTTATATCTCATCATTAGAAACTCTGCACGTCCGCGTATAACACCAAGAGGGGTCCCTACTTCATGTGCAAGACCGCTGGCCAAAAGACCTATCGAGGCAAGGCGGTCTTGTTGAATGACTTTGGCCTCTAGCTCTTTTCTTTGTGATAGGTCAATGGCTATGCCCATGTATCCTATGAAACCACGCTCTGGTGACTTAAATGGTGTAATCGTCAGCAATACCGGGACAGGCAACCCGCTTTTGGTTCTATTAATAACCTCACCACGCCAGTGCCCAATGGTGGGATTTGCTATGTTATTCCACATATCCTTATAAAACTCGGCAGGATGATGCCCAGAATGTAATATGCGTGGGGTATTACCGATGGCCTCTTCACGGCTGAAACCAAATGTATTTATCCAAGCTGGGTTAACATAAACCAGAACACCTTGCGCGTCAGTTATCATTATTGTGTCATTGCTATCTTCTACACAACGAAAGAAAATATTTTTAGAATCACAATCAAGTTTATAGATCATTGAAGCATCGATCACCATTCATCCCATAGCGGTGCACAGGAGGTGTGGGCGCTAACGGGATTGAACCGCTGACCTTGGCCGTGTAAAGACCCTGCTCTACCGCTGAGCTAAGCGCCCTCAAAGTCCATCTGCTATTAGTGACCTGCAACCGCAGTAACTGCTGGTTGCTCAGCCTGCAAAGACTCAGGCAGAGTTTCTTCTTCACCCATAATTTTAGCCTGCAGGTACTTGTATTTCGGGAGACCCGTTCCTGCTGGAATAAGCCGACCCATAATAACATTTTCTTTTAATCCGCGTAGGTAATCAACTTTTCCAGCAATGCTAGCTTCTGTTAAAACCTTTGTCGTTTCCTGAAAAGATGCGGCAGAAATAAAACTATCAGTACTAAGAGATGCCTTCGTTATTCCAAGCAACAATGGTTCAGCTGTAGCCGGAGCCCCACCGGATTGCATGACTCGCTGATTTTCAGTTTCAAATACGCTCTTATCAATTTGCTCGCCTGGTAAAAATGAAACTTCACCAACGTCCTTAATACGCACTTTGCGAAGCATTTGACGAACAATAACCTCTATGTGCTTGTCATTAATTCTAACACCTTGAAGTCGATAAACTTCCTGAATTTCATCGACTAAATATTTAGCAAGAGCTTTTTCACCCAGCACACGTAGGATATCATGTGGATTAATCGGTCCGTCCATCAAAGGCTCACCCGCCTTGACGTAGTCCCCTTCATTAATAGCAAGATGCCGACCTTTCCCAATGAGGTACTCCTTGGGTTCACCGACTTCTGGAGTCACTACTATTTTACGTTTACCCTTTGTGTCCTTTCCAAAGCTTACGGTACCATCAATTTCGGTAATAACAGCCGCGTCCTTTGGTTTTCGTGCTTCAAAAAGTTCAGCAACACGAGGAAGACCACCGGTAATATCTTTAGTCTTTGTGGTCTCACGGTGGATTTTGGCAATGGTATCACCGGCTTTTATCACGTCGCCATCAGCAATAACAAGGTTAGCACCAACAGGAATCATGTAGCGGGAAAATCGGTTTGTGCCTTCAATCCTTAAAGTTTCGCCTTTCTCATCAACTATAGAGATTCTTGGCCTCTTATCAGTAGCCTTAGTTTCCACAATGACCTTATGGGAAAGACCAGTAACGCTGTCAAACTGCTCCTGCATCGTTACGCCTTCCTCAATGTCGTCAAATTGCACTATTCCTGAGGCTTCCGTGAGTATCGGCGTAGAATAAGGATCCCATTCGGCCATCAGCTTCCCTTTTTCTACAGTCTCTCCGTCTTTTACAAGCAACTTTGCGCCATATACAACCGGATATTTTTCTCGTTCACGGCCATTGAGATCCACTATCGCGATCTCTCCGTTCCTGTTCATAACTGTGAGATAACCTTCTTTATTAACCACAGTATTAACATTGGTCAGCCTGACCTTGCCTTTTGTTTTTGCTTCCAAGCTTGATTGCTCGGCACGGCGCGAGGCTGTACCACCGATATGAAACGTTCTCATCGTAAGCTGAGTTCCGGGCTCACCTATGGACTGGGCCGCTATGACGCCAACCGCTTCACCAATATTAACTATGCGTCCTCTCGCAAGGTCACGGCCATAACAAAAGCTGCATATTCCTTTCTTTGACTGACAGGTGAGAACTGATCTTATACGTACTCTGTCAATACCGGCTTCTTCTACTTTTTTGACTAGTTCTTCGGTTATTTCCTCATTAGCTTGAACCAACACTTCACCACTGACTGAATCAACAACATCATCCAATGTCACGCGGCCAAGAATACGATCACCCATCCGCTCTATTATCTCACCGCCTTCGATTAAAGCACTTACATACAGACCATCAAGGGTCCCACAATCCCTCTCATTCACAATCATGTCTTGTGAAACATCAACAAGGCGTCTGGTAAGATAACCAGAGTTCGCGGTCTTAAGCGCCGTATCTGCCAATCCTTTGCGTGCGCCATGAGTTGAAACAAAGTACTGCAACACTGACAAACCTTCACGGAAGTTGGCGACAATCGGCGTTTCAATAATTTCACCGGATGGTTTTGCCATAAGTCCGCGCATGCCCGCTAACTGACGGATCTGGGCATTGCTGCCCCTAGCGCCGGAATCGGCCATCATAAAAATGGAATTAAATGAGGGCCCTGTCACTTCTTGTTCCTTGTTTTTAATAATGCGAGTTGTCTTGAAAGTCTGAACAGAAAGCTGCTTCATCATGGCACTAGCAATCTGCTCTGATGTTTGCGCCCATATATCGATTACCTTGTTGTAGCGCTCCCCATCTGTGATTAAGCCCTCTATGTACTGATTTTCTATCTCATGAACCTGCCCAGAGGCCTGATCAAGCAGTTCCTTTTTTTCTGGCGGCATTAACATATCATGAACAGAAATAGAAATCCCTGCACGCATTGCTTCGCGAAATCCTGTTTGCATCAGTCGATCTGCCAGAAGTACTGTTTTCTTATTTCCAGTCAAGCGATAACAAACATCTATAAGTTCAGCGAGATCTTTCCTACCTAAAACTTTATTATATAAATTAAATGGAATCTCTTCTGGAACTATCTCAGACAAAAGCGCTCGTCCTACCGTGGTATCGCAAAGTTTTCCGCCAATTCTACACTTAATCTTGGATTGCAATCCAACGACACCACTATCATATGCGAAATGCGCTTCCGTTGGACTAGAGAAACTTTTTCCCTCGCCTTTACCGAAAGGCCTTTCTCGGGTCATGTAATACAAACCAAGTACTATATCCTGGCTCGGAACGATTATGGGTTTTCCGTGAGCTGGCGACAAAATATTATTTGTCGACATCATCAAGACACGGGCTTCAATCTGAGCCTCAATGGAAAGGGGAATATGAACAGCCATTTGATCCCCGTCGAAATCGGCGTTAAAAGCCGCGCAGACAAGCGGATGAAGCTGAATGGCTTTTCCTTCAATAAGTACCGGCTCAAAAGCCTGGATTCCAAGTCTGTGAAGGGTAGGCGCACGGTTAAGTAAAACCGGATGTTCTTTAACTACTTCTTCAAGAATATCCCAGACCTCTTGTCGTTGCTTCTCCACCATTTTCTTCGCAGATTTAATGGTGGTCACATATCCATATTCAGAAAGCTTATTGTAAATAAAAGGCTTAAACAGCTCCAAAGCCATCACTTTAGGCAAACCACATTGATGGAGCTTCAACTCAGGGCCCACCACAATAACTGATCGACCGGAATAGTCTACACGTTTCCCGAGCAAATTCTGCCGGAACCGACCTTGTTTGCCCTTCAGCATATCTGACAAAGACCTTAACGGTCGTTTATTAGGCCCTGTAAAAATCTTCCCTCGTCGGCCGTTATCAAATAAAGCATCAACAGCCTCTTGAAGCATGCGTTTTTCATTTCTGATTATTATTTCAGGCGCATTAAGCTCCATCAAACGCTTCAACCTGTTATTGCGGTTAATCACACGCCTGTAAAGATCATTAAGATCAGAGGTTGCAAAGCGCCCACCATCTAATGGCACAAGTGGTCTCAATTCCGGTGGTATAATTGGGATAACTTCAAGCATCATCCATTCAGGCTTGTTACTCCCGCTTATCTTAAAAGACTCCACTACTTTAAGTCTCTTGGAAATCTTTGTACACTGTGCTTCTGAGTTTGTCTGTCTTAAGTCTCTACGAAGCTGACGGGAAAGCACCTCAATATCAACTTTTTTAAGCATGTCGCGTATGGATTCACCACCCATCGCAACCGTGAAACTGGCACCTTCCTGAACTAGCTGGTTATATTTTTCTTCAGTTATAACGCTGTTCTCTTCCAAACCTGTACTTCCTGGATCCAGAAGAACATACGCCTCACAATATAGAACCTTCTCAAGATCCTTTAATGTGATGTCCAGTAATGCCCCTATTCTTGAAGGTAATGAACGCAAAAACCAAATATGAGCAACAGCGGTGGCTAGCTCAATGTGGCCTAATCGTTCACGGCGAACTTTCGATTGAATAACCTCAACACCGCATTTTTCGCAAACAACACCACGATGCTTCATTCTCTTGTACTTGCCACAATTGCACTCGTAATCCTTGACTGGACCAAAAATCTTGGCACAAAACAAACCATCTCGTTCCGGTTTGAACGTACGATAGTTTATTGTCTCTGGCTTTTTGACTTCACCGTATGACCACTCACGAATTTTTTCTGGTGATGCGAGTGAAATCCTTATACCGGTAAAGCTTAAAGGATCTTTTGGTTTATCAAAAAAATTAAGAAGGTCTTTCATTGTCCATCCTCGTCCAATATCGCCCGGCGTCTTCCAAGCGGTAAAATCTTCACAATACTATAGGAGCTCCACTTTCAGTTCTTTATCCTCTTCCTCTATCAGCTCAACGTTCAAAGCAAGGCTCTGTAGTTCCTTGATAAGCACGTTAAATGATTCTGGAAGTCCTGGCTCCAGCAGATGCTCGCCTTTCACGATAGCTTCATACATACGGTTACGTCCGGTGACATCGTCTGACTTCACGGTAAGAAATTCTTGCAACCCATACGCGGCTCCATAAGCTTCCAGAGCCCAAACTTCCATTTCACCGAGTCTCTGTCCACCGAACTGAGCCTTACCACCAAGTGGCTGCTGCGTGACAAGACTGTATGGGCCAATGCTTCTTGCATGAATTTTCTCTTCAACAAGATGATGCAACTTCATCATGTACATTATGCCTACCGTAACATCTTCAGCAAAAGACTCGCCTGTTACACCATCATAAAGCGTGGTCTGACCACGCGACGGCAGGTCAGCAAATCCTTTCATGGTTTCAATGTCTTTCTCAATTGCGCCATCAAAAACCGGCGTTGCTATATGTATGCCTTTCCTAAGATACCAAGCCATGTGTTTAACTTCTGCATCGGATGCCTTATCAATATATTTTTCAACCTCTGAGTTTGCATAAACATCCTTGAGAACCACACGCAATCTTTCAGGTTGAAAACTCTCAAGATAAGAATTTATCTTCTCCCCCAGCCCGTGTGCTGCCCAACCAAGCTCTACCTCAAGCAACTGTCCAATATTCATTCTGGATGGAACGCCTAGCGGATTAAGCACCATATCCACGGGCGTGCCATTTGCCATAAATGGCATATCCTCCATAGGTAAAATCCTGCTAATAACGCCTTTGTTACCATGGCGTCCCGCCATTTTATCTCCGACCTGCAGTCTTCGTTTTATGGCGATCTGAACCTTCACCATCTTGATCACACCAGGTGCTAGTTCATCCCCGCGTTTGAGCTTCTCTATTTTCTCCTTGAAAACATATTTAACTGCATCGATTTTTTCACGTGCCGTCTTCATTATGGTAGTGACTTCAACCTCTAGCTCATCTTTCACTGGAATAAATCCAAGAAGATCGAATGGAATCACAGTTAACATTTCACGGTCTAGCTTCTGTCCTTTTTTAAGGAGCTCTTCTGAACCATCCTCTGACAAAAGCTTGCCGGTAGTTGTTACGCCATCCAAGATCTTCGCAATCTTAGTAAAAGCGGATTGTCGTATAGCCTCGGTTTCAATTTTTTCATCCCTGCGGATCCTGGCGATATGTTCTTCCAGGATTATTTTTGTACGTTCGTCCGGTTCAGTACCCTCACGCGCAAACACTTGGGCATTGATCACTATACCATTGACACCAGATGGAACCCGAAGCGAAGTATCTCGGACATCACCAGCTTTTTCACCGAAAATAGCCCTTAACAGTTTCTCCTCAGGAGAAAGTTGTGTCTCGCCTTTCGGTGTAACCTTGCCCACAAGGATATCACCCGGTTTTACTTCAGCGCCTATTCTAATTATCCCACTCTGATCAAGATCCTTGAGTGCTTCCTCGCCAACGTTAGGAATATCCCTCGTGACCTCTTCCTTCCCTAATTTCGTATCTCTGGCGATACATTCAAATTCCTCTATGTGGATTGATGTGAAGGTGTCGTCCTTAATCAATCTTTCCGAAATAAGTATCGAATCCTCAAAATTATAACCACCCCAAGGCATAAAGGCGACCAACACGTTCTGACCCAATGCCAACTCACCGGCATCAGTGGCTGGCCCATCTGCCAGAACATCACCGGCCTTAACCTTATCGCCAGAATCAACAACCGGCCGCTGAGTAATACATGTATTCTGATTCGAACGCTGGTACTTGGTGAGATTATAAATGGTGACATCAGAACCTATGTCATCTGACCTGGAACCACTGCGGCGTAAAACTATCTTTGTACCATCTACCATTATTATTTCGCCATCATGTTTAGAGAC
>ERZ1292640.289-Hain-H43-02um-R1-289-length-40869-cov-8_pt1 | contig 40869 bp, 40 predicted proteins | sample MGYA00564404_ERZ1292640 | MGnify/ENA primary metagenome ERZ1292640 (study PRJEB36523, sample SAMEA6512636) | groundwater metagenome | collected 2019-01-08 | study: AquaDiva: Metagenomics assemblies of 32 groundwater samples | reverse complement strand
ATGCGCTTCGACTACAAGCTGCGCGACGGCGTGATCACCCAGAGCAATGCGTTGGATTTGATGCGGATGATCGGGCTCGACGTGTAGACACTGGCGGAACGGCCGGCCACTCGCCATCCGCTTCCGACCTTCGACGTTGCTCAGGTGGCCCGAGCGAAGTCGAGGGGCGCACTCGCTCCAGACGGCTGTCACCTCGCAGCTCGGTTCTGATTTGTGGAGGCAACCCTTTAGGGTTGCCTGGCGCCAGCACTGGAACGCTCGCAGCGAGGTGTCTGTAAGTAACCTGCCCGCCGGGGCGCTGTTGATGCCCTCTGTCCAAACAGAGATCGGTCGACCCGGCTCCCGCCGACTTGCGCTCGTGCTCCAGCGGACGGCGAGCGGCCGCCCCGCGACATGCGTTTACCATGGTCATGCCCGCTGCAGCGTTGGCGTTGAGCACAACACCGCAGGCGACGCACGGTGTTGTGCAGACCGGCATAACGTCTGCCGTCCCCAGGGCACGGCCGGGAATAGCTTGCAGTTGGCTGTCCGTCTTTGCCGCAAAACGGGTGTAGGATTCCTCAGGCTAATTTGTAGTTAGACAGCACGAACGACCAGAGTACTGAAATGCCAATTCCAGAACTCGAGATGGCACGGGTCACGCGATTACTCGACAAGTTCAGCGAACGCGTTCCCCCAGAAGTCCGGCCGGAGTTGGCGTACGTCTATCACTTCGAGCGCAATTCAGTCGTGCTGAGCGAGCGGCGACCGCACTATCGCGACCGCAGCCGCCAGACTGAACATGAGTTTGCTAAGTTCGTGTACAGTCCCCGGGTCGGCGGCTGGTCGCTACGATGGCGAGACCGAAACGGCCAGTGGCACCGTTATGAGGGGTTTGAGAATGTGCCGCAGTTTCGCGACGTGCTCAAAGAGGTCGAGGCAGACCCAAGCTGCATCTTCTTCGGATAGCCGGCGCGCGGGGAGGCGACATGCCACTTCCTCCGAATCTAGACGAAGAGAAGGTGAGTGAAGCCGCGTTGGCCATTCTTGGGCTGACCGCCTTCAGCAGCCATCACATCACGCGAGCGTGGAAGGGAATGGACTGGGATCTGCTTGGCCTTCTGTTTCAGAAGGGCTGGATCGAAGATCCGGTAGGCAAATCCAAGTCCGTTGTGCTCACCGAGGCCGGCGAACGCCTGGCTTCGGAGTTCCTCGTGCGGCATTTCGAGCGGGCGTCTCCGGATCGTGGCCGTGCTGTCTAACCCCGCGCTGGAGCCGTCAGCGCGAACGGAGTCTCGAATGTTCGCGCTGCGGCTCAGCGCGAAACGTTGGGCGCACTGAGGAGATGACGAACTCCGGCAAGTACCTACTCTGGGACTTCGACGGAACACTGGCTTACCGCCCAGGCCAGTGGACGGACACGGTGATGGCCGTGCTGCACGCGGCGGGCTTGGCGCACGGAGTGGATCGGGAGGCCGTAAGGCCCTTCATGAATGCCGGATTCCCCTGGCACGAACCCGAGGTCGTTCGACCTGCGAATCAGGCAGCCGACGCTTGGTGGCAGGGACTGGAGCCAGTGTTCGCACGGGCGTTCCGTCACGTCGGGCGTGTCGGCCACGACCGCGCCACTGAACTGGCGCGCCAGGTTCGGGGTGCCTACCTCGATGCCACGGCGTGGATCGTGTATGACGATGTGGTGCCAACGCTGACGCGGCTCTCGGGCCTCGGATGGCGCCATGTGGTTCACTCTAACCATGTGCCGGAACTGCCGCAGCTTATCTCGGTGCTGGAACTAGGTGGGCACTTCGAGGCTATTTACACATCAGCGGTCACAGGCGTCGAAAAGCCCCACCCCGAGGCATTTCACCGCGTTGTAGCCACCCTGCCCGCGGGGGCAACCGTGTGGATGGTCGGCGATAGCCTCGATGCCGACGTACGCGGCGCCGAAGCGGCCGGTCTCCCGGCTATTCTTGTGCGGAAAGCGACGGAGGCATCAGTTCATCAATGCCTGCACTTGGATGGCGTCATCGAGACGCTCGCGCGGCACGCATGATGGCACAACTTGCAACGACGGCACTCAACAAGCGGCAACCGGGTATACTCGACTCCAGAAGGCCACTATGCCCAGCAAGCCCACCGTGGTGCACAGCCATCCAGGCATTTTGAGCGGGACACCGGTGTTCGTGGGCACGCGCGTGCCGGTTCAGTCACTGTTCGACTACCTCGAGGGTGGCGAGACCCTTGACGAATTCCTGCGCCAATTCCCATCGGTCACCCGCGACCAGGCGCTGGCGGCGCTCGAACAAGCCAAGGAAAGCGTGCTGACCAGTGCGCGTCCTGCTTGATGAGAACGTCCCGCACGACCTGAAGGCCACGTTGATCGGCCACGACGTCGTGACCGTGCAGGGGTTGGGCTGGTCGGGCACCCTGAACGGCGAGCTGCTCAAGCGCGCGAGCGGCACCATCGAGGCGTTTGTCACGCTGGACCGCAAGCTAGAATTCCAACACGACATCAGCGCGTTACCCTTCGGCGTCGTCATCATCCGCGCACGATCGAGCAAGATGCAGGATCTTGCACCCCTCGTTCAAGGCCTTCTGGACGCGCTCGCCAGCTTGCAGCCTGGCCAGGTTGCGCAGGTCGGTGCCTAACCAGCCGCTGCCGCCGCCGCCTTCGCGACCCGGTCATGGCAGTCGATTCGGCGAACCTCGCCGAAGCCTCGACGGAGGCGGGACGAGCGGTAGATGCATTAGACTCCTTCGAGAAACCGTGACCGGCGCTCGCGGCTGAGCGGCAATGCGTTAGGCCGACGAGGCGTCGCCTTGAGACATGGACGCTCATAACCAAGCCGCCATCAATTCCAGGGTCATCACGACGTTCGTTGCCCTCGCCTTTGCGATGTCGGTGGCCCTGAGTCTCATCGTCGGCCTCACGGGTGGATACCAAAGTCAGTTCATCGGGCTGCAGTTCCTCTCGATGTTCATTCCTGCGGCGGCGGTGTTGGGAGTGCGTCCCCTAATGGGTGGCGCTGTCCGGATCGATTGGCATCGCCTTCCCTGGACTTACGTGCCTGTGGCGCTACTGCTATTGCCGGTCGTTATGCATGCCGCCATGTTGCCTGTCGCGGCGGCCTATGAGGGACGGCTGCCATGGCAGGAATGGCTCACACCCCAGGCCGACGGGTTGCTTCACTCGTCAACCGAGCGCGGCTGGGGAGTCATGACGCCAACGGGGCTGGCGGGCCGCGTAGTCCTGAATGCGACGATTGGTGTCGTCGTCGTGTCGGCCTTGGCGATCTTCGAAGAGATTGGCTGGCGAGCCTGGTTGCTACCCCGGCTTCAGGCACGCATCGGCGCCCGTCGCGCGGTCCTCATCACGGCAGCGATCTGGGCGGTGTGGCATGTACCTTTTCAACTGTCCGGCGTCCAGCACGTTGACGGCGTCTCTCCTGCCATGCTCGCCCTCACAATCCCGTTCGGAACGTTCGGGGCCGGACTGGTCATCGGTTATCTGTGGCTAAGAACGGAGAGCATTTGGATCGTTTCACTGGCACATGGTGCGTCAAACAACTGGGGGCAGTACGCATTCAAATACATGCAGTTCGTACAGGCTCCGGACTTGGTTGTGGTGGGCGCAGGGTCGTTGGCAGTCATTGTCGTCGGAGTGCTCTTACTGATGTTCGGGGTGGATTCGGAGTGCGTGGGAGGCCGGAGCGTGAACCACACCTAGTGGAACCTGCCGAGGGGCGGCCGCTCGCCGTCCGCTGGAGCACGAGCGGAAGTCGGCGGGAGCCGGGGTGACCGATCTCTGTTTGGACAGAGGGCATCAATAGCGCCCCGGCGGGCAGGTTACTTACAGACACCTCGCTGCGAGCGTTCCAGTGCTGGCGCTAGGCAACCCTAAAGGGTTGCCTCCACAGATCAAAACCGAGCTGCGAGGTGACAGCCGTCTGGAGCGAGTGCGGAAGCGGATGGCGAGCGGTCGCCCCACCCCGTCTGCCTATAATGAATCCGTGACCGTTCCCCGTCTGGCGATCGCACTCCTGCTGGTTCTTGGCGCCGCCACCGCGATGGCGCAGACGAGCCCCAAGGCTGCCATGCTGGAGCAGGAGGCGTGGGCGGCTATTGATGCCGGCAAGGCGCAGGTCGCCGAACAGGCCTTCCGCGACGCGATTGCGCTCGATCCCAAGAATGCCCGCCTGCACATGGGCCTGGGCACCGCCGCGTTCGTGCTGCGCCACGACGCCGACGCCAGGGCGTCGCTCGAGCAGGCGCTGGAACTGCAACCCGGCCTGACCCGCGCCCGCGCGCAACTGGCCCAGGTGGCCAAACGCCAGGGCAACCTGCAGGAGGCGATTCGTCTCTACGAAGCGGTGGCGGTCGAAGTGCCCAACGATGCCGGCGTGCGCGAGACCCTCGAGCGGTGGCAGCGCGAGTTCGAACTCCACGAGCGAATGCGGCTGACCGTCGGCGATTTCTTTACCGTCGCGTTCGAAGGGCCGGAAGACGCCGACATGGCGTCGCAGGCGCTCGAGTCACTGAACCGTGCCTACTGGCGCATCAGCGATGTATTCGGCGTGTTCCCGCCCAAGTCAGTGCCGGTGGTGCTCTACAGCGGCGAGCAGTTCCGCGACATCACGCGATCACCGCAGTGGGCGGCGGCGGCCTTCGATGGCACCATCCGCGTGCCCATGCGCGGCGCCGGTGAGAAAGGCGAAGACCTGGACCGCGTGCTGGCCCACGAATTTGCCCATGCCTTGATTCGCTCGCTCGCGACCCGCAGCCTGCCGACGTGGCTGAACGAAGGCCTGGCGTCGGCGCTCGAGAGCGACAGCCTGGCTTGGGCCGACACGCGCATCGCGAAGGCGCAGCGCGTGCCATCACTGACGTCACTGTCCGGATCCTTCAGCAAGTTGAGCGGCGCCGATGCGCAAGTGGCCTACGCCACCAGTGCGCTGGCCGCCCGGCGCCTGCTGGACGAGGCGGGCGGGGCCGCCGTGGCCAACCTGCTGCGCGACCTCGGGACCGGCGTCGACTTCGAGGCCGCGTTCCTGCATCGCATCCAGAAATCGTTCGCCGACTTCCAGGCGTCGTTACCGTGAGCACCTCTCCGCGGCCGGCGGTCAGCGTCGCCGGCGTCCGCAAGGCCTATGGCAAGACCGTGGCTGTTGATGACGTGTCGTTCGAAGTACACGAAGGCGAGATCTTCGGACTGATCGGCCCCAACGGTGCCGGCAAGACGACCACGCTCGAGTGCGTCGAGGGTCTGCGGAAACCCGACCGCGGCACCATTACCGTGCTTGGCCTCGATCCGTTCCGCGACGTCTATCGCCTGCAGGAGCGAGTGGGCGTCCAGCTTCAACAGGCCCATCTGCAAAAACGCATCAAGGTGTGGGAGGCTGCGCATCTGTGGGCGTCGCTGTATCGCAAGCCGGCGAGTGACGCCGACCGCCTGCTCGAGCAACTCGGCCTCGCCGACAAGCGCAACGCCTGGTTCATGACCCTGTCGGGCGGGCAGCAGCAGCGGTTGTTCATCGCCCTGGCGCTCGTCAACGACCCGGAGCTGGTGTTTCTCGACGAGTTGACCACCGGCCTCGACCCGCAGGCCCGCCGCGCCATCTGGGAACTCGTGCGCGGTATCCGTGCACGTGGCAAGACGGTGTTCATGACGACCCACCTCATGGAAGAAGCGGAGCGGCTGTGCGACCGGGTCGCCATTATCGAACACGGCCGGATCATCGACATCGACACGCCGCAACGGCTGGTCGACCGCCACTGCCCCGAGCGGACGGTGGTGCTGATCACTGACGATCCATTGGCCGAGGAGCGCTTTCGCGCGCTGCCCCGGGTCGAGGCCGTCACGCGCGCCGAGGCCCGGTTCACCATCCGCGGCCGTGGCGACGACTTCGTCAGCGAGGTCATTCAGTGCCTCGCCGAACACCAGGTGCGCGTGCGCGACTTTCGCACGGAGCTGCCCAGCCTCGAGGACGTCTTCCTCAAGCTGACCGGCCACTCGATTCGCGACTGAAGGGAGCCAATGCTGCGAGGACTGCTGCAACTGACCTGGCTGGAGATCAAGATCTTCCTGCGCGAACCGTTGGGCGCCCTCGGGACGATCTTCATGCCGGTCGTCGTCTTCGTGATGTTGGGGCGCGTGATGGGCCGTGGTCCGTCGGCGCCGCCCGCCCGGGTGGCGGAATTCCTTCAGTCGGGCCTGCCGGTGATGGCCTCGGTGTTCATCGCCATCAGCGCGGTCGTCTCGCTGACTACGATCATCTCCATTTACCGCGAGGGCGGCATCCTCAAGCGGCTGCGGGCGACGCCGCTGCGGCCACAGACCATCCTGTCGGCCCACGTGCTGGTGAAGCTGCTGTTCACCGTCATCACGCTGGCCCTGTTCATCCTGGCCGGGCGCAGGTTCTACCCGATGGGCGGTGACGTGCCCGTCTTGTCGTTTGCCATCGCGGTGCTGGTGAGCACCATGTCGATCCTGTCAATGGGGTTTGTCATCGCCAGCCTCGTCCGCACGGCGCGGTTCGCGCAACCGGTCGGCGCGCTGATCTTCTATCCGATGATCGCGTTCTCGGGTCTGTTCGCGCCGATTGAGGCCATGCCGCCGGCGCTTCAGTTCATCGCCCGGCTGCTGCCGATGACCTACATCGTCTCGCTGTTGCGAGGCATCTGGGGTGGCGCCCAATGGTCGGCCCACCTTGGCGACCTCGCCGCGTTGACGCTCATTGCCGTGGCCTGTACTGCCGTTTCAGCCAGGGTGTTCAAGTGGGAATGAGGGCGGCCGCCGTCCGCAACTAGCTCGCGAGGAACATCTCGTAGGCCGGGTTGCCGTCCTCTCGCTGGTGGAAGTAGCCCAGCGATCGCAGGAACTGTTCGAAGCCGGCACTGTCGCGGTCCGGCACCTCAAAGCCTGCCAGCACGCGGCCGAAGTCCGAGCCGTGATTGCGGTAATGAAACAGGCTGATGTTCCAGCGGCCGCCAAGTCGATCCAGGAAGTCCATCAGGGCGCCGGGCCGCTCGGGAAACTCGAAGCGGTATATCCGCTCGCTCGCGACCTCGCTCGAACGGCCACCGACCATGTGGCGGATGTGCAGTTTCGCCACCTCATCGTCCGTCAGATCCTGCGTCTCGTAGCCGCGCTCGTTGAGCAGTGCGGTGATGGCCGCGGCATCGTCTCGCGAGCGCGTGGCGATGCCGACAAAGATGTGGGCGGCCTGCCGGCTGCTCAGGCGGTAGTTGAATTCGGTGACGACGCGGCGGCCGATGGTGGCGCAGAACTCACGGAAGGCGCCCGGCCGCTCGGGAATGGTCACGGCATACAGCGCTTCGCGGGCTTCGCCGACCTCGGCGCGCTCGGCAACAAAGCGCAAGCGATCGAAGTTCATGTTGGCGCCGCTCAGGACCGCCGCCAGGTTGCGTCCCGCCGTGCCCGTACGGGCCGCCCAGGCGCGGAGGCCGGCCACGGCCAGCGCGCCGGCCGGTTCCATCAGCGAACGCGTGTCGTCGAACACGTCCTTGATCGCCGCGCAGATCTCGTCGTTCGAGACCCGGACCACTTCATCGACGCAGGCCTGGGCAATGGGGAAGGTGAGCGCGCCCACTTCGCGCACCGCCACGCCATCGGCGAAGATGCCGACGCGATCGAGCGCCACCCGCGAACCGGCGGCCAGCGACCGATACATGGCATCGGCCTCGAACGGCTCGACGCCAATCACCTTGACCTCGGGCCTCACCGCCTTGACGTAGCTGGCAATTCCGGCCAGTAGACCGCCGCCGCCGACCGGCACGAAGATGGCGGCGAGGTCCTCGCGCGCCTGGGCGAAGATCTCCAGCGCCACGGTGCCCTGTCCGGCGATCACGAGCGGGTCGTCGAACGGGTGGATCACCACGCGCCCCGTGGCGGCGGCCAGCTCGTCGCAGCGGGCCTTGGCGTCGGCGAACGAGTCGCCCGCCAGCTCCACCTGGCCGCCGAGCTCGCGGACCGCATCCACCTTGATCTCGGGCGTGGTCCGTGGCATCACGATCAGTGCGGTCATGCCCAGGTGGCGAGCGGAGAAGGCCACGCCCTGGGCATGGTTGCCGGCGCTGGCCGTGATCACGCCGCGCCCCCGTTCCTCGTCCGACAGGTGGGCCATGCGGTTGTAGGCGCCACGCAGCTTGAAGGTGAAGATCGGCTGCAGGTCTTCCCGCTTCAGGAACACGTGATTGCCGGTGCGGCGCGACAGCCGGTTCGCGCGGTCGAGCGGCGTCGTCCGCGCGACGTCGTAGACCCGCGTCGTCAGGATGAGGCGGAGCATGGCGTCGGGCGTCATGACGTGCCCAGCGAGCGGATGTCGTTGAGGATGCCGGCCGCCGTGACATCGGCCCCCGCGCCGGGACCGCTGATCACCAGCGGTTCGTTCTGGTAGCGGCGCGAGTGAAAGGTCACCAGGTTGCGCGTGCCGCTGGCCGATCCCATGGGGCTCGACACGGGCACCTCGACCAGGCCTGCGGAAACCTTTCGCGGTGTGGCCGACACCACGTAGCGCAACACGCGGCCCTTCCGGGCCAGGGCCGCGACCCGCGACTGCCAGGCAGCATCCAGTTCAGGAAGGCGCTCGAGGAAGGTGTCGAGCGACAGCGCGGCGTAGGCCCTGGGGACCAGATCATCGGGCTTCGGCGCCTCGCCGCGATAGCCGAGCATGCGCGCCAGGATCAGGCCCTTGCGCGCGGCATCACGGCCCGACAGGTCGTCGCGGGGATCCGGCTCGGCGTAGCCGCGATCCACGGCTTCGCGGACGGCGGCGGAGAAGGGCCGCCCGGCCGAGACCTCGGACAGTACGAACATCAGCGTGCCGCTGACGCAGCCGTCGATGCGGAGCACGCGGTCGCCGGTTTCGTCGAGCTTGCGAAAGGTGTCGATGATCGGCAGCCCGGCGCCGACCGTCGCCTCGTAGCGCACGCGCCGTCCCGACTGCGCGGGCTCGGTGACCAGCCGGTCGTAGGCCTCTCGCGTGCCGGCCAGGGGTTTCTTGTTGGCCAGCACGACGTCGAAGCCGCGGGCGATCGCCGCCTGCAGGAGCGAGCCGGTCTCGTCGCTCGTGACATCCACCATGACCGGCCGCGACACCGCGTGACTCGACATCACCGTCAGCGCCTCGGCGGCCGACGCCTTGTGGCCGCCGAGTGATGCGAGCAGGGCGCCGGCGTCCTTGGCGCGGGCCAGCCGCAGCAGGCGCGCGCGCGCCAGTCCACGCGAGTCGAAGACGTAGCCGGATCGATCGAGCAGTCCGACAATGCGGACATCGTCTGCCGTCGAGGTCGCGATCTGATCCGACAGCGCTCGGCCGACCCGGCCGAAGCCCAGGAGGACGACATCGGTGTGCCGCTTCGTCGGGGGGCGCCCGCCGCCAATCTTCGCCAGTTGAAAGGCGCCGTGCACGCGCCGCGCCGCTTCCGGGGCCTGGGCGCTCGACACGACGAACGAGATGTTGCGCTCCGACGATCCCTGCGCGATGGCCACCACGTTGATGCCGCCGCTTTCGAGGGCCGCGAAGACGCGGGCCGAAATGCCCGGCGTCCCGACCATCCCCTCGCCAACCACGGCGACCACCGACATGTGAGGTCGAGCGGTGACGCCGTCGATCAGCCCTTGCTCCAGTTCGTGCCGGAACGCTTGTCGCAATCTGCGGACCGCGCGCTCGGCTTGCGATTCGGGAATGGTGAAGCCGATGGAACTCTCGGACGAGGCCTGGAAGATGGTCGAGACCGACAGGCCCTCCGCATCGACCGCCGTGAAGGTGCGGGCAGCAATGCCGTGCACGCCCACCATGCCCTTGCCGGCGACGGTGATCACGGCCTGGGCAGGGAGCATCGCCAGTGCCTTGACCGGATAGCCCTTGAGCGCCTGGCGCGCCGACACTTCGGTGCCGGGCAGGTCAGGGTCGATGAACGACCGCACGTGCAACGCGATGGTCGTGCCCGCGATCGGAATCAGCGCGCGCGGATGCAGCACCTTCGCACCGTAGTGCGCGACTTCGGCGGCCTCGCGATGATGCAGTTGGGGAATGAGGCGCGCGTCCGGCACCACCCGGGGATCGGCGGTAAGAATGCCCGGCACGTCCTTCCACAGCACCACCGTGCGTGCGCCGAGCGATCGGGCCAACAGCGTGGCGGTCAGGTCGGATCCGCCACGGCCAAGCGTCGTCAGGCTGCCGTCCGCCGAGCGGCCGAGGTAGCCCGGTACGACCGCGACGGTCGCCGCTGCCAGGATCGGGCGGATCACTTTTCGCGCCCTGGCGCGCGTCTCCTCCAGCCGCGGCGTCGCGCCGCCATGCACATCGTCCGTGCTCACCACTTCGAGGGCGTCGACAAAGCGGGCGCGCCGCTTGAGGCGCGTCACGGCCGCAGCCAGCAGTTGGGCTGACACCCGCTCGCCGCGCGAGACCAGGGCGTCCTGCACGCGCGGGTCGGCATAGCCCAGCACCGAGACGGCGGCGCACAGGTCCTCGTATTCGCGCGACAGCCCGTCAATGACCTGCATGAGTGCCCGCAATGAGGCGCCGGGCCCGAGCACCGCCCGGGCCGCGACAACGTGCTTGCGACGAAACGCCGCCGCAGCCTCCGGCGTGCCTTGCAGCAGCAGGTCGGTGACTCCCGCCAGCGCCGACGCGACGACGACCAACGGCCCGCGGTGGGCGGCGATCTGCTGCGCGGCCTTCTGGATGGCCCGTCCATCCGCTAGTGAGGCGCCGCCGAACTTCCAGACTTCAAGCTTCATCTGATCGATCCCTTAAATGCGAAAAGGGCCATCACCCTTGCGGATGATGGCCCCTGTTTTCAGGCCCGGTGAGCGGCAGCTCACCTCATCCGCTGGATTGGTCTCCAGTGGTAATCGTGATGGTGCACGTAATCGTGTGACGGGCGACGGCAGCAAACATGAGCTGGCTTAGACTACCACCATGCGTCCTTCGGCGGAAGTTGTCGTTCTGTGAAGAAGCAGGTCATTGCGCCGAGGCTGCCGACGCCGGGCACGCCGACCGGCAGCTCCTCGTCCGTCCGCCTGCCTGACGATGTCGTCGCCGACCAGATCGCGCGGCTCAAGCTGTTCGCGCTGGTCAGCGGCGGGATGTGGTCGCTCGGCCTGATCATGGACGGCCTGTCCTTTCCAGCGGTGATGCCGTACAAGGTCACCAACTCGACTCTGGTGATCGAAGCGGTCGGGGTAATGGTGGCCCTGGCCCTTTATCTATTCGCGTCGTTCTCGGCGCTGGCCCCGCGGTCGAAGACCGATGCCGGCCTATGGCTGATGATGCTGAATTCGGCGGCCATCGCGCTGCTGGAGACGTGGTCGCGCGAGCCCACCCGCGACTCGTTTGGCCACCTCTCGTGGATTCCGATTGTGATCCTGCTGTCGGCCGTGATCATGCCAGGCCGGCCGCGTCCCATGCTCGTGGCGGCACTGGCGTCGGCGTCGATGGGGCCCCTCGGTGTGTGGTTCGCGCACTTGCGCGGGGTCGATGTGCCGGGTGTGCTCGACACGCTGGCCATGGCCATGCCGAACTACAGCTGCGCGGTTGCCGCGGTGTTGCCGTCGCAGATGTTCCAGAAGATGGGCCGCCGGCTGAGCGAGGCCCGCGAACTGGGCAGCTACGAGCTGATCGAGCAACTGGGCCAAGGCGGCATGGGCTCGGTGTGGCGCGCGCGCCATCGGCTGCTCGCGCGCGACGCCGCGGTGAAACTGGTGCGTGCCGAGGCCATGGGCGACACCGAATCGGCGGCGCAGGCCCAACTGCGGCGCTTCGAGCGCGAGGCGCAGGCCACGGCGGCCCTCAGCTCTGAGCATTCGGTCCGCCTGTTCGATTTCGGCGCCACCGATGACGGCAGTTTCTACTACGTGATGGAGCTGCTGTCGGGCCGCGACCTCGAGACGCTGGTTCGCGAGTTCGGGCCCCTGCCGCCGGAGCGCGCCATGTTCCTGCTGCAGCAGGTGTGCCACTCGCTGGCCGAGGCGCACGAGCGCGGCCTGGTGCATCGCGACGTGAAGCCCGCGAACATCTTCGTCTGTCGAATGGGGCGCGACTTCGACTTCGTCAAGGTGCTGGATTTCGGGCTGGTCCAGGTGCGCAAGACCGACCCGGCGACCGCCGTGACCGCGACGCTGACTACCGCGCAGACGCTGATTGGCACGCCCGCCTACATGGCGCCCGAAGTGATCCTGGGCCGCGATGACGTCGATCGGCGCGCGGACGTGTACGCGATTGGCTGTGTCGCGTTCTACCTGCTGACCGCGACGCGGGTGTTCCAGGACGGCACGCAAATGCAGGCCTTGATCGATCACGTGCACACAGCGCCGGTGGCGCCGTCGCAACGGGTTCCGGACGGGTTGCCTCGCGAGGTGGATGAACTGGTGCTCTCGTGCCTGCGCAAGGCCCCGGCCGACCGGCCGCAGGACGCCGGCGAGGTCCTGTCGACCATCAGGAGGCTCAACCTGGCCCGCGGCTGGTCAAACGACCACGCCCGCGCCTGGTGGCAGGCCCGCCTGCCTGAACTGTCGGGTCCCCTTGGGCCCGGCGCCTGATCCAGCCCTCTGCGTCATCTGTGTCATCTGTGGCCCCGGCCTTTCTTCTGTGTCCGGTGTCTAAAGCCGAGGACCGAATCTGATGACCCCATGGCGGCGCTCGCGATTTGTCGGAATCCTGCTCGGTGCGGCACTCACCATGGCCTCGGCTGCCTTCGCGCAGGGGCCGGCTCGGGCAGGGGAACCTGACGTTCCCGAGAAGGCCGGCAAGGAGTTGAACGCGCATTACGTCGGCGACACCCCGCCGCGCATCGACGGCCGCCTGGACGACGAGGTCTGGGGGCGGGCGCAGGCCATCGACGATATGGTCCAGAACGATCCCAACAACATGACCGCGCCGACCGAGCGGACGCTGGTCAAGGTGGCCTACGACGATCGGTCGATCTACGTCGCCGTGTTCAACTACATGCGGGATGTCACGCAGGTGACCACCGCCCTCGGCCGCCGCGACACCAATCCGCGCAGCGACTTGATCCGGATCAGTTTCGATCCGCGGCACGATCACCTGACGGCCTACACCTTCGAATCGAACCCGTCGGGCGTGCAGAGCGACTTGACCTGGTTTGACGACAGCCGTTCGAGTTCGGATTACGACGCCGTCTGGGAAGTGCAAACCCAGCGGACGGCGGAAGGGTGGTCGGCCGAGTTCCGCATTCCCTTCTCGCAACTGCGGTTCAGCGTCACGCCCGGCGAGGCGGTGACCTGGGGCTTCAACGTGCGCCGCGACATCATTGGGCGCGCCGAGGTCGACCGCTGGGTGGCCACGCCGCGCGGCGCGCAGGGGTTCGTGTCGCGTTTCGGTCACCTGACATTTGCCAAGGCGCCGGCGCCGCCGCGGCGGCTCGAGGTGCAGCCGTTCCTGCTGGGGCGGCAGGAACATGTCACCGACGAGGGCTTCGGCCGCGGCCTGTCGGGCGGCGTCGACTTCCGCATGGGTCTGGGCACCGCGACGACGTTGTCGGCGGCGGTCAATCCCGACTTCGGTCAGGTCGAGCAGGATCCCGCGGTGCTCAACCTGAGCGTGTTCGAAACGTTCTTTCCCGAGAAGCGGCCGTTCTTCATCGAAGACAGCCGCGCGCTGGTCGCGTCGTACGGCCAGATGCCGATGTTTCACTCGCGGCGCATCGGCCAGCGCCCCGGCCGGCTGGCCGTGCCCGACGGCGAGACCGTGCTCGAGCGGCCCGATGCGACCACCATCCTGGGGGCGACCAAGATCACCGGCAAGGCGCGGGGGTGGTCGTACGGCGGCCTGACCGCGCTGACCGATCGCGAGTACGCCCTGGTGGAGTTCACCCCCGAAGGCAGCAGCCGGGTCGAGCGGGCGGAGCGGCTGATCGAGCCGTTGACCTCGTACAACGTCGGCCGTGTGCAGAAGGATCTGCCGCGTGGCTCCACCATCGGCAGCAGCGGTTCTGCGGTGCTGCGCGAGGGCGACCTCGATGCGTATACCGGCGCCGTTGACTACACCGTCCGTTGGGCCGGCAACAAGTACAACTGGAACGGGCAGTGGGCCACCACGCACGCCCCGATTAGCGGCGAAATGAAGACTGGCTTCGGCGGCGTCACCAATTTCAACTACAGCGGCAAGCATCTGGGGGTGTTTGGCCACTACGATTACTTCGACCGCGATTTCCGCAACACCGATCTGGGCTTCTTCAGCGGCCGCGTCAACAAGACCCAGATCAACGGCGGCTTCAACCTGGCCCAGCCCGACCCGACGAAGTACTTCCGCAGCGTCACCACGTTCACTAACGTGTTCATCCAATTCAACGGCGACAAGCTTTTGCTCGACAACAGCTACTTCGTCGGTGGCGAGATCCAGTTTCTGAACTACTGGGGCGCGTTTGTGGGCACCGGCCGCAACCTGCGGGCCTATGACGACCTCGACACCCGCGGCGGGCCGCCGATCGAGAAGCCGGGCGGCTGGTGGTTCGATTCGTTTGTCGGCACCGATTCGCGTAAGCCGTTCCGCGTGTCGCTGAACTTCAACACCAATGGCAACGACGCCGGCGGGTGGAGCCGCCGCTACAACCTCGACTTGCGCTACCAACCGGTGCCGCAGTTGCAGGCCTCGATTAGCGGCAACTACACGCACGGGCAGGATGTCGCACAGTGGATTGCCAACGAGGACGTGACCGGCGACGGCGTGGACGATCACGTCTACGGCCGCCTCGACCGCGACGTGGTGAGTGTCACGGCCCGCACGACCTATGCCTTCACCCGCGACATGACGCTCGAGGTCTACCTGCAGCCGTTCGTGGCGGTCGGTGACTACACCGATATTCGCCGCCTGGCCCGGCCCAAGTCGTACGACTTCGAACCCGCGGTGCTCGATTCCAACCCCGACTTCAACACCAAGTCCGTGCGCAGCAACGTGGTGTTCCGCTGGGAGTACAAGCGGGGCAGCACGCTGTACCTGGTGTGGAACGTCCGCAACAGCGACAGCACCCGCCCCGGCGAGTTCTCGGCCTTCCGCGACCTGCGCACCGGCTTCGGCGCCGCCGGCACGCAGGTGTTCATGGTCAAACTCAACTACTGGCTCGGGTTGTAACGGGGCCTGGCACGATTACATCGAATTCGTTGCAGTTCCTGCGAACGGTGGCAAATTCTGCGCGGTTTTCGGCGTAACCGTGCCAGGCCCCGACCTACTTGCCGCCACGGTCGGCGTGCTCGGCCGTTCTGAGTTCGGCCTTTACCTGTCGCTCCACCATCAGCGCTGCTCGCGTTTCAAACACATCTTCTTCACGCGTGGGCTGGTGGCCCGCGGCCTGATATAGCCGCCGCACGGCGTCGGTGTCGTAGGCATCGGAGGCTGCGATCTCGCACGCGTGCTGCAGTTCGTGGCCCAGGATGGCCGCGCGCGCCTCGCGCCGCCCGTCGGCAGCGAGCGTGATGCGGACGTAGCGGTACCCGCCACGGCTGGTGACGAACCGCATGGTGCCGCTGACGCCCGTTGGCAGGGTCCGGGACGACTCGATGTGCACGACGAGGTTTGACGCCTCGAGTTGACGGACGAGATCGCGGACGAGCGGGGAGCCCGCCAGTGCCTGCTCGAACGTCTCGGCGGCCAGCGGGTCCAGCGGCCGGGGCGTCATGACTGCCTGCGCCGAGGCCGCGACGGCGATGGATAGAGACAACACGACCAGGAACAATGACTTCACGGAGTGACCTCGCGAACCACCGTCGCCAACGCCGCGGCGGTCAGGATGGAGCAACAGCCACGCGGCGAATGGCGCCGGCGGCGTCAATCAGAAACAGTTGTCGGGATTACTGCTGCTGGGACTGCTGCTGACAGCCGGGGACCTGGCTGTCGATCGCGATCTGCTGGAGCGACTGGCGGCGGGCGAACGACGGGCGTGACGATGCGGCGGGTGGTGCGACGGGACCGGACCTCTTCGAACTCTCCATGCCCAGCATCGTATGCACCGGATTGCAAAGATTCAACGCATGAGCGGCGTGCATGATGCGCCGTTACTCGGTTGTGATGTTCGCGCGCCCGGTCTGTTCGGCGCGGTACGCTTCGAGCCGCGCTCGAGCGTCGGCCAACGCCGCGCGAATCGGCTCGGGCTCGAGGGCGTCGGCGAGATCCAGTGACTGGTCGCGTCCGTCGATGGTGATGACGCGGGCGATCGCCGGCCCCGCCGTGATCTCGGCCACCTCGGACCAGGCGACGGACAGGCGGCGGAAGAACCGCCGCGGTACGCTGATCCCCTTGTCGTCCACGCGCAGCTCGAGCCGCCGATCACCCCAGGCGGCCAGGCGGCCGTGCACGAAGCCCAGCACGATCATCACGAGACCCAGCAGGATGGTCGGCCGCGGGAGGTGCGCCGTGGCGTGGAACTTCGCGTACGCCTCCACCAGCAGCATGGCGCCTAGGGACAGGTCGATCCAGTCGACACCGTGGTGCACGTGACCATGGCCGTCGGCGGCACCTCCCGCGCGCAGCCGGCGGAACCCGCGGATCACCGATCCGATCACCAGCGCGCTCACCGCCATTTCGGCAATGCCAAGGGCCAGGCTGGCGCCGTGCGGGTCGTGCTGCAGGTGATCGATGCCGTCGCCGAGCACGATCACCGACGGAATGGCGTGCTGCAGCTTCTGGATGAACTGGCCCTTCTGGGCGCGGCGATAGCGGACCGGGACGCGGTGCACGTGGCTATTGTCCCCGCATGACCAGCGGCTTCCAGTTTTCGTTCACCGCCGGCGGCGCCCCGGTGTTATTGCCCACGACCGTGCCGGTGTCGCTGACCCACCAGTTCGAGCTGTCGTTGGTGACCCAGTAGCGCTCGCCGGTCTCGCTGTTCTCGGCGTACTGCCCGCCGCGCATCATGCCCGCCCAGTCTTCGGCGGTGTCGCGCTTCCCGCCGGCCGACGACCGGGACGCCGACTGCAGGTAGCGGGTGAAGACCTGGTCCATCTGGCGGCTGTACTCGCGCATCTGCTGCTGGGTATGCGTGAAGGCCTGGTTCCACAACGTGAAGAACTCCGGTGAGAGTGCGAGGGTGCTGGTGGCGCGTTCCAACGCCGCGCGCGCATCGGCCTGGGCCGGCGCCGTGGCCGGTGCGATTGCGGTCGCGAACAGCCGCAACCGCCACAGGCCCGGCGTCCCCGGCGACTGGATGTACATGGTTTCGCCCATGGCCGTACCCGCGGCGTAGCTGCCGTCACGCGCGGTGAGCAGGAACCCGAGGGTGCCGCTGTCGAACGGAATCGGGATGCCGATCTCGGACGGCATCGACACCCGCCGGTTGCGCGTGCGGTAAACAATTCGCGAAGCGGTGTAGCCCTGCTGGCGGATGAAGTCCGGCAAGAGGAAGCGTTCGATGGTGGCGGCGCCCGGCTGATATGGGCCGTACTGGAACTCCATGTACGACACCCAGTTGTGTCCCAGGCTGATCAGGCTGCGGCCATCCTTGGACGTGACATTGAGGCGGAACGGTCCCTGTTCCATCGCGTCGCCGATCGCGCCATCGACCACCCAGCCTTCGGGCACCTCGGCGCTGAACAGGCCCGAGGGGTGCTTCCAGCGCGTGAAGCGCAAACGCGTCGTCGCCGCGGCGGCCTGTTCCGGTCTGGCCGCGGTCGTGCCGCCAGCCGCGGCCTCAACCGCGGCGCCGTCTTCGTCCGATGGGACCAGGTAACCCGCCACGCCGATTACGAGCAGCCCCGCGGCACCGATGGCCAGCGTGATGCGCCGTTGTGCGGTGGTGAGTTTCTGCCAGTACATCACCTGACTCCTGTTGGCCGTGAGTGTAACATCGGCGTGTGGCGCGCCTGGGCCTGGTGTTGGTCATCGTGTCGGTGCTGCTGGCCGCCGTGACGGCGATCCGCCGCGACCCGCGCATCTCGGCGCGCGAACTCCGCGTGCAGGGCCTGCTGCTGGCCGGCTACGCGGCCGTGGCCGCGGGCATTGGCTGGCTCACGCTCTCGCGGATGGGCGACCGTGCGTGGTTGGCCGCCGGCGGCGTGGCCTTCGTGCTGTGGCTGGTGGTCGCGTTGCCGCTGCTGGCTCGTCACCTGGGCCGCCGATTAGGGAAACCCGGACGCTGACGCGGTCGGCTACAATAGAGACTGGTCCGGGGCGTGGCTCAGCCTGGTAGAGCGTCCGCTTTGGGAGCGGAATGTCGCTGGTTCGAATCCAGTCGCCCCGACCACTTTCCACTTTCTATCTGGCCAGCCTCACCATGTGGTCGAAGGCCGGATCGGTCGGTTCGCCGAGCGCACGCTTGGCGATGTACTCGCCGATCACCGGACCGTGCTTGAAGCCGTGGCCCGAACCGCCCCCCGCAATCAACACGTTGTCGTAGTCGGGATGGCGGTCGATGATGAAGTGCTCGTCGGCCGTATTCTCCAACTGACACACCCGCGTCTCGATCACCGGCTGATCCTTCAGCGCGGGAAAGCGCAGCGCGAGATACGCGCGGGCGCGGCGGACTTCGTGTGGCGTGACGATGCGCTCGTCGGTGTCGGGGTCGAATGACGTTGAGCCCGAGGTCGCGCAGACCTTGAAGCCGCGTTCGTCGATATTCGAGAAGCCGTAGCAGCGGTCTTCCGAGTAATTCGGGAAGTTGGGGAAGTTGAACCGCGTGTCGCCCGCGGGCGTGCCGAAATACAGGACATCGCGTCCGGGCACCTGGATCTTCGTGCCGAGCAGCGCCGGGAACAACCGCGGCAGCCATGGCCCGCACGCGAAGACGAACTGCTGTGCCGCCACGCGCTCGCCGTTGGCGGTTTCCAGGTCCACCAGCCGCCGGCCCTCGCCGCGTCCCGGCTTGGCGCGGGCAATTGTCACCGTACCGCCCTTGCGCTTGAACGCGGCCGCCACCGCGAGAATGGCCTGCTTGGCCCGCAGCACGCTTGCGCCGGGCTCCAGCAGGCCCACGGCCATGCCCTCGGGATTCATTTGCGGATAGCGCTTGCGCATGTCGTCCTGCGTCATCGCCTCGGTCTTGACGCCGATCTTCGCCAGCGTCGCCTGGGTGGCACGCAGACTGGGCGTCCAGTCGGGCACCAATTGCAGGCGTCCGGTTTCCATCATCAGCGGCACGCCGAATTCTTCCTGCCGCGCTTTCCAGGCCGTGAAGGCGCGCAGCGCCGAGCGCGAGTAGAGTTCACGATCGCCGTAGCCGCAGCGAATCTGGCGGGTCTCGTCACCAGAGGTGGCGCGCGAGTTGCCCGGCCCATAGGCGTCGAGCAGCGTCACGGTGTGGCCCATCTCGCGCAGGTGCAGCGCCGTCCACGCGCCGAAGGCGCCGCCACCGACGACGACGACCGACGAGCGCGGCGTGGTCTGCGCCGCGGCCAGCGCCGCCGGTTCCAGGCCGAGCGCCGATACGCCCAGCGGCACGCTTGCCGTCTTGATGAAGGTCCTTCGATCCATGGCTATTTCGCTTTCTGGCCGGCGAGCCACCGTTGAATCTCGGCAAGCTGTGCGCCGACGGCTGTCGGGTTGGTGGATTGCGGGGTCTTCTTGGCGCGCACCGACGCCTGCGCCGTCACGACCTGCATTACGCCATCACCGAACGAGGGATGGTAGGCCTTCCATTCGGCCGGTGTCAGCGTCTCGAACTCCTTGCCCTCGGCGAGCATCTTCCGCACCATGCCGCCGACCACTTCGTGCGCGGTGCGGAAGGCGACTCCCTGGGACACCAGGTAGTCGGCGACGTCGGTGGACAGCAGGAATCCTGACGCGCCTCGCGTGGTGCGCGCGCGGTCCAGCGTGAGCGTCCGCACCACGACCGCGGCCGCGCCCGCCGAGCCCATCAGCGTGTCTTCGCTGTCGAACAGCGCTTCCTTGTCTTCCTGCAGGTCCTTGTTGTATCCGCTCGGCAGGCTCTTCATGGTGGCGAGCCACCCGGCGAGGTTGCCAATCGCCCGGCCTGCCTTGCCACGGACCAGTTCCATCGGGTCAGGATTCTTCTTCTGCGGCATCAGGCTGCTGCCGGTGGCGACCGCGTCGGAGAGGACGAAGAAGCCGAACTCCTCCCCGGTAAACAGCACAACGTCCTCGGCCAGCCGGCTGAGGTGCACCATGGCGAGCGACGATGCGTGCAGGAAGCTGCTGACGTAATCGCGATCGGACGTGGCGTCGATGCTGTTGGCGACCACGCGCGAGAACCCGAGCCTGGTGGCGAGGAACGCGGTGTCGACCGCGTAGTTGGTGCCGGCGATCGCGCCCGCGCCGAGCGGCATGGCATCGGCCTCGGCACGGACCATGGCAAAACGCTCGACGTCGCGGCGCAGCGCCGCGGCATGCGCCAGCAGGTAATGGGCCACCGTCACCGGCTGGGCGCGCCGCACGTGGGTGTAGGACGGCATGACCGCGTCGCCGGCCGCTGCCGCCTGGGTGACAAGGGCATCGATGACGGCGAGCAACGACTGCTGGATGTCGGGGACGCGGCGGCGAACGTAGAGCCGCATGTCGACGCCAACCTGGTCGTTGCGGGAGCGCCCAGTGTGCAGCTTGCGGCCCGGTTCGCCGATTCGCTCGATCAGGATGCGCTCGACGAACGAGTGCACATCTTCGTCCGCGCCCGACAGAAAGCTGGCATCGGCGCGGCCGCGCTCGAGAATCGCCGACAGTCCGCGTTGAATGGACTGCGCTTCAGCCGGCGTGAGGACGTTGGCGCGGGCGAGGGCCTCGGCCCAGGCCATGCTGCCGGTCACGTCGTCTTCGAACAGCCGCTTGTCGAAGCCGAACGATGCGCCCCAGGCGAGCAGGGCCTTGTTCGGTTCCACGTCGAACCGCCCCGACCACAATGGCTTCGCCGTGTCCTGCGCGAAGGCAGGTGTGACGGCAAGGGTGATGGCCAGGACCAGCAGCGTGGTGGCAACGAAATGGCGTCGATTGAGAGCAGGCATCGAAAGTCTCCGCGTGGAGTCTATCGTGCCTCGGCGACGCTACCTAGCCTTCAGGAATGTGCCGGTGTCGATGAGCAGCCAGGTCCCGGGGTCGATGGTCACCGCCGCCGGCTCGCTCGGCGCGTCGAACGTGACCGTCGCACGTTTGGAGGTCATGGCCACGCGCTCGACCCTGGCGGGTGCCCCGGCGGTGGTCACGCCGACGTCGACATTCAGCCGGAATGCGTCGCTTGCCTGCGACTGCGTCAGCGTCACCTCCACCTGTTTCTTCGCCGCGTCGTAGCGCCACGAACCCTCGACCCTGGGAACGCCAGGACGCGTCAGCCACTGGGTGAAAAACCACTCGAGGTCCTGGCCCGAGACCTGCTCGAACACCGCTCGCAGCTCCATCGTCGAGGCGTTGTGGTCCTGGTATCGCCGGTAGTACTCGCGGATGGCGGTCCAGAAATGCTCGGTCCCGACCTGCGCGCGCAGCATGTGCAGCACCCAGCCGCCCTTCTGGTAGATCAGGCCGTTCAGCACCCGTTTCATGTCGTCGAGGTTGCGATGCACGATGGGCGTCTCGGGCAGCTTCTGGGTGAGGCCGAGCACCTGCTCGCGGCTGCGCTTCAGGCCGTCGACGAATGCGTCGCGCCCTTCATCGTGTTCGGTGAACAACAGCGCGAAGTAGGTGGCGAATCCTTCGCTCAGCCACACGTCATCCCAATCGCGCTCGGTGACCGCGTTGCCAAACCATTGATGGGCAATCTCGTGCACGACCGGCGCGCGGCCGCCGGCCACGTCCTTCTCGCCGTAGAAAATCGCGCTCGCCAGCTCCATGCCGCCGCTGATGCCCACCGCCTGGACGTTGGCGAGCTTCTCGTATGAATAGGGACCGACGTGGTCGATGAAGAACGTCATGGCCCGCTTCGACAGCTCTTCGAACAGTGCCAGTCCGGTGTCGCGGTCCTGCGGGAACACCCAGGTCTGCAGCGGGATGTTCTTCACGCGCCCGGCGTGATGCGACGTGAAGCGCGCCACGCCCAGGGCGTGCAGCCACGAAGCGATCGGCACCGACTGCTTCCAGTGCGTGCGCCGCTGGCCGCCAGGGAGATCGATCTCCTCGATCAACAGCCCGTTCGACACGACCTGATAATGATTCGGCGCGGTGACGACGAATTCGCCGGTGGCCTTGTCGGATGGGTGATCGATCGTCGGTAGCCACTGCCGCGCGTGGTTGGGCCAACTGTCGCTGAACATCGCCCGCTCGCCGTGGATGTTCGGCCCGATGTGGAGCCCGGCGGCCGGGACGCCCGTGTAGGCGACGGTGAAGGTGAATTCCTGGCCGGCGCGCGACGGCGCCGGCAGCGTGACTCGCAGGCGGTTGTTGTCGTGGGTGAAGGGGACAGGCGGGTCGGGCTGGTCTGGCGGGTTGGGTTGGTGCGTCACCGACTGGACGGTCATGCCCTTGCCGCCCGCGGCAGACGCCAGGTCGAGCGCGACCTCCCGCACATCGTCGGCCAGGAACTTGACCGTCACGGTGGTGCGGCCGGTGATCGAGTCCGTGGTATCGGCCAGCGTGAGCCGGAAGACGTAGTGAATGGCATCCACGCCTGCTTGCCGCGGATAGGTGTCGGCGGAGACGAGGGCGGGCAGCAGCAGGAAGGCGACGAGGAGCGTTCGCATGAGGCCTGATTATCAGGGCGGCTTGACATGAATCATCGAATACAAATACATTGATTATGTTCTGGCCGTGACGGCCCGGACGGTTATCGAGAGTGGCTGAGGGACCGGGCCCGCAGACGCCACAGCAACCTGGCCGCAGAGCCGTGGTGCTAACTCCCGCCCCCAGTGGGGAGAGATACGGACATGAGCGATTCGTCCCCGTCGTCCATCCATCGTCAACTGGCCCTCGTCCACGGCGAGCACGGCTCGCACGTCTACTTCGGCGCCGCCGACGGCGCACCGGACATCATCGCCGCCATCACCGATGCTCCGCCCAGTGCCGCACCGGCGGCAGTCACGCAGTGGTGCATTCGCGCGACCTACCCGGGATTCCTGCCGCCAATCACGACCACGATCGAGATTGCGAGCCGGGCCGGATTGCGCGTGGAGACGGTGGCCGAAGGCCCGGACGGGCGATCGCACTGGCTGCTCACCGGCCACTACTCGTGGACTGCGGTGGACGCGGCTGCCACCCGTCTTCGTAAGGCCCATCGCGTGACGGCGGTGGCCTTCCGCCGACTCACCAAATAGCACTCCAGCACTCCAGCACTCCAGCACCCCAGCACCCCAGCACCCCAGCACCGGAGACCCATTTATGCGCTTTGCCACTCGTGCCATTCACGCCGCCCAGCCCAGCGACCCGTCGACCGGGGCCCTGATCGCGCCGATTTACCAGACGTCCACGTTCGAGCAGGAGAGCCCCGGCGTGAACCTTGGTTTCGATTACGCGCGGACCAACAACCCAACCCGACAGCGTCTGGAACAAGTGCTCGCGGAACTGGAAGGCGTGACTCACTGCGCGGTGTTCGCGTCGGGCCTTGCGGCCGAGCATGCCATCTTGCAGGCCTACCTGCGGCCGGGCGATGAGGTGATCGTGCCGGTCGACGTCTACGGCGGCACCTATCGCCTGCTCAATCGGGTGTTCGCGGGCTTCGGGCTCGCGGTCAGGGCGGTCGACACGACGAACCTCGACGCCGTGGCGGCGGCCATCACCACTGGAACGAGGCTCGTGTGGCTGGAGTCGCCGACTAATCCTCGGCTGCTGGTCTCCGACATTCGCGCCATCGCCGCCCTGGCGCACGCGAAGGACGCGCTGGTCGTGGTCGACAACACCTTCGCCACGCCCGTGTTCCAGCAGCCCTTCGCGCTTGGCGCCGATCTCGTCGTTCACAGCGTGACCAAGTACCTCGCCGGCCACTCGGACCTGATCCAGGGCGCCGTGCTCTCCAGTGACGCCGCGGTGTTCGAGCCAGTCAAGTTCCTGCAGAACGCGATTGGCGCCGTGCCCGCGCCGCTCGACTGCTGGCTGACCATGCGCGGCCTGAAGACGTTGGAGTTGCGGGTGCAGCGTCATGCCGAGAATGCCGGGCGCATTGCCGCCGCGCTCGCCGCGCACCCGGCGGTCACGCGGGTCTACTATCCGGGGCTGCCAACCCATCCCGGTCACGAGGTGGCGAAAGCGCAGATGAGCGGGTTCGGCGGCATGTTGTCGTTCGAGCTGAACGGGACCCTGGCCGAGGTGACGGCGTTCGTGTCCAATCGCCGGCTCTTCACGCTGGGCGAAAGCCTCGGCGGCGTGAAGTCGCTGATCTGCCATCCGGCCCGGATGACGCATGCGTCGATCCCCGCCGATCAGCGCGTGGCCCTCGGTTTGTCGGATACGCTGATTCGCCTGTCGCCAGGCATCGAGCACGCGGATGATCTCGTCGACGATCTGATTGAGGGCCTTCGGCTGGTGGGCCGCCCCGAAGTAAGGCAGCAGGTTGCGACCGTAGGCCGTCAGTCGTGAGGGAAGCGTCTGCGTTATCGGCGTCATCTGCGGCTCTGATAACCTGTGGCATCTGGGTATGGCGAAGTACTTCGTCACGGGCGCAACCGGCTTTATCGGCGGGGAAATCGTCAAGCAGTTGATTGGGCGCGGCCACAAGGTGGTGGCGCTCGTCCGTACGCCCGAGAAGGCCGTCATGCTGAAGGCGCTGGGCGTGGAGATGCACGCCGGCGACATCACCGAGCGCGACACGCTGCGCGTGCCGATGCAGGGTGTCGACGGGGTCTTTCATTGCGCCGGCTGGTACAAGGTCGGCGTCCACGAACCCCTTGCGGATCAAATCAACGTCGACGGCACGCGCAACGTCATCAAGACCATGCGCACGCTGGAGATACCGCGCGGCGTCTACACCAGCACGGTGGCGGTCTTCTCCGACACGAAGGGCGCCGTTCCTGACGAGACGTTTCGATACGATGGCCCGCACCTGAGCCAGTACGACCGGACCAAGTGGATTGCCCACTACCGGGTCGCACTGCCGAAAATCCAGGAGGGGCTGCCGCTGATGATCGTCATGCCGGGCCTGGTCTACGGTCCCGGCGACACCAGCGGCATGCACACCGCTCTCGTCGACTTGCTGCGCGGCCGCCTGCCGATCACGCCGGCCCGCACCGCGTTCTGCTGGGCGCATGTCGAAGACACCGCCCGCGGCCACATTCTCGCGATGGAGAAAGGCACGCCCGGCGAGACCTACATCATCACCGGTCCGCGGCACACCTTTGAGTACGCGTTCGACGTGGCGGCGAAGTTCGGGCACGTGCGGGCGCCGTTGATGCACCCGGGCCCGCGCACCATGCGCGCGATGGCGGCGCTCACCCGCCTGGTGGGCCGGTTTACGACCTTGCCGCCCGCCCTGCAGCCCGAGGCCCTGCGCGTGCTGGCCGGCACCACCTACTTCGGCGCCAACGACAAGGCCGTGCGCGAACTCGGGTTCGCGGCACGGCCGTTGGAAGAGGGGCTGGCGCAGACGCTCGAGCATGAGCTGCGCGCCATTGGGCGGGGGTGAGTGTAAAGGGGACCTAGTCGCCTTGTGTCTGTAACCAATTGCGCAGGTCGCGAAATGCGCGCGCACGATGCGAGACGAATGACTTCTCCTGCTCGGTCAGCTCCGCGGTCGTTCGGCCAAATGGCGGATACCAGAAGATCGGGTCGTAGCCGAACCCGTGATCGCCGCGAGCAGAATCTGCCACCTCGCCCTCGATGGCGGTCTCGGTCTCAAACAGGACGTCGCGGCCTTTTGCCACGGCCAGCGCCGTGACGAACCTCGCGGATGATCCCCGGCCCGCCAGCCGGCGATGGATCTCGGCGAAGCGTTCCGGGTAAGTCGCCGACGGCCGGAGAAAGCGCGCCGAGCGAACGCCGGGTTCGCCGCCCAGGGCATCAACTTCGAATCCCGAATCTTCGGCGACGGTGGTCAGCCCCGACGCCGCGGCATAGGCCAATGCCTTGATGCGGGCGTTCTCCCAGAAAGTGGCGCCCGTTTCCTCGGGCTCGGGCACGGGTGCGATGTCGGCGAGTGTGACCAGTTCGTAGGGCCCCCCTTTATGGGGGGCCGCCAACAGCGGTCGAATCTCCCTCAGCTTGTTCGGATTGGTCGTGGCGATCAGCAGCCTGGGCCGCGCCGTCATCGGCCGAGGATCGGGCCAATGATCTCGCGCTGTTTCGCGATTAGATCGTTGATCCCCTTGTCGGCCAGCGCCAGCAGGCCTGTGAGCGCGTCGGTGCCGAACGGCTCGGCCTCGGCGGTGCCCTGGATCTCGATGAAGCGGCCGTCGCTGGTCTTGACGATGTTCATGTCGACGTCGGCCTTGGAGTCTTCCTCGTAGGCGAGGTCGAGCAACGGCATGCCGCTGACAATGCCCACGCTCGTGGCCGCGACGTAATCCGACACCGGAATCGTTCGCAGTTGTTCCTTCGCCTTCAGCTTGCCGAGCGCCAGCACCAGCGCGACGAAGGCGCCGGTGATCGACGCGCAGCGCGTGCCGCCGTCGGCCTGGATCACGTCGCAGTCGAGGCAAATCGTCCGCTCGCCGAGCTGTTCGAGCTTGATCACCGAGCGCAGCGAGCGGCCGATCAGCCGCTGGATCTCCATGGTGCGGCCGCCGACCTTGCCGGCCGCCGCCTCGCGCCCCGAGCGCGTCGAGGTGGCGCGCGGCAGCATGCCGTACTCCGCCGTGACCCAGCCCTTGCCGGCGCCGCGCAGGAACGGCGGCACCTTGTCTTCGATGCTGGCCGTGCAGATGACCCGGGTAAAGCCCACCTCGATCAACACCGATCCTTCCGCGTGGATCGAGAAGTGCGGCGTGATGGTGGTGGGGCGAAGTTCGCCGGGAGCGCGGTCGTTTAAGCGGTTCATTGTGGACTCGGGGGTGATGGCGTGGACGTGGGCGGCAGAATCAACCCCTCATTCTTTCGCAGCGGACGCCGCAAGTCCACATGACCGGCAAGCGTATCGACCTCCTGGCCGCCGATCAGGATCTGCACTTCCTGCAGGTTGGGCAGGTTCGTCAGCAGCGCGTTGACGATGGTGTAGACCGTCATCAGCTCCTGGTGCGAGCCGCCGCCGTGGGCCGTCCGGATGACCGGGTCGAGATCGACGAACGCCTCGTTGCGCTGCGAGACGAAAATGCCGCGCAGGACCGCGCCCTTCGGAATGGCCGAAACCAGCGGTGCCGGCGGTTCGGCCGACAACTGCGCCTCGATGATCGCGCGCGCCTGCGCGACCACGCCTTCGGCCAGCGGCACGTCGCGCTCGGTCGGCACCAGCCGCAGGCCGTCTTCCGAGGCGAAGAAGAGCGTGGCCTTGATGTGGGGCACGGCCGGATCGGCCGCGGCCGGCGCCGGCGGCGCGGCCTCGGCGGCCGTCGCATCGGGGGCGGGTGTGTTCAACACGCGGCTCAATCCCGCGATCACCGCCCACGCAAACAGCACCGCGGCGACGGCAATGCCGCCGATCGCCGCCCACTGCCGGGCCGTCAGCTTCCGTGGCAGCTTAATGTTCAAGGAACCCGCGGAACTTGATGAGCGCGTCGAGCAGCGCCTGGGCAACCTGATCCTGGTAGGCTCCGCTGGCGAGTTGCGTTTCCTGCTCCGCATTGGAGAGGTAGCCGATTTCCACCAGCGCCGCCGGCATGTTGGCGCCGACCAGCACCCGGAAGGGCGCCTGCTGCACGGCGCGCGGACTCATCTCGATGCGGGCCGCCAGCGACTGCTCGATAAAGCCGGCGAGCGCCGACGACTGCTCCAGGTAGCGCGCCTGCGCGGTCTCCCACAGGATGAGATCGATCTCGCGCGAGCCGCCGCCGAGGGCCGGCAGGAAGGCGGCGGCGTCGCCGGCGCGCTTGCGCGCCTCGGCGTCGGCGCGCTCCACGGTGAGGAAGTACACTTCCGCGCCCTTCAGGACCGGCCGGACCGCCGAATTGGCGTGAATGCTCAGGAAGACGTCGGCCTGGTGGTTATTGGCAAACGCCGAGCGATCGTCGAGCGACAGCGTGCGATCGTCCTCGCGCGTCAGGAACACCTTGGTGCCCAGCCGGCTTTCGATCAGCGTGCGCAGGCGGCGCGCGACCGACAGCGTGATGTCCTTTTCGAGCGTACCCTTGGCGCCCTGGGTGCCGAGCTCGTCGCCGCCGTGACCCGGATCGATCACTACGGTGCGCAGCCCGGTCGAGGGCCCTTGCGACGGAATGACCAGCCGCGAATCAACCGGCGCCGCCGGGGCGGCGGGCGTGGCCGCCGTGTCGGTGGTCGCCGCCGGCAGCAGATCGACGGTCACCCGGCCCGAGCCGGCATCGGCCTGCGAGGTGGTGACGCGGTGGGTGGCGTAACGCGGACCGGTGGTCAGGATCACCGAGTTGGGCGTCTCGCCGGGCGTGAGGCCGGTCAGGAACGTTTGCGGCGGCAACGACGGCAGCGCCAGGTCGAGCACGTCGGCATCGAACTGCACCAGCAGGCGGCCGGGCTGCGCGATCACCCGCGCTTCGGTGTTGGGCGTGACCTCGAACGTGACGGCGACATTGGTGGTGCCGGCATCCACCCTCGCGACCACGCGGGGCACCCGCACGTCGCCGACGATCAGCAGCCGCGTCGAACGCCGGAGATCCAGCCTGGTGTCGAGGATCAAGGCCAGCGCGCGCGGCAGGAAGTCGGCGGGCACCAGCCAGCGGTTGTCGCGCCGCACCGGCGGCGAGGGCAGTGACACCAGCCGGCCGCCCACCGACACGACGTTCTGGTCGGCGGTCAGGACAATGGAACGGCCGCGGAGCGAGATGGTCAGCCCGCCGGCGAGCCGATCTTCGCGGGAGGTCGTGCCGAACGTGGTGTTGATGTCGTCGATCGCGACGTAGTCCTGGTTGTTGATCGTGGTGAGGGCCAGCGGCTTGCGCCCGTCGCGCGACAGCACGGTCAGGGATGCCGGCTGGGCCGTCGCGATCAGCGACAGCGCCAGGACGGAGAATACGCCAGCCGCGCGCAACAGGACTCTGGTCAACAACCAATAATAGCGCGCCGGCTGGGCCTGCCGGGACGGCACTTCTTGTCGGGGCGGCACTGCTTGACGGGACGGCAATTCTTGTCGGGACGGAACCAACCCTCCACGGCGGGCGCCGCCAATGGTAATATCCCCCACAATGTGGTTTAAGAGGAAGGCTGCGGTCCTTGGCGACTTCGAACAACTCGTGCTCTTCGGTGTGCGACGGCTCGAGCTCCAAGAGTCTGCATACGGCGCCGCGATCCGGCAGGAGATTTGCGCCCGTTCGGGGCGTGATGTGTCGATCAACGCGGTCTACACCACGCTCGACCGGCTGGAGGGCAAGGGCCTCCTGAAATCCTGGGTCGGCGAGCCAACCCCGCAGCGGGGCGGTCGGCGTCGAAAATTCTATGCGCTTCGGCCTGCGGGTATTGCGGCGTTGCGCCACGCGTACCATGCCTTTACCAGCATGGCGGACGGCCTCCAGGGGTGGCTGGAGGCGAAATGAAAAAGAAACGTCCTCCTCCTCGGTTTGCGATCTGGCTGTTGACCCAGCGGCTGCCGGCAGAGTGGCGCGACTTTGTGGTCGGCGATCTCGAAGAAGAGTTCGCAAGACGCCGCGAGGTTTCGCCAATTGCGGCTCGCACCTGGTTCTGGTGGAAGACGATCCGCTGTCTGGTTGCGCCGCCACCGGTTCGGCCAAATCCGATACGGGCCGGCGCATCAAAGGGAGACTCCATGCGCAACCGGTTTGCCGACCTGCGAATGAGGAGCCGATGGATAACGCTTTCTGAGATTCGGCTGGGCCTGCGCCTGATTGCCAAACAGCCCATCCTTTCCATCACCGTCGTCCTCGCGCTGGCCACCGGCATCGGCCTGGCGACCATCGGCTTCACCCTTCGCGAGGCCATCCTCAACGGCCAATTGCCGTTTCCCAATGGCGATCGGTTTGTCCGGCTTGTGCTGCATTCTGAAGCTGAGGACAACGTCCAACTCGACCTGGATGCGTATCACGCGATTCGGGACACCTCCAGCAGCTTCGCGCATCTCGGTGCGGTGGGCGATGGCGAATACGTCCTCGAAGGCCAGGACGGCACGGTCGAGGCGATTCGCGTCGGCTTGGTGACGCCGCGGTCGTTCCAGTTTCTTCCGGCCGTGCCGCTAATCGGCCGCACGCTCACCGTCGAGGACGGCGCGCCCGGTGCCGAGCCGGTTGTGCTGGTTCGAGAGAGTCTCTGGCGCAGGCGATTCGGCAGCCGTCCCTCGATTGTGGGTGAGCCGATTCAACTCTCGGGGTTGAAGCGAACGGTCGTCGGAGTTCTTCCTGACACGTTCAAGTTCCCATCCTCCGGAGAAATTTGGGTACCGCTCGATGAAGCCACCTTGGCAGGGCGGGCCGGCGCGTCCGGCGCGTCAGAACTCACGGTGTTTGGAATCCTGCGCGACGGGCTCGAGAAGGACGGCGCGACGGCCGAACTCAGCGCCTATGCGCGGCCCGAGCAGCTGGGGAAGCGCGGCACCGCGACCGCTGTTCGCGCGCTGCCGTTCACCGGCGATGACAACACCTTCAACATGGTGATGTCAAGTTTCGTCGCCGTGCTCGTACTGGTCCTGCTCGTGGCGGCGTCGAACATCGCCGCCCTCGTGTCGGCTCGGACGTGGTCGCGCTCGTCCGAGTTGGCGGTGCGTACGGCGCTTGGCGCCCGCCGCTCGCGTTTGGTGGGCCAGCTGTTTGTAGAGGTCGCTATTCTCAGTGCGATCGCGTCGGTGATCGGACTCGTCTTAGCGCAGGTCGCACTCAACTATATGAGCGGGATGATCAGCGACATTCCGTTCTGGATGACGTTCGATCCCACGGTCCGGACGATGGCGTTCGTGGCGGTGCTGACAATTCTGGTCAGCGTCGTGAGCGGGCTGGGGCCTGCGCTCAAGGTCACGAGCGTGAATCTGAATGGCGCATTGCACGCGCACGGCCGCGGATTGGCGGCCGGCGGCTTTGGCAGCGTCAGCCGTGTCCTGGTGGTGGAGGTTGCGCTCTCGGTCGCGCTTCTGAACTGTGCCCTGGTGACGGCGCGCGCGCTGGCGTTCTACATCGACGAGATTCCCGCGCTACCGAAGGGACAAGTAATCACGGCGCGGCTGAGCGGCGAGGAATCGAAAGAGACCCGCGATCGCTTGCTGGCCGCGATTCGCGCGCTTCCAGGAGTCGTATCGGCCGGCGCCGCCAGCCATCTGCCCCGTCTTGATCCCACGGCGATGCCGATGGTGATCGACCCGCTCAACGGCCAATCGCAGGCGCGGACCGGCTCGGCGCCGGCGACGGAGGTGACCGACGGCTTTCTCGAGAGCATTGGCGGCCGGACGATGGCGGGCCGTTCGTTCACGGCCAACGATTTTCTGGCCGGCGCCGCGCCAGTGGCGATCGTCAATCAGCCATTTGTCGATCGTTTCTTCAACGGCCGCTCGCCCGTTGGCCGTCGCGTGAAAGTGTTGACGGAGGGATGGCGCGAGATCGTTGGCGTCGTGCCGGACCTCGGCGTGAGCGCCGGTGATCGCGGTCGAGCGGCCGGTGTATACCTGCCGCTGCCGGATCGTACGCCGTTCCTGCACCTCGCGATCCGAACGGCTGGCAACCCGAACACGACAGCCGGTCCGCTTCGCAGGGTCGTGGCGGAGATCGATCCGAAGGCCGACCTGCGCAGCATCCGGCTGCTCGAGGACGTCGGCCGGGCGCAGCGTTCGTTTCTTTCGGGCATGGCCTCGGCGATGACGGCGCTCGGCGTGATGGCGCTCTTGCTGTCGGTCGTCTCGATCTACGCGCTGCTGTCGTTCATCGTCACGCGACGCACGCGCGAGATCGGTATTCGGGTGGCGCTCGGCGCGCGCAGTTCGCAAGTGCTCGCCACTGTGGCTGGCAACGTTTTCGCGTTGCTCCTTGCCGGCGCCACGCTAGGGACCATCGTTGGTGTCCTGATCGCCGGCTTCCAGTCCGTGATGCTGATCCGGATGCCAGACGTTGGAGTGGCGACTCCGGCGACCGTGATCGGTGCGCTGGCGCTGGCTAGCCTCGCCGCCGCCTGGGTCCCAACTCGGCAGGCCCTCGGCATCCGGCCATCAGAAGCGCTCGCGAGCGAGTGAGTTAGGTCGGCGGCAGTTGTTTGGCGCCTTCGCCCGGGACCGACAAGCAATGTCGTCCCGACAAGCGGTGCCCTCCCGACAAGAAGTGCCCTCCCGTCAGGTAGTGCGCCCCCGTCGGGATCTGTCAGTGCCATCCCGTCAGAGTCGCAACGCCATGAACCGCGTCCCCACAATCGGCGTGTCGTAGTACGGGGCGATGTCGCGGAAGCCCAGCGCGAGGTACAGCCCCTGGGCATCGCCCATCATCGGCAGCGTGTCGAGTCTAATCTCTTCATACCCGAGTGCGCGGGCTTCTTCCACCAACCGGAGGATCAACGCGCGGGCCAGGCCCTGGCCGCGGGCAGACGGGGAGACATAGAGCCGCTTCATTTCCGCGAGATCTTCGTCCAGCGGCCGCAGCGCAATCATCGCGACCGACTCACCACCTTCCGGGCATGCGACCAGCAGGACACCCCGCGGCGGCGCGTAGTCGCCCGGCAGCCCATCGATCTCCGCGTCGATCTCCTGGAACGCCAGGTCGAGCGCGATCCACTCGACGTACTCACGGACCAACTGCCGGATTCGTGGCAGGTCTTCGGGCAGGGCGGGTCGGATCAGCATGGCAAGAAGGAAGTGTAATTTCCCAACCGCCGTCCGTCTGCAACGGTCTTAGTGACGTGACATTGGCTGAGCTCACGGTCCCGATGCTGATTGCGCCTCCGGCGCAGGACGCGGCCGACCCGGAAGTTGTTCGGCTGGTGACACTTGCGAGGGGCGGCGACCGCACCGCCTTTGGCCGGCTGATCGAAGATCACCTGCCGGCGGCCCGCCGCGTGGCCCTGGCGGCGGTCGGCCAGCCAAGCGACGCCGACGAAGCCGTGCAGGAAGCATCGGTTGCGGCCTGGAGGCGTCTCGATGGCCTGCAGGATCCCGCGGCGTTCCGCGGCTGGTTCATGCGCATTGTCTGGCGGAAAGCGCTCGACCGGCGGCGGTCGTTGCGCAGTTGGTTCGAACGCTTTGGCGGCGCCGCCATCGATGCGGGCGGCACGCCGCTGCTCGAGCACGCCACGCCGGACGCGTCGCCCGATGTGCTGCTGATGTCGCGCCAGCTCGAAACGGCAATCGCCCAGGTCATCAAGGGCCTGCCGCGCCGCTTGCGCGATCCGTTCCTGCTGGCGGCGAGCGGCGATCATCGCTACGAAGAGATTGCGACGCTGCTGGCGATTCCGATCGGCACCGTGAAGTGGCGCATATCCGAAGCCCGCCGGCTCACGCGGATCAAGCTCGAACGCATGGGGCACGGAGCGCCGCGATGATCGACGCCCCCCGCCGTGAACTGGATGGGGAAATCGATCGCGTGGCCGCGAAGCTGGTCGCGGTGACCGAGAATGAGCGGCTGATGCAGCAGGTGATGATGCGGCTGCCCGATCGGACGGCGTCGCCGTGGCTGGCGGCCATGCCCGTGCAGCTCGCCGCCGCTGCCGCGCTCCTGCTGCTGGCCTTCCTCTATGCCCGCCCAGCACAGGTGTCCGAGCCGCCGCAGTTGCCGCAGGTTGCCATCGTCGCGCCGGCGGTTTCGCCGGCTGCCAGCGTTATCCCAAGCCCGGCGCTGCCTCGCACGCAGGGGCGGCGGGACCCCGTACTGCGGATCCAGTTGGCGTCCATCGAGCGCGCCGATCACGAACGCAGCCTCGCGCCGGTGGCGCCGCTGCCGGCGCTGGAGCTGACATCAATCCTGCCGGCGGCCCTCGAACCGGACGCCGCGATCGAGCTTGCACCACTTGTCCTGACTGACTTGCCGCTGGCCGGCGATTTCATCGCCACGTTGGCAGAAACTGAAATGGATCCGGCTGTAACCGTGCCAGGCCCCTTTACAATCTCGCCGCGCGAACCATGATCGCCATAGGAGATTCACATGCGTAGTGCTTATGTTGTTTCGGTGATTGCCTTTCTCGCGATCGCGGCGCCACGGTTGGCTGGCGCGCAGGAGCCCGAACGGCCGGTGGCGACCGTCACCACCGCGCAGGGCGGCACTGCGACGGTCACCCGGAAGCCAGTTGCCGATGGCGAACCGCCACAGCGTCGTTGGGTGCAGACGTTGACGAATGTGCAAGTGGAACTCACCATTACGGATCAGTCAGGCGCCGCTAGCCCAGAGAAGAAGACGGTGTCGATGGTCGTCAGCAGTGGCGCGTGGGGGAGAATTCGCTCGGCAGGCACCGTCCGCCGCCAGGGTGACGTCCCAGCGATTGTGGACCTGAATGTCGACGCCCGGCCGTTGGTCGCGCTTGATGGGCCCATTCAGCTCGAACTGACCATCGCCTACAGCCCGCTCGGCTCGCCGGCCGACGACGGCAAGGGCAAGCCGCCGACGGTGAACCAGAGCCTGACGGTGATTCTCCAGAGCGGCAAGCCGCTGGTGATCTCGCAAGCCGCCGACCCGGTCGGCGACCGCAAGATCATCGTCGAAGCGAAGGCCACGGTTTTGAAATAGGTTTTCCGCCGATGAAGCCTCCGTTTTTCCTATGGGGGCAATAAGGAGACATTTGGTTGCACCGGAGACGACCCTGTGTGAAACTTCTCACATGATTCGTCTCAAAGCCTTGTTTGGCAGCGTTGCTTTGGCGTGGGTAGTGGTCACCGGAGTGAGTGTGTGGGCGCAGGCGCCCGCGCCCGCTGGGCCGGCCGCGGTGCCGGCCGAGGCCAAGAAGATGAAGGCGGCGTTTGCCTCATCGCCCGCGGCCATTGAGGCGGGTAAGGTGCTGTACACGAAGTACTGCCGCTTCTGTCACGGCAACACCGGCGCCGGTGACAGCACGATGGCGCCGAAGAACATGACGCCGTCGAACCTGACCGACGCGACGTGGACCCGCGGCTCGAGTGAAGGCGAGATCTTCTGGGTGATCCAGAACGGTGCGCCGCCCAAGTACGACATGAAGGGTCTCAAGGGCAAGATCACCGACGCCGACACCTGGAACCTCGTTCACTACGTCCGCAGCCTCGGTGGCGCTCCCAAGTCGTAAGGCCGCCGCTGCGAGGGGACTCCGATCAGGCGGCGCGTGGCCCAATTGGGCGCTTGCGTTCCTGTTCCTGGTGACTCTGGCGACGGCGGCGTGTGAATTTGCCAGCCCCGGCCAGCCATCGGGCATGGCCGAGCGTTCCCGTTGGGGCACGTCGGCGGTGTTCACGCCGGCGCACGCCTCGGCCGGTGACGCGATCAAGGCGTTCTTCGATTCGCGGCCCGACACGGTGGCGCAGCCGTTCGACTTCTCCCACCAGATTCACCTGTCGAAGGGCGCCGTCTGCACCGATTGCCACACCGGCGTCGAGCAAGGCCCGCGCGCCGGCATCCCGAACGTCAATACCTGCATGATCTGCCACTCGCAGATCGCCATCGATCGCCCGTTGATCAAGCAGCTTACCGAGATGCAGGAAAAAGGGCTCGACCTGGCATGGAACCGTGTCTACGACTACCAGCCGCAGGCCCACGTCCGCTTCAATCACGCCCCGCACATCCGCGCCAAGGTCGAGTGCTCGACCTGTCACGGCAACCAGGCCGAGCAAACCGTCGCCCGCCGCGCCGTGAACATGAACATGGCGTTCTGCGTGAATTGCCACAAGGAAAAGCAGGCGTCGAACGACTGCTTGACCTGTCACTACTGAGCTGTGAGCCCAATGGATCGCCGACATTTCATCAAGCTCACCGCCATTACCGGCACGACTGCCGCGCTGACCGCGTGCGGCAATCCCGAGAACCAGCTCATTCGCTTCATCCCGGAAGACGACCTCATTCCCGGGATTGCGACCTGGAAGCCGAGCATCTGCCCGCTGTGCAGCGCCGGCTGCGGCGTGATCGCGCGCGTCATGGAGGGCGAGGCGGAAGTGTTCCGCAACGGCCAGCCGGGCGTGATCAAGATGGGACTGGCAAAGAAGCTCGAGGGCAATCCCGAAGACGCGATCAGCCAGGGCAAGCTGTGCTCGCGCGGCCAGGCGGCGATCCAGATCACTTACCATCCCGATCGCCTCGACAAGCCGAAGAAGCGCTCGGGCGAGCGCGGCGGCGGCCAGTTTGTCGACATCACGTGGGACGAAGCGATCAAGGAGCTCACGGGCAAGCTGGACGAACTGGCGGCCGCGAACGATCAGGCATCGCTCGCGTTTCTTGCCAGGCCGCGCCGCGGCCGGCGCCTCGACCTGGTCGCTGAGCTGTTGCAGCGATTCGGCGCCAAGGCGCCGGTGACCTACGAGTTCTTCTCGGACGAGGTCCTGCGTCGCACGAATGCCAGTGCGTTTGGCTCGCACCAGTTGGCGACGGTCGATCTCGAGAACGCGAAGTTCGTCATCTCGTTCGGCGCCGACTTCCTCGGGACGTGGAATTCAGCCGTCGCCCAAAGCGTGGCCTACGGCCGCATGCGCCAGGCGGGTGCCGGGGCGCGGCCGAAGTTCGTTCACGTCGATGCGCGCCTGACGCAGACGGCCGCCAACGCCGACGAGTTCGTCGCGTGCAAGCCGGGCACCGAAGGCCTGCTGGCGATGGCGATGGCCGCGATCGCGAACAAGACGGCCGATGCCGGCGACTACGCCCCCGCGAAGGTCGCCGGGAAGACCGGCGTGCCGGTGGAGAAGATCGAGCGCCTGGCGCGCGAGTTTGCCGCCAACGGCCCGGCCGTGGCGCTCGTCGGCGGCGCGCCGCTCGCCCACACCAACGCCGCGTTCCACGCCCACGCCGTCAATACCTTGAACCTCGCCGGCAACGCCTTGAATCAACCGGGCGGCCTGTCGTTCGTGCCGCAGGGGAGCCGGGCGGCAACCCGCCCGCTCAAGGAGATTCTCGATGCGGCGCCGAAGGTGCTGCTGATCGACGATGTGAATCCGGTGTTTGCATCGCCGGCATCCTGGAAGGTGGCCGACGCGCTGAAGCGCGTGCCGTTCATCGTCAGCTTTGGATCGTTCGTCGACGAGACGAGCGCGCTGGCCGACCTGATCCTGCCGGATCACTCGTTCCTCGAATCGTGGGTGGAGGCCGCGCCGGAAAGCGGCTCCGCAAAGGCCGCGCCGAGCAAGTTTGGTCCGGTGATGCGCCCGCTCTACGACACGCGGTCAACGCCCGACGTGTTGCTGGAAGTGTCGCGCGGATTGGCGAAGCCGATCGCACCGGCGTTCCCGAACACGTTCGAGGAGTACCTTGCCGGTGGGGGCAACCCTTCAGGGTTGCCTCCACAATCGCCGACAGGGTTGCCTCCACAGACGCCTGTCCAGTACACCGAGCCGCAATTCGACGGCGAGGCGGACCAGTATCCCTATCACTTCATGCCGTACGCCTCGCAGAATCTCCACGACGGCTCGCTCGCGCACCTGCCGTGGCTGCAGGAACTGCCCGACCCGATGACCTCGGGCATGTGGTGCAGTTGGGTGGAGATCAACGAGAAGAAGGCGATTGAACTCGGCATCGCGCAGGGCGACCTGGTGGAAGTCACCTCCACCCAGGGCAGCGTGCGCGCGCCGGCGTTCCTGAACCCCGGCATTGCGCCGGATGCCGTGGCGATGCCGGTCGGGCAGGGCCACACCAACTTCACGCGTTATGGCACCAATCGTGGCGTCAATCCGATTGCGATCCTGGCCCCGGCGACGGTCGCCGAGACCGGTACGCTGGCGTGGTCGGCGACCCGCGTGAAGATTGCGCGGGTGGGCGGGCCCGATGTCGACAGCTTAATCCTGTTTGGCGGCGCCACGCGCGAACGCCCCGACTGGACGCACGGCAGGGGAGACGAGCACTAATGGCGTACAAATGGGGCATGGCGGTCGATCTCGACAAGTGCACGGGCTGCGAAGCCTGTGTCGCCGCCTGCCATGCCGAGAACAACATTCCGACGGTCGGCGCCCAACAGGCGGCGCGCGGCCGTGCCATGCACTGGATTCGCGTCGAGCGCTACTACGAAGGCGACTTCCCCGACGTGCGCGTCAAGTTCCGGCCGGTGCTTTGCCAGCAGTGCGACAACGCCCCGTGCGAGGCCGTCTGCCCGACCTATGCCGCGCACAAGAACGAAGACGGCCTGAACGCGCAGGTCTACAACCGCTGCATCGGCACCCGTTACTGCGCCAACGCCTGCACCTACAACGTGCGGTTCTTCAACTTCTTCAACCCGGAGTGGCCCAAGCCGCTGCACCTGCAACTCAATCCCGACGTCTCGATCCGCGAGGTGGGCGTGATGGAGAAGTGCACGTTTTGCGTGCAGCGCATCAAGGCGGCGAAGATCGCCGCCAGGGCGGAAGAGCGCGGAATGGTCGACGGCGCGCTGCAGCCGGCGTGCGCGCAGGCGTGCCCCACCAGCGCGCTGATCTTCGGCGACCTGAACGATCCGAACAGCCGCGTCGCGCGGCTCTCGCGCTCGACGCGGGGCAGCAAGTTGCTCGAAGACCTCGGCGCCGAGCCGAAGATCACCTACCTGGACAAACAGCCCTGGCATGAAGCGGACACTTACCAGGCAAGGGGATAACTCCGTTGGATCGCACCACCAGTAAACCGATTGCCGACGACCTGATCCGGCCGTTGTTCCAGACCTCGATCTGGTTCTACGCGATCGTGCTCGCGACCGGCACGGTCGTGGCCTGTGGCGCGGCGGCCTGGGGCTACCAGATTTGGAACGGCATTGGCGTCAGCGGCAAGCGCTGGCCGACGTTCTGGGCCCTCTACCTGACGAACTTCGTGTTCTGGATCGGCATCAGCCACGCCGGCACGCTGATTTCAGCCATCCTGAGGCTGGTGAACGCCGGGTGGCGGCGCCCCGTCACGCGCTGCGCGGAAGTCATCACCGTGTTCGCGCTCTCGATCGGCGCGATGTTCCCGATCATCCACCTGGGCCGCCCGTGGCTGGCGTTCTGGATGTTTCCCTACCCGAGCGATCGCGAGATCTGGCCGAACTTCCGCTCGCCGCTGGCGTGGGACTTTTTCGCCATCAACACTTACCTGACCGGCAGCCTGTTGTTCCTGCTGCTGCCGATGATTCCCGACTTCGCGCTCGTGCGCGACCGTTCCACCGGCTTGCGACGCCGCATCTACGGCGCGCTGGCGCTGGGCTGGCGCGGCACGACCAAGGAGTGGAACCGGCTGGAATCGGCCATGCAGATCATGGCCATCGCCATCCTGCCGGTGGCGGTCTCGGTCCACACCATCGTCTCGTTCGACTTCTCGATGGCCAACGTGCCGATGTGGCACTCGACCATCTTCGGGCCCTACTTCGTCGCCGGCGCCATCTTCAGCGGCATTGCCGCGTTGATCCTGGCCATGGCTGCCCTGCGCAAGACCCTGGGCCTCGAAAAATATCTGCTGCCCCTCCACTTCGACAACCTCGGCAAGTTGCTGCTGCTGATGGCCATCTTGTGGGGCTACTTCGTGTTCAACGAGCGCCTGACCGTGTGGTACGGCAACGAGCCGCACGAGATGGCCGTGTTCTGGGCCACCCAGCGGGGCGCCTACGCGCCCCTCTACTGGACGATGGTGGTCTGCAACTTCGTGGTGCCGCTGGCCATTCTGTCGAACCCGTATACCCGGACCATCACCGGCACCGCCATCGCCTCGTTCGGCGTCGTCATCGGCATGTGGCTCGAGCGGTTCCTGATCGTGGTGCCGTCGCTGACCCACAAGCAGTTGCCGTACTCGTGGGGCACGTATCAGGCCACGCCGGTGGAGCTGACGATCATGGCGGCAACGTTCGCCGGCATGATCCTGCTCTACACGCTGTTCGCGAAGTTCGTGCCGATTATCTCGATTTGGGAGCTGAAGGCCGGCTTGCCGTCGCGCCTTGACCCGGCGGCCCTGGCCGAGGCGGCGTTGCTGGCGACACGGCTCGACACCGAAGAGTTCTCGCCAGACTCTTCCTCGACCCAGGGGGAGCATAGATGAGGGCCGTCTACGGGCTCTACAACGATCCGCACGTGGCGCAGCAGGCGGTCGAGAACCTGCGGGCGGCCGGCGTCGCCGATGCCGACATCACCGTCATCTCATCCGAACCGTTCGACCATTTCGAGTTCGGGCACCGGGACGCTAAGACCGCCATGCCGTGGGTGGCCGTGGCCGCCGGCGCCGCCGGGCTCGGACTCACGTACTATCTGCTCGGGGCCGGGCAGCGGGCGTGGCCGCTCGTGACCTCGGGCATGCCGATCGTGCCGATGTGGCCGAACCTGATCATCATCTTCGAGATGACAATGCTCAGCGCGATCCTCGCCACGGTGATTTACCTGTTCGTTTCAGCCGGGCTGCCAAGCCGCGGCGGCAGGATGTACGACCCAGAAGTCTCTGACGGCTACATCCTGGTCGGTGTCGAAAACCCAGCCGACGCGGCCCGCCTCGAGCCTGCGCTCGCCATTGCCGGTGGCCGGGTGAAGCGGATCTCGTGATTTTGTAGTTTCGTGATTTGAGGTTTCCGTTGGCCGCTACTCGTGTCGCCGGTCTTGCGTTCGCCGGCCTTCTGCTCGTCGCGTCATCTGCGTCTACCCAGACCCGTGTCGCCGGCGCCGCCAATCGCAAGCAGGCCACGGCCACGCGCGTGGCCAACGGCAGCGTCCGCATCGACGGCCGGCTGGACGAAGAGGTGTGGCAGCAGGCCACGCCGATCACCGACTTCACGCAGAAGGAACCGGTCGAGAACGCGCCGCCCACCGACCAGATGGACGTGCGGCTGCTGTACGACGACGACGTGCTGTACATCGGCGCGCGGATGTCCAGCAGCGACGGCCGTATCCAGGCGCCGCTCGGCCGGCGCGACAGCACCGACCAGGCCGAGCACATCCTGGTGTCGTTCGACACCTTCCTCGATCGCCGCACCGCCGTCGTCTTTGGCGTGACCG